>Ga0209062_1000095_pt1 | contig 327442 bp, 293 predicted proteins | sample Coa_R2_2_FD_187158 | JGI IMG/M metagenome (GOLD analysis project Ga0209062, IMG submission 187158) | Surface soil microbial communities from Centralia Pennsylvania, which are recovering from an underground coalmine fire - Coalmine... | ecosystem: Environmental > Terrestrial > Soil >... | reverse complement strand
TGCTCTTTTCTCCTGGAAGCTTTTTTCACTATCTGCCACTTTTTTCGAGTAAGTGACACCTGGTTCTTCCTCTCTGCTTGCCACTTTTTTCGTTAAGCAGCTGTCTGGTTTTTTCTTATTGAAAACACGTAGGGGCAACTCCCACAATGAATCGGCTCCCACGATGAATCGGGGAGCTACAGGTGGTTGTCCTCAACCCCTATCGTGGCAGGTTGCAGGGCAGGCGCGAGATACTGCCCCGTCATATCCGTATTTTATCGCTGCCGGTTGATGGGCGAAATTTAGTGCCGTCGTTGATGAAGACCGAAACCTGGTCCTGGCTGGGTAAGTGGATGTGAATCACCATATCAACCCTGCCATTGCCGGTGACATCGCGAAATTCCAGGGTGATAGGGGCCAGATCGCCGCCATCGCCCGCGATATAGACAGGGGCAACGTAGCTCACAGATTTGGCCGGGTCCCCCGCCATAAACTCCACGATAATCGCCTGACGGTTCAGATTCATCGCGATGAAGTGGCTGGGGTGCTGGCGGCTATCCCCACCATGCCCGACGACCGCATCGGTCTGGAAGGTGCGCGGCATGCCATAGCGGTAATCGTTGTAGCGCTGTACCCCCCATGCCAGCACGCTGGAACCAACCATCCATAAGACGAGCATCGCAATCATGCCAACGCCAGCCGGGACGAGCCAGTGGATGCTTTTGCGAGGAGTTGATTTGCGCTCAGGGGAATGTGAGGTTGTGGTACGCGGCGAACGGGGCGGATTCTTTACGTCTGGCTGTTGCGACTGGCGGCGAGTCTGGATGGGAACCGGTGACACTTGCGCACTCGTGGCTCGCGGCACCAGGGCTTTGGGATTCTCCCCCCGACGAACAGTGCTCGTATGCTGGCGAGGCAGGTCGAAGAGGTCTGCTGCGTGTCCGTCTGTTCGAGTGGACGTATCTACCGACTTCCCTATCGTTTTCGCATACTGCGAGCCTGCACTGGTCTCCCGTTCGCCCGTATTGGTTCTGGGCCGCCTCGGTTGCGACTGCTCATCCTGAGGCATGGCTTTCCCTTTCTCTCGCTGCGTATCCCCTCCCGCCTGTCTGACAGGAAGGTCTTACAGTTCTAACGGCGGACTATATCGAAAGCTATCATACTATGATATAGGCCCATTGTCAAATACTGCATGTCAAATCGTTTCAATATGTTCCATCTTGTTGACCTGGTTGACAACGCTTTAAGCTCAAGAACGGTTGTCCGATTCGAAAATTTGCTCGGCTAACTCCGGTTGCTCGGTATCATCAGGGGCAAGTGGGATATCTACCGGTGAAGGGGGATTAATAAAGCCGATCATAGCTCTGATAATACCAATCAGCACCGCAATTGCGCCGAAGCCGATCAGAAGGCTGCCTGCCGAATACATGCCGGTATTGAGAAAAAGGCCGATGATAATCATAAGTAGGCCGACGATGACAAGAACGGCGCCGCTGCCAGCGTACTTGATGAATTTACGCTGGGCCGCCTCATCCATCAGCCTGAAGCGTTGCCTCAGGCTCAATTTCTCTTCTGACATAGAGCGCTTCCTTTCCCGGGCCGAGTGTATACCCCTGTATTACTACGAATTATACCTCAAACACTTCAAATAAGCAATTTGCCCTATTTCTGGAAGAGAGGCGTAGCAATTATACGATCTCTTTCTCAGAAATAGGGCAAGAAGAGCTGTGCTTTATTCTAGCATTACTCTGCTTTTCCTTTAGGGGGCGGGTGTCTGCACGGTCCCCAGGGCGTCCGCGATCTCCTTCAAGGTCATTCTTTCAGCATCGTTGATCGCGTGTCCATTCTCTGAGGAGGCGCCGGCAACTTTGGTGCTAACATCCATCAGCCACTGCTTGTAACCTTCTGCCTCCTGAGGAGGAACTCTCTGCGAGAGCAGCAGGGCGATGTTGCGGCACGTCTGGAGAGCTTCGGGCTTGACCTGCTGACGGGCTTTATTGTCGCTAATGTACGCTTTAACTTTCTGGAAGACGTGCTTCTCTTCCTGATCATTATTGCTGGACAGAAGCGCCTGGATCAGCGAATTTTGGGGATACTGTTGCGCAACGCGTTTATTGGTGGCGTTATACAGCGCCATTGCCTCTTTGGCTGTCCCGATCAAACCACTGCTCGAAGAAAGCAAAACAGCCATCCCGGTTTGAACTGGAGCTAATAGGAGCATTGTCCACTCCTGGGGAGTGAAATCTGCTTTACTCGTCATCTAGTTTTCTCCTTTCCACCTCTGAAAAGTTATCCGTTAGGGGCTAGATTGGACGATATACGCATAATTTGATGTGTTTCGCGCTCCAGAGCGGCGGGATGCGATAAATCGGGTAAGGCGATAAATCGCGTAGGACGCGCTGAAGCGGGTCCCTACGAAAGTGCTTTGGGTCCACCTGAAATAAGAGGATTGTCGCAGGCGTTCCGGGTAAAGGGTAAGGTTCAGGAGAAATTTCTACCGGCGCCTTTACTCAAAAGCGCCGGTATGAAACTGGATTACAGGTTTATGATATCCGTTTAGCGATACTGAGGATTCTGGGGATAAGCAGGATTCTGAGGATAGGCAGGATTCTGCATTCCCCTGGCTGCAGCCATCTGGCGCAGTTGGTTCAGTTCCTGATAAATGGGCCATTCGCCAAAAGCCAGGATACAGAGCATGATAATGTTGGCGATAGGAACCAGCATCAGTAAGCTTAAAGCTCCACTATAGCCGGCTTTTGAGAAAATTTTCCAGTAAATGATGATGCTAAAAACGATTGAGGCCAGGGCGATCAATCCAATGATCAAAGAAAACGTGCCGAGAGCTGCCGTTATTGCTGCGGGGTCATTGTTAGGCATTGCTTTTCCTCCTAGAAGGTTAAAACTCGTTTTTCTATTTCGCACTAGAATATCTGCACGTATAATACATGAGATTGCATCCGCTGACAATGAGATTATTCATACTTTTGGCGTGAGAAAGTTCACGGGAAAGATGGAGATCCTTTTTCAAATGCGCTGATAACTCCAGTCAACCATCTCGCCGTTATGATAGGGCATCCAGCCGTGGAAAGGTCGAGGATCGTCGTCAAAGACCATCGGCAAAAATTTGTGGTCGCTGGGCCATAGTTGCAGCGTCGGCAGGGCTTTGAGCGAGACCCATTCGAGCGTTCCCTCATGATTGCCCTCGTTGGGCTCACCATGCCATTCTTCGATCCGAAAAATAAAGCCGAACCAGTCCTGTCCCTGTTTCCCGAAGCCGGGCCAGGAGATGGTTCCACGCAGTGTCATCTGATCGGCAATCAAGCCAGATTCTTCCACGATCTCGCGCTTCATCCCGCTGACGATATCTTCCCCTGCCTCCAGACGACCGCCCAGGCCGTTGTACTTGCCAAAATGAATGTCGTCTGGCCTCTTGTTGCGATGAATCATCAATACCCGGCTGCGGTCTCTCGATACAATATAGCCTAATGTCGCTAAAATAGGTGTATACATGCTATGCTGACCTCTTTACTTGTGATGGCGTGCGAGCGAAAAAAGCTCCACATAATAGGACGAAGCAACAACGCTTCCAGAAACCTTGACATACCTTTGCTTTTCCTCATATACTCAGTGCATGAATATTCAACTATCGAGCTTATCCTTTGCGTATCTGGGCCAGTGTGGTTCTGGCATGGCTCAAGCTGGTCGTTCCCTTTCGTTGCTATATACTACCTCAAAGGAGATGTAATGTGAGACAGCCCTTACGCATTTTTTTTCTTCTCAGCCTCTTTCTTTTGCTCGTTGCCGGTTGCGGTAGTTCGCCTGCTGCCAACCAACCCTCGACCCCGGCGCCTGTTACCCTGAACGTTTTTGCGGCGGCCTCACTCACCGAATCATTTGGTGAGATTGCGAAACAGTACCAGGCGAGCCATCCGAATATCAAGATCGTCTACAACTTCAACGGCTCGCAGATCCTGGTGCAACAGATCATCAATGGAGCGAACGCGGATATTTTTGCTTCTGCCGACACTGTCAATATGAATAAAGCTGTCGATGCTAAAGCGGTCAGCAGTTCGCAAATCTTTGCTCGCAACAAGCTTGCTGTGATTATACCTGTGAGCAATCCTGGCAACATCACGTCATTAAAAGACCTCGCACGCAAAGGACTGAAGATCGTGCTCGCGGCCCCTACCGTTCCGGCGGGCAAATATAGTATACAGATACTCGATACGATGGCAAAGTCCCCCGATTATGGTCCCACCTTTGAGAGCGGTGTCAAGGCCAACGTTGTGTCTCAGGAGGATAATGTGAAGGCAGTGGTGCAGAAGGTACAGTTAGGCGAGGCTGACGCCGGTATTGTGTATCAAACCGATGTAACCGTTGCCGTTGCGAACCAGATCAAGATGATTGATATCCCTGACAACTTCAATGTCGTTGCCGAGTACCCTGTCGCCGTCACCCTGAAATCGGCTCACTCTACCGAAGCCCAGGCGTTTGTACAATATCTATTGTCACCCGCCGGGCAGGCAGTTTTGACAAAGTTTCACTTTATCGGCGTCAATGGCGGAGGCTCATAGTCATGAGACCCGCGACAAAGCGAGTGCCTCCAGGAGATGTCCTGCGGACATCTCCTGGAGGCACTCGCTTCCGCCTGAACTGGCCTGGAAGAGCCCTTGTGGCTGTGCTGGCAAGCCTCTTCTTGCTTTTTCTGGGAGTCCCGCTGGTAGCCCTGTTTTTTCGTGAGCCGCCAGCAGCGATCTGGGTTGCCATGATGGAGCCGGATGTCTTCCAGGCGCTGCAACTGAGCTTTGTTACGACCTGCCTGAGCACAGTGGTCGCGGTGCTATTTGGTCTGCCGGTAGCATACCTGCTCGCCCGTACCGGTTTTCCCGGTCGCAGGCTGGCGGAGACACTGGTGGTGATGCCGACGGTGCTCCCGCCGGTGGTAGCTGGCGTTGCCCTGTTGCTCACCTTCGGACGTATGGGCTTGATTGGGCATTATCTGGACCTGGTTGGGATCACCATTCCCTTCACGACGGTTGCTGTGGTCATGGCTCAAGTTTTTATCGCTGCACCCTTTTTCGTCAATAGCGCCAGAGCGGGCTTTGAGCAATTGGACCGGCGCTACGAGATGGCTGCCTTTACCTTACGCGCCTCCCCCTTCTACGCCTTTCGCCATGTAGTATTGCCTTTAATTCGACCTGCGCTCCTCTCGGGCATCGGCCTCGCCTGGGCGCGGGCGCTGGGCGAATTTGGCGCGACCATCACCTTCGCTGGCAACTTTCCTGGCGTGACCCAGACGATGCCCATTGCCGTCTATGATGCCAGTCAAAGCGACCTAGACAAAGCAATTGCCCTCTCCGTCGTGCTGCTCGCCGTCTCATTCGGCGTGCTGCTGGCCCTGCGTATCGGCAAAAAATAACCGATTGCTGCAAATCCCGTGATTATTGTAAATCCCGTGATTATTGTAAATCCCGTGATTGTTGCAAATGCCGTAGGGACCTGGTTTACCGCGTCCGCTTTAGCGCCGTTCCCTCGCTCCACCATCCATGTTAACCTCGGCCCCGAAAATCTTGCTGATTAAGAATAGCGTTCATCAAACGACAATGCTGGTTGGCCTCTCTCGTAGAGAACTGCGATGTTGGAAGCATGTGAAGAGGGCAGGCAGGCAATAAATTGGACGCGATAAATCAGGTCCCTACCACGTTTCGAGCATGTTTACATTGCTTTTGGGCGTTTTAAATTGTTTTCGGGGAGGCTTGTTTATGAGGTATACTATATTGAGCATGAATCTGCGTTGGCAGTTATAAATTTCATTTGTAGGTAAAGGTGTTGCGCATAATGGTTCACAATGAGCATTCCTGGGAAACGCTCTCCTCCCATAAAGTCCTGGAAACGCCCTATTTGAAGATACGCCGCGAACGGGTCGCTTTGCCCAATGGCACCATCATTCCAGACTATTATATTATCGAAAATCGCGGCTGGGTTGGCATTGTTCCAATCACTGAAGATGGTCGCTTTATACTTAATCGACAGTATAAACATGGGATTGGCCTGGAGGTGCTGGAATTTCCCTCGGGCATGATCGATGAGCACGAGGATGATCCTATGCTCACGGCCCACCGCGAACTGATGGAGGAAACTGGCTATAGTGTGGAGTCCGACCAGCTTGAGTTCCTGGCCCATATGCTTGCCAATCCGACGGGCGCGGTGACGCGTGTCTGGTGGTACCTGGCGCGCAATGTACGCAAAACGGGTGAGCAAAAAATCGATCCAACCGAAGTGATTGAGAACCTGCTGGTCACGCCTGCCGAGTTGCTGCAACTGATCCATTCCGGCGAATTCGCGGTGCAGGGGCAGATCGCGGCCGCGTACATGGCGCTGGAACGGCTGGGCTTGATGCGCGTACTATTCTAGCGGATAATTTCAACAGAGGTTGGTAAAGCATCACAAAAATTTTACATATTCCTGGCAAATTCTTGAAAGACTTTTGATACAGTAAAGACGATGAAAATACTTGTGATTGAGGATGAAGCGAATATTGTGCAGGTGATCCGGCTCTACCTGGAGCAGGCGGGCTACACCGTACACAGCGCCAGCGATGGCATCGCCGGTCTGGAAATGCACGCCCGCGAGCATCCCGACCTGGTGATCCTCGATCTGATGCTGCCCGCGCTCGACGGCATGGAGGTCTGCCGCCGCATTCGTGCCTGGGCTAATACGCCTATTCTCATGCTCACGGCGCGACAGGGAGAAGATGATCGTATCGCCGGTCTGGAGCTGGGAGCCGATGACTACCTGGTGAAACCATTCAGCCCGCGCGAACTGGTCAGCCGCGTCAAAGCGATTCTGCGGCGTAGCGTCCCGGCCCTTGTTGCAGGGTCGCAGGAGCCACAGAGCAGGGGAGAGCAGGAAAAAGCTAACGATGAGGAAGTATTGCGTTTCGGCGATCTGCTCATCAACATCCCCGCGCGCCGCGTCAGCGTCGATGGGCAACCAATCACCCTCACCGTCAAAGAGTTCGACCTGCTGGTCACGCTCGCCTCTGCCCCTGATCGCGTCTTCACCCGCGAAGTCCTGCTCAATCAGGTCTGGGGCTATACCTATCTCGGCGACGGCCGCACGGTTGATGTGCATGTTGGCACCCTGCGTAAAAAGCTAGAAGCTAACGCTAATGCTCCCCACCATGTGCAAACGGTCTGGGGTGTGGGCTACAAATTCGTCCCCACACCTTCAACCCGTTCATGAGAAGGAGACCAGGGATGATTCACTTTTCCCCATTCTCCCGCTTGAGCTTGCGCGTCAAACTCGTCTTGAGCTATCTAGGGGTCGCGCTGGGAGCCATCCTGATCCTCGCCTTCGCGGTCGCGCTCTCTGTGCAAAACTACTTCACTATGACGCAATTAAGCACGTTACATTTGCGTGCCCAATATCAGGCTCAAAGAATTGAATATGTTTATCAACGTCTAGGCGGTAAGCTACCGGACTCCCCGAATCCCCCATTTATCCAATCACTATCTAACGATCCAGTAATAATCGCGATCCAATTTTCAAATAACGATCATCCTTTTTGTAGCGCACCACTCTCTCTTGAAAGTAACTGTGATGATCCAACGCTGAGACGTGCTCTCCAACGTGCTCTCCAGGGGCACGAAGTTAACGGAACTTTTCCGGTTTTTACCGGCAACACAACGTTATCTTCACTCTATGATAGTCTCCCGCTTTATTATCAGGGACAAATTTTTGGGGCATTGTTTCTCTCAGCGCCACAACTATTTCCAGATGCATTCTTGAATCAGGTGAACCAGGCCATCTGGATTGCCGGTATTATCGTCTCTGGCATCGTTATCCTTTTCAGCCTGTTACTCGCGCGGCGCCTCACACAGCCGCTTGAATCGCTCACAGTTGCGGCTGAGCAGATGAAGCGAGGACAATATACGCGGCGCGTAACACTACCCAGGTCGCAGGACGAGCTTGGACGGCTGGCGCTGACATTTAACGAGATGGCGGACACCATTGAGGCTGATGTTAACGCTCTCCGCCGCCACGAGCAGTATCGCCGCGACCTGATCGCCAATATTGGACACGATCTTGCCACACCACTCACCGCCATTCAGGGCTTTAGCGAGGCACTGGCGGATGACATCATTCAGGACCCTATAGAGCGACAAGAGACGGCTCAGCGGATCGCGCGTGAGGTGCAGCGCCTGCGCCGTCTGGTCGCCGATATGCAACAAATGTCATCGCTCGAAGCTGGTCGCATCCGCCTCGATCTTGCCCCACTTGATATGCAATCGCTGGTCGATGAGACGCTGGCGGTGGTCGCGCCGGAATGCGAGCTGGCGCATATCACGCTCTGCAATGAGATCGCGCCCTCCACCCCGCCTGTGCAGGCTGATAGTGATCGGCTCATCCAGGTCTTGCTCAACCTGCTCGACAATGCCCGCCGCCATACGCCTGAGAACGGCAAAATTACCATTGGCGCGGCTGCGAGTGAGAAAAAGCTACACATCTGGGTCAGCGATACGGGCGCGGGGATCGATCCCGCCGACCTGCCACATATCTTCGAGCGTTTCTACCGCGCCGACCGCTCCCGCACCGGCGCAACGGGCGGCAGCGGGCTCGGCCTCTCGATTGTGAAAGCGATCATTCAGGCCCACGGCGGCACGATCTGGGCGGAAAGTATCCCCGGCGAGGGAACGCGCATCACCTTCACTTTGCCGCTTGCTATTGCAGACGACCAACGCCGCTCTCGGTCTTGATATTCCGCATCCCAACGCCGCTCTCGCGTTGTAGCTCCCCGATTCATCGTGGGAGGGCAGGGGCAAGCCCAGCCCCTACAGTCGTCTGTGAGGAATTGCTTGCCACTTGAGTTCTGTGCCAATACCGTGTAGTGTTATAGTAAGATAACCGGAGCGGAAGCCATCAGATTATTTTAGTTGCAATGTAAGGAGTCAGACATGGCAATTGACAGCAGTCTCATCGGTAAAAGCTCGGAGCCGCAGACCTTCCAGGTCACGCGAGAAGCGGTGTTGCGTTTCATGGAAGCGACGGAAGATCCCGCTTTGAAAAGTGGCAAACCGATAGAATACGCCCCGCCCACCTTTCCCACCACCTTTCGCCTGCGCAATTCTGCGGTCCACCTCGACACCTCCAAAATGCAGCTCTTACACGGCGAGCAAGCTTATACCTATACACGCCCCCTACGTATCGGTGAAGAGGTGACCTGTGTCTCTCGTATCGTCGATGTACGCCAGCGCGAGGGTCGCAGCGGCGCGATGACCATCATGATCACAGAAATGACCGGCACCGATAGCAATCAGCAGCATGTCTTCACCGCGCGCGGAACTTCGATCATCCGCGTCAAATCGTAATCAAAATCGTAGAGGCCCGCCGAAGCGGGCCTCTACGAACGTCTGCGATAATTGTAACTGTGGGTGCGAGTGGGTGACCAGGGAGTCGAACCCTGAACCTACCGAGTATGGTAGAGAGCCAGCGCGTTACTTTTCTGCACGTTTCTAACTCCCCCCATCCAAACCGTGCATGCAGCTTTCACCGCACACGGCTTTCCAAAGTTTTGCGAGAACGGGGGAAGCTTCCGCATGGTCCCGTTCTTTCCCGCTACTCCTTCTGTACCCCTTCCCCATGTATCGGGTATTAGTCCGATCATTTGAGTACTATGGGCACTCCGTCACCATGAGGCTCTCGCCTTTTAGGTGATCCCGTAGTTCCCTACATACCGTCGATTGCACTTAGGTCCCTTTTCGATGATTACCCTGCTCAGCGCAGACATCTCCCTGGGGAAGCTTTGACGACCCTCTTAATCTTGATCGCCAACCCTGGGAAGCCACGCTTTTCCTACAGAGCGTGGCGGCTACCGGATTATGCCGACGACTCATCTCAGGTTCGGAAAACCCATCCTGACCATATGCAATGTAGCTGCACGGCCTTTTGGGAAGGTAGGACCTCCCTCACCGTACTTTTACAACCATGCTACTGTCCCCTTTCCCTTTCGGGATCAGGTAAGGTTGCGCTTTAGCCACCCTGCTTCAGTGACGCTACCCTCTGGTAGCTTCGATATGTAGAACGCAACGGCGCACTTAAGAGTCGGGTGCTCTGCCATTGAGCTAGTCACCCTAGTGCAGCGATAATAGCACATCGCATAGCTATAGTCAAGCCTTTTATGAGTGGCTCATAGTTCATAATCTTGTGCCCAACGTATGTGTTTCTCTTGCCCATTTTTTGTCGGTACAAGCCTTAACTTTGCCTCTGTCAAACCTACTGCATCTACAGGAACAAGGTATACTTTATTAAGCTGCTCACAATAGACAGCAAAATAATCACATTGGCCCCTATAGTGTCTCCATCCTTTTTGTTTGGTTGTATGATTGTAGCTACTGGCTGTAGCAAAGGTGATTACTGTCTGTTCCTCATCCGTCCAACCCGTTTTACACTGGATACGCCAGAATCCGCCGTCAGCATCCTCAATTACCAGATCGTAACGGTGATTCTTTCCATAAGGTGTAAGTACCATATAGCCTGACTGCAATAAGCGTGCAATAGTGGCAGCTTCGCTAATGTCACCTGTTTTATCCGTATGCCTCTTTGGTCTAGAAAGTGTCATAGCTTATTTCCTATTCTGATCTTATATGAAAGCCTAATCAAGCTCTTGGTTTATGTCTCGCATACGTAGGCTTGTTTATACCTACAAAATACCCCTTCTTTCAGGAAAAGCGGCAAGTTTGTCTGTGTTTTCATAAGTGGATAGAAGCCTAAATTCAGCTTGTTCTCTCAACTTTTCCATGTTACACTCACCGTATAAGTAACATCGGCTGCGACCGGAACTGCTTGCACAAACTATGTGATATCTATCCCTTACCAGGAAAGAGGTGTGCATGGAAGAACAAAATGGCATTTTCCAACCAGGGAGCTTCTCTAGCTCAGGCGAAGACGAGCTATTGCCCCTCGGGCGGACGCCGCAGAAAATACAGCCGCGATCCTGGTTTCGTCTCAACAGCATACTGCTCGGCCTGCTCCCCCTCCTGCTCTTTTCGGCTGCTGGTCTGCTCGTGATCCATGAAGGACGCTGTCAGCCCCATACCGAATCTGACTGGCTCGCGCAGCTCTCTCTCATTTTTTGGGGCGTAGAGGTGGTGGCGGGCCTGCTTTGCCTTTTTTACAGACGAATACGCTCTCTTGCAATCACTCTGCTCCTCACACTCATCCTGTCTGTGCTCCCAGGTTTTTTGGTTTTCTATCTGAGCCTTTTGGCAGCCTTTTGTCTGCGTATCACCTTCTAAAAACTCGTTCTTCTTACGTCAGGTTGCGACGGATATATGTCCTACTCCCTTGACATCCATCTCCCCGACCGGTAAAATATAAACACACGTTTATTAAATAAATGTTTATATGAAGGATAATGGCGAGGCCAATGAACGACTGGCGTGAGCTAAAAATGATGATGAAAGCCCTGGCAGGCGTGGCACGTCTCACCATTGTCTATTACCTCGCCCGGCAGGATGAAGTAACTGTGACGGCCCTGACTGGCCTGCTCGGCATCAGCCAGCCGCTCGTCTCCTGGCACCTGCGCAAACTGGAGCGTGCAGGCTTGATCGAGACCCGCCGCGTTGGCCGCCAGGTGTACTGCTCTCTCGACCGCCAGCGTTTCCAGCTCTGCCTGGAGCGCCTGGGAGGATTGGTCGATCCAAGCATTCTGGTGGAAGAGCCGCCGGTGGGCGCGATTCTCATTGAAGCCGATGCCGGACGGGAAGAGTAGGGGCGATCCCTCGCGGTTGCCCCTGCGTTTAATCGAATCTTTACAACACGACATTCAGGTTTTAATGCAGGCATGATAGTGTTAGAGTAAGTCCAGGCTTTAACGTATTCCAGAGTTGAAGCCTGAGGCACTGGCAAGCACATAGAGGTAGGGGCAAACCCTTGCGGTTGCCCACTTTTTAAAGAAAAGGAAACACATGATCATTGTCAAACGCGACCGAGCGCCCGAAGCTCCGCTTAATGCGTCCGCAGGGACAGCCATGCTGGAGAAGCGCCAGCGTATGACCGCTCAGATTGCTCATCATGAGGGGAAGCGCGGCAAGGCGGACCTGCATATGCACAGCACGTACAGCGATGGCAGCGCCACGGTTGAGCAGATACTCGCGTATACCGAGCAGAACACTGATCTGGACGTTATCGCCATCACCGACCATGATGTTATTGATGGCGCCTTGCGTGCGCGCGACCTGTGGGGGCGGGGGGCATATCGCTTTGATTTTGTTGTCGGCGAAGAAATCAGCACAACTCAGGGTCACCTTCTGGGCCTTTTCATCGAAAAACGCATTCCTCCCGGCCTGAGCATGGAGCGCAGCATTGATTTGATCCACGAGCAGGGCGGGCTGGCTATCGTTGCCCATCCCCTCCATCGCTTCTTCCGCCATAGCTGCCAGCGGGACGTACTGGATCGCATCCATGCCTCTAAAGATGTCTGGCTGGATGGCGTAGAGACCTGGAACGCCAGCTTTTGCGGCATTTACGCCAATTATGTCGCGATGAGCGTCAACCGCGAAGTCTATGGCTGGTCGGAACTGGGCAATAGCGATGCGCACTCCGCCAGCGCCATCGGCAGCGGCATCACCTGGTTTGAGGGCGAGAGCGCGCAGGATATTCGCGCATCTATAGAAAAGGGCCTGACCGCGCCCGGCGGTAATCTCTGGGAAGTCCAGGCATACTACCACTGGATTCGCTACCTGATCAGCAAAGAGGGTCGCCAGGCGCGGCGAGCAAACATCGCTGTGGCCTGATGGCCTGCTTTACAATGGCTGCCAAAACATGACTTTTGGGTAATATGGCAACCGCACGTTGTTTTTTCGCCTGGCGCAACATATTGCGCCAGCTTTTTTCCAGTAAATACACATCTCTACCAAAAAGAGCTAGTCCTTTAAGGGTCAAGTGTGATACAATAGGTGTATGTTTAGCAGACGCATCCAGCAACGAGTCAGACATTTGGTAACGTTGCTCATCCAGCCGCTGGCTCGATCAGGCGTAACTCCTAATATGCTGACGGGCATAGGATTGCTACTCAGTATGGTAACAGCCCTGGTCATTGCTCAAGGATACCTGGTTGCGGGTGGAGTGCTGGTGCTGTTTGCAGGCGTTTTTGACATGTTTGATGGGGCGATGGCTCGCGTTCGTAACGCCGCCACGACCTTCGGCGCTTTTTTAGACTCGACGCTCGACCGTTATTCGGAAAGCATGATCCTGTTCGGGCTGCTCTATTATGCCCTACAGCATCCGGGCCTCCAAGATTCTTTTTGGCCCTTCCCGAATGCGCAAAGCTGGATGATCGTTTTCATCTTTATCGCGGCGGTCGGCTCAATCATGGTAAGTTATGCGAAGGCACGCGCCGAAGGGTTAGGAATCGAGTGTAAAACCGGGCTGCTCGCCCGTCCCGAACGCGTCGTTATACTGGCTTTTGGACTCTTAACTCACACTGGTATCTGGGCAGTGGCTCTTCTTGCGGTCTTTTCTCATGTAACCGCAGTGGAACGCATCGTCTCCGTGTGGCGCAAAACTCGCCAACCTATGGGCATGCCGGAGTATGCATTCCCTTCCCAGCAGGATACCAGCACGGGCAATCGTCATCGAACCGTTGAGATGGACGATACAAGAGAATCTGACGTTCGTCCAGTACACACGAGTGTTCCACCGTTGAGTGGTGGGATGCATCAAGAATGAGAAGACCGAACCGAGTAATAGCTACAGCGCAGCGCAAGAAGACTGCCGAGGATAATGTAGGGGCGGCCCCGTTATGGTCTGCTTTAATGGCTTATGTTCTCGTTACCGCCCATCAGCAATGGAGACCGGCATTATGCTGGAATAAGGTCACCGAGCATGCATGTTCGCCCCAGCTATCTTCAGTCGAACATATCCAATCGTGATGCCCTGCGCTCCGGTTCGTAGAGACTGAGACTGGAGATCTTAGTGACAACACAACATACTCATCATGAACACAGCGACGTCGATGCTTTCGTCGCGGAGCATCCGTCTGTCCCCGAAGATACAACCGCTTCCTCCCCCGAGACCACCACGCCGGGGGAAGCAGAAGCGCAGGCCCAACCCTCCTCTCCTGAGCCTGTTGCGCCTCCCGCTGAGCCTGAGGCTCGCCAGGAGTCAACAGAGGAGCCGCAAGAGCGCCAGGAGCCCGAGGCCCCCACGCTTTCCGGGGAGGCACCATCTGCTCCACCTGAGCCTGAGCCAGCTTCAGCAACTCCTGACGAGCAGTTGGTCCTTCCTGCACAAGAGGTTGATGCAAAGGAATCTGAGGAGGACATTCGCCCATTTACCGCTTTTATTGAGGAGTTTCGCCAGGTAGAGGCCCGGATCAATGCTTCTGTAAAAGAGTCAGAACAGGAGGTCTTCCGACTTTCTTCCACACCCGCGCTGGAATCCTGGCTGATAGCGGAAACGCCTGCTTTCCCTGTATCATCGACATCTGCCGTCGAGGCCCCCGTTGAAACAACCGCTCATGAGGCGACCAGCGTTGAGGAGGCGACGGAACCAGCTTCCCCATCCCCAGAGCAAACGAAGGAGACGGAGGCAACACCCGCTGCGCCGGTGGAACGCACGGTATCTCCGTTATTGCGACCCACAACTCGCCTGCGTTCTTCCCGCCATACGCGTCATCGCAGCGAGCAGAGCGCGGAAATCTTAGAGCAGGCAACCAGGAAGGAAAGCACTGAAGCAAGTGTGAGCGAGAAGACACAGGAAGAACCGGTTGTTAGCGCGGAAACGCCTGCTGAAGCCGAGACGCCTCGTCCCGCTCGCCGCTATCGTTTTGACCGTCCAGCGGCAAACAATGGAACAGCAGCTCCAGCAGCTCCGGCAACACTCGCAGCCCAGTCGTTGCGGTTACGCGTCGAAGAGAGCCGTGAGAAAGCTGCCAATGTGCAGGATGTAGAGACGCAGGAGGTTGAGCCCAAACGGGCCGTGCAGGAGCCTGCGGCAGCCGAGAGCCCGGCGCCTCCAGTGGAGCACAGTCGCCGCCGTGGACATGCGAAAGAGCCGCCGCCCGCAGCTCCAGAGCCGCCGGCACCAGCCGCCGAGGTCGCGCCTCAGCCAAAAGAGATTGCACCGGAAGATCTTCCACCGTTGGAGTATTCCGAGTTGCAGAAAGCCAGCTCGCGCCGCCGCCGCCGCCATCGTTCTGGCGCAGGCAATAATGGTACCGCCGCGGCCACGCCAGCAACCTCAGCTTCAAGCGCGGTCCCGTCGCTACCAGAATTGCCCGGCGTTTCCAATACGCCTTACTCGATTGTCTCGGGCTATACCGTCAACCAGATGAATCAGGGGAATGAACAGAAAGGTCCTTTTATGGGGCCTGAGCCTTCTCCTGCTCGTGGTAGCGTACTCGCCCGTGAGGGGAGAGCCGGTCGAGCTGAAGCACAACGTTCCATCAGCCCTGTAACGTTCCCTGGTCGATCTACTGAGCCTGCGCTCCCGTCTTCTACCTCGATAAACCATCTTGCCAATACGATCACACAGGCATTTCAGTTACAGACAGACCGTATGGTAGCCGAACTGCGGCGAGCGTTACAGGCTCCGACGAACGTCTCGGTCTCCCTGCCAGCATTTCCCTCGACGGAACGCGTGGGCGTCTTTGTGGACGTTGCCAACCTGCTCTATTCCGCTCGCACGCTGCGTATCGCGATTGACTTTGGCAAGTTGCTGGACTTCTTGCGTGGCAATCGCCGCCTGGTTCGGGCGCAAGCTTACTGTCCCACCAGCCCGCAACCCGGCGATGAGCAGATGTTCTTGCAGGCAGTCAAGGGTCTTGGCTATCGCATTACCACGAAGAATTATAAAACGTTCTCCAGCGGCGCCAAGAAGGCCGATCTGGACCTTGACCTGTGCATGGACGTCGTGCGCCTCGTCGAGGGGAAAGCGGTCGATTGCATCGTGCTGGTCAGCGGCGATAGCGACTTCATGCCGATGCTTGACTATTGTTCTGATCACGGGGTACGCGTTGAGGTGGCCGCCTTTGACGAAGCAATGTCAGCAACACTCAGGCAGGGCTGCGACCTGTTTGTGAACCTATCCATGCTTGAAGAGATTCGGGCCGAAATTCGCTAATCGCAAGCGCCTGATAGTCAGAGAATGCTTCGGGCTGGAAGACCTTTCCTGGTCCTTCCAGCCCTCTTTTTATATCCATGCTGCTTATGATCAGGAAGCAAGTTCCATTCGTAGTGGTTGAACGTCTTCCATCGGTCGCACAACGGTAATGGAGCAGGCGTCAATGAAAGCCTGGAAGAGGCGAGCCCACATCGGGTCATCATTGTAGAGCTCTTCAGGATGACATTGTGCGGCCACCATGAAGCGATGATCGGGCACCTCCATCAGCTCAGCCACCCCATCAGCAGCATACCCGCTGATCCGTACACCATTGCCGGGCTCTTTCGTTGCTTGATGGTGCAGGCTATTCACCTTGATCTCATAGGAGCCGAGGATTTTCTCCATATGGCTACCACGCTCGATCCGCACCGTATGGATCAGCGTATTGCGCGGCAGCTCCCAGTTTGGGTGTTTGAGACTGCCGGGGTACTGGCTATCCAGGTCCTGGAAGAGATTGCCCCCTAAAGCTATATTCAACATCTGCATGCCGCGACAAATTCCCAGCGTCGGCACATCCTCTTGCAAAGCCCACCGTGCCAGAGCCAGCTCTAACTCATCAAGTTTCGGGTTTGTCTCACCCAACATCGGGTGCGGTTCCTCCTGGTAATAGCGTGGATCAACGTCGATGCCACCGGAGAGCAGTAGCCCATCTAAATGAGGAAGTAGCGCCTGAAGACCACTCGGGTCGTCGAAGATCGGGATGAGGATAGGCACACCACCAGCACGTTCCACCGCGTGAATATAGGTTCTGTTGTTGTAGTAGATAGGTCGGTCGGTTTCCGCTCGTAACCCTGCATGGCAGGGGATTCCTATTAATGGACGCATTACCAATACTCCTTAACAAAAGATGAGTTCATTGCTTTTTCTTAACAATAAAAAAACGGAACGCTTTATGCTTGCGTCCCGCTCAATGGCTAACACTCTGTCACCTTGCGAAACGCGTTGTCGAAAGTATAAACCCAAGAAGCTCCAGCCAATACTGGAGCTCGATAATCATAAAGGTTAATACTTTGTATACGCGTTGCTGTTTCATTCTGTTATCCAAAGGTTAACTTTTCTGTAACGTGACTACTACTTACGTTATACATTTAGCATACAAGTATTGTCAAGCTTTGGGAACTTTTTCTTACTTTAGTCCCCAAAAAATATGTGCCACCAGTCCTGCCAGTATCCTTGATTGCTTGCAGGTGTTGTCTTCGGCTGCACATTTTGCGAGCTCTGGTTGCTCGCGCCGACAATTACTACTGGTTGCTCGCCCGGACGAATGTATCCCAACTGCTGACGCGCCTCGCTCTCAATCACCGCCGGATCTTTATAGTACGCCGCCTGCTGACCCAGACGCGTATGCTGATCCTGGATCTGCTGCAACTTTTGCTGATCGCTCTGCACTCTTTGCATCAACTGGCTATTTGACCACGCCTGCGCCAGCGAACCCAGTAAAAACGCGATACAAATAAGTCCGGTGATCCACATCACTGTCTGCGTGAAAAGCGAGTGCCGCCTGGCTCGTTGCCTACCCGCCGGCTCTTCCATGCCAACAGCCGATGTGACATTCGCGTTCAGCCCCCCCGGTCGCAAAGAATGATTCGCCCTCCCTCGGCTATTCTGCATGCCTCCTCCTTCTCTTTACTATATACACGAATCAAAACATATATACGGATCAACGTGATCCTGCTACTTATTTTACATGTTAGATAGCGGTAATCACACCTGCAACGCAATGTATACGCGTGGAAAAGGCTGCTATACTTTCCAACGAACGACAGTGGAAAAAAGCACATACGACGATTTTCTGTCATGATTGTTGATGAATGGGGAAGGATAGGAGCGAGGGAGAATGAAGCGAAGAACCATCGTGAAGAGATGATCCCTCGCTTCTAGTGCATATGCAGCACCAATAAACCCATGAAATCGAAACCGGTCAGGACGAGGATAAGTGCAAGGCTGGCAAAAATAAGACCGCGCTGCCAACCACGATTGGAGGCAGATGTGCCGATTGAGACATTTGTGCGTGCAGATGTAACACTTTGTTGTGCAAGAGGATCGGTATCGCGCACTGCCTGGAGCGATGCATTGCTCAGGAGGCGCAATTTCCATTGTAGCGCCCGCTGGCGCTCACTGAGAGCCTCTTCAAAGGAGCTATACACTTCTTCTTCATCGACCAGCTCACATGGCAGCGTCATGACCGGCATGGGTTGAGTCATGTAGCTATCTCCCTTGACCGGCAGATCTGTCTGGACCCCGTATTGCTTGAGTTCTAGATCAGTTGCTATACAGTTCACCTTCACATCCTCCTATATTTACTAATTCTCTATACGAGGTAGCCTACCGGAAATTAGACAGCGCTGCACCTGTCATTTGACCTATTTCACGCTCGCTGACAACGGGTTAAGAAAACTCTAATCCCCTCACAAGCAAGATTTAATAGCCTTAAAGCTTTTTAAACTGGCGAGCGCCATTGCAGAGCTCCTGGTATACTGGACTCACAACCACAAAATCGTAAGGAGTTCTTGTATGCTGCTGGCTACCAATCACACCAACTCTCATCCTTCAACAGCCGTGGCTGAATGCAGGCATGATCTCAATAGCTATCTTGACCAGATCTGGCACGATTTTTTTTCCGATACCCCACGCATCAACGAGGTGCGCATCGCTTACTGCTATCCCTGGAAAACGCGCCTCGGCCTGATTCGCCTGTCATTGGACAAGATGGTCTCGTTTATCGGGATCAATGCCCTGTTGCAATTGCAGCAGGTACCGGAATATGTTTTGACCACCACTATTGCTCACGAGATGGTCCATTATGCTCAGGGGTTTGGCTCGCCTTTGCCTCGCGTCTGCGAGCATCCACATGCTAATAAAGTTGTTGAGCGCGAGCTGGAGCGCCGGGAATTGGGGGAGGCATTGCGTTGTTGTAACGAATGGATTGACAAACACTGGTATCCATTTTATGATAAATTACGTGAGTCCGGTTGGGCGGATCTTCCTGGCAAACGTCACTCCGCCCGGTGGAGGCACAGATCAGGGTGCTAGCCTGCCTATAGCAACATGTAGCAATAAAGTTCAGAATGCAGGTCTATCACTTGACATCCATTTTTGCCTGTGGTATATTCTTGCTAGCTCCGAAGATTCGTACCACACCGCTCAATGGTCTTGCAGGTTCCCAGTTGTGTTAAGTTGTGTTGTACAGCATCTTTGGTATTATTGGCTGACACCTCTTATTTTCACCAGAGCTACCTGTCGCCGCATGTGATTCAATCAAGGGGATTCTAGACCAGCCCTATTCGTAGATTTCCCACTTTATTCTATCCGGTTCAACACAGAAAGGAGAATGGGCGTTTAACCTCACAGTGTACACCGCCCTACACAACGTGAACATAGCAGAGTTAGAAATTAAAACCGTAACGGAGTTGCGCGATCTCGCTCGCGATCTCGAACTCTCCGGCTACAGTACCCTCAAGAAACAGGACCTCGTCTTCAGACTACTTCAAGCCAATACCGAACAGCAAGGAAACATTTTTAGCGCAGGGGTGTTGGAGATTGTGGAAGATGGGTTTGGCTTCCTTCGCCAGGAGCGCTTTCTGCCCGGCAACATGGATGTATACGTCTCCCAGTCGCAGATCCGCCGCTTCGGATTGCGCACCGGAGATATGGTTTCAGGCCAGGTGCGCCCGCCTAAGGATAACGAGAAGTACTATGGCCTGCTGCGCGTCGAAGCTATCAACGGGGTTGACCCCGAAATCGCGAAACGTCGCCCCCACTTTGATATCCTGACGCCGATTTCTCCCCGCGAGATGTTTAATCTGGAAACCGGACCATCGAATATTTCTGGTCGCATCATCAATCTTGTCGCCCCGATTGGCCGTGGACAGCGCGGCTTGATCGTTTCCCCGCCAAAGGCCGGCAAGACGATGCTGCTCAAGTCGATTGCCAACTCGATCACCGAAAATTATGAGGACGTTCATCTGATGATCGCACTCATCGGCGAGCGACCGGAAGAAGTGACCGACATGAAACGCTCGGTGAAGGCCGAGGTGATTAGCTCGACCTTCGATGAGCCGACCGAAGCCCATACTCGCGTCGCCGAAATGGTGCTGGAACGTGCGAAGCGCCTGGTCGAAGGCGGGCGCGATGTCGTGGTGCTGCTCGACAGTATCACCCGTCTGAGCCGCGCCTACAACCTGGCAGTACAGCCCAGTGGGCGCACGCTCTCCGGCGGCCTTGATCCCAGCGCGCTCTTTCCTCCCAAACGCTTCTTTGGCGCCGCCCGCAAAATTGAGGAAGGCGGCAGCCTGACTATCATCGCCACCACTCTGGTTGATACCGGCAGCCGTATGGATGATGTGATTTACGAAGAGTTTAAAGGCACCGGCAATATGGAATTAGTCCTGAACCGCAAGCTTGCCGAGCGCCGCGTCTATCCCGCCATTGACATCTCCCTGTCCAGCACTCGCCGCGAAGAACTGCTCCTCGATGAGAAGACACTGCGGGCCGTTGTTGTAATGCGTCGTATGTTCTCGACCCTGGCCGATCAGCCCGGGCGCAGCAGCCTGGAGGCAATGGAAGCCCTGTTGCAGCATATGTCCAAAACAAGCAACAATATGGAGTTTCTGGCAACCCTCAACAAGAACATTTTGTAACCGGTACCCTATCTACGACCCCGCGAAGAGATGGTATGAGGCGCTCTCACGGGGTCGTACTATGTTGTGTAGGGGCAGGGGCCAGCCCAGCCTCTACAGAGCCCCGGGGTTGAGCGGTTCGGTCTGCCCGGTGCCACGCAGGAGGAAGCGCTGGATCTTGCCCGTGGCGGTCTTGGGCAGTTCGGGGATAAATTCGAGGTAGCGCGGGTACTTGAAGGGCGCGATCTGGTTTTTGACGAAATCTTTCAGCTCTTCCGCCAGCGCCGTCGATGGCTGCTGCCCCTGCTTGAGCACGACGTATACTTTGGGCTTGACCAGGTTCTCCTCGTCAAGAATGCCAACGACCGCAGCTTCCAGTACCGCCGGGTGCATCACCAGCGTATTCTCGACCTCAACCGGCGAGACCCACTGGCCCCCGACTTTGAGCATATCATCCGAGCGACCGCAGTACCAGTAGTATCCTTCTTCGTCCTGGTAATATTTATCGCCGGTATGAATCCAGGACCCGCTGAAGGTCTCCTTCGTTTTTTCGTGCTTGTTCCAGTAGTATGCGGCAATGCTATCGCCGCCGATGAGCAGATTGCCGATATCTCCCTGCGGCACCGCCTTGCCATGCTCGTCTGTGATCAGCGCCGCGTAGCCGGGGACGAGCTTGCCGGTGCTGCCGGGCTTGATCTCGCCAGGACGGTTGCTGATGAAAATGTGGCAGATTTCGGTGGAACCTATGCCATCAAGGATTTGCACATTGAATGCCTTTTCCCAGCGCCGCAGGATATCGGCTGGCAGGGCCTCGCCGGCGGAGACGCAGACGCGCAGTGAAGAGAGATCGAAGTGCTTCCCGGCATCGTGCAAGGCCAGCATGCTTGCGTAAAGCGTGGGCACGCCAAAAAAAATGGTGGGACGATACTGCTCAATGGTTTTAAACATATCCTCGGCCAGTGGGCGTCCGGGGAAGTAGGCCGCGCTCGCCCCCACGCCAAAGGGGAAGTAAAGGTTGTTACCAAGCCCGTAAGCAAAATAGAGTTTTGCCGCCGAAAAGGTGATGTCGTTTTCGTTGATGCCCAGGATGGGTTTGGCATAATATTCGGTGCAATAAATGGCATCGTGCTGCAAATGCACGCAGCCTTTGGGAAAACCGGTGCTGCCTGAGCTATACAGCCAGAAGGCACTATCATCTTTGAGCGTCTCCGCCGTCTGCAAGCTTGATGAGGCTCGATCTATCCACTGCTCAAAATCATGGGTGGCGGCATCAAAGGTGAGGGAGGCGGACTGTCCAATGTTGTTGACAATGACAACGTGGCGCAGGTACTTGAGGCTGGGGCGGATCGATTGGATGGTTTGCCAGATAGAAGCATGGACGAGCATAACGCGGGCGCGGCTATCGTTGAGCATGTAGATGTAATCATCGGGACGCAGCATGGTGTTGATCGGGAGGGAGATCGCGCCCATCTTAATCACGCCAAAGAAGGCGGCGGCAAACTGTGGCGAATCGAGCAAAAGCAGGGCTACGCGCTGCTCCATGTCAACGCCAAGATCAAGCAAGCCATTGCCAATACGGTTAGCAAGCTCGGCAATCTGCGCATACGTATATGACTTGCCTTCATGGTAGACAGCGATTTTCCCGCCTCGCCCTTCGGCGATATGCCGGTCTAAAAACGTGTCTGCGATATTAAGCTGGTCGGGTAGAACGATATCAGGAACGGCGGTGTCTGCTAGCGGCTTTTCGTAAAGCATCGGTACACCTCTTTCTGTGGGCTACGCTGCAAAAATGCTGATGAACTGGATAATAATGCTCTTATTGTACCAAAACTCAGCGGTCATTGCTCAATCTCGGAAGATTTTCGCCGCAGCAGGCTGAGAAATTCGCGGTTGCCGTCACGCCCCAGGATAGGGGATTCGATGGTGTCCTGCACGGCGAATGGAGTGCGCAGGGGAATCCACTCCTGTAGCTCTTGCAGCACGCGGCGATGTATCTGCGGATCGCTGATGACTCCACTGCCCCTGTTAACTTCGGCCTTGCCCGCCTCGAACTGTGGCTTCACCAGAGTAACTACCCAACTCTCTAGCGATGGCGCGAGGAGTGTCGCCAGGGGAGGCAGCACGAGGCGCAATGAGATGAAGGAAACATCAATGGTGGCACATTGCGCCAGTTCCGGCAGCTCAGTGAGATGGCGAATATTGGTGCGCTCCATGACGACGACGCGCGGATCATTGCGCAGCGACCATGCCAGTTGTCCATGACCGACATCGACCGCATAGACGCGCCTCGCTCCACGCTCCAACAAACACTGCGTAAAACCGCCGGTAGACGCGCCAATGTCTATAGCAATCAATCCCTGCGGATCGAGATGGAAAGCGTCAAGAGCCTTCTCAAGCTTCAATCCGCCCCGACTGACATACTTGAGTTCGGGCGCGATCTCCGCCAGGCGACACTCGACCGCCAGCGGAATCAGCGTGCCAGGCTTATCGACCACCCGTTCCCCCACATAAACCTGCCCCGCCATGATCAACGCGCGCGCCCGCTCCCGACTAGGAGCCAGCCCACGCCGCACCAGCGCAACATCCAGTCGCTCTTTATTCGCTGCCATACACCAATTCCTACGAATTGTGGTAAATCAGGGCGCCCGCGCCCACCAGCCCCACATTGATGCCCAGTTCGGCCAGCACAATGCGCACAGCCTCGCGGGGAACGCTCATGGCTCGCTGCTCCACAATGCGCCTGGCGGGATCGAGCAGGACCGCGCCCATCTGCGTCACCCCGCCCCCCAGAATGATTAGCTCGGGATTGAAGATATGAATGATATTCACCAGCCCCACCCCCAGTGCCTCTGCCGCTCTGGCGATGATATCCCGTGCCAGAGGAATGCCAGCCTCCGCCGCCATTGCTACCGTGCGGGCGTTCACATGGATGGTCGATGTGGGCGCTCCCGACTTGTTCTCTTCAGTCGGCTTTTGTTGCGTGAGAGCAAAGGCAAGCAGCTCCTCGCCTTTGCCTATGGCGATCATTTCATTGGCGCGACGACCAATCGCTGTGCCGGAGGTGATCGCTTCCAGACAGCCGATATTGCCGCAATTGCAGCGCTCGCCCCGCCAATCAATCGTCATATGCCCAAGCTCTGCTGCCGTTCCAGAAACCCCTTCCAGAATCTTGCCATTAGAGATGATGCCGCCGCCGATGCCCGTGCTGATCGTCATATAGACCATCTCTTTGCTGCCCCGACCAGCCCCGAACATATACTCGCCCAGCGCGGCTGTATTGGCGTCGTTCTCGACGAAGATCGGCACGTTGAACCGCTGCTGAAACAGATCCTTCAGGGGAACATGGTCCCAGCCCGGCAAATTAGGTGGGGCGAATACCACCCCTGTCCGGTTGTCAAGTGGACCGGGCGCGGCGATGCCGATGCCGCTTATCTCGTCCAGCATGGTATCGGCGGCTTCAAGCGCCTGTTCTACCGCTTGAAATATGCGTGGCATGATGCGGTCCGGCGTCGGGTCCTCGCCCGTGAGCAGATTCACGCGCGACTTGAGAATCGCGCCCTGCAATACCGCCGTCCGAAGCTGCGTCCCTCCCAGGTCCACGCCGATGACCAGGGGAAAGTGGCCTGACGAATATATCTGAGCGTTACCAATCAACGTTGCATCCTCTTCCTTCATGGATTGCTCCCATCTAATTTATATGGCTAGATGATAACCCATTTGTGAGAAGGGGGCAAGGGTAGGTGCAGGACTCGACGCACAGCCGCAACTCTGATATAATGGGGGGCAGCATTGTAGAACACTAGTTTCATGCGGGGAGTATACCATGCAGGAGCGCCTCGTTTCGCCTCATATGAGCGAAGAGGAACAGATTATTGAGGGCAGTCTTCGCCCTCGTCGCCTGGCCGAATATATCGGGCAGGAGAAAATTAAATCGAATCTTAGCATATTGTTGGAAGCTGCTCGCAGGCGCAATGAATCGGTCGATCACGTCTTACTTTACGGGCCTCCAGGGTTAGGAAAAACCACCCTTTGTAATATTATCGCCGCGGAAATGGGCGTTAGCATGAAAACCACCTCCGGTCCCGCCATTGAGCACGCGGGCGACCTTGCCTCTATCCTGACATCGCTTCAGCCCGGCGAGGTCCTCTTCATCGACGAAATCCATCGCCTGGCCCGCGCTGTGGAGGAGCGGCTCTATTCCGCGATGGAGGATTTTGCTCTCGATGTGATGATCGGCAAGGGACCGAGCGCCCGCGCGCTGCGCCTGACGCTGCCACCCTTCACCGTGGTGGGAGCCACCACGCGCGTTGGCGCCTTAACGGCTCCCCTGCGCGACCGCTTCGGGGCCATCTACCGCATGGAATACTATCATCCAGATGCGCTTAAAGAGATTTTGCACCGCTCGGCGCGTATCCTGCGGGTGCCGGTGAAAGACGATGGCGTGGAAGAAATTGCCGGTCGCGCCCGTGGTACGCCTCGTATCGTCAACCGCTTGCTCAAACGCGTGCGCGACTATGCCCAGGTGCGCGCGGACGGCGTGATTACCAGGGAGGTGGCGCAGTCAGCCCTCGATGCAATGGAGGTTGATGAGATCGGGCTGGACCAGACCGACCGCAATATGCTCCTGACGATCATCCAGAAGTTCAACGGCGGACCCGTCGGCCTGGATACCCTGGCTGCCAGCACCAGCGAGGATTCCGAGACGATTGAAGATGTGTATGAACCGTACCTGCTGCAACTGGGCTTCATCGCTCGCACTCCGCGCGGGCGTGTGGCGATGCGGGCAGCATACGAGCACCTCAAACTGCTGCCCCCGGGCGAAGAAAGTGGACCAGGCTTGTGGACAACGACAACCCCTTGAAGATCAGCGATTTTGATTATCACCTGCCTCCAGCATTGATCGCGCAAACGCCGATAGAGCCGCGCGACGCCTCGCGTTTGTTGGTGGTGCGCCGCGATTGCGCCCAACTGGAGCATCGGCATTTTCGCGCTATCGGATCATACCTGCGCCCCGGCGATCTGCTCATCGCCAATCAAAGCAGAGTTATTCCAGCGCGCTTGCTCGGTCGCCGAGTGGGCACCGGCGGCGCCGTCGAGGTGCTGCTATTGGCGGAACGGCCCGATCTTGGCCCCGATTGCTGGGAGACGCTGGTGCGCCCCGGTCGCCGCCTGCGGGAAGGCTCGCTGATTGCTTTTGGCGCTGAAGCAGCGCCAACACGCTTGCAGGCTGAGATATTGCAGCGCACCGATGCGGGCGGGCGCATTGTGCGCTTCTCTGTTATCGGAGCTAAGGCCGCGAACGACGATCCGTACAGCGTCCTGGATGTGCGCAACCTGATCGACCAGCTAGGACGAATGCCGCTTCCGCCATATATCCATGAGACGTTGCAGGACCCCGAACGCTATCAAACTGTCTATGCGCGCATTCGTGGCTCGGCGGCAGCTCCGACCGCTGGCCTGCACTTTACCCCGCAACTGCTGGAACAACTGCGCGGCCAGGGGGTACGCATTGGCTTTGTCACTTTGCATGTGGGGCTGGATACCTTCCGTCCGGTCGAGTGCGAGGATGTGAGCGAGCATAAAATGCATAGCGAGGCGTTCGAACTGGATGCCCCCACGGCGGAATTGATCAACGAAACGCGTAAAGCTGGCGGGCGCGTCGTCGCCGTCGGCACAACTTCTGTGCGTGTACTCGAAAGCGTGGTTGCCTTCTGTGATGGACGCATTGAACCGTACCAGGGGCACACGCAGCTTTTTATCACCCCTGGCTACCACTACCAGGTCGTGGATGCGCTTATCACCAACTTCCACCTGCCCCGCTCAACCCTGCTGCTCCTCGTCAGCGCCTTTATGGGCAAAGACCTGATGGAACGCGCCTACCAGGAGGCCATTCGCGAACAATACCGCTTCTTTAGCTTCGGCGATGCCATGCTGATCCTGTAGGGGCAACCCTTGCGGTTGCCCTGCCCCGCAATCCCGCCCCTATAAATATGATGCCAGACGTTCTAGACGCTCTAGCAGGGGCAGGGCTGGTATAAGTCGGGAGGGCAGGGCGGGGGCAAGCCCCGCCCCTACGCCAGCCGTTCTAGCAGAGGTAGGGCATATCTGGTATAAAAATCGGGCCTGTCCTGCTTCAACCAGTGTAGAGGCGCCAGCAGCGGCGTCGGCAGATTGAGTGCTAGCGCGCGTTCCAGCATAGCGCCCGCCTCCTGGTCGCGTTGCAGCGAGGCGCAGAACAGGCCCTTCCAGAAATAAGCTCCCCACTTCGCCTCATCTAAGGTAATCGCGTGCTCTATTGTGGTCAGGGCTTGTTGGTAGTCAGCGCGCAACCATTGGGCTACACCCAGGCATAAATAGGCGTCGTAATCTTCGGGATCGGCCCGCGCGATCTGTTCCAGGCGCTCCGCCCGTGTGGGATCAGGGCCATCCAAACACATATCGATCCACTGCGCCATCCAGCCATGATCGACATGCGAGGAATCGAGCTGCCAACTGCGATGACAATCTTCCCGCGCCCTTTCGATATGGCGCAGGCGCAGATGCGCTTCTCCGCGATTATTGTAAGCGCAGGCAAAATCGGGTAGCAGGGCTATCACGCGGTCGAAGTCCTCAACTGCCTGCTGGGGCCGATTCAGTTGCAAGGCGAGTGTTCCTCGGTAGAAAATCGCTAACGCATCATCGGGATTCTGGCGCAAAATCTGGTTATAGTCTTCAATGGCTTCCTGGAATCGCCTTAACCCATAATAAATTTCCGCGCGATCTTTATAGACGTTGATCAATGAAGCGTCCAGGGCTAGCGCCTGGTTGTAGTCGATCAGCGCCTGGATGGGCTGTTTGCTACAGGCGTACGAGATGCCCCGATTGTAATAGACGATGGCGAGCGAAGGATCGAGCGCGATAGCCGCGCTAAAATCGGCAATGGCCTCAGCATACATCGCGAGCTGGCGATAGGCTTCCCCGCGATTATTATACGTGAAGGCGACAGTGGGGCCGAGTTTGAGAGCTTCGTTGTAGTGCTCGATTGCCTTGCGCGGTTGTCCATTATCGGTATGGGCCGCGCCCAGCCGGTTCAAAATAATAATATCGTCGGGATAGAATAGCAGCGCCCGCTCAAAATCGGCGATAGCGCGGTCAAATTTTTTCTGCGCTGCATAAGCCTGTCCCCTGCTTCCATAAGCTCCGACGCTGCCTGCCTGCTCGGGATCTTGCGTGATGGCTCTATTCAGATTCAAGATCGCCTGCTCGTATTCTTCTAATGCCAGGTAAGAGATGCCTCGCCCAACAAGAGCTTGAGTGTCGCCGGGTTTTAGCATCAGGGTCATGCTAAAATCTTTGATGGCTCGGCGCTGCTCTCCCAGCATATAGTGCGTGATCCCGCGCTGGTAATAGGTGGTGACGTGCCTGGGTTGAAGTTGTAGCGCCCGGTCGAAATCGCTGAGGGCGCGCGAGAAATCGCTCAGTTTGCGGTAAATAAGGGCGCGGTTATAATAAGCTGCGGCATCATCGGGCCTTTTTACAATAGCGCGGCTAAATTCGGCGAGGGCCTGCTGATGGTTGCCCTGCAAAGCATATTCCGCACCGCGTTTATTGTGGTCAATGATGTGATCGGAGCTCATGCCGTGTTTCTCCTTAGATGTGGCTGTGCCTAGAAAATACCGGTGAAAGTGGCAGTATGGCGCGTATAGCGAGTATGTCAGTCAAAGAAAATATAAAGCACGTAATGAAGGCTTCTGACTGAACAGCAACATAATATGCGATTGCATGAGCACTGTCAACTTTATGGGAAATAGGGGATGATGGCTAGTTCCCCTGGCCTTTGGCGCTAGAAGGTCGTTTCCCCTGCTCTTTACCCCTGACCAGCGAGGCAAAGATGCCAATGGCGGCGATGGCGGCGCTGATAGTAAAAGTGATCTGGAAGCTGTGAACAAAGATTTGCTGCAACTGACTGATGTCTTGTCCAGTATGACCGCTGATAAGTAGACTGCCGGCCTCTGCGCCTCCCAGGGTAGCGAATATCGTGCCGGCCAGCGCGACACTCAGACTCTGTCCCATCGTGCGCCCGGTTGCCAGGAAGCCGGAAGCAATCCCCTGCCGCTCGCGTGGAGCTGAGCCCAGCAGCGCGCTATTGTTCGGCGATTGAAATATCGCCTGCCCCGCACTGGTAAACATGAGCCGCCAGACGATATCCCAGATGGAGCTTTTCTCGTTGAGCTGACCGATGAAGACCAGCCCGATACAGGCTATGGTCAGCCCACCTGCTGCCAGCCAGCGCGTACCGATACGATCCGCCAGCGAGCCGCTCAACGGCGCGATAATAGCCAGTGTAATAGGGAACGGTGTGAGCAGTAACCCCGCCTGCTCGGTTGAGAAGCCGTGCAGTTCCTCGAAATAGAAGGGGAGCATAAAGCTGACGGCGAAAAGCGCCAGGAAGCTCAAGACCAGGCTCAGGTTCGCCGAGAGGAAGACGCGATTATGGAACAGCGACAGGTCGATGATGGGATCGGCCACGCGCATTTCAACAAAAGGCAGAATGATCAGGCTGACTATGCCAATTATGAGCAGGCTCATCAGCAGCGGCGATGTCCATCCCAGTTCCTGCCCAAAGGAAAGTCCGGCGGTAATGGCTGCGAGTCCTATTGCCAGCAGCAGCGCCCCCCACGGATCGAAGTGCCCTTGCGAGCGACGCATTGGCTCTCTCAGGACGCGTAACGTGGCGATGAGGCCAATAATACCTATGGGGACATTCACATAGAAGATCCAGCGCCAGGAGAAATAAGCGGTGATCAGGCCACCCAGCGTCGGTCCAACGCTGACGCCAAGCGCGACAATGATGGCATTGAGTCCCAGAGCTTTGCCGCGTTCATTAGCTGGAAAGGCGCTGGTGATGAGTGCAGGGCTGATCGCCATCAGCAGCGCGCCGCCTATACCTTGCAATGCGCGCGCACCGACCAGGAAAACGAGCCAGGGTGAAGCCCCGCAAAGAGCAGAGCCGCCGGTAAAAACGATCAGCCCGGCGATCCAGACGACCTTACGCCCGACCATATCTGCCAATCGGCCCGCAGTGAGCAATGCTGAGGCTGTAGCAACAAGGTAGGCGATGATGACCCATTCTATCGCCCCACCCAGGGGAACTTTAAAATATTGTGCTATCGTTGGCAGACTGATGTTCACGACACTTCTCTGTTACCTATTGGACACATACATTAAGCGAACTGGAAGCTATTCTGCAAAAGCATACTGCATAAACACTTGGGGTATGAAAGAAGGTGGGGCAAGTGCCCCACCCTCTATTACGCTGCTAAAGTGAAAATTATCCTGCGCGGATCTCGCGCATGCGGGAACTTTGCCCGAAGCACATAGCGATTGGTGGGCCGATATGATACATTGTCACCGCCCTCTTCAATCCGCTCATGAAACTGCCCGACATAGAGATCCTGGAGATCTGCCATATTCTTGCCCCATTGCGTTTCAATGATTTCCTTGACCTTGCTTGATAAAGCAGCATCCACGCTCTCATAGTCGGCTATGAATTGCTCAGGGCTTTCAAACAGTAATTCTATTTTACCAAAGGACTGAAACTCGTCGTCCCCAAACATATCGAGGTCAATGATCGGGTCAATGATTGGATCGAAAATCGGGTCGATAAAGGTAAACATATCATCCGGCATGTTGTCATCCTACCTTATGGGTTGCTAGGATATCGTCAAGCTTATCTCCAGTGATAAACTTCACGGATTCTATCACCGGCTCGCCTTTTCGCGGCGGTAGAAATTCGTTTTCATGGTATTCTTGGATAAATTCACACCGACCTTGTTGTATAGCCCGCCTGACATCCTTGAGGTTTTTCCCTCTGACTTCCACGACTATGAAGCTGTACAGCAAGGTGAATCCATCGTCAAAGTCCGTGCTGAACACCGATGCCATGAAAAACCGCGATTGCGGCGACTGCGAAGACTGCGTGACGCATCGGAATTCCATATAGGGGCAAAGCTTCCCGCTAGTATCATAGGCTGCATAAGGCCGCTTGCCCGTGCTGTTTCCGGTCGTGAGGCTAGTGGTTTTAGTAACAGGTTCTTTACGAAACTGGGATAATGGATCGCTGCTCATGGCATCCTCTACCTTTCTGGCCCTTCTAAATCAGGCTGCTTGCCTTTTTCAAGCTTGGCAACATCTTCAAAATACTCATGAAAAATCTCGTTTTTCCAGAACTCCACGTTCCGCTGCCTCCGAATATGGTCTGCCGCTATGGTGCTTCCCGCTTCGCTGAAAGCAGTCTGGGCTTTGTGTTTTGCCTCTTCCCAGCTTGGCTGGGATTTGTCTTCCATAGGAACCTACCTTTCCATCTCCAGGCCGTCAGTGCTAAGGCCGTAATCTTGGGGTAATGGGTCGCGTACCGGGTTAAGAGTGTCCTGCGCGTCTAGGTGCTGCTCATATTCCTTGCGTATCGCCGGAGCATGGAAGTGGTCATGAAAAAGTCCTTCCGCTATGTCCCTGTTGATATCCCTGCCAGGCAAGAAGCTGCCTGTGCGCAGGGCATCCAGGTATAAATCCATTACGTTAGTAAATGAGGTCTGCATCTCGCGCTTGAGGGTTTCAACGCGTTCGATGTTCTCCGTCGTCTCGCTGGGGTCTCTGTTGCCGTTCAACCATGCACCTACCTATCTATCTGGTTCTAAGCCCTGGTCTTGCTCTGGGTCATGCCCATGAAAATGATTGAGGTAAAACAGGGGTTCTTTTTCCTGCTGTTCCATCTCCGGCTCTGGAAACTTGTCCTGTATGATCTGCTGGGTAAAATTTTCCTTCCCCATCGGGGGATAAAGGTGCCCTGTTGTCATGATTTGCTGATAGGCGTTCCCGATACTGCTGTGAATATCTTTCGCGGCATCCAGAAAAGCCATTTGCATGTTACGTTTGGTCTCCTCCCACGTTGGCATATCATCTCCTTTACATTCAGAAGAACGTATGAATGTTTCAATTATACCAGATTGACGGGTAAAAAGTTATCCACAGGCCGGGAGCGATTCTTTCAAGCCAGTACCCCGCCGCCTACGGCGCTTAATTGAAATTGCGCGGCGGCGGGGTTTGCTTTATAGCTTTTTTATATATAAGAAGAGAAATATATATAACTATTTGATTTATATAGATGTGGCCGGACAAAATCTTGTCATGAGCGGACAAAAATGCTTCATAGACGGACAAAAAAATATTTGCTATTTGTCCGTTTACGGAATACAGTGCTCCAAATACGGACAAAAAAGTATGGTTAAAATGGCTGAAAATGGGCAAACTACGGCTATTGTGATTGGGGAAAAACAAGGCATTCCTGTCTATGCGACTAATCCCAGCATACCATCAAAAGATGCAATTGCACGCCTCAAAAAAAGACGCCTCGGAGATGAACATAAAGGTCTCATCATAGACGGTACCTCGGAGATTTTAGGCCGAGGAACGGCTGTTGTTTACGAATGGGAAGAAGTAGATACAGAGCGTTTTGTAAAGTTATTTCTGGGAGGCATAAAAAAGGCTTCCGGTCTATCAAAAACAGGGCTTTCCATCTTTGAAGTGATTTACAACCAGATGCGTGAAAGCCCCAACTCGGACAGGGTGATGCTTAGTTTTTACCGCGCATCCCAGCAAATAGAAGGATTGAATGAACGTACATATAGGCGCGGTGTTCGTGAACTGCTGGAAAGAGAAATTATATTCCGTAGCCCTGAAGAAGGGGCTTTCTTCGTAGACATAGGCTGCATGTTCAATGGTGATAGATTGGCCTTCGTGAAGGGGTATCACCTCAAGGAAGTACAACCTGAATTGCCTTTTCTGGAACAATCCAAAAACAGAGAGGAAACATGATCCAATCCCTGATAGAGCCAATTAATGCACCCTTTGAACAGGTAGCGAAATCGCTGATCCCCAAGCTAGAGCCGAAACCGGAAAAGATAGTGACTCCTTCCTTGCAAAACTGGACTGGCAAAATTCATTGCATGGATTGCATAAAACTCATGAATGACTTGCCGCAAGAGAGCATTGGAGTAATCGTCACTTCACCGCCATACAATATCAAAAACAGCACTGGCAACGGTTTAAAAAACGGCTCCGGTGGTAAATGGCCGCAGGCTGGATTGTTAAACGGCTACAAAGATCATTCTGACGATATGCCCTATCCTGAATATGTGGAATGGCAAAGAAAATGCCTTGATGCCATGATGCGGGTTTTAAGGAATAACGGAGCGATTTTCTATAACCATAAATGGCGCGTACAAAACGGCTTGTTACAAGATAGGCACGAAATAGTGAGCGGGTTTCCCGTCCGGCAGATCATCATCTGGAAGCGCAAAGGCGGCATTAACTTCAATCCTGGTTATTTTCTGCCTACCTATGAAGTGATTTACCTCATAGCCAAGCCGGATTTTAAACTCGCACCAAAGGCAAACGCGCAGGGAGATGTATGGGACATCCCGCAGGCGCGTGACAATGAACATCCAGCACCATTCCCTATTGAATTGGCGCAGCGTTGCATTGCCGCCACTACGGAAGGCGTTGTACTTGACCCTTTCATGGGTAGTGGGACAACCGCGATTGCAGCAGAAATCCTGAATCGTGAGTGGATAGGCTCTGAAATTTCAAGTAATTATTGCAAAAAGGCGGAAGATCGGATTAAAAAGCATCAGGAGAGCAAAATGGTGTAATGAATGGGACGTGGGAAAATTGTAGGCACGATTCAGCCGCGCAGTAGCACTGCCACTTTCAAGAAAGTTGCTGAAATCCTTAGAACTGGCACTTGGGAGTTGCCAACTGACGGTAAATACAATGGACACGGCGGCCCCGGCAGATACCTTGAGGATTTACTAGGTATAAAGGCTAATAATGCCGATGCGCCAGACTTAGGTGATTGGGAGATTAAATTTCACGGTGGTAATTCTCTCTTAACCCTTTTCCATAAAGACCCGGAGCCGAGGGGAATAATCAGGGCTATCGTGCATGATCATGGATGGGATGACAGTAAAGGGCGTATCAGCTTCCGGCATACCATAGGCAAGGAAACGTCTCGCGGGTTCTATGTAGTCAATGAAGGCGACAGAATTGTTATACGGAACAGGCATAAAGACGCGGCTGTGCCCCATTGGGATCATAACACGCTTTTCAATGCCTTTGCCGCAAAGCTACGGCGATTAATCGTTGTAGAGGGAGAAGTGCTGAAAAACCCTAGACGTGTCATCTATAAGGAAGCAACCGCATACTGGGAGCCGGACATTAAAGGCTTTATGCAGGCGATAGCAGACGGTCTTTTCTATGTGGATTTTGATGCAAGGACGCAAAAAGGACGTGGATCGGCCATTCGCAATCACGGCACCAAATTCAGAATAAAAGTTGAAGATTTATCAATAGTTTACGCAAATAAGAGAAAAATAACCAGCCACGAAAGTTAGCCAAGTATATACCTCCCTAAATTTGCACCGAAGGAAACATGAGCATACTCAACGAACACATGGAGAAGCAGCGTAAGTATCTGGCGCGAGAGGCCATAAAAAACATGAAGAAAGACCAACGCATACAAGCTCTCATTGAAGAGTCGAGAAACCCCACTGTATTACCAGAAGGGCATGCAGACATTGATACGGTGAAAGAGATTGCCAATGCTCTTAAATTCGGAGAGCATACATGGGGTCCGTCTCATGATTTTAGTTCTCCACTTCTTGCCTTGCTGTTACCCCTAGTTGTCAGAAATTACAGCCTTATACGGCTATAATACTATAGCATTCTTCTCCTTCATCACCGTCCGCGTCGATAGCTTCAGCTCTGTAGCGATATCTAAAATTTATATGCTTGCTCATATCTTCCCCGTTAACCCTTTGTTAAATATTTGATGCTATAGTGCCTGTTAGCAACCGCAGTACAGGGACACTCTATGGCCGATGAGGAACATGTAAACATTCTTAAACAGGGTGTTTCTGTCTGGAATGCATGGCGAGATGCACACCCGAATATACAGCCCAATTTAAACGAAGCGAACCTGAACAGGGCAAACTTGAGCAATGCCAATCTGAGCAAGGCCAATTTGTTTATGGCTGATCTCATTGAAGTTAACCTTATGGGGGCCAATCTTAAAGAGGCTTCATGCATTGGTGCTAGCTTCAATAGAGCCAATTTAAGCGGCTCCAATTTACATAAAGCTGACTTACAACATGCGGAGTGTTGGGGAACTAATTTTACTCAAGCCAACCTGGCAGAAGCTTCACTCATATACGCTCGCCTGAATGGTGCTTACTTCACTAGGGCTAACCTGACTGGAGCACATTGTGTAGGAGCAGAGTTCACCAACACCGATTTTCAAGGAGCTATTCTTGATGGCGCTCTGTTTATTAATGTCAAATTGAATGGTGCAAATTTTACCTGGGCAGATCTTAGCGGAGCAGATCTTAGCAATGCTCGTCTGGGGGTCAATGACTCTAAAAAACCGATACAGCCTGCCGACTTTGCAGCGAAAGAAATTGCAATAATCGGCAGGCTGAATGCTGCGAAAGACCCAAAAGAAGCTAATCCGCACATAGCTACCTCTCTCAATGTGTCAGAGTTGACACCGCAACAGATTGACCATTTTGAGCAGCTACTCAAGGCTAATAAATTTACTGTTCATAGAGTTGAGAACGACAGGCATAAGACCATTGCCATTGAGATAGATGCAAACCCTAACAGGCCAACAAGACCAACAAGGGGAAGATGATTGCAGGTCACAACAACTAGCCTGCTTTTTAGAGATCCCCCTAATTCACTTGCTTTTTTGAAAAATACCATATATTAACTTTTTATTAACCATCATTAAAGAAGAATTAACAACGGAAGTTATTATGGCTGACCGTTTCACCATACCTACGATGAACCATGACAGCGCGACTGCTCCGGCGAGTACACGCGATATGGAGCGCGAGGAAGAGGCATTAAGGAGGCACTACAGCCGGAACCCATACCCAGAGTTGACGTTTGAATTTACTCGCGATCCAGGGTTACTGCACCAGTATTACAGAATCCGCTCCGATGAATATAAGGCTGTTCACAGGGTACATCTGCTTGCAACTGAGGGTGAAGAAGATCGTGGCAGCCATATTTTGGTCGTCAGAAGGGATAATTTTTGTGTTGGCGGCATACGCATTAACACCAGAAACCCGCGCAAAAATTATCTTCTCCCAATAGAGATAGCGGATTTCCGGCTTGAAAAACATTTCCCTCAACTGCTTCATGGGCAGATGGGATATTGCCAGTTCGGGGCGCTCGTGCTTTTGCCGGAGTTTCGCGGTGCAGGAATCACAACGGAGCTATTTCGCCGTGTTCACAACAAAGCGGTGGCGTTGAATTGCAAGATGATGTTTCTCTTCGCGCCGGTATTCATGGTCGAGCATTATAGACAAATCTTTATATCATTACGGCTGAAAGCAACGATACATTATGAAATTGATTTACCCACTTATCCTAATCTTGAAGAATTTCAGAATCACCTCGTAAGCGTGGTCACCGATGAATCACTTGTAGGGAAACCCGCCGACTTTCTGATAAACTCAGAAAATAAGTCTCTGACAGAAGCCTAGCTGGGCGCTACCTCACAGATGCGTTGTGCGTGGCATATCTGCATCACTCCATATAATTATGGAGCAATTTTAGTTGTTTATGTTGCTAATCCCCCTATCTCCAATGTAAAAAAGGCATAAGTAGCTCGGTTTTAGTTAAATATTTCTTAACTGTTTACTGTTAAGGATAATCCTGCAACAAAACCAGTGGGGAGACACTTGCGTAATAGAGTTTTTTTGGCACTTACTCTCGCTAGCACATTATTGGCTTTGAATGCTTGTGCCGACGATCTCAACGATTCTGATATTTTCAATATGTCCCTCCAGCAGCTCACGGATATTGATGTCACTTCCGTATCGAAGAGAACCGAAAAAGCTTCACAAGTCGCCGCCGCGCTTTACGTCATCACCCAGGAAGATATACGCCGCTCCGGGTTGCAAAGCATCCCGGAGTTGCTGCGAATGGTTCCTGGTATTCAGGTCGCGCAATCCGGTTCGCAGAATTGGGCGATAACTTCGCGTGGATTTGACAGCCAATTTGCCAACAAGCTTTTGGTAATGATTGATGGCAGGACGGTATATAATCCAATATTTTCGGGAGTATTCTGGGATGTACAGAATCTGATGCTTGAAGATATTGACCGTATTGAGGTGATCCGTGGGCCGGGTGCTACGCTCTGGGGAGCCAATGCCGTTAACGGCGTCATCAACATCATTACGAAAAATGCCAGGGATACACAGGGTGGCTTAGTGACAGCAGCAACAGGAACTCAGGAAAGGTTTGGGAGCAGCGCACGGTATGGCGGGACGGTTGGCGATCTTTCTTACCGCACGTATGCGCAGTATTTTGACTACAACCAGCAGCATACCTTAACGGGTGCGGGTGCGGGCGATCTGTGGGATAATGGACAGGGTGGCTTCCGCATGGACTGGAACGGCTTCGGCAAGGATACCAGAACCTTGCAAGGGGATGTGTATAAAGGGCAGGAAAACGCAATACGTCGCTACCCTGTTACTTCAACGGTCTCACCGTCATTGATAGAGACGATAAGGGATAGCGACGATGTGAGCGGCATGAATATACTTGGCCGCTGGAAGCATGAATTTAATAAAGATTCTGATATAACGTTGCAGGCATATTACGATGACAGTATCAGGCAGTTTTTAGCTTCGGGGGATGGCGAATCAAGTTTTCATACGCAAACACTGGATCTTGACTTACAGCACAACTGGACCATGAATAAATATAATAATGTTACCTGGGGATTGGGATATCGCCGTATCAACAGCATTTTCGGTAATGATTTTTACTGGAGTTATTCGCCGGAAAATTATTATCAGAATTTGTACAGCAGCTTTTTCCAGGACAAAATTTCTCTTATACAGGATAGACTGTTCTTAACCGCTGGCAGCAAATTTGAGCATAACGACTTTACCGGATTCGAGTATGAACCCAGCATCAGGCTTTCATGGCTGCCATCGGAAAGACAGACGCTCTGGGCAGCGGTGTCCCGTGCTGTACATACGGCAAATCAGGCTACCCATGATATAGCTCTTGTTCTTGCAGCAACAGGCCCAAGCACGATGTTGGCAGAGAACCATAATTTAATGCAAGAGTCGGAAAATCTCACGGCTTATGAAATCGGTTATCGTGTGATGCCGCGTGAAGATTTCTCGTTTGATATTACGGGCTTTCTCAATGAATATCGCGATCTTACATCAGCCTCCAATGGAGCAACGGTAACGCTTTCTGATCCGGTGATGGGTTCGTATACCCTTGCGCCGCTCATCCCCGGCAATGCCAATAGTGGGGAGACACATGGCGTTGAAGCGGCATCCACCTGGGAAGTGACTAGAAATATCAAGTTGAACGGCAGCTACTCCATTTTTGTTTCGCAGCTTGACATCGTGGGGTCCACGCTGGTCACTAGGCAAGGCACCGCGCCGAACCAGCAGTTCAATCTGCGTTCATACGTGGATCTGTCGAATGACGTACAATGGGATACCGTGCTCTACCATGTTGACCAGTTGCCTACTCTGTCTGTGCCTGCCTACACGCGCCTTGATACAAGAATTGGTTATACGCCGATCAGAGGACTGGATTTAAGCCTTATCGGACAGAATCTTCTGAGGGCAGAGCATGAGGAATATACCGGCTTCATATATGAGCCTGTTGAAAAAGTAGGCCGTTCCGTGCTGGCTAAAGCAACACTCAGGTTTTAGTGAGAAAGCATGGCCGCAGGAAGCAAGGAAGTAATTGAACGCAGAGCAAAGATCGGCTATATCTGCAACTTTCTCAAAAGTGTGACCTGGCCTCGCGAAATAGCGCCCAGGAACACATGGATCGCCGATGTGTGCATTGTCGGCGACCGGAAATTAAGCAAGCATTTCGAGGCAATAGTAAAGAGCAACCCCGATCACAGTATGACGATCAATGTATCGTACTCCACAACCGGCGCGACTATTCCAGATTGTCATATCCTTTTTATCGACAAGAGCGCGAGGGTAAGACTCGCGTCTATTCTTGAACGGGCAGGAAACCGCCCAATCCTTACCGTCAGCGATATAAAAGGATTCGCCGACAAAGGCGGAATGATCGAACTGGTAAAAGTCAGAGAGGTGAAGGCCACCTATTTAAGGCCGCGCATCAATTCCACAACAGCAGAAATAAGCAGCATCACATTAGGGGCGGAGTTGCTGTTCATGGCCGACCACACGCAGCAAGAGGAGTTATTGATAATTTCCGATCATGTACATTGAAGGAACTAACCAAGTCAGGTTATCTAATAAATAAGGTGCTACTTTAGTTGACTTTCCTACGTTTTTCTCTACAAACAGCGTCATGTATACATTAAAAGATGCGGAATCAGCGTGGCTTCGTGGTGATTACGCGAGGGCGATGCATATGTTTTACTTTCTGGCGGAACAAGGCAATCCGGCGGCGCAATATAATCTAGGGTGGATCTACGCCTATGGCCGGGAAGTCGAACGGAACGACAGTGAGGCAGTGAAATGGCTTCGCCGAGCTGCGGAGCAGGGGCATGTTGAAGCACAATATGAACTGGGAAGGATGTACGCCTGGGGCCAGTGCGGCGTTTGGGACGAAGAAGAAGGGGCAAGATGGTTCCGGCGGGCGGCAGAGCAGGGGGATATGGATGCGCAATGCAATCTGGGATTGATGTATGCCTATGGACGTGGGGTAGCCCAGAATGAGACAGAGGCGGTGAAATGCTACCGTCAAGCGGCGGAGCAAGGGAATGCAACTGCGCAATGCAATCTGGGATTGATGTATGCCTACGGGCGCGGAGTCGAACGGAACGATGCGGAAGCAGTGAAGTGGCTTCGTATGGCAGCCGAACGAGGAAATGACGTAGCTAAGTATAATCTGGAACTGCGGTATTTGGAACCCGGAAATAACCTGATAAGGCATAATTCGAATCAATTACATTAGAACATTCTATTCCTTGTTCGGGGCGAAGCAATGTTGGGGATTTTTGCATAACGCACCGAAAAGGTGGAGTAGCTGTAGCGAACTGCAAATATAAAAGTTCCGACCTGCAAACAGCGATTGCCGCGCAAATCAAACAGGAAGAAGCCAAACTTACGGCAAAAAAACGCAAGGATGACACGCGCCGGAAAATCCTCGTCGGTGCAGCTATTCTTGATTGCGCATCCACAAAAGCAATACTGTGGCGTTTCTGGTTCATGATGTCTTTCTCTTCATCCCATTCGAAGGAGTACAATACCATATTTTTCCCAATAAATAAATATGGTTGGAGTAGCCCCCATTTCAGCGGACACGTTTAGCCTAACCAGGAGGGACTAGTCGTAAGACTGGTCATACAGATGTCTTTTAGTATTCCTACAAATGTGGAGGTGATCACCGATGGTGGCCGTCGCCGTCGCTGGTCATATGACGACAAACTGCGTATAGTGGAGGAAAGCCTGATGCCAGGCGAGAGCGTATCACGGGTAGCGCGGCGCAACGGTGTGCGTCCCAACCAGCTCTACTACTGGCGCAAACTGATGAGCGAGGGAGGCGCGGTCGCAGTGAACAGTAATGAGGAAGTAGTAGCAAAATCGGAGGTGACGCGGCTGAAGCAGCGCATATGTGAGCTGGAGCGGGCGCTGGGCCGTAAAACGCTGGAGGCGGATATCCTGCGTGAAGCATTGGAGAAAGGGGATCAAAAAAAACGGATGCTGCGCTTGCCGTTATTGCCGGAGGGAGGTGGTCAGTGAAGACGGTAGCCGATATCATGGAAGTCTCACGCTCGAACCTGGTGGATAGGCTGGGCAGTAGGAAAAGAAAGCGGGAGCGGTATTGCATGGAGGAGGATGCCCAGATCGCCCAGGAAGTGCGCCAGGTGGTGGATGCACGATCTACCTACGGCTACCGGCGTGTTACCAGCATACTTAATAAAGAGCGCCAGGCGCGAGGGTTGCCCCCGGTCAACCATAAACGGGTGTTCCGTATCATGCAGATGCAGGGCTGGCTGTTGCAAAAGCACACGGCCAGGCGCACAGGACGCGCCCATGATGGCAAGGTCATTGTCATGCAGTCGAACCTACGCTGGTGCTCGGACGGCTTTGAGATCACCTGCTGGAACAGGGAGACGGTGCGTGTGGTCTTTCTCATCGACGCCTTTGACCGTGAGATTATCGCCTGGGATGCGGTTGTGGGCCAGGGGATCAGCGGGGAGATGGTGCGTGACCTGCTGTTGGAAGCTGTAGAGCAGCGGTTCGGATGTCTGAAGGCTCAACTCCCGACCGAGTTCCTGACCGACAATGGGAGCTGCTATACGGCGAAAGAGACGCTGGACTTTGCTGCCGCCCTCGGTCTCAAGCCGTGCTTTACCCCCGTCAGAAGCCCGGAATCCAACGGAATGGCGGAAAGCTTTGTCAAAACGTTCAAAAGAGATTATGTTCGTATCCACCCATTGCCCGATGCACTCACCGTGCTGACGGCGATACACGGATGGTTCGCGGATTACAACGAGAATCATCCCCATAGTGGGCTGGGATGGAAGTCGCCTAAAGACTTCATCCAGGCTCAAAGTTTAACCCGCTAGGGGTGTCCGGTCGAAATAGGGGCCAATCCAATGGTATTTATTACACATAGAGCAAATCCACAACAAAAAAAGAAGAAAGGGCGGCAATGTCTGCTATCTGAGCAGTTGGCGTCAACCTATCAAAGGCTCGTTTCATACTTTGACAAATTACTATGACTCTTGCCGCTATCAGGTAAAGCAGAGACATATTTCATCTCAATACTAGGGTAGCTTCCTACTTTTCAAAAGAAGAGTAGTAGCAGCTCGTGTACGTGGAATGATCCCAGCCTGTCGCACAAAATCTCGTTTCTGACGCGCTGGGCGAGAGCTATGAGGCTTTCTTTTCAAACTTTTTAGCCAGTTGCTCAACAATAGTCGCCTGAGTATACCCACGAGACAAGTAAGTGAGGATTGTATCGGTAAATGACCGAAAGTCTATGTCATTCTCGATAGCAATATAAAGCGTATCGTTTAACATATTTATTAGGCTCTTTGGTGTACTTTTTCCTTTAAGAATATATAATTTCAGTGTTTCCTTATTTAAGGTGAATTCTTCTTCTGTATGAGAAAGATAAGAGATATTATTTAACAGGACAAGCAGCACGTCAACATCTAGTTTTGTCATCGTATAGATGAAGTTTAAGGCTTCGATGAGCATTATCATTTTATCCTTTGCAACTTTTTGATAGGCAAAGAACAAAATGGCCTCTTGCTTATTTTCGATGGAGAGCAACCCCGCCTGTTTCTTAACCGTTTCATAGATCTCCTTCAGCTCCTTTTTATTTGTTTCGGGGTCGTGAATATAGGAGCTTGCAGCGGTAGTAAGCCTTTCTTGCTCTTTGGCTGCCATTCTGATGGATGCAATAAAGAAAATGCCTATGACGAGGACGATAAAACTAACAAAAAAAATCGTGAAAGTTGAACCATTCCAGGGGACGGTAAAAGCGGTGAATATTCCTAAGCTGAAAGAAAAAATCGCGTTTAAAGACTTCTTTTCTGTTATATAAAGGCAGATTGAAAGGAGGATAAAAAGAAGTGTGACAAATGCAGAGTAAAGATAGCTGACATCTATAGCTCTAAATAGCAAGAAGACACAAATAAGAAAAATAAAAACAACAGTCACTACCACTGATGGGATGAGACTGAAGAGACCTTTTAAAGCTTCCCCCAATGACTTTACCACGTCATTGAAAGGTTGCGAGGAGTTATCACTTGTACTTGTTTGTTGTTGTTGAGGTCGGGAATGTTGTGTCATAACGCTCCTCTATACCATTCTACTTTCTTCCCCAGACTTTGATTGCCTTATCTGTAGTCGCAGCACTAAGGGTATTTCGTTAGTTCAATTACTTTAGCTAACGAAATACCCCATCTTGTGTTGTTAGGTCCGCCAGGGTTCCAAGCCCACGCTCGGGCTTATCGGCCTTCCGGCCTCGACCGGCTCTTTTGCCCTGGGAGCGCATTGATCTACAAACACGCTATATGACGTTTCAAGCCCTGACGGGCTGCATCGGCTCTTTAGTCAACTGCTCTGATAATATAGCATTACGGGCGGATTCACGCAAGGGATGGCGGGAAGTTCTTTGCTGTCATTGTGAAGTACACCCCGTAGAGGGGCCAAGCCACACCATCGCCTCAGCTTTGTTAATCTGCACCTAACATTGTCATGGTGAGGTATACATTTGAGCGAAACGTCGAGCAGGAAACGAGGAGCAACCTCCCTTCCGTCAGTTTGACCCATTCTGGATGAGCGTATCGTTGTCGTTTGGCAAGAGCCCGTGCGTAGCCTGCATCCCTGGCCTCAACATCCACCAATGCTAAGCATCGCCTACATTCATACCGAATCCTGGGGAAAGAAGGGTAATCGCCGCCTGCGAGGGCTGCGGCTATGAAATAGTACTAACTGGAAACAGGACAAAAGAACGCTGATCAGGAGAGCACTCAGAAATGTGAGGTGGAGATGGTATGTCGGACTGAGATATACAGAGCCAACTAGTGTCCATATCACACAATAGACAAAGGTGATGACCGCAGCAATCACATTATTTTTACCGGTAATACCCATCACAAATAACAACAAGGATACAGCAAACGTTATCGGAACGACGGATGGGCTTCCGCTCCATTGGGAGACCATAAATGGCAACGCTATTAACTCACGTATGCTGAATAAAAAGAGCAACAGCAAGGAAAACCCCTTGCTTCGCCTATTTGCCGCTTTAAAAGAAAAAAATCTTCCCGCGAGCCTGATGTGGTGTTGGATTCTCACTCCTATCGAATAATCACGCGCTATTGTTTTGTATAAGTTCCTTCTTTTCTTTCTCCGAGATTTATTGTCCGTCCGTTCCGATGCTCCCTGCCTATCTTCCATAGCGTCTTGAGCGTTATTCTTCGTACCTTGTAGTTCCATGACGACATTTCTAATGTTTTTACTTATCTCGGTAAAGGCGCTATCCCTATCGCTCCAGTTAGCCACCGGTTTTAGTGTGAACGGCAGTGCTTGCAGTGTTCCAATTGAAGAAGTTTCCCAATCAACGGCACGAACCAGAATAGGAATGACCCACGCCTCTCCAGCTTCATGCCTTTGCATAGCAAGCTCAACTTCTGAGCTTTCACAATAATTTGTCGCCATAAAGTTGGCGCTAACTAGTAACAGGATAATATCAGCACTCAGCAGCTTTTTATTGATTTCTTTTCTTCTTTCCTGCCCAGGCTTAACGTCTTGTTCGCTCCAAGCAGCAATATATCCTTGTGTTTTCAGGAGCCTTAAGTGTTTCTCCAGCTTAACCATCAGCGATTTGTCTTCACGAGCGTAAGAATAGAAAACGGTTATTGGTTGGTTGCTCTTTGGTATCGCATCCATCTGGTTATTTTCTCCTCATGCCTCATCATATGCAAATAATCCTTTACTACATAATGACGCATAAACAGAACTTGAGTGAAAAATCCATGTACTCTAGCGGTTCGTATATTTCCAGATTCTCCGACATCTCGGATACGTGCTTACTGCTGATATACATTGCTCCTCCAAGTCTGCAATCTTCGTGTTTTCTTGATGGCACGAATGGGCACGGTAACCCTTATATGGCTTCCGCCACCTCCGTTAAACCTTCTTTCCCTCTATGATCTTTGCGGAGAGGGAGCCGCTCCAATTCCCGGCGGTAATTTCTATCTCACCACCTTCCGTCAATCTTACAGGAGGTATCGTATAAATCATATCTGTTGTGCATATCACAGGTACCACCTGATTAGGAAACACATTCACCGCTTTATAGAACGGAAGTGCGCTATCGTCGCCAGGTATATAGACACAGCGGGGCACATCAAGAAGAGGAGGCATGATAAATCGCTCCTTTTTGGAGATCCGCTTTGGTGGCATCAAACGTTGTGGCTCCGCGCTTGGGGCAGGCAGGTCTAACATCATCCCGCCCATATGGATTTCTCTATTGTCTCCAGTATCTTCTCTGTAATCGCGCGGTACAAAGGTACAGATAATGTTCTTTCCCACCCTTTTATTATATTCTGCTGCCTCTTGAATTGCGTGTGTGAGGTGCCAACCTATCGTCTCAGGCCGAACCGCATCTGGCTTCTTTTGAAAGTATTTTTTAAGCGTTTTGTTTAGCTGCCTTTCTGCATCTCCTGGGAGTCGTTGGCCTGCCCTAAAAAGCTTGAATGTAGGGGTTGTAAGCCGGAACCCTCGAAATTTTTGACGAAAGCGATTTCATGAGTTATCCCAATACGATACTGACTATCATGGCTTCTAGGTCAATCAGGTTTTTGTTCCCCCCGAAAGACATCGTGGCCGAGGAAATGAATGTGCTGCCAGGCAACTGGGGAGATATGCTTGAGCCGCGAATCCATATTATTCGCCCTCCTGCTTGGATTCCAGCACTTCCACCGGAACAATACGGAAATCTTCCGGGTCGTAGCCTTCGTTCGGCGCACGTTCGCCATGAAAAATTTCCTGAGCGATGTCGGCCAGAAACTCTTCCAGTTCGACTTTCGCCTCGGCTTCGGTATCAAACACCTGCTTGGTTTCATTACCTTGCGCGTCGATGACGCTCCAGCAATTGATCCAGCCCTGGCAGATGGTGTACGTTTGAACTTCGTATGTCATCGTCATATCAATCTCCTTTCGTGCTGTGAGTAGTTTCCGAAAGGCAGAGATTGACGCGTCTGCAACCCGCTCTCGTGGGGAACCGGCTGCAACGAAGTGAAGCTGGGCGGAGAGCGTTTGCAGGCAGAGCGGAAATGTCTGCCAGGAAAACACATCTCACAGCAGAAGGGATTGATGTGATGAACGCAGAAGAGGAGGTGTGCCAGTTCTGAGCGTGCGATAAGAAAAGATTCTACTTGCAAGGCTCCACTCGAACTGGAGCAGGAGAATGAAATTGTATCGTGCCATACAAAACTGGCTATGATTGACTACTGGAGTAGCCCCTAATTGATGAGCGGCTTATGGTCACTCTGTCCTGATAAACTTGACACAGTGACCGTAATCCTCTATGTCCTGTGATTTATGGATTTACTAATTTCACTTTATTTGATCTTATGCTTTGTGAGCATCACAAGACGGTTTCTGGCTTTTCACTCATCCAGATAAGCATTCTGCTTACCGTTGCGTCTCTGATTATGGTCACAGTGCTCCCTAGTTCTCAAAGCCCCCTTAGACAAAACGCGAACAGCGTCAGCAAAATGCAGGCGATTCTTACCTCGCTGCGCCAGTATCAGGTAGCCAATGGCACTCTGCCCTGTCCCGCAGATCCAACTCAGCCGATTGGAAGCAACACTTATGGCGTAGCGGCAGCCAATTCCGGCTCTACGGGTAATTGTGTTGGGGGATCACCGGCAGCGGCCTATGCCGACAGTACAAACCATATTGCGATTGGCATGATCCCGGTACGGGCGCTCCAGCTCCCTGACGCTGCGGCGCTTGACGACTGGGAACGGAATATAACCTATGCTGTTGACACAAATGCCACCGGTTGCTGGTCGGCCCCCTCTCTTTCTGGCGCAATCACCGTTAATGACAACGGCAACATCCATAACTCGGTGGCCGCCCTGGTCTCTCACGGCCAAGACGGCTACGGGGCATGGCTGCCTTTGCAGGGAACAAGCGGTACGGCCTCGCGGTTTAATAGTGGTTCGACCGATGCCAATCAGGCCGACAATGCGCAGGTAGCGCATGGCGGCGGCCTGACGGCGAATACCAGCTTTGTGAGCTTCATAAATAAAACTGCAACCAGTACTTTTGACGATAATATGGTGTATAAGAGTTCACAGTGGAATATCAATGCGCTGCCGCTTAGAAATGGGGTTCCAGGCATAACCGCTCCTGCCAATGGCACCTACTCTACAGGTAACACACTTACCTTCACTATTACCTTCCCCAATACGGTGATGGTCACTGGCACGCCGCGTTTGGCGCTCTCCGCTTTGGGGACCGGCAAGCTCGGCAATGGCGTCTCTCCCTATATAAGCTATGCCACCTATGCCGGAGGCTCCGGCACGAATACGCTTACTTTCAGCTATACCGTGCAAGCCGGTGATTCAGCGCCAACCAGCGGCATCGCTGTCACTGCTCCCATAGATCTCAATGGCGGGACCATCTCTGGCAGCACATGTTTTTTTCCGCCCAACCTGTCCCAAGTGCTGATTGGCGGCACCCTGTGGGTGGCAGACTTCTGCAACAACCGGGTATTAAATCTAACTACAGGTGGCAGTTTTATACATGGCTTTGGTTCCGGTTACAATGGCGATGCTCATACTGTCGGAACTTCTGGCAGTGGCAACTATCAGCTATATAATCCAGCAGCGGCAGTAACGGACAGTTCCGGGAATATCTGGATAGCAGATGCCGGAAATAATAGGATAGTGGAATATAACAGCAGCGGCCAATTTGTAAGAACCATTGGCTCATCAGGCTCAGGTAATGGGCAGTTTAGTGTCGGAGCCGATATACCTCAGCAGGTGAATTTTGATATAAACGGCAATCTCTGGGCAACAGATTTTTACAATAATAGGGTGCAAGAATTCAATAGCAGTACAGGCGCTTATATGAGCAAGTTTGCAGTAGCAAGCCGACCGGCAGGGATAGCCATAGACAGCAGCAATACTATATGGGTAGTAAGCGTTAACGGCGGACATTTGCAAAAATGCACCACTGGCGGGTCTTGCACCACTATCAATACAGTGACATTTAGCGGTGGTAGTGCCTCAGATTATGTATCTATCGATGCAACCACAGGCAATATCTGGGTGAATGACCAGAGTAGTGGAAGTATACATAAATTTAGCAGTAGCGGCAGCTACCTAAGTGACCTGACAGGCGCATGGAGCAACCCGGAAGGCGTATTTTACGACAGTTCCGGGAATATCTGGATAGCGGATAATAATGCTAATACCGTAGATAAAGTGAACCCAAGCACCGGGACAATAACCCAAACTATAGGTTCTGGAACCGGCACAGGAACCAGTCCCGTACAATTCGGCGGATGTCCCCAGAATCTTTTTATTCCCAGCAGATAAGGGGTCATGGCAGAATATTCCCGGAATTGTCATAAAATCTTAACTTTCACTATTAGACAGAAAATTGTACACTTGGATGATAAAGCAATATCTTTGGTTTTTATATGAAATATGCTGTAATACCGCCTGCACCAAGCGAAGCCGCCGGAGTAGAAAATTCCCTCGCAGTCTCTAGCAAAGAAGCCACTGTGAATTGTGGCGCTGAGTCTGCTCCAGGACATGCCGCAACAACATTCCATCCCAGCAATGCTGTTTCAGGACAGCATCTTGCTCCCGTAGCTACGCATTTTGGTTTATCTCTTCCTACGCTAACTACTGTCAGCGAGGGCTTAGCTGTAGTTGGCATCGCAGGGCTTCTTGCTGGTGTAATTGGTTTGCTGGTCAATTCTATCCATAAAAAACTCACCCTCAACTTACCCCCTTCGCCTCCTGGACTATCTATTCAAAACAAAAGCCTGCCTCTCCAAAACAAACAGTCAATAACAATAGAATCTGGTCTTCAGGCTCCTCGGCATCAGAAAAAGGGTGTATCTCAGACCCCAGGCCAGAGGTAAACGCTCAGCTATATTTAATGATTTGAAACACTAATAAAGAGGAATAATGTCATGCCACGCACAATAAATTATAAATTAGAGTTAGATACTAATGGATTAGAAATACTTCCTGTGGCAAGAGGGGAGCTAATGGCGAGAACCATTACTAATCTTTATGGAGTCCTAGAATATTTTGATGTGTCCCACGAGGGGATTATGTCGGAGAAAAAACTAACTTCAGGAATACTGGGTGGCGTATTAGGCGGAGGAGACATTGGAAAAATTAAAAAGCAATTAGAGGCTATACCCGCAGCAGGGTTGCTAAACGCGCAGGTAGTTTTTGATAATGGAAAAAAGGTTAATTTTGCGAGACTCGTATTGGGTACTATGGATGGATTTGAACATTGGGCCAACATACATACGGGTGATATGCAACGGTTTCAAAAAGAGATGGCAGCCGATCTCAGACCTTTGGCAGATAGAATAAAAGCAGCGATGAACGAAACTGGCATAGATCGTTCTAATTTACCTGATCCGAGAGGCACGGTGACAGCAGCAACAATAAGTGAGGGACAATCAGGAGTAAGCGCAGTTGAACAAGAAGCAAGACAACTTACCGATGAATTAAAAGCTTCCCCGGCTTTGCAATGGTTAGCCAATACAGCTACTATTACCACTGAGGTTGAGGTGATCGGTAACGGAGTAAAAGTACCTACACTAGATATTCACGTAAGCACTATCTCGCCCGAGAACGCAGAGGTATTAGGGCTGGAGCTGGCAAAGGTAGGGCTTCACCCCGAAAGAAGATTTAATTCTCAAGATCCAGTAATACATGTAGAACGAGAGGAGAATGTTGAAATTTTACAAAATATAGTAACTGCATTGCGGAAGAACTATGGCGGAGCCAAGCATGTTGGCAACGAAAATCTTGGGATGACGAGTCCATCAGCAGGAGGAAGTAAGCCTCTTGATGGTGGGGAAATCAAAAAATAGAATTAGACAAAACGTACCTTTGACACTGGAGGACAGCCCAATATTTTAATGCTTTATTAATTTCTTTCCTCTATGGTATCTTAAGAACCAATCAATTATCTTCTCAATTCATGGCAACGATAGTATTTTTAATTAGTCGCTGTAGTCGCAGCAAGTCGGAAGCAGCAAAGTGTATAAAGGCGATAGCAAAACAGCACAACCTTCCGGTTTCTCATATTAGTGACTATCCGATTTTATATCGCATGTATCAGGAAGATATGCAGAAGCTGAAATTTCAGCCCGCCGATCCGCAAAGGCCGGAGCTTGGTTTCACTATAATAGATCCTTCCGTGATGGTAGTTGCTTTCCAGCAACTCCAAAGGCAGATTCAGGAAATAAAACAGCAAAGCGGTATCGTTCTGGTTGAGCTTGCAGACGATGATTATAAGTTATTCTTCGAGCAGCTTCAGCCAGAATCTTGCCAAAACCGTCATATATTGTTTTTTGAAGCTGAGCTAGAAGCCAAGAATACTCGCCATACAAAAGAATTTTTAGAGCAAGTTAAAACCTATGTGAAGCAGAAGGTAATCCCACAGGCATTGCTTTAGTTATAGCAACTTGCAATGCTAACTGGGGTAACGGGAGTGTCCCTTTGACACGAACCCTCCCGTTACCCCTGGCAGAAAGCTTGGGCAAAACCTTCAAAAGGGATTATGTTCGTATCCACCCATCGCCAGCAGCACGGTGGGCGCAATGTGAGCGCCTATGGCTTATATATTTTTGTAGCAGGCATGCCGGGGGTACAGAAGGTTTCGGATTCGTTCGCCAATTCAGCCTGGTATATGCGTGCCTTATTTACAACTCCGGCGGGGAAGTTGTGTCTCCAATCCATAACAGGCTTGAGTTACCAGAATTTCCGAATTATTCCTGAGCAGTCCTCACACTTGCGGGAGTAATAGCTTTTATGAGAGTGAAACGGTTATTTCCTCTGCGGGCATTTCCCTTGAGGATACACAAAAGCTGTCTGGCAATCCTTGCCATACTCTTCTGTTCCTGCGCATGGGCTACCGATTCAAACGATCTTGTCGTTAGCATGAAAATCCTTCCGTTATTGGAGAATAGGCTTCATGGCACCGCCGTAGTAGCGGTATTATATAATCCTGCCAGTGCTGAATCCATAGCAGACGCAAACAATATAAAAAACGCCCTGGAACATGGTATGGGCAGTCTAATCGAGGTTACGCTTGTACCGAAACTGGTAAGCATCTCAGAACTCAACCAGATGACAGGAAGTAAAATCGCTTTTCTGGCAAAAGAGATCCCTCCAGACAATTTTGACGCCATAAGCTCCGCTGCTGCATCCTCCGGGATATTAACCATATCAACTGATCTGCGATGCGTGAATGCTAATAAATGTGTCCTCGGCGTCGTATTCGCTCCCACCGTAAAAATTTACTACAGCCGGACAGCAGCAGAAGCCTCACACATCAGCTTTACGCCTGTATTCTTAATGCTGATAAAACGGCTATGACGGAAGGATGAGATAATACCATGAAAATACTATCCCGAGAGACCTGCATCATGCTTACCCTATGCATCGGATCTCTGCATGCATCCGTGGCAAAAGCCCAGATATCTGATTATAGTTCGCTGGAATCATTGTTCAGGGAACCAGTCACTACCAGCGCAACCGGAACTCCGCAACGTGCGAGCGAGGTGGCGGCGAATATGACCATCATCACAGCGGACGAAATACGGCAATCCGGCAGCCGCAGCCTCCCTGAAATCCTTTCGCGTGTGCCAGGTCTTGATATCTTGCGTGAGGGTATAAACGGCTATGACGTAGGTATACGTGGTTATCAGCAGGCAATGCAGTCACGCCTGCTCGTATTGGTTGATGGCCGCCAGGTCTTTCTCGACGACTTCTCCCGTACTGTCTGGGCAAATATTCCCGTTAATATTGATGATATAAGGCAGATTGAAGTGGTAAAGGGAGCATCCTCCGCATTATTCGGAACAAATGCAGCGGGCGGCGTGATAAATATCGTAACTTACAATCCATTATATGACAGCAACAATGTCGCACATACAGACATTGGCACACAAAAAGAACGAACAGGAGATTTCACCGCCACATTTCATAATGACTGGATTGGCACTAAAATTTCTGCCGGAGGGATGAACGTTGACGAATTCACTACCCCTCGCGGCGAGTTTGACACCAATCAAACTCCCTACCATCGCTATATCACCAATAGCTCGGTCATGAACCTCACTCCCAAGTTACAGATCAATACCGAAATCACTTATGCAGAAAGTACTGACAATGCGGCTGATCCAACAGCGGGCGAAGAGATAGGCGCAGAAAAACTGACTACCTACTCATTCAAAGCCGGTGCAGCATGGGATACGCCTTATGGGCTTATATCCACCACAAATTATTTCAATCACTCGTTTTATAATATTTTTGAACAGGGTGCCGATGGGCTTCCTTTCATAAACATATTGACATTGTTATCGAACCAGTTGCAGGACGAGTTTACAGCGGGTCCTGATCATACTTTTCGTATCACGCTTGAACAACGTTATAAAACCTACCGGAATGGCGGTTTTCAACTGGTCCAGCCTGTGCGCCCTGAAGTTGGTGAAACTACCGATTCCATAGGCGGCATGTGGTTATGGCAGATCTCCGACAGGCTTACTTTTACTAATGCCATTCGTGGCGATCACGTTGTAATGTCTGATCTGGGGCAACTGGTTCCAGGCACAATCTTCAGTGCTGCCGATTATTCTCATGTGAATAATACATGGAGCGCAAATTCCAACATCAACTACAAGATCACTGATTTAGACTCCCTGCGCATAGGTTACGGTCGCGGCATCCAGCAGCCCAGCTTCATCGAAAGCGGCTATCAGCAAACGCTTGATCTCGGTGTTAATGCTGATTTTGAGGGTAATCCGAAATTAAATCCTACCATTGTACAGGATTATAGCATCGATTATGATCGCAAAATCCCACAAATATTTTCAGATGCAAAAATTTCCGTATTCTATGAACTCAACCACGATATCGTTTTTCCTTTCTGGAATGTCTCCTCCATAACTATTAATGGTATACCTTTTATCGGATTTGCCGCAGCCAATATCGGTGATAGTAAGGGTATCGGAGGAGAAATAGAAATAAAGGGTAATCATGACGGTTTCCGTTGGGATGCCAGCTATAGCCTGGCAAGCCTCAAAGATCAGGCCAATATAGTCTTTGCATATAACTATCAGGATTCCGCCCCGGAACATCATTTCCGCTTCATTGGTGGATATACAAAAGGTAATTGGGAATTTGACGGAAATATCCAATATGTCACTTCTACCGAATTGCCGCGATATGGCGTGCCTGTTGTAACCGATGGTTACTCCAGCTTTTCCGGGCGTATTGGGTACAACATTAATGATAACCTTACACTCGCTCTTTCCGGCACCGATCTGGCACATAAAGTCGTTGATGCCAGCCCTTATCCACTTCTCGAACGCCAGGTTTTTCTGGGATTAACCGGAAGATTTTAATTAGGCCCAACAGGAGGGTTTTTACGATATGGGGCCACTTATAGAGAAAGTGTGGTAGAGTAGACCTCCACATACCCCTACTTTGTCATGAAAAATTCACGTTTTATTAACCAGTTTCATGTAATACTGGCTTCTGCATGCTCAACAAACATAGAGGAATATATGGCAAGGGGGGGGAGAAAAAACCGTTATCAGTGTGGCAATCGCTGGGAATAGCGGCATTGGCGGGAGCCGTAGTTGTAGTAGTAACAGGAACATTGGAAACAGTATCAACAACAGTACAAACGGCTTTTCAAGGCTTTCGGCGGCAAACACCGCAGTCAATACCGACGCCAACGCCGCAGCATGTCGCTATTATAAGCTCTGGTACTGATAAGCAGCTAGCCGCCGCGAAAAAATTATTTGCTTCATCAGGCAAAGACGTTACGGAAAGTGTCTCAACAGCCACGCTAGGTAACCTCCAATCCGCTATAGACGCGAATCACAATGCTAATACGCTAGTGTTTGTTGGATTTAACACGGATGACGTGCTGAAGAATATTGACTTGCGAAATGTAAACCCTGGGACCAGGGTTGTGTTCGACGGTATTTCTTACAATAATTTGTCAAATGAGCAAGCAGGCAATATTCAAGGCTTAGTCAGCGAGAGTCCTATCGAAATGGCTTTTACGGATGGTAAAACCGAAATGACAATCTTTGGTTACCACTCCTATGGTCTGGGGGGGGTGGTCAACAACAAGAGTATTCCTATTAAAGACGGCGTTTTTGAAACTTCCCTTCCCCCTCCAGGTTCACTCTTGCAGGGAATGGCTGCCCCCACCGGCCCTACTACATCGAGGGAAGCATTCTACAATGAACTCAGAACTGGCGCACTAGCGGAAATGCAGGGAAAATATCCTGGCCTGTCTATAGAAACGAGCGCCCCAACAGAAGCATCACCACCTTCTAATACTCCAGCACATCCCTCGCCGCGCCGGAAAGGTAAAGTAAGTCTGCTATCTGTAAGAACCTGAGATCATAATCGGTCAAAACTGAGATTATCAAGTTGTGGCAGTATTGACTGAGACTGGCCGACAGGACCATACATTATAGCCGGAAACACATACGAAAACGATGAGTAGGAGGCGATTGGCCCAGGCCATTGGTATCAGTAATGAAATCGGAAATGCGAATATATAGACTGGTAGCAAAAGAACCTCCCGCTCTAGTTCTGCTAACGATGTAAGTACGAATATTGTCACTGGCAAAAGCACGTAACAATCTTGCACATGGAGCCAGGGAGAAAAGAAGAATGAGAGACTAAGTGCCAGAGGCAGTGTTTCTTGGCAGAGAACTAAACGTGTCGATCCATAATTTCCTATTAACCAACTCGCTAGCATAATGAGGCTATAACCGAGGAATGAGACATAAGTAATCAGGGTTTCATAACGCAAACCCAGAAAATAAGAAAACACTCCCCGCAAATTGATCATATAAACGCAGGCTGCTGCACGCTCCGTTAGGTGAGCGTTAAGCGCCGCTATTTGAAGAAAGAAGTCAACCCAGGCGTGATACCCCACTAACAATATGCTCAGCCAGGTAAAAAACAGAGTCCAGAGAAATATATATGCCAGAAGCCTGTAACGTCTGTAACCTGCAAAAAAGCACAGTAGTGGCAGAAAAAGATGCGGTTTTATGCAGAGAGCCACAGAGAACCAGAATGCTCCGAACTTCTCCTGTCGATTTTGTAAATATAGCAGAAAAATGGTGATGGCTGCTGTGATCACAATAGATGCTTGTCCTTGCAGAAGAATATTCACCCAAAGCGGCAATCCCATAGTCAAGCTCCCGAACAGATTTTTGTATTTTTGGATACCTATCAGCTCAGATAGTGCTCGAATCTTTTTTATAAGCAGTATGCTGACCGCTATGTTGAACATCATCCAGATGCCGTAGGCGACAGGATAAGAAAAAAAAGCCAATGGGCATAATATCAACAAGAAAGTGGGTGGGTTAATATAGGGCAGAAAATGGACAATGTGGCTATGGACGGGATAAGCTGACACGTCATACAGTTTGTCAGGATCAATAAATATAATATGAGATGCCCGGAAATAGGCCAGAAAATCAAAGTCAGGTTGATATACGCTATTACCAAATAATAAGTATGTAGCCATAAGTGATGCACACATACTGAAAGCGTAATGTATATAGGGCAGTTCAGTGTCCCATACCCGGTCACGGTTCCACCATCGATTAGGCAGTAAAGAAAAGCGCAGCATCTTAACCTTAATTCCGTCTTTGTTGCGTGAGAGCATGGCTCTTCCCGCGCTGACCAGATGGCTAGTTATTTTTGGCGTACCCCAATAGGGTTCGACGCTGGCGTAAATACTACAGACGGATACAGATTTCAAGGATGAAAGACAAGATAGTGTCATTTCCTGAAGTGGACTTCAGCAGATTTCTGGAGTCGGCTCCAGTGGTCAAGGCATGAGGAAATGGGTAGCTACAAGTAATTGAGCTAACCGTGAAGGTGGCTATGCTCCAAAGGTAATTTCTTAACTTTCAACGGAGTCATAGCCATGAAATACTATATAGGATGCGATGTATCAATGAAAGCCATAAGTGTTTGTGTGATGGAGGGCGGTGGGAAAATAAAGTTGCGCCAGGACATCGCGGCCTCACCGGAAACATTGTTGATAACAATCAAGCCTTATCTTCCCCATTGCCTAGTGGGCCTGGAAGCAGGCAGTACCACGAGCTGGCTATTTCATGGCCTGCAAAAAGCCGGGGTAAATGTGGTATGCATGGAAGTACACCATGCTAGGAAAGCCTTGTCTGCCCAGCCTGTCAAGAATGATCGCAATGATGCGGAGTGTAGCTTCTCTATGCTACCGCGTAGAGAAGAATATCTTCTCTTTCAGTCTTGACACGCTCAATTAGAGAAAAAGGTTAGGAAGGTACCAAATGGCACCTAAAAGGTGTAGGTTGATCACTTATACATCCTGTCTGGTGCTCTCTGCCTTGAGGTCTCGCAACAAGCGTTGCAATCCTTGCTGATAGGCATCGTGTTCTTTCCAGCGGGTAAAATCGCTAATATGACGCACAGATCGCAAACCTGCCGCCCACGAACGTTCTGTTCGCATCACCGCATCATCCACTCGGATAGGGAAAAGAACCAATGGCGCTCCTGGCTGCATTTCTCGTTCCCACGCTTGTTGAACTTCTTCTTCTACCCGTTTGCTTTTGATCGAGTGCTGCGAGAGAACCAGGACCAACTTGTCGTAGACCTTGATCGACTCTTCAATCTGGTAGCGATAGAAGTCACCAGGTTTCAGATCTTTCGGGGCATACCAGCAGCGGACGTTGTTGCTTTGCAGGTCGGCATAGAGGCGCTCGGCAAAGTCCTGGTCGTTGCTCGAATAGCTGATAAAGCAGGTGTAGTATTCGATGGGTTTGGCTGCAAGCGCACGCATATACTCAAGGAAACTATCAGGGGCACCCGTCCCGCGCACAAACACTTCTGGAATATCACCCTCCGATTGGTAGATGGTATTAATGCTCAGCGCCGAGGGTCCATTGTGCTGAATGGTCTCAAGCCCTTTCATCACGCGAAGATCACGATCTCCCAAGCGTGTCCCCCAGAAGCGAGCATGGCTGAGGTCGGCTCCGCTCAGGTCAGCTCCAAAGAAGTCGGCATGGCTGAGATTAGCTCCACTGAGGTTAGCTCCGATGAGGTCGGCTACTCTGAGATCGGCATGGCTGAGATCGACATGGCTGAGATCGGTGTCGCTGAGATCGGCTCCAAAGAAGTCCGCTCCGATGAGGTAGGCTCTGCTAAGATTGGCTTCGCTGAGATCGGCTCCAAAGAAGTCGGCTTCGCTGAGCTTGGCTCCACTAAACTTGGCTCTGCTGAAGTCAGCTTCGCGGAACTTGGCTCTTCTGAGGTTGGCGTTGCGCAGATCGGCTCGTATTTCAGGATGTTGTTGCCTCCACGCATTCCAAGCAGCAACACCCTGTTTGATCAGCTTGAGGTGTTCTTGTCGCGCCATACACTTTTCCTCCTACTATTGCTCCCTTTTCTTTATAGACGTGTATATGCTCGAAAAATCAACCAGTAAGGGGTAACAGACGGGCCCGTGTCAAAGGGACGTTTTGTTTTATAACATCTTATAATTAGTCTCTTTTTACTTTGATAAAGGAGACAAATATGCGACAGGAGTGGTCGTTGCTGGATTTAGAAGAATATTGGAAACTGCAACAGTTACAATTAGCGTTTCGATGATCAGAGTAAGAGTAAACGGCTCTGATGAGCACTATTGACAAGCTGTGCTACACTGTTTCTGAACACCAGTTCAACATACTAATCGCAAATGGCTTGTTATTTGCAAGCCTACAAAAAGATGAAAAGTACTCTTCTCTAACAGCGCACTCAAGAGTGCTTTGCTGGACTTTCAACTGAGCTATTCGATGGTTCTGCGCCATGCAGAGATATAGATAGACTTCTCACTCAGCGAGTGAGACAGAGGGCGTAAATGTTTGATAATGTTATCCGAGAATTAGAAAAGATGGAGAGCGGGAGCCAGTTTCTCATTTCCTTTCCTATTGATAACAATGGCTACTTCGACCGGCGTTGTCCTTCTCAGGCTTGTCAGGCTGACTTTAAGGTTCTGATGGAGGACTGGGATCATAAGTTCAGTGCCGATCAGGTGTTCTGCCCAATTTGTCGCGAGGAGGCGGAATCAACCGAGTGGAATACCCAGGAGCAACAGGAGTATATCGGCCAGATGGGAGGCAACTACATCGGTGGCATAATCAGCCAGGCGCTTTCTCAGGATGAGCAAAATTTCAATCGTGGGCAGCGCCCCGGCTTTATCAATATATCCATGTCTTACAAACCAGGCACTCCAACACTTATTGTTCCTATCAGCGCTGCCGAAGAGTTGAGGCAGAAATTCACCTGTGAACAATGTGGATGCAGATATTCATCGCTCGGAGCTGCGTTCTTCTGTCCCGCATGTGGCTACAATTCTGCGGAAAACACCTTCTCGCAGACCATCGAGGCGGTACAGAAATCCCTAGCGGCTTTGCCCGCTATACGAGAGGCAGTACAAGCAGCAGCCGACGCGGACGCAGCCAGGAACACGACGCGGGAAATCCTTGAGAATAGTATGGGGCGTATGGTAGGGGCTTTTCAGCGGATAGCAGAAGCCCTTTTTGACCGCACTCCTACGGCTGCGACGACACGACGTAGAAAGAACACCTTCCAGAATTTAGCCGAAGGCTCAGTTCTCTGGCGTACTGCGACGGGCAAAGGATATGAAGATTTCCTCACCTCTGTGGAAATGGCTGATCTCTTGCGGTTGTTTCAGCAGCGCCATCTTCTGGCCCACTGTGAGGGTATCGTTGACCAGGATTATATCAACAAATCAGGGGATACCGCCTATGTTGTTGGTCAGCGGCTTGTCATTCGGGAGGAGGCTGTAAGCCGCTTCGCCGAACTTGTCACAAAGCTAACTGAAGAGATGAGAAAGTTAGTATAAGCCGTACTTTGCTACGGGATTATCTATTAAGAAAGACCTACCTTATCGCAATCACTGTGACACGCGGTATATCAGACTCAATATGTGGCCTGCTTAATCAGGTGGCGCAATAATAGGAGAAAGACGAATGGAATTAAACGAATATCAGCTTCTCTATATCCAGACGGTTTATGACTACTTTCAGGAAAACTTCCAATGGCCGACATTTAGGCAGGTTCAGAAAAAGCATCTTTCTACGTATCGAGACTTTAGGGCGCTGGATGTTGCGAAAAGTATTGAAGACAATCCGGCCAGGCATTTTCCTTATGGCCTTGAAGCTTCAGCAACTATTACCCTCAAGGAAATTCATCAGCTTCCGCAGGCGCAACAAGACCTCAATGACTTGCTGAAGGTAATTCAATACAGCGTCGAAAAATACATTGCTGAAGATAAAGATGGGGTGAGAGTGACGAGTGAAGAGATTAGCCAAAACTTGCATCCGAGCGAGACGGCCATTCGTAAGATTTTCCCATTATCGGGCTTGACAATGGGTATCTTCGGCTCAAGTTCAAATTCACTCGATTATCGGACATGGCATTTTGAGGTATTAGATAGTGCTGTTGATTACCAAGACCTGAAATCGATTGATGATTATTTGGTCCGACGCGAGGAGATGGTAAAATCGTATCAGGCCAATCGATCAGCGCACAGTACGATGGCCGCGATTGCCATGAACCCTGTGCCCCCCACTGCGGCAGTGCAGCAGCGCATATCGCAAGAAGTGGTAGATGCCATCACCGACCCTAAGATTAAACAAATTTGCGCGGAACTAAACAATACGCCTGGCGAAAATGTACTTTTCATCGCACAAGGTATAGGGGAAGCGCTGAAGTGGACACTGTGGTATCGTGCCCAGCAGGTCGGCCCTTCAATGACCGTGAGCACAATGAAAATGAGCAGATTATTAGACGATGCCATTAACTCCTATTATTCGGGCAATGCGACAGTGAAATTCCTGAAGGATTTCAAATATGGCTTTTTGAAAACAGGCTATGATATGGTTCGTCATGATCCCGCCTATATTCCCAATAGCAATGCTTTAGGTCCAGCTATTGACGCGCTGGAACATATCCTTAAAGAGACTTTTCCTGTTTAGTGTTGCAAAGCTACCCTACGCCGGTAGTAAGCGCTCCCAACTGGCTTCCGACAATAAAGTTCTCTTATTGGGAGCGTCTTATAAGCCTTGCTCTCTGCGCCTTTGCAGCCGCAATAAACTTGGCTCGAACCAACTCAAAGAAATTTGCAGGAAGATAGCCATATACCACGCTGGACGGATTACTAGGCTTTGCTACCCGTAGATCCGGGCCGGGCCATAGAAAACGGTTGGCCTCCGAGAGGACAATCCACGACCGTTCATCATCCAGGCCCAGGCGTTGTTTAGTCTGCTGGGGGATTTCTACCGCCAGTTCCAGATCAGATGGCGGCGTATGGGTAACAGGCAATACGGTAACAAGCCTTTCACCATCATCACCTTTTGTGACCATGATAACGGCGCTGGGCCTGTCCTTCACGCCTTCCTCCTGATGGTTATCGTATTCGTGTTTCCAGAGATAGGAGTAACGGATGACTTGGCCTGGCTTTGGCTCTGGGAAAGGCATGCGTTATTCTTTAAATTCATGGTTAAAAGCTGCTGCTTCCGCAGGAATTTCCGCATTGGCAATTTCCTCCAGTTCCGCATCAGTGAAATCCGCAGCCGCCATAACCTGGCGGTCTCGGCGCTTCAGCCGATGATATTCGTCAGTGGAAATCAGCACAGTACGCTCCCTTCCCCTGCTTGTAACCACAACTGGCTGCGTCAGTGCTATATCCTGATAGCGTCCTATATGTTTCTGAAAGTCTCCCGAAGGCACCTTTAACATTGTTTCCTCACTTGTAATACGCATAACACATATAATACATGAAATAAGCACCAAGCGCCACAATTTTCTCTGCCTCAACTGTCATGTTAGGGTAGACCCCAGAATGACAGTAAGGAATGTTTTTATAAATGTCAGAATAGGGTGCAATATAATATTTATTGACATTATGCGCGTAAGGTCTAAGAGTCTATCCTGACAGTATGGAGCAAGAATGCCACCCAAAGGACAACGCATAGGGTATGTGAGGGTCAGCAGCTACGATCAGAATGAAGATCGCCAGATCGAACACATGGATGGCCTGGATCGCATCTTTACCGACAAGGCATCGGGGAAGAACACGGAACGTCCCAGATTGCAGGAGCTATTAAGCTATGCCCGCGAGGGGGATACGATAGTGGTTCACAGCATGGACCGTCTCGCCCGCAACCTAGATGATCTCCGGCAACTGGTGAACACCCAGACCAGGCGCGGCATCCGTGTGGAATTTATCAAAGAGAACCTGACCTTTACTGGCGAAGACTCTCCGATGTCGAACCTTATGCTTTCGGTGCTGGGAGCGGTCGCGCAATTTGAGCGCGATCTCATCAAGGAGCGCCAGAAAGAGGGGATTATCCTGGCAAGGAAGCGCGGAGTCTATAAGGGCCGAAAGAAGTCCTTATCGCCTGAGAAGATTGAGGATCTGCGCCAGCGAGCTAATAATAAGGAGAAAAAAGAAAAAAAGCTCCATCTCGCCAGGGAATACGGCATCAGCCGCGAAACGCTGTACCAGTACCTCAAACAAGCAAGTGGAAATTGAGTTATGAATCCCGTTACGCTTTATCGCATCGATCTGGCCCGCAACATGCAAAGGTGGTATCACCTTGACGTGCAACCTGACCTGTTCGGTAGCCATTGCCTCATCCGCGAATATGGACGTATTGGCAGCTCCGGCCAGGTGCGTATGACTCCTTACCCCACTGAGGAGGCAGCGCAGGCGGCATTCATGAAGCAGCAGGAGACAAAAGAACGAAAAGGATATGCCGCAACGTAAGCTTCAAGTGTTTTGTACACCAATCACTGAAGTTGTCTTTGAAAACTCACTGAAGTCAAACTGTGGCTGAAATGGCAGTCGTCAGCCAGCGCCATATCTCTATGGGCTTTTTCCAAAGTGATTTCACGGAGGTCCATCCTTTTATGGATCTAATTACAACATGGATTTTAATTGTATAGATTTTATCTATCCGCTATATAGAAGCTACCTGTTACCTATCGGAAAGCTAGTAGATAGATAGCAGATAACTACTATCTATCTACAAGATAACCGTTAACTAACAGGTAGTTATATGACAACCGTTATTGCGTTTGTGTCCCAAAAGGGAGGCGTTGGGAAGTCCACGCTTTCACGGGCTTTGGCAAGAGAAGCATCGGCCAGCGGAATGAAAGTTAAGATTGCCGACCTCGATACTCAGCAGGCCACATGCGTTGACTGGAACCGGACGCGCCTAGAGAAGAACATCCAGCCAGTGATAGCGGTGGAGGTGTTTGGTAAGGCATCTGAAGCCCTAAAAACAGCGGTTCAGTATGAGCTATTCATTATTGATGGCCCAGCTCGTGCGAGTGCTGGTACGCTGGAAATTGCCAGAGTGGCTAATCTAGTAGTACAGCCCAGCGGCCCATCAAGTGATGACTTACGGCCTGCCATAAAAGAATTTCACGCGCTTGTTAAGGCTGGCATCCCGAAGAAGAAGCTTGTCTTTGCCATGAGCCGCATGGGGACACCTGTAGAGGAAGCCACAGCGCGGGAATATATCGAGGATGCAGGGTATGAAGTGCTGGAAGGATGCTTATATGAACGGCCAGCATACAGGCAGGCGCATAATAGCGGCAGAGCCGTGACAGAAACATATTACAAGAACCTTAACGACCAGGCCGATGCTTTGATACAGGCTTTAATTGACAGGGTGGGGGAAGATGGCGGATTTATCTAAGCTCAAGAAACGCAATAGCCTCGGTGCCCCTCCTTCTTTTGAAGAGGCAAGTCTGAACCTCGCAGCCCCCGAAATTGCCCCCATATTGCCACAACCGCAGCAGGCTGATAGCGAGATACAAAGGATTGATGGCCGTAGCCTCCGAAAGACTGATCGTAATGTGCAGTTTGCAACTAAGGTCAGACAGGTATTCGATGAAAGATTTCGCTCTATAGCTGCGCGTGATAATCTTGTTTTTGGTGATTTGTTGGAAAAGATGCTTGATGCATATGAAGCGAATAGAAGATAGATAGCAGTTAGCTAGATATTAGCTATATTCTAACTATCTTTTATATATCCGTAAAAACTCCGTAGCTTACTTGGAGATGGCACGGATAAACTCCGAAGAGTTCCCTGTTACAAAACCCAAAAACTGATCGTTGTATAGAATGGACGGAGGTTTATCGAAGAAGTTCCGCAGTTTGCTCGGATATTACACGGAGAAACTACGAAAAATCTCCTGTTACAAAACGTCAAAGCTCATCGTTGTATAGAATATACGGAGCTTTTACGATGAAAGACCGTAACTTTTACAGACTATCTACGATTGCAAGGAAGGAGCAAAGTATTGAATTTCTATCAGCCTCAGCCATCACCGCAACTTCCCCACCGCGTCTATTATGGCGGTTTTGACCCCGGTTCAGGTTTCTCTGAGTTATGGGTTGTTCCGGCAGACAACCCTCATCAGGTGAAGCATATGGTTATTCCGTCGTGGGTTGCATCGGGGACGCTGAATGATATCGCGAGGCGCTCACGCACCATTGGCGCAGACCCTATGGAGGAACTGGAACAAGACGAATTCGTTGTGCAGCTAGACGGCACGGAATGCTATGTGGGACGCCTTGCCCAGACGAGCGGGAGCAACAGCACGAATGCGTTTAATGATCCACGCCGCTACACCAATGAACATGCAACAATGCTGTTACTGGCGCTGGCTGGGTTGCTAATTCCCGAAGATACGTTTTGCCTGAAATATGTTACCGCCTTACCTGTTTCGCTCTATGAAGACCAGCGTAGAACGCAGGTGCAGGATACTTTTACACGCAGTTTCCGTTATGTGTGGAACGGCCAGCCAAAGCATGCGGAATTAATCGTCGGCGCAGTCGTGCCAGAGGGTACTGGCGCGTTGGTGCTCTATGGTGATACCACCTCTAGGACGCTGGTGGTCGATTATGGCTATCGCACGACCGATGTGCTGTGCGCCGTGGGTCAGAAAATAGAATTTGCCCGCTCAGGCGGCATCCAGATCGGCGTCGGCCAGATGATAGACGCTTTTAATGACGAGTTTTTCAAATTTTCTGGCCGCCGTCTTCGGGAAGACGAAGCGGAGCCGATCTTGCGCGCCTATGTGCAAGATGAACCTCTGCCGATGGTCAAGAGCAATCGCAGGGTGGTCAACGAGAGCCTGATCCGTGCGTCGCTTCATAAAACATACACAGCGATAGGATTGCAGGCAAACACGAGAATTGCGGGCATTGTCAACGAGGACGATAGCCAGATGGCGGCAGACTATGATCTCGTTATCCCTATCGGAGGAGGTGCGCATCACTTCAGGAAGATGCTGGAAATCATGATCCCCAATGTGGAATATGTGGGGGAACCCCAGAGCGCCAACCCAGAGGGGTACATGGAGATTGCCATCGGTCTGAGTGAATCGGTATGGGGAAAAGTTGTAGGTGACGTAGCGAAACGGACGGGAAGGGTGCTGAATGGCTAAAACATCAGGCGGGGAATCCGTAGAACCGCAGAAATTGCGTATAGAAACCAGTTGGCCTGCCGGTTCCCGCGAGCTGGACGACCTGGCGCGGGTTGCCAAGCGCATCAGCGGCAACCCGCAACGGCGCGGGGAGGCGAGTGCGTATCTCATTCGCCTATGGAGTGAGGTGTTGCATGGGGAGATCAGCCCGGCCACGTTCTGGGAGATGTTTGGAGTGACAGCCTTGCCTGCTGCACCGTCAGTAGCGCAGCAAAGCGCGTTACCGCCCGCACCTGCCAGGGAGGCATATACGCCACCTCCAGCTACGCAAGAAGTGTCACAGCGGGAAGAACGCCGCGCCAACCGAGAGAAGAACCGGGCGGCGCAAGCGGATCAATGGGCGAATTGATTATTCTTGGATTGAACTGGAGGGTGGCCTCTCGCAAGGCTGCCCTCCTTCTATTTCCAAATTCCCATTTAGTGTCCGAGCAGGATCAGCGGCTTCTAGGGGTCATGAACTGAAAAAATAAGAAAGTCAGAAGTGAACGCCCCTAAGAAGGAGGAGCGTTCACAGTGCTGACTTAATTACCTATGACCAGCAAGGCAACTAGGCCCGCAGGGTCCTCCCCCGGCGACAGTGAATGCTTCAGCCGGGAGGCTATAAGCCAGTGCGGAAAGAGCAAGTTTCTTCATAAATTCCCTCCAAAAGTTGATTGAGTTCAGGCAGAAACGCACCTGAACTTGTATTCGTACTCTAGCAAGGATAATTTTTCAATAATTCTTGTGTTTATAAAAGTTAACCCACCACGACGGGTTTAGTGACAGATATTTTGTGGTTTTCGGGGAATATTGGCAGTGTATAGGCCCAACAGCATGGTCGCTCCAATGAGTCAAAGAGCATTGAGCCTGCCTACGGCCAGTTTGTGGTAGTTGGCATCCAGCTCAATGCCGATATAGTTACGGCCTAACGATTTTGCCGCATGGAGGCTAGTTCCTGAGCCAGCGAAGGGGTCGAGCACCAGGCCGCCCTTACGAGAGAAGGTTTCCACAAGAGGAAGCAATGCAGATAGAGGCTTCTCGGTTGGGTGCAGTTTGTTGCCGCTGTACACGAAGTCAATCACGTCACCGATGGGATAAGCAGGTTCCTGCGGAAAGCCCTTAGCCAGCACATAAGCACATTCATGCTGATAACGCAAGTGGCGAGTGGTAGATGTGTAACGCTTGGGGAAGACAAGGTGCCCGATGACGCGAAAGCCTGCGGATTTCCAGGCAGCCATGAAGCGGTCTATGTGAGGCCAGCCATAGAAGCTGATACAAATGGAATCCTTAGCCAACACCCTGAAGATTTCGGCAAAGGCGGGTTTCAGCCAGGCATCATTGGTATCGTTCTTGATGCTGCGGCCAGAGCGATCTTTGTAACCTACCAGATAAGGCGGGTCGGTAAGCGCCATACTGACGCTGTAAGCAGGTATCTTTGGCATCACCTCCAGGCAGTCGCCATTGATAATAGTGTTTTTCTGAATGGTATTCATGTCAATCCCCTTTCTGTTGTTAGTAATTTCCCGAAAGGACAGGGATTGCCGCGACTTCAACATGATCTCGCGGGGCACCATTTGCACAAAGCGGTAGCTGCGGAAAATGGGCGGAGAGCATTTGAAGTGTAGCGGTGATTTCTGTCAGGGAAGGCTACTGACAACGAAGAGGATTGATAAGTTACATGCTGACATTATCTACGTGGAGAGATGGCTGCATGATAGGATGCGCCGGAACTGCCTTTATTATTGGTGGTGTGAAGGCCCGCATCTGGGCTTGCCTTCATCATCGATTCGGTCATCTGCTGCATCATCCGATCCATAGAGCTATTTATCTGCGAACTAGCGGTATCTTCATTATTGTTGCTGGCCTGTAGCTCGTTATCGTTGACGATGACCTGGATGTCGCCCTTGTCGAGGTCAAGCTGCTTGTTGACATCTTGCTGCTTCATAAGCAGCTCGCCTAATCTAGCCTCATGCTCAAACGGTTTGCCTTGCTGCTCTTTATAGTCGGCTAGTTCCTTCTCACTATGTTCAATAAGCTCCTTTTCCTCCTCCGCCAGTTTGTCCAAATGGCTAAGGACATATTCCATAGATGACAATGTGCCAGAAGCATTTTCGGGGTTGAAATGGATCTGGTGCATTTTCTTACCGCGCAGATATAGACCCGGCTTGTCAAAAAAACGCTCTCCTTTTTGCGTCTCAAAATAGCTAGCCCTGGTCACTATCTCAAAGCCCTTGTAACTGCCAATAACCCTGACCGTTATATCTTCCTTCCCAGCCATAACCACCTCTGTAAGCGCGTTGGCAGCGGTCTCGCGGGCCTTCTTCTTGCCGCTAAAGTGCTGCTCGCCTATGGTGATGATAAAGCCACCCTTCCCATGCTGGTTGCGCGTGCCGATGTCATCCAATAGAATGGCATGATAACTTCTCGATTTTTCAATACGCTCCGACAACCTACCCACTGCCTTCGAAATTTCATATTGCTGGTTGATATGCGCGGAGCGGAGCTGGTCGAGCTTCCTGACTTCCATATCAATCTTGACTTTCTCCATCACTAACGGATTGCCGCTCGCAATCGCCTTGATTTCTGCAAAACTGAGCGCACCGCCTTCAAGATCTTCGGCTTCGCGCACAGTTACATCGCCGGTCATGACCTGCTGGATATAGCGAGCTTTCGTCTCCAATGTCTGCCACATATAGGCGTCGAAGCTGCCTTCCGTCACATAGCGGTAAATCTGAACCTCTTTATTTTCATTACCCTGGCGAAGTATGCGCCCGTCGCGCTGTTCAATGTCGCGTGGCCTCCACGGTGCATCCAGGTGATGCATGGCAATCAGCTTTTTCTGAACGTTTGTGCCCGCGCCCATTTTCTCCGTAGAGCCAAGCAAGATGCGGATTCTGCCTGCATTCACCGCGTCAAAGAGCGTCTTTTTCTTGGCATCCGTGTCAGCATCATGGATATAAGCGATCTCCTTCTCAGGCACGCCTCGCGCTATAAGGTGGCGGCGTATTTCATCATAGGCGTTGAACTTATCGGGGTTCGGCGTGGACAGGTCGCAGAAAACGAGCTGCGTGGATTTCTTTGCCGCTGTGTCGCGCCATATCCGGTGGATGTTATCGACGGCTCTATACAGCTTGGAATCCGATTTCGGCTCGCTATCTGACCTGACTAGGCGCATATCGAGCGCGGCCTTCCTGCCATCACCCGTAATCTTGAGCATGTTGTCTGCACGCGGGTCAACGCTACCGCTCTTGATACGCTGGGCGCGTTTCACCAGGCTTTCAACATAGTCTTTGAGTTCAGGAGAAGCAGGGGATACAATGATTTTTTCTTTCCCGCCGTCCAGTTTGGGGCGGGGGAGATTGAGCATCTCTGCCGTTTGTATGTCGGCAAAGCTACGGAACATCGAGAGCAGTTCCGGCAGATTGACGAACTTAGCAAAACGCGTGTGCATCCGGTAGCCGCTGCCATCTGGTGCCAGCTCCAGCCCTGTAACGGCCTCCCCGAAGTTGGCCGCCCATGCGTCGAAGTGCGCCAATCCCGATTCTTCTAGCATTTGTGGAGCAAGGTAGCGCATAAGCGTGTACATTTCTGCCATCGTATTACTGATGGGCGTGCCAGTCGCAAATACCACGCCGCCGCCTTTCTCAGCGAGGTATTGTGTTTTCATGTACATGTCCATTGCGCGGTTACTCTCCGTGTTCGGCAATCCGGCGATACGGTTCATCTTGCTGGTATAGCCGAGATTCTTGAAAAGATCGGCTTCGTCCACAAAAATCCGGTCGATTCCAAGCATCTCCCAGGTCACGCCGTTGTCTTTCTTCTCGCGGCTTGCATGGTCTTTTATCCGGGCTTCGAGTCGCTTTTTCGCCTTCTCAAGCTGCTTGACGATAGAGCGATTATCGCCCTTTTCCTCCTTCGTTTCCCTAATCGCATCTTCCAGCTCGTCAATTTGCTTGTTCAGGAAGCGGTTGAACGTTTCATTGGAAACGGGAAGAGCCTCAAAAGACTTATGCGAGATAATTACCGCGTCATAGTTGCCCGTAGCGATTCGTGCCATCGCTTTTTCGCGGTTGCCTGCGGTGAAATGCTCTTTGCCAGCGGCAAAGATATTGGCTTGCGGATAAAGCTGGAGGAATGCTGCGGACCACTGTTCCACCAAATGATTTGGCACGACGATCATAGGCTTATTTGCCAGGCCGAGGCGTTTTAGTTCCATACAGGAAGCCGTCATCTCGGCAGTCTTACCTGCGCCAACACAATGCCCCAACAGCGTATTTTTATTCTGTATCGTTCGCCATACTGCTGCCTTTTGATGCGGGTCGAGGTCATTGTTACGCAAGCCCACGCGGTTCATGCCGGGGAATGCGAGGTGCGATCCGTCATAGGTTCTCAGGCGGATATTATTGAATGTATCGTTATAAAGCCGGGTCAGCCGCTCAGCGCGTTGTGGGTCTTCCCATATCCATTTGCTGAAACGGTCTTTGATTTTCTGCTGCATTTCGCGGGCGGCCAGCGTTTCGGCCTGATTAAAGGTGCGCGTGCCATCGGACGGGTTGTAATCGTATATCGTTGGCGTGCGCAGGTTAAGCGCGTCTTCTATGAGACTCGCGGCGGTCGTGCGCTTCGTGGCGTAAGTCGTCGTGTTGCTAACGGCGAGATTGGCATAACCATTAAGTGCCACTGACCAGCTCGCTATCGGACTGGAATGCGCTACGGTAACATCGCGTTCATTCACCTTCAGCAGGTCGCCGATAAATGCCTTAATATCCTGTTTCGGTATCCATCCGGCTCCCAGCCTCGCGCTAATGTCGCCTGGATTCAAATCTTTCGGCTGCACCGCTTTCAGTGCGGTGACATTGCGCTCATAAACGGGATTGAGGACGGCAGCGGCTTCTGCATGTCTGAGCTTTGCCCGCACGTCCCCGCTTAGGTATTCGTCGGCGGTTTCCCAATTGCCGTCCGGTATCTGATACACCTGCGTATCGAGTTCCGCCTGCATCTGCTTGACGCTGTGGCCGGTAAGCTTTCCCATGCGCTGCCAGTCAATGTAGCCCTTCTCATTCAGTGAGATGGCAAGGGCTTCGGCTGCGGTGTCCACATGGTCAGCAGGCTTATAGCGTTCCAGCGTCCTGCGCTCAAATATGGCCGTTTTAGTGGCGATTTTCGTCTCAGCATTGTAATTTTCGAGGGAGAGAAGGAGAGGGTGATCAGGGTCGCCCGCAAATGCTCTAAAATTCTCCTTAGAGGAGATATAGCCGTTTCGCTTGACAAACCGATCATAAACCTGATTAAGGTGCTGCCTAGCCTCGAATATACGCACTCCTGACTCATCATCAAGCTGCGTCCTGAACACCTCGCGCACCGCATCGCGGATTTCCATAAGTCCGCGCACCCTTGCAGCCTGCGTCGTGGTCAATGAAGTAGGCTCGAAGGTCTGCCCGTTGCGGATAACAATCTTGCCGTCTACCTCAGCATAGCCGCCATCCTTTACCCCTATGAACCGCTCTGGCTCTATGATTGGGATAGGGGCAGGAGGACTGCGCCCCTGGTCGCGTGGCGTATAGATATTGAATGGTAAGAGAGAAAGAGCCTTTTCCAGATTATCCGGCGTCAACTCTCCGGTCAGCGTTGGCTCCTGCCCCCGGTACATGGTGCCTTCCAGCGTCATCTTGCCCAGCATCATTTCGGGGTGCCTATGATAGTATTCGTTTAGGAACGTTTCACGGCCTTCAACCGTGTACTTCTGAGCATCCTGCCAGCTCTCTCCTTCCCTTTCTTTTCCTACTGCCCGTTTCTTTAAGAAGATAACGTCAGTTACCACCTCAGTGCCCGCGTTGCCTTTGAATGCGGTGTTGGGGAGGCGTATCGCGCCTATGAAATCAGCCTTATCCGCCAAGTGCTTGCGGATAACATCATCCTTCTTGTCCATCGTGTAATGGCTTGTTACTAACGCCATAACGCCTCCTGGACGCAGTTTATCGAGGGATTTGGCAAAAAAGTAATCATGGATGGAACGTGTTAGCTTATGTTTCATTGCGGGATCGTGAACGGGGTAATCCCCGAACGGCACATTGCCCACTATTGCATCAAAATAGTCATCGGGAAGCTTTGTTTCTTCAAACCCTTGCGCGAATATCTTGCTATCAGGATAGAGCTTCCTGGCGATCCGCGCCGTGATGGAATCCAGCTCTATGCCCGTGCGGTGGCGCGCCTGCAAGCTGTCGGGCATCAGCCCGAAAAAGTGGCCTATGCCCATAGACGGCTCTAAAATCTCTGCGCCTTTTTTCACTCCCAGGTGTTCAAGCCCCTGCCAGATCGCGCTAATGACCATCGGGGATGTAAAATGAGCGTTGGGGGTCGTCGCCTTCGCCGATTTGTACTCTTCTTCCGTCAACAAGGCTTTTAGTTCTTCATGAGTGCTTCGCCATTCCTGGCGCAAATAATAGCCTTCTGCAAATGCTCCTGCGAGTGCTCCCCAGCCTGCATATTTGACCAGCACGGCCTTTTCGTCGTCGGTCGCCTCACGGTTTTCCGCTTCCAGCTCCTTGAGCAAGCGAATGGCGGCGATATTAGCATGCGCCTTCTCATGCAAGCCGCCTGCGCCGACTCCATGCTCCGGCGTTATTCGGAAGTCGCGGGAGGGTCGCGGTTCTGGCTCTGGTTCTTCCAGATAGACCCTTTGGCTTGAGAATTCCGGCTCAATACCCTCTTCCTGAATGTCCTCTTCGGGGTTTGCTTCCGTGATAGCTGGGGCGTCTGTCGTTTCATGGTTGTCTGTTTCGGATACTTCCGGGGCGATATTGAACAGGCTCTCTTTCGGTAGCCGATTCGTTTCTACCATCGGAAATTCGCTGTAGAGCGCGTTTACATCGATTCCTCTTGCTCGTTCCCCTCCGGTTCCCCATGCAGCATTTCCGCTATGATTATTTCCTGAGCCTGGTTGTAGGGGAGCTTCTGAATGACTGTCAGATTGTGCAGCCTGTCGCTCATGGTTTCCGCCGTCTTCTCCAGTTCCTCCTGCAAACAGTTCTCCTTCTGGAACTGCTGGTACATCTTCGGTTGGTGCTTCTGCCAGTGAGTCAAAAGTAAGTTGGTTAGTATGTCCTGGTTTTGCATGGCGGGTTCTCCTGGTTGGCTTTTTTTCTGGGATTGGAGTGGCTAGGACTGGATCTAGCTCCTGCGGCTCAAACGATTCTGCGATCAGGCTAAATATGTCCAATTGCTTCACTACCTGCGGCGGTTTGGGCTTATGTGCCTTCCGCTGGCGTTTGGCAGGGGGGATCGCCGGAGCTACCGGCGTGAGAGATGTGAAAAGCAAGAGTTGGTCAATGCCTTCGGGTAAAGGAGCCTGTTTCTTCCTGCGGGGAGTTGCGACAACCATACATATGCCAAATTGTTATAATTTCTCACAACATAGCACAGGAGAGGTTAAGGGATGGTTAATACGGCTCCTATTTATGAGTGCAAGCCGCTATACCTACTCTGGATTGGCCCCTATTTGATAATTGCCATCAAGCGGGCAAGGGCTTCTTCCACAATGAATGTGGGAGCTTGTTCTATTTTCTTTGCCCCACGTCCTTCCAGGTCGAGCGTCCTAATCGCGTTAACCAGTATTACCCCCTGGGTTTGTGTGCCTGACCCCATGAGGTTTATAGCGAAACCTGCATACCTGGCAAAGTTGCCGCCCTGCGTGATGGGAGCAACCAGCGAAACGCCAAGCATATTGAAAGAGAGGGGGGAAAGTACCAGCGCGGGACGCATATCACCTTGCTGCTCCCTTCCAACTGTAGGGTTGAGGCAAACACGGACAATATCCCCGCGTTCAAAGCAGGATACTCTCACCATGACTCTTTGCCGATTGCTGGCATATCCTGCCATTGTGCTATATCGGGGGAGTGTGGCGCTTCCAGGTCACACTGGGCTAACAGTTTCTCTAAAGTATATTGCGGAGCCTTTGTCCTGACAAACAAACCTTGCTGTGTCTGTTCCAGGGTTACGATTTGACCAGCACTCAGATGCAACGATTCGCGCACCGGCTTAGGGATAACTAAGCCTACACTGTTGCCAAAATGTCTTAAAACCGTTTCCATAATCTGCCTATCAACTCATTCGGATAGTATAAGCTGGATAGGATATTGCGTCAAATTTAATTTTACCTGCATCAGAATTAAACCGCCTGACTGCCGTGAACATCCGATCCAGCGTCACAATAGAGCGACAGAATCCACAACCATAAAAACCGGACTGACTTGGAGAAAAGTCAATCCGGCGAGATGTGCTAAAAGGTGGCCTGGCCGCCTTTTTTATGCCTTGAATGTTACGGGTTATACTGCTGCTTGAGTCTGGGCCTCCCCCAAATCATCCAACGCTATGTGCTTTTTTACTTTGCGCCTTTCAATCTGGTGCTGAAGATCAGGCGAAATTCCGGTAGGAATTCCTGCTGTCTCTGTAATGGGTTTTTGTTTGGGTTTTTCCTGTGAATAGTACTCTACGTTTGCACTCATAACTTCGCTATCAATCATGCTATCAAGCATGTCTAGCATCTGATTAAGCTGTATCTCGTAGTCCCACGCCGCGAAAATGAACAGGCATCCAGCGGCAAGCAGAATATAAAATCCTAGATAGGGAAGCAAGAAAGCCAAAATCAAGCCAATAACCGCACAAATGATCGGCTCGACAAATCGTTTTATATGATTGTCACTCAATGGCAGGAAAGAAAACCAGCTTACTCCCCTACTATACGTATGCCAGGGAATGCCTCTTTTAATATCACGCCAGCGGAGTTGTCTTTGAACCATTGCCACAAGAAAGACAAGACCCGCAAAAAAGATGACCGCAAGAGCGCCAAGATAATGCGAAACTACTGCAAATTCGGCGGTAGCTGCCGCTGTCTGGGCCTGCTGTGCGGTAACAGGCTGCCCATAATAGTTAATGGTGGCAGGCTGTTGTCCTTGTGATAAAGAGGTCGATGTCAAAGTAAAAATACCATAGATGAACAGTATCAAAACCATCGCAGAAACGCGGGTGGGATTCAAGAATCTATAACCCACTTTACGTCTCAGGAATACTATCACAGGAAGCATAAGAAACATAGCTATTCCTGCAACAATATCAGCCTTCTGCGCGAGTGTTGTAGCTTGCTGTTGAGAATTTTCTGCCATTTTTATTTCTCTCCACTTATCTTTGATTAAATGTCAGCATCTTGAACGGTAAACCATCTTCAAACAAGTGGCCCCCTTTGTACACTATGGTTTCAACCTGAAAGTCGTATACATCACCTCCTCTCTTGAGGGTCGTAAACCTTGACGGTTCCACAAAAAAACGCCGTTGCTCATTGCGCGACACGCCCCCGCTACTACCCTGGTCGTTCCTGCTCACATTCGTCCCCGCCACCTGTATCCACCTTTCCCCTAGAAGCTTCGCAGCCCATTCATTGGTGTCGCCTGAGTTCTGGCAGAAGAATTTACTTTGAAGGTTGCCCAGCAGGGAATCAACCGCGTCATCATTGCCTAATACCCTGCGGTAGCTTTCGCGGTTCTGGGTCAGATAGACGGTACATCCGCCCGCAGATCGCGCTACCGCCTGATATTCTGCGTCGAAGTCCGAGACAAAGTTCTGGGCCTCGTCCGCCCACAAGAAAACGGGCCGTACATATCCGCGCTGCGTCTGCATCCGGCGCATCACCGCTACCTGGAAACAATATTTCCATGCCAGGTTCGCAACCCGTCCGGCTAACCGGAACTCCTGGATAGGAAGGTCAACAATAATAATTTTGCCTTTGAACGTGTCCTCCGGCGTGATAGTGGTATCGGTCGAGAATAAGCGACGGAGCGGGCGAGTGATAAAAGGACGCACCAGCATGGAGAAAGACAACACGATGATGCTCCGCGTCTTCTCAGCAAGTACCGGAAATTCACGCAGCCAGTAGTTCCGGCACTCCTCAAAGTCATCTTTTACCTCCTGCGGGGCGTTTTTGAGGTTCCTCTCGGCTTCTGCAATGATGGCCGCGCAGGTGCTTGTTTGTTGCCAGTCAGAATCTTGCAGTTCTTTCAAGCTGGTCGGCGCTGTCACCACAATGGAGCGCAATAACGGCAGCGATACGGGAATGCCTGCAAATATCGGAAGATCCACCAGATTTTGGTTCATGTGGTGAAGGGCATCGTCGAAGAATTTGTTATCGCCGCCGCCTTCTTCCTTGCCTGCTTTTCCGGCAATGGCCCCGGCGATCTCGTCGAGGAGGGCAACAATATTGATGGTGAGACCGCCACCTTCGCCTACCCTTGATGCTTCCCAATCGAGGAAATTGAACCGCCAGGTGGCGGAAGCATCCACAATAACCAAATCATCCTCGCGTCCCGTTGCCTCAGCCCACGCCTGCCACTGCACGCGCTCTTCTTTCTTTGCACATAGTACCAGGCCGCCGAAATCCCCGGCGAGATAGCCAAGCGCCAGGTGCTTCGCTACACCAGAAGTTTTGCCACTTCCTGTAGCTCCGAATACTGCAACCCCTGTAAGCGCGTCTGCGATCCTGAATGCCTGCCCATTACGCCAATCGCGTACAGGCGTTAAAGGATGAAAGTCTGCAAGGTTCGCCATGAAGCATCACTCTTTCCAATAAAAATGAAGCTCTACTCTTTTCTAACTACAACTTCGATTTCATCAATAACCGCGTCTTTTGGAGAAGGAGATGGAAAATTCTTGGCATGGAATTCCTGAATGAAGATGCAGGTGCCATCCTCAATAGAATGGACAAGCGAAAGCATGTTCCTGCCTGTGATCTTCACCATGAGAAAGCTGAATACCAGAACAATCTGCGTTCCCTCATCGCCGTTATACATAATGTCCATTAGATAACGGTAGCTTGGTGAATGCGTTTCGCCTTTGATGCGCTTTATTTTCAGGCGCTCCTGGCTACGGTCTCCTGTGTCGAAAGCAAGATATGCTTTATTTACATCTAAGCCTGCAACGTCATCGGTGGTTGCATTTCTTTGGATGTGCTTAAAACGCGCAAGCGGATCGTTCCGGTCAGATGACATAGATGTCTTCTTTCCTCCTTCAAACTACATAAAGATAACAAAAATTCTTTAATTTTCCCTTAAAGGTTGATCATTAAAGGTTGATTACTACCTGTCATGATACGTCCCATAATCGTCTCTTTCCTGCTCTTTGACTTGTGTTCTGCCAAAGTATTTCTGAAAAGAGTTTTTGACGTAATCTATTGTATCATAATATAAATTTTCAAACATAGTTACAGTACGGTCATACCACGATTTTCCTAGCCCAAATTCCCTAATTTCTCCTTGCGCAGCGATAGCCCGTTCATATTCGATGCAAGACGCGCTGTTAAATACATCACGGCTGTTCTCCGACATCTGCTCTCCATGCTCAGCAAGGACTGTCGCCTGCGAAAGCTCTTCTTTCGGATTTCTGAATATCAAATCCTCGTAGGCTTTCTCCGCAATGCAGTTAAACGCATCCTGGGCTGCGGCTCTTTGCTCTTCCCACGTTAACGTAGGCTCTTCTTCTGGTTCAGCAGCAGGTTGCAAATCAGGTTCATTATCTGGCAAGATAGGTAAGAACTCTTGCTCAAGTTCCTCGGCAATTTCCGCATTAGTAGCCGCTAAGTCGCTTAACCGTTCTTTCACTATCTGGTTGTGAGATATAATCTCCCGGTTTACATCTCCCAGAGCCGTTCTTTCACCACGCCGTTCCATCGCGCTTGCCTGTGGGCCGAGGTGGCGCGTTGGTTCATAGGGCAGACCGCGATCTGCAAAACTGCGATGGTCTACGCGCTCATCAATGTCATAATTTTCCAGATATTCATTAATCAGCGTGGCAGCGTACTCGCGCAGGTACTCCACTTCCTGGGGGCCGCGTTTGGCATCATCCAGCTCGCGGGTCTTTGCGCCGAACCCATTTTCGTCTATGCGCCGGGTGGTCATCATGATATGCGCGTGGTGATTGCGCTGGTCGCCTTCCTTGCCTGGCTTATGGAGAGCAACGAAAACCGCAACATCGTAACGGTCAACCAGGTGGTTCGCAAAATCCCGCGCCAATTGTACCCGCTCTTCCAAATCAAGCGAATCAGGAAGAGCGAGTTCTATTTCACGCGCCATCCTGGAGTTGACGCGGTTGTCCTTTTCCTGTGCGCGGTTCCATAATTCCTGAAGGTTATATGTCCAGCCTGGCGCATTTTCAGGCGCAACAATGAACGAGGCTTCTACGCCGCGCCGCATCGTATAATCGTATGTTTTTTCAAGCTGTTTGTCGTGCAGGCGTTCACCGCTTCGGTAAGCTGCGGCTGCAACGGCGGTGCGTCCGCTGCTGCGCGAAATTGGCTTGACACTGCAATGATACCATGATGCAATTGTGGTCATCGTTGCCGTCCTTGCAGGGGTCGAGGGGGAGGTGGATTCTCCCTCGTCTGGGTCAAGGGGCAGGAACGCTCCTTGTCGCGGGTTCTCAGGGGCGCGAAAGCCCTTGAGGCAGGTTCTAGGATGCAATTCCTAGCGCACGGCAAACGCAGTTTGCGTAAGTGCGCCCTTGCAGGTCTGGGCATGTCATACCCCAGCACTAAAATGAAACCTCCCACACATTTCCTGATGCTTAATGTATTATATCACCAGTGGTAAAAAACCGGCGTTGCCTTATTGTAAAGGAAAGGAGTGAATGAATGGTAAATGAGAAGCTGGAAAAGCTAAGACACAAAAAGCAGGTATTGGATGCGCAGATTAAGCAAGAGGAAAATCGAGAAAAAACCCGCGCTAGAAAAGCCGATACGCGCCGCAAAATTCTGGCAGGAGCGGCTGCATTAAATGAAGCCGAGAATAACCCGGAATTCCGCGATTACCTTTACAAATTGATAGATAGTTTTTACAAAAGGGCAGATGACCGAGCATTATTTGGTCTACCTCCATACAAAGAGAGTGCAAAAACTGCACCTATGCCAGAAAAACAGGCAGCGTCTCAAACCAAAGAAACAAAAAAGACAGATTCTCAGGAAGAGCAATTTTAAGAGAACAAAAGCGGGGCAGTTGGAAAGAAAAGCTATTGCGGCATCTAAGAAACCAGGCCACCAACAAAAGGCTTGGTTTTTTCGCTCTTGTTAAGAAAATAATAACGATTCTTTGATAGAGTAATTCCATACAATACGAGATATACTCTTATGTACACTATAAAAGATGGTTTAACAGCTATACATTATGGGGATTACCAGAAAGCCCTGCGAACATTTCGCTTTCTGGCATGGCAAGACAATGAAGAAGCCCAGTATTATATGGGCCGCATCTATTCGGAAGGGTTGGGAGTTCCGATTAATGATACAGAAGCAGCAAAATGGTTCCAGATGGCTGCGGAAAATGGTCATACTGTTGCACAGGGGTGTTTAGGCAAGTTGTATTTGCAGGGTAGAGGTGTTGAACTGAATTATATAAAGGCATTCAAGTGGGTTCATTTATCCGCATTACATGGAAGTGCCAGCTCTCAGTACAATGTGGCGCTCATGTATCTATATGGCGATGGCGTAGAATACGATGACCAAAAAGCTATTAAGTGGTTCCGCTTATCCTCTTCTAATGGGAACGCCAATGCCCAATTCGCGTTAGGCGTATTGTATATGGAAGGGCTAGGAGTAGAGCGAGATTTCTATGAAGCAGGTATATGGCTACGCAAGGCCGCGCTTCAGGGGCATGAGAAGGCACGCTATTATCTGAACATGAAGTAAAGGGCAGGGATTATTCCCTGCCCTCGGTTTTGGCGATAATAGCACTCAAATCTATCTCTTCGTAAGTGCCATCTCGTTTGCGATGAATAGTATGTACATAACTTGGGGCTGCCTCATCAGATAAAACAAGAGCAAGTGCTGTAGCCGCCTCTTCCTCTGCAAGGTGAACATCACCAAACCAGGTATCATATTCGTTAATCCAGATTTCTCTTACTCGTTCTATTGATGCACATTTTTTCATGTCTTCCATAAAATCCCCAATTTGAGATTAGAGAAAAGGGCGGCTGTTACGCCGCCCTGGCAAAGTTCCTAGAAGGGGATTTCATCGTCTTGGGATGCTTCGCTCGCTTTCGGCGGGCGTGTAACTAGTTCGCCACTAACGGTAAGGCCGGGAATGATTATGATTTTGGAGCCTTCACCGTTTTTGTGCGGGAACTCGACGCCTACCTTCGTCCAGATATCCTTGCCGCCTTTTGTCTTGCTGACGATGAAAACATTGTTGTATTTTACGGTGCTCATAATCTTTCTCCTGTTTTTTAAGGTTGTGAAGCTACACCATATAGCTCCTTGAACGCGAACGGAGTATGACGGAGCATAGCAACTATTCAACTTGAATTTTGTCTATGCGCGAGGAAGCCGTAAGGCGGGGAAAATTCCTGTTGAATAGTTGCTAGGTTCTGTCACGTTAGCGTCTTCAAGAGCAACGGTGGTGTTTTTCATCCTGAAAACAGGAAAGAGGATGAATGCAGCATGTAAATATGGGGAATGCCAGGTCACTCAATCAAGGTCATTCAACATCTGGAGTAAGGTTGCTGCGTCCTTTACCGCGCCAATTGATGGGCGTGGAACTTGCATTGACTTCATGGGGCTTGTGGTGGATATGTTCGGCCTGCACCTGCTGATTGCGTGAAGGTGAAGCGGAAGTATGAATATCTTGCTGAGGCGGTTGTACCGGCCTGTCCTGCAAAACATCATTCCAGTCTTTATACTTGGTGCTGGAGCGGGATTTCAGGCCGGGGCGGTTGCGATGTGCATCCGGGCGTATGGAGTGGACGAACACCGCGTATTTTTCGCCTTCCTTGTCAGCATCGGTAGCGGTGATAACCTGCGATTTTGGATACTGCTTTAGCAGACGGACAAGCTGTTCGCGCTGCTCGCTGGATAGGCCGCCGGAGAATGACACATACAGACCTGGCCTGTGACTAAGCTGGGCGTATGACATAGCATCAATCGCCGCTTCTGTAATGACGATATAAGGTGGGTCGCTGGCATTGCCGTCTCCTATCCTGCACATGAAAAGCGACTTTTTGCCGCCCCCTGAGAAGCCCGTGAAGCCCCGGTTCTTTGTTTCCCATCCCGATAGGCCATCGTCATCATCATGGCGGAAGCAGACATTCCCGCGCTGGTCAGTTCGGATTTTGCTGGAAAAGGATTGTATAGTTTCATCATCCAGCCCCCGAAACTGGAGATAATCTCCATCATAGGGTTTCATGGAATGCCATTTGCTGACCAGCTCAGCGCGATTATGGCTGACAGGGGATGGTCTGGTATACCCCTTCCCCTCCGGCAATGGATGAGTTTTTCCAGTGAAATCACGCAGTATCCTGCGCGCCTGCCCCAGGTTGCAGTTTTCCCGGTACATCACAAAGTCAATGGCGCTCCCCTGAGCGTCGCCATGTACATCAAAGAATATGCCGTGTCCATCTTCGGCAGTGGCGACAATTATCTTGCTGGCGGAATCGCTGCTACGCATGACAACGCACGTCCGGCAGCTCTCCTTGCTGTCAATCGCATAGCCATAGGACGCCGCCAGTTGAATCAAATCAACGCTGCGCTTGAAATTTTCTAATTCCTGGGTGCTATGTGTAAACATACTATGCCAGATTATACCACCAGATCCTTAACAAATGTTTAAGACGACAAAAAACGCGCTTGCTGGAATTCCGGTAGTGGGAAGGAAGCGGAACAGCTAAAGTAGAAAAAGAAAGGGCAGGGAACAGCTCCTACCCTTTCTTTTTCTACTGCCCGTCATAACGCAGACACGTAGAACTGTAGGCGCTTGGCAGCTCCTATCGAGTCCTATTTCCTGTCGGTTTGCCAATCGTCGGTGCCCCGGCTTTGCTCGCGCCTAACATGCCAGTTAACCCAGAGTTTAACTCATTGATAGTCGCTTCTGCTGACAGAACTGTTTGATTAAAATCATGGTTTTTAAGCAAAGCGTCAAACCGTTGATTATTTAGAACGATTAGATGAAGAGGAAGGGGTATCTTGGTTTTTCTGTTCTTGTTCTATAGATGCTTTCCATCTGCAATAATCTTGTTTATCTTGAGGCAGCATATTTGACTTGCCGTTTTGTTGTCTTGTTACCCATTTTTCACCGACATAGTGCTCTGGAAACATACCATCATTATAATGCATTATGCTGTGACGCGCGCTTAATCTAAAATCAGTTAGTTTTCTTCCTTCTCCTTCCCTTGCAATTCCTGTGATTTGTGTGCCGGAATGGTTGTTTCCTCTTTCTCTACATCTCTCAAGGCACGCTCCCAATCTTGGGAAGTAATTGCGAAGTTCTCTAGACGTGAGCGTATAGAATGGTCTTTTGGCTTCTTCTGCATTTTTTCCCTCCACATCAATATATGCTTTTTGCAAAAAATTAAGGAAACTTTGGTTATCTAAAATCTCTTCTTGTGTTGTCCTGTAGATAAGCCTCGGCGGGCTATGATCTACATCCATTAATAATGTGGCATGAAAAAGTTGGGTATATATATCGAAATTACGGGATACATCTCGATGTTCCTCAAGTGCTCTCCTATGATCATTTATCATTCCGTCTGAACTTCTTCGGTGTACAATATCAAAATATCCATCTACGGAACAAGTCATTACTTGTGCTATGGTATCATAGCCTTTTTCTTTTGCCATTCGCACGAGATTTTTCATTCTCTCCGCATCTTCACCATGATTGTTAAATACTACGTTTATCCCTCTCTTCGTAGCCTCCCGCACAATCTTTTCAGTGAGATCGTAAAACTCATCAACTAAAATTGGTAATTTTTCTGGATGCCGCACATTGATGTTTTCCCGAAATTCCGACAATCCTATAAATGATTTTGGTCTTATGATTACTGTTGATTCAGGGGGAAGAACGGGGTCTAATTCCTTATCAGTTCTCGTCATCCCCAATAATAAGCGGGCATAAGCGGAGCGACCACTGCCAACTCCCCCCGCAAGCACTAGAAGTACCGGATCAGAACTAGGTTCCTTTCCCGCTAAAACGTAATTTATTATTTCTTGATGTAACGCACTACGTATTTCATCGTATATGGGAGTACCATCCTGTTCTCTTTTTATGGAACCATCTGTGTTTTTTACGGTATACTTCCATTGCGTAGTTTCTATATTAGACATAATAGAATTATGAAAACAAAATAATAAAAGAAAGCTATAAAAATCATTTTTACATAAAACCAGCTAATAAAAAGTGAATTTTTTATGACAAGTGCCGTTAGGATTGAAAAAAAGAAGCTCAGGGGATATCCATTCGCTTGGAAGTATCCGGCAGAGATGAATGGCCTTTGCTTCAAAAAGGGGTAACAGGAGGGTCGGTGTCAAAGGTACGTTATATGATATAAGTTATTGATAAATATTAATCATTAACTGTCATAAAAGTGTCATTTGTTTATCCATTGGATGATACATATAATACTTCTTTATACTACTATAATACTTATGCTTTCCTCAATATTACTAAAGGAATGATGCAATGTCAGATGATAAACCGATTTCTACAAGTCCTATCTTAGAGAGTATAACGAAAGTGAGTGTGGGCCGCCAAAGAGGAGGAGAGGTTATGTTCTCCATACATCAAGACGATATTCCTGGAGGGACTATCCGTGATGCTCAAGCAGCCCTTGAGAGGGAAGGTATTGCCGCAACTATAGATACTTCAAAAAGTAGAGGGGGAAAAATCCTGCGTATAAAGGAAGAAAAATCGCTGGAGACGTTTTACGGTAAATATAGGCATAAGTTAGATGAGCAATCTTCTCGTTCTCTTGGGCTGGCACAGGCCATGACACCAGATAGACCTGTATTGGACAATGCTCTGGGAGCACCCATTGAAGTCAATCGCAACGAGAAACTGAATGGTACACCGATTGATCCCACTACTCTTGAGAAGGCTTTAAAAGTCGCCAGCCAACTTGAATCTATTCGGGAAGGTAACGCGATTACTGCTGTCAATGGAAGAATTACTGGAGGAACTACAGTTATTACTGAACCTACAAGCCGTGATCAGACAGCTATCAATGCACAGAAAGCCGCCTTTAAAGCATCCCGTAAAGATATTCAAATATAGATCAGCGACACATCTCCACCCACTTAACTGTTTTGTCTACACAACAGAGCTTGGAAGTATCCGGCAGGGATGAATGGTCTTTCCTTAAAAAACAAAGGGAAGAGGCTGTCACCCCTTCCCTTTTCCCCCTGTTCATACCGAGCGGGGAGTAGGGGCCTCGTAGACGAGATAATCCGTAATACCCTCATCCCGCCTGAGCTTCTGATAAAAACTCTCAGGGACAGGCTTGTCCCATGCCAGGAGAAGAAAGCCATCGTTGGCTTTGGCGGTGATGCCATAGAGCAGGAGATGAAACCCTGTCCCGACCTGTGATAGATCATCCAACTCCTCTACAAGGGCCTTCAACTCCCGTTTACGGCAGTGAACAAGCATCATGTTGCCGTTCGTGCCTGTACCCTGATTCCTGTTATCTTCACCCATTTTTCCCTCCCACTCCCGCTGCGTGGAAGACATTGCCATCGTTGTTGTAGACATACAGTGCGTTGTCCACCGTCAACTGCATCTCTGGCAGACCGTTATGGTTGACGTCCTCAAACCGGAGCGTAGGAACTGCCGTGGTGGCTCCCTTCCCCAGAAGCACGGGGCCGTCATACAGTTTGGTCTTGTCGAGGTGATCGGTCAGCACTTCAATGATCACGATATGGTCATGGAGGTTCTCGACGATAAAATGGCTCACCCCGCCATGCCCTACGTTAGCATCACACTGATAGGTCGGTGGATCGCCATATTGCCACCCCGCTATGGCCGACTGGAACCAGTTGACCACCATGTTGCCGACGACGATAACCAGGAACATCGCCGCCATGCCAAGACCAATGGAGGTGATCCAGGTGCTAACGGGAAGGCGGCGTTTGGGATTCGTTTCGATGCGCATGACAATAGGTGGCTCCGTCAGCTTTACTGCCGCATGACGTGAGCGATACACCCGTGCGCTGCTGGGCTTGCGCTTCTCAAAGAGCGAATCGTCATCCAGCATCTCATCTGCTGGAGCGGGACGTTTTGTCCTTGCCATGCCTTGTCGCAGGATGATCGGCGGAGCATAGGGCTGCTCTCCGTTGGGTTCCATCATAGTGTCCCCTCCCCTGGAATGCGCTGTATGGTCACTTCGGTACGCCGGACGCTCTCCAGCAATGCGGATGTGTAGGGGCGATATTCCTGACAGAAGCAATGCGGCTTGCTGCAAAAAGGCTGTTCGATGCTATGCACCCGATAGACCGGTATAAAGGCGAGTCCGAGCGGTGACGGCTCTTTATCTTCGGGTTCGGGGAAAAAAGTGCAAGTGGTCGCAACCATGCGAAATTCTCCTTCTCTCGACAGGCGAAGGGAGAACGTGGTACACTACCACCAGACTTTTCGCCTGTCCGGGCGGCAAAAAACGCCTACCACAGCGTCCAGTGCCGCCGCTGTGTCAAAACAGTACATCGGATTGGTCATCTTTTTGCGCTGTGGAACTTTGTCAGGGCAACACAGCACAAAGCCAAAGTAAAAAGTCTGCGGGGACGCCTGTTAATTCAGGCGTCTTTCGACATCACCTCCTTAGAGTCAAGCCTGGATGCATCAGTCTACGAGGTTCAGCCCTTCGATATCCTTGTAGGTAATCTTCGTTCCCAATCCCCTACTGATAGCGATTGCGATCTTTCCGGCTGTCGCCGCATAGATCGGCTTCCCTGAGAGGGCTTCACGCAACGTCCTCTCGTCTATCTCCGCCTCACGCGCAAGCTTTCTTCTCGACCATCCAAGCTCAATCCTATAATCGTTCAGATTCATAGGGTAAGCACTCCAATAAATAGATTAAGTCCTTATTCCAGTATGCCATCATACTATGGGCTATGTCAATAGATTACCTAGCAAATACCATACATTCTATGGTATAGTATTCATACCGATATCGTTCAGTTAAGTCGTTTATCTTCGAGAGGATAGTTTTAAGGATTTGAGAGGGGAAACCCATGCGTAAATTTAAAACTGTTGAAGAGCTGGAACAGGAACGCAAAGAAGCATTGGGGCTGATTCCGTTTAGGATGCCTGTTGATAAGCTCATATTAATTTATGCCCGCCAGTCCACCAAGAATCAGGCGATAAAAAATAGAGAATCAGCGTTACAGCAAACTGAGGAACAGTTAACGCGGGCGCTGGAATTGGGATGGGCAGAGGTAAAGAGGCTACTCTTTATCGAGAACCAGATGAAGGATGGTACGGTTCGCAGCGCATCGGGCAGGCTGCGCATTGATGAGCGGGAAGGTCTTAATACCGTAGTGCTCCACATCAATAGCGGTGAAGCAGGCGCGGTTATGGGAAGAGATGTAGCGCGTTTTTTTCGCGATGAGGATCTTGTTGGGCCGGTGGTATTCGCTAAGGCGTGCAAAGATCATCATGTGCTGGTTATCACGGACGACTATATCTACAACTTTAATGATCCCAGACGTGGCAGAGACGATTACAAAAAGTTCATAGAGGAAGCACAGGCCGCAGCAGACTTTTTAGAGAAACACCAAAAAGGGGTAATGCTCAAAAACCGTGCTCGCAAGGCGCAACGAGGAGAATACTGGGGCCATAACGTCCCTGCTGGTTTGATGCTGGATGAAACCCGGACATGGTATGTTCCTAATCCCTATTGGGAAGAACCTGTTAAAGACCTTTTCAAGCGGTTCCGGGCGCTGGGAGGGGATGTAAATGCGCTGAGACGTGAGATTGTCGGTAAGAGAATTTTCCCGGATTTGCCGCCGGAAATACTGGCAAGAATCGGCCATATCTCCCTTCAGAAGGTTGAGGGAGGATATACGATTAGGAGCCGGGAGGGGATTATAGGTATTCTGACCAATCCGGCCTATATTGGGGACATCTACTACAATGGGAGACTCGTTAAGAAGGGAGCACATACGGCGATTGTGGATGAAGAAGACTTTTTCTTTGCGTTCTATCGGCTTTCTCCTACCGATCTGGACGGCAATCCGATTGAAAGGCCGGAAGGCGTTACGAAGCGATACACCCAAACCAAACAGAGTTTGCCACCCATACAGACGCTTCTGAGCGGGTTAAGATATGATGGTACCCCCATGATAAGCACAAACAGGGGTCCTAAAACAAGCGTCTATGCGAGTCGTGATGGGTCGCGCAAGCATTATGTCATCCAGGACCGCTCTAAGATAACCGTACATCCCGATCACGCTCGTTTAAACGCAGCGCGACTAGACGATCTCTTTTCTGAGCGTATTGTTTATCGTGCAGGGCAAGCTCTGCGAAGTGCGAACAATGTACCATCAGAGCAGCCGCTTGAGAGCGCGAGACAGGCTATACATGCTCAAATATTGGGGACGCTTGATAAAGTAGAGCAGGAAAAGAACGAGCAGAAGAACCCCCTGGAAAACCTTGAAAAGCAAATGGCAGAAACAAAAGCGAGAATCGCAGAGAAAGACCGGATAACCGAATTTGGAACATCTGCGATGGACGAAACAGACCTGAAGCGCCATTTTCAGTCACTCAAGAATTTACGCCTGTCGCTTGCTGAAATGGAGAAAAAAATAGACCAGATGGAAAAAGAGAAACAGGATAAGGCGGAGGCAAAAAATAAGCTGCCAGCGGTTTACACCACATGGGACAGCATGGACATGGAAGAGAAACAGCGATTTATCCGGGTAGCCACATCAGAGATCACCCTTGATGAAATTGCTACAGGCTGGTTTAAATTAAGCATAGCGTGGGCACCGTTGTTGAATAACGACATCGCAGGTGAGACCCTGATAGACGAAGCCTATGTTTTTTCGCCCAAAGGCTGCGATTCAGCATGGACAGAAGAAGAATTGTTGCTATTGAAAGAGCATTATGCTACCGCACCCCGCTCCTGGCTGATGGAAGCCATCCCTCAGCGGTCATGGAACGCGATTCGCCGGATGGCCCAGAAAAAGAATATTATCGGTCGTCCCAATGTTCGCCGTAGCGGCAAAGAAGACAAATTGTCCCTCTGGCTGAGTGTTAGTGATATACAATTCCTCCGGGACGAAGACATCTGCACGGAAGCCATTCTGGCGCAGGGGGTAGTCTGGAAAGAGTATATTGATAAGGAGAAGGAGTATGATATGGACTCGCTAGGTAACAGCGATGGGTTATATTCACAATCGAAGAATCAAGCGTAGCCATAAAGACGCCAATGGCGACGGTTGCCATGACGACCCACTTCCCGGGCTGCTCTTTCTGCCCCGTGGCGGTTCCGGCGGTTGAAGGCGTGGCAAGCTCTGACTCAGATTGGGGAACGCTGGCACCTGTTTTTCCGATGGCTTCTGGTCGGCTCTCCTGTTGTTTCATCGTGATGCCTATCTCCAGGTAAACTATTCATTAGGTTATACAGGGATACTACGCATCTCACAAAAGAAATGTTACCTGCGCAAGAAAAAGTAGATGGTCAGGACGATACCAACAACAATAACGAAAAGCCGGACCCAGCGGGGATCGATTTTGCGTGCATAGTAAGCTCCGCCATAGCCCCCCAGGATCGCTCCAAAAATCATCAAAATGGCCTGGAACCACACGACGGCTCCTGCAATAATAAAGGTGACAACGGCGATACCGTTGATGCAACTGGCGAGCAGAGTTTTGAGCGCGTTCATTTCGTGGATATTATCCAGCCCCATCATTGCTAGCGTTGCCAGCATCAGAATGCCGATGCCGCCGCCGAAATAGCCGCCATAGATAGATATAATGAATTGCGCTACTGCTAGACCGATGAATGAGCGCCATGAGAGGCGCGTTTTGTTTATGGAGCGCGTACGCAGTCGAGCCGTAACCGGTCCGCTGAACGCGAAAAGTAACGTTGCCAGTAGAAGAAGATACGGGATCAGGAGCACAAAAACCGCCTGTGAGGTTCTGAGCAGCAGGATGGCTCCAAGCACCCCGCCTATCAGGCTGATGCCAACCAGCAGCAAGAGCAGGCCGCGCTTCTGCTTCTTCAACTCGCGACGATACGCGCCAACGCTGGCAATTGTACCCGGCCACAGCGCCACTGTGCTGGTGGCATTGGCCTGAATGGCTGATACTCCCGTCACTATCAGCGATGGAAAGGTGAAAAAGCTGCCGCCACCTGCGACCGCGTTAAGGATGCCCCCCAGGATGGAAGCGACAAATAAAACAAGAATTTGTGGTAATGCCATCAAAAAACCTCTAGCTGCTACTAATCATTGTCCCTTAACTATATCACGTTGCGCCCCTGGACATGAGCACTTTCTCATCAACGACGTTAAATCTCATATCCCGAAAGCGTTGCAAAAGGTCCATCACATAAATCCATGAACTATCGCAATCGTCGTAGGGACCTGATTTATCGCGTCCGCTTTATCGCCTGTTCCCTAAAAAACCGGCTCTCATGTAGCTTTAATGACAAGGCTACCAATACGATAGGGTAATCAATACCCTTTTTCCCAAACAAGACGAGCAATGTTTGTTGCTCAAGTGCTACTCCCATTGATGGGATTGTCACGGTGAAACGGTATGGGAGGCTGGACAGGGCGATAAATCGGACGCGATAAATCAGACGCGATAAATCAGGTCCCTACAATATGAGTCTTTTTCAATATAATAATGCTGAAGCCATCATCTCTTGACTTTCCATATAATCTCAAGTATACTCTAAATGTAGCAAGCAAGCGGCTAAAACGAAAGAAACGCCCAGCCACTTCCTACGGTTAGCGAGCGTCGTCCTCTGTAGAATCTCCCCGTATTGAGTCCTTTCCCCCCTCACAGGTGTTGCTCCGCACCTGCCAGCAGTTCCCTGCCCCTCCCTTGATGGAGGCTCCTTTTACCTGTTCCGCGTCCATACTCGCTCTGTTGTCAGGGTACGCGAGCAGGTAAGGGAGCCTCTCCCCTCTTCTTTTCATTTCCTTGCCCTCTGTATGATGAAAGCAGGTAATGATAACGCTACCAGGGGAGAGAGAATTACATGGTCACGACGGACCCCGCCTCAGCAAGCCGTACGCGCTTTTCAGGGCCCTATGAAAAGGACGCAGCGAGTTCATCCGCGGATGAGCTACAGAAGGCACTGATCGAACGCGAGCGCAGCCGCATTGCTCGCGACCTCCATGATGGTGCATCGCAGCAGATCGCCTACGTGCTGCATAAGCTCGAACTTATCCAGCGTTCTCTGGAGAAACAGCCGCCGCCCCAGGTGCTGCCAGAAGTTAAAAAAGCGTACAGCATCCTGCAAAACTGTTTGAATGATCTTCGTCACAGCATCACCTCTTTGCGGCCCGCACAGGTGGAGGAACAGGGCTTTATCGTGGCCTTTAAAGCTTTAATCGATGAGTATCGGCGGGAGCACACGCATATGCGCGTCGTCTATGACATTGACGAACTGCCTCGGCTGCCATCCAGACTGGAAGCGCCCATTTACCGCATCGTTCAAGAGGCATTGAACAACGTGCTCAAACATGCGCATGCGACAGATGTGGCTATTCGTATCCACTCTGGCAGTGGCGCTCTGGTCGTCGAGGTTGACGATAACGGCGTTGGTTTTGAACCAGAGCAGGTGGTCAGTGGCGCTGGCGACGGGTATAAAGATGCCGCTGGCGTTTTGCATACTGGCCTGAGCGGCATGCGCGAGCGTGTGCAGGAGGCCGGCGGAAGCTGGGAGATTCAGAGCCATCCTGGTCATGGCACAACCATCACATCTCGTTTTCCTCTTGTCAACCCTGCTCCCAGGCTAACGCAACGCGAACTGGATGTGCTTCGCCTGGTCACTGAAGGTCTATCCAACCGTCAGATTGCGCAACGTTTGACCATTAGCAGCGAGACCGTAAAAACGCACCTGCACCATATTATGCAAAAGTTGCAGGTGAGAGATCGAACGCAGGCCGCCGTTCTCGCCGCTCGCCAGGGCTGGCTCTAGCCCTGTTGTGGCGTGACTATGCCATCAGCTTTCTTTACAGCCAGCCGTCCGGCAGCAGACCATGTCGTAGCGCGAAGATAGCCACCTGTGTGCGATCCCGTAAGTGCAATTTTTGGAAAACGATGGAGAGGTAGTTTTTCACCGTTTTCTCCGAATAGGACAACTGTTCCGCGATCTCCTTGTTGCTCATGCCGGTCGCCACGTAGCGCACGATTTCCAGCTCTTTCTCGGAGAGCATGCCCAGCGTGCGATTTCCCATGCCTGCATCGGAGAGGCGGCGCACCTCGTTCACGATAGCGCCGGTCATCCCCGGTGCCAGCGCCATCCCGCCGGCGTGAACAGCTCGAATAGCCTCGGCGAGCTGCTGCATCGAGGCACTTTTGGGCACATAGCCTCTGGCGCCGCTTTTCATTGCCTGCACCACCTGCTGATCCTGATGATGCATTGTCAACATAATCACGGCAATCGTGGGGAACTCAACGATGATCTGGCGCGTGACGGCGATGCCATCGATCACCGGCAAATTAATATCCATCAGCACCACATCTGGATGCAACTGACGAGTTTTACTAAGAGCGTCGAAGCCGTCTGCCGCTTCGCCAACCACCTGAATATCGCGCTCCAGTTCGAATAACTGGCGTAGCCCTTCCCTCATCAGAGCATGGTCGTCCACGAGCAATATCGTGATGATACCAAGAGGTTGGGTCACTACGGCGGTCCCTGTATCTTCTACCGTCACCATTGCGCGTGTTTCTTTGCCAGCGCTTGAAACCGGTAAAGTAGAAGCAGGCGCTTCTATCGTTACCAGGGTTTGGCGCCTGTTATCTACGTTTGCGTCTCGCATAACGACTCCTTCCGACATATTGGAAAATCGTGAAAGGCAGGACCCGCCCTATATATATCTGCCTTTCTGCGGTAGAATGGTAAATGGGTGCAAGGTCCGCTCTTTATTTAGTATAGCAAGCGAGGACTATATTACGTCACCCGCGTGGGGGATTTTTTCTGCCACTTGTATCCTCCAGGTCAGGGAGTGAAGGCAGAAATGATGAGGGAAGAGAATGAAAGGATTTTTTGTAAAATGGAACCGGTAATTACTGAAACGCAGATACTACTAGAGGTGCATGATGAGGTGCGAGAGCGTTTTATGCAGGTGGATGATCTGGCGCATGGTTGGGAGCATGTGAGCAGGGTTTATACGCTGGCGCAGTATATCGCCGAGCGCGAGGGGGCGAATTGTTTTGTTTGCGCAATGGCCGCTTTGATGCACGATCTGGGGCGCACAGCCGCCCAAGATGGGAGCAGTCATCATGCCGATCTCTCGATGAAGCTTGCCATTGAAATACTCAATCGCTATCAGGTCGCTCCTGAGGTGCAGAAGGATATTTTGCACGCTATCATCGCCCACAGCTTTAGCCGCGGCGTTGAGCCGGTAACTCTGGAAGCTGGCGTTGTGCGCGATGCCGACCGCCTCGACGCGCTGGGCGCGATTGGTATTATGCGCTGGGCTATCACGGGCACGGTGCGCCGCACGCCGGAGACGTTATCATATCACCCCGACGATCCCTTCGCAGAAACCCATACCCTTGATGATAACCACTATATGCTCGATCATTTCTACGCCAAGTTGCTCAAACTGGGTGAAACGATGACCACGGAGACCGGGCGCGTTCTGGCGCAGCGTCGCACAGCCTTTATGCGCACCTATCTGTACGAGTTTGCACGCGAACTCAGACCGACATAAAGCGATACCCTGCCGCCTCGCTTATCCCTGCATCGCGGCTTTAATGGCCGCGAGCTGCTGGGTGTGCTGCTGGTCATGCACCGGTAGTACGTTTACCAGTTGATAAAACTTGAGCGTACCCCAGGTGGGATGGCGGAAGGGGCGCTCCCAGCTATCGTGGGGGAGGCTGGAGAGGTACTCGAAGATCTCTTCGCGCCTGGCCGCCATGCCTGCCAGCACAGCATCAAGCGATGCGGGCGCCTCAGACGTGCGGGTGCGATCTGGCGCCTCTTCCGCCAGATTCTCAAGCAGTGGCTCCTCTTCCTCCTGCACGCGCCGCATCTGCTCCAGCGCCAGGCCATCCGCGATATACAGATGATGCGCGATTTGCAGTGGCGACCACTCTTCGGTAACCGGTGGGCGCAATAACTCTTCTTTGCTAAATTTTGCTAGCTGCCCCATAAATTCAATGCGGGCGCTAGTCATCTTACGCCGGACTTTCTCAAACGAACTTTCAACTGTTGTCATGAAACCCTCCAAACTACTCTTCACGCTTAACCAGTCGGCTATACAGATTTTCTAGTTCTTCTGGATCATTAAAATGCAGCACCAGCGTCCCCTTACCCTTAGCGTTCCATTTCAGATCAACCTTGACCATCAGCGCGTTGCGGAACAGCGTCTCCAGTTCTTCCTGTTCGGGCGAGCGACGGGGCGAGCTAGTGACCCGCTGAATGGCCGACTCGATATCTTCAGCCGCTTTAATGCGCGCGGCCAGCTCTTCGGTCTGGCGCACGTTCAGGTGCTGGCTGATCACCTGGTTCATCGCTGTAATCTGATCTTCCTCGCGAGCAATGCCCACCAGCGCGCGGGCGTGCCCTTCTGTAAAGTTGTCAGGTTGATTAATCAGTGCGTCGCGCACTTTGGGGGAGAGTTGCAGCAGGCGCAAAGAGTTAGTGATGGTGGAGCGGTCCTTGCCCACCCGTTTCGCGACCATTTCCTGGGTCAGACTGAATTCCTGGATCAGAGCCTGGTAGGCCAGAGCTTCCTCAATGGGGTTCAGGTCGGCGCGCTGAATGTTCTCGATCAGAGCCAGTTCGAGCATTTGTTGCGAGGTCACTTCCTTGATCACAACAGGGACTTTGTGCAGTCCTGCTATACGCGCGGCCCGCCAGCGCCGTTCGCCCGCGATGATCTGGTACTGAATGGCGTCACCTGCTGGGGCAGGCGTGCGTGCAGCCTTGCCCGCGCCGCCAGAAAACCACGAATCGGCCTGCTTCTCGGCTTCTTTTGGCGCATCGATGCTATCCAGGCGCGCGACAATGATCGGTTGCAGCAAGCCGTGTTCTTTGATCGAGGCGCTTAACTCGAGTAATCTGGGATCATCTTCACGAAATGCCTTGCGGGGCTGACGCGGATTGGGGATGATGCGATCAAGGGGCAGTTCTGTAATTGCCTCGGTATCGACCTGCGAAGGTTGCTGCGGCGCCATCACCTCGGATGCCCCTGAGATCAGCGCATCCAGCCCTCGTCCCAAACCAAACTTTTGCTTAGCCACGAGCCATTACCTCCTCAGCGAGCGCGCGATAGGCCAATCCCCCCGGGGAAGTGGGATCGTAATCAAGAATGGATTGCCCAAAGCTGGGCGCCTCGCTCAAGCGGACATTGCGGTTAATAATGGTCTGGAAGACCTCCTGCGGGAAATGGCTGCGCACCTCGCGCACGATATCGCCCGCCAGGCGCGTTCGCGGATCAAACATGGTCAGCACCACACCGGCAATGTACAGGTCAGGGTTCAACTTATTCTTGACAATGTTCACAGTGTTTAGCAACTGACTCAACCCTTCCAGCGCCAGGTATTCGCACTGGATCGGGATCAGCACGCCATCAGAAGCTACCAGTGCATTGATGGTGAGCAGACCTAGAGAGGGGGGACAATCGATAATAATATAGTCACAACGGTTGCGAATCGGCTCCAGCACCTGGCGCAATCGCTGCTCACGGGCCAGCTCCCCGACCAGCTCTACCTCGGCGGCGGCGAGATCTACCGTACAAGGCGCTACCACCAGCTCGCGCCTCGCAGTGGGCACGATGATATCAAATATGGTAGCTGCTTCATCCTCTTGCACTAAGAGATCGTAGATCGTATGTTTGCGTACGCTTTTCAAGACGCCGATGCCGCTGGAGGTATTTGCCTGGGGGTCCATATCGACGAGCAATACTCTGCGTCCTGCGGCGGCCAGATACGTAGCAAGGTTTATGGCGGTGGTCGTTTTCCCCACCCCCCCCTTCTGATTAGCGATTGCATACACTCTTGACACAGGTTGCTACCATACCTTTCTCGCCATGCCATTCGTTGCAGGCGGCCTGAGCGAAGCTAGGCGCTGTAGCTCCCCGATTCATCGTGGGAGCGTTGGCCGTCTGGATAGCAAGCCAAAGTAGAAAAACTTGGCCTCATGCTGTTCCCATTGTAACAAAAGTCCCACGGAGAAGCAAGAAATTTGCTTTAGGGCTAGTTTAGAGTGTGACGCGATTTCCCCCGGCAGGCATGGTGAAGCGCAAAAAACCACCCTGCGCCAGTTTGGTGCAGATGACGGTTAATGTGAAGAAGGAGAAGAGGGCCACAACAGTTCTTAGCTCGTAGAGGCCATAATCAGCAAGGCTGAGATGAGCCGGCCCCACCGCCGCAAAACGCAGCAGAGCAGGCCCTTGCTGCACGCCAAAGTTGCTGACGGGTAAGCCGATTGCCATCGTGATGACAAAATCAATGACGAAACAGATTGCAGCCATAGTGGGGCCAAGCAGCCAGAATCGCTTGCTCAGACGCTCTCGCCTGGGCGCTGAGATGCGGCGCGTGGCCCATAGGGGGGCGATAAGATATTGCAGCAACAAAAAGAAGAGCGGAGCCGCTACAAAGGTCCAATCGGGGAAGAATGCCGGGTTAATGAGCGCGCCCAACCGTCCCAATGTGTACAGCACGATCCCCTCGATCATGCCACGCCGGTAGTCAACTTTGTTGAACATAATACAGACCTGACTTCAGGCTAGAAACCGCGTCTATTAATGGCAACCGCAGCCGCCCTCTCCGCAGCCGCAGCTCCCCATCGCGGGCACGGCATCATCGAAAGAGCTATTATCGCTACCGCCACGGGGAAGCGAGAATGTCGAGAGCAGGCGACGCACCTTCTCACTACGGCACTTCATACAGACCACATCATCGGCGTGCTGATGACCAACGAGGAGTTCAAATTTGGATTTGCAGTTCGAGCAATAGTACTCGTACAATGGCATAGAAAGTTACCTCCGGTTCGTGGAAAACGCTATAATCAACAGATATTGTAGTGGCTAACCGGAAGATCGTCAAGTAGCACAGGAAACGCAGGTCTCGGATACTCACTCTCGGATATTTCGTAGCGACCAGATTTATCGCGTCCGATTTATCGCCAGTCCTGCGCGAATAATAGATAAATTGTAAAGGAATCGCTATGGCTCTTACCATTGGAATTATAGGTCTGCCGCAGAGCGGCAAAACAACGCTGTTCAATGCCATCACCAGGGCGGGCGCGCCCGTGAGCGGCTACGCTACCAGCACGGTCCAGGCCAACCTGGCGGTGGTGCAGGTGCCGGATGCGCGCTTGCAGCCGTTGGCCGAGATATTTAAGCCCAAAAAAGTGACCTATGCCACCGTCGAGTTTGTTGATGTGGCAGGGATGGGACAGGCTCCCCAGAAGGAGAAGCGCGAGGGGCTGAGCGCAGAATTTTTAGGCCACATTCGTAACGCCGATGCCCTGGCAATCGTGCTGCGTACCTTTGTCAATAGCAACGTTCCGCATAGCGACGATACTATCGATCCCAGCCGGGACCTCGATAGTCTGAATGCCGAACTGGTGCTGACCGATCTCGCCTCCGTCGAGAGACGCATCGAGCGCACGACCCGCGCGGCCAAATCCGGCGATAAGAAGTACCAGCAGGAACTGGACTTGCTGCACCGTCTCCAGGAGTTGCTTAACGAGCTCAAGCCGATCAGCCAGCTTGAGATGTCTGCGCAGGAAGAAGCCATCGTCAAAGAGCTTTTCCTGCTGACGATGAAGCCGCGTATGTATATATTGAACGTGAGCGAGGACGCGCTGGGGGCCGCCAACGACCTTCTAGCGAAGGTTGCAGCGGGCGAGGCGGTACAAAGTGGAGCGTTGAAGGGCGAACTGCGAGGCATCGCGGCCATCGCGCAACGGGCGAAAGCTGAGGGAGCTGAGGCGGTTGCCGTCTCCGCTCGTCTGGAAGCCGAACTGGCAGAACTGCCTGAAGAGGATGCGCGCGAATACCTGGAATCGCTCGGCCTGCCCAGGCTGGGCACGGACCGCGTCATTCAGGTAGGCTACCGCCTGCTGAACCTGATTACCTTCCTGACCGCCGGCGAGGATGAAGTGCGGGCCTGGACAGTGACGAAGGGAGCGAAAGCGCCGGAAGCCGCAGGCAAGATCCACTCGGATATCGAGCGCGGCTTTATTCGCGCCGAAGTGACGCATTTCGACGACTTCATGGCCTGTGGCTCTTTTGCTGTCGCCGCTAAAAAAGGCTTGCAGCGCCTGGAAGGCAAAGATTACGTGATCAAGGACGGCGATATTGCCCATTTCAGGTTTAATGTTGGCAAATAAGTCTACAGTTTCAGTATCCTCAAGCGGGTCGTGATACTGCGCTTCCACGTTCCTGAGCTGTAGCTCCCCGATTCATCGTGGGAGCGTTGGAACGCGGAAGGTTTCAAGATAGCCATCGGCTCACGCCGTCCCTCTTGAGGAGAAGTATACCATCGGGTCCGAAGATGTCAAGCGGAAATGCACCAGGGCTTCTCAGGATGAAGTCCTGGCGATGCTCGCCCTTTTGCAGCATACATGGAGGTCTATAGCGTATGGCTATTTTTATCACCGTCGTTGGCCCGCGACGTACAATTGATCTGGAGATTGCCGCGGACAGGCCGATCCGCGATCTGCTGCCTATGCTGGTCGAGATCCAGCATGCGACACAAGATGCTCATTCACAAGATACGCCTGAAAATTGGCGGTTAGAGCTGCTCGACCGGACCCCTCTGCCCGTGAGCCTCTCCCTGACCGAGTGCAGTATTCTCGACGGCGCGATCCTTAGACTCCATAAAATTGACCCGAACGAGGACCTACAAGCCAAAAAGTTGCTGCCCGATATTATTCCCAGCAAAGAGACTGGGGGCATTGGCATCAAATGGCGTAGAGAAGAGGCATGGCCTAACAAATAAGAACAGGCGTATATGCAGGTTGTGAACAGATAAAAAATAAAGGTCACTATTATAATGGGATCTCTATAAAGTGAGAATATGAGCAGCTTTTCTTGACAAAATAATAATTTATGTCCTATGATAAAACAGATGCATATATCTGACTGTTTCTCTAATCCTGGTCAGTTTTATATCCCTGGCGATTGCACGTTTTATTACTTATAGCAGCAGTGGCAATATTAAGCACCTATACGGTTAAATCACATGGAGAACTTTGTATTTAGCACGATAACGGGGGTAATCGCGCTAAATGATGTGCCACATTAAACAGCAAATAGCCACTTTTTGCAGTAAAAGGACGCTTTGCTGTCAATAGCTCTTGTATAGCTTCTGTTTTGTGCCTTTATCCGGCTAACAAGAGGTGATTCCTATTTGAAAACGCTCGACCGGCCACAAGTTCTCTCTGTGTGCCCATGCCACTCAACCAGCTTAGAGTATTGCTGGTCTTTTTCTAAAGGAGTGAAATATTGGCACGCATTGTATTTATCTCCCCCTATTATCCGCCTGAGCAAGGTGCAGCAGCCGTATGTGTAAGCGAGAATGCGATCCGCCTGGCAAAGCGAGGACACAAAGTAACCGTTCTCACCACGATGCCCAACTATCCAACAGGGATCGTTCCACCAGCATATCGCGGGCATAGGATTTTACGCGAAACCCTTGATGGGGTGGAGGTGGTCCGCGTTTGGAGCTACGCCAGCCCGAATAAAGGCTTCTGGCGGCGTATTCTTGCCCATACCTCTTTCGGTTTTATGGCACCTCTCCTGGGTGCAGGCGCGGTTGGTCAGCCTGATATCATCATCGTCCAGTCGCCGCCGCTTTTTGACGCCGTTGCGGTTCGCCTGCTCTCCTGGCGAAAGCGTTGTCCTTATATATTCATGGTTTCCGATCTATGGCCCGCGTCTGCTGTGCAACTGGGGGCGTTGCGCAATCGATTGTTGATCCGCCTATCGGAGTGGCTGGAGTGGTCAACGTATCAGCGTGCGGCTAAGGTCTGGGTTGTGACCGAAGGGATCTGGAAGAACCTGCGCCAGCGCGGGTTGGCGGCGGATCATATGTTTCTGGTGACCAATGGGGTGGATACACAGAAGTTTCGTCCATTACCGCAGCGGCAGACTCGTGCGGAACTGGGCTGGGATGATCGTTTTACCGTCATCTACGCCGGGACGCATGGGTTGTCGCATGGCCTGATGACGGTGCTGGCAGCCGCGGAGCAATTGCTCACCAGGAGCGATATACGCTTTGTGCTGGTTGGCGATGGGGCTGAAAAAGCATACCTGGTAGCAGAGGCGAGTCGGCGCAATCTCATAAACGTCACCTTTCTCGATCCGCAGCCGCATGAGCGGATACCAACCTTGCTGGCTGCGGCTGACGTTTGCCTGGTGCATGTGCGTAATATTCCGCTGTTCTCGGGGATGTTGCCGATAAAGATGTATGAGGCGATGGCCTGCGCTCGTCCCATCTTGCTGGCAGTAGATGGGGAGGCGCGCCAGCTCGCTACAGAAGAGTTCGGAGCGGCAGTCTACGTAGAGCCTGAGAATGCCGAGGCGCTGGTCTCCGCCATTGTTTCAATACAGGCTCAGCCTGAACTGGCTCAATCGCTGGGGCGACGGGGGCGTACACTGGTTCAGGAGCGTTTTGACTACGATCTGCTGGTCGCTGCATTGGATAAACAGATTCTGACATTGCTGGGAAAGGACGAAGCTGTTGAGGATGCAGAGCCTGATAAAGTAGTGAATGTTTCAACGGAAGCCAGATAAATTGCTGTATTCCTACCTATGACATTTACATTTGGGGAAGGGAAACAAGACGTGCAACATGATCTTGAGCATAGAATACCACTGGCGCCCCAGAAGAAGTTTTCTAAGCTTAAATCAGCCTGTGGTTATTCACTCTGTTATCTTGCATGGCATAAAATGATCGATCTTTTCTTTGTGTTATGCGGTATGATAGTGCTGATACTGGTTTTGCCATTGATCGCGCTTTTGATTTATGTCGATTCACCAGGTCCAATTTTCTATGCTCAGGAGCGGCTGGGTTTTCGGGGCAAAAAATTTTATATCATCAAGTTTCGTTCTATGGTGGTAGATGCGGAGGCAGCAGGACGCGCTATCTGGGCATCCGAATATGATAGCCGCGTCACACGCATCGGGCGCGTGATGCGGCGTCTGCATCTGGATGAATTGCCGCAGGTGATTAATATCCTGCGAGGAGAAATGAGCCTGATCGGGCCACGACCGGAGCGCGAAGCGTTTGTGATTGAACTGGAGAAGACGATCCCACAGTATCGCGCTCGCCTGACGGTGAAGCCCGGCCTGACCGGTTGGGCGCAGGTAAAGTATCGCTATACCCGCACCGAACAGGAGGCGCTCGCAAAATTGCGTTACGATCTCTATTATATTGAGCATCGTTCCATCAAACTCGATATAGTGATTATCTTGAAGACTGTGCTTGAGGTATTACTCTGTCATGGAACATAAAGAAACGCTTTCCACAATGCACGATATGCCCACGGAGCCTGTGGAAACCGTACAATCAACCGAAGCAGAGGCTGCCCAGCTTGAAGATGCAGAGACCGCACGGCTAGAGGCAGCGTCTCTTCCTGAGTCTACTCAAGCGACTGCCACCATGCCTGTGGGAGGACAGCCGGAGAAGCGGCGCAGGCGTAAGAAGATCGTGCTAATAAACTCGCTCCTGCTTTGCGCCCTGCTACTATTCGATACTTCCGTGGCTGCCTTTGGCTTTCAAACCTTCCGGCACTATTATGCGGACTATCAGCACTATCTGGCGGTTGCCCGCTCGGGCATACAGCATCTGCAAACGGCAGAGAGGCAACTCGCAGCTTATCCACAAAATCCGCTCGATAACCAGCGAGTGATACTGGCGCAACGCGAATTTAGCGCGGCGCAGGCGAATTTTACCCAGCTCAGTGACGGTTTAAGATCATTGCCCAGCGCGCTTACCACAATCCCTGTTTATGGGGCGCGTTTAAACTCGGCCTTGCGTGTCGTTCCTCTTACGCTTGAAGTGACAAAGGCAGGGCTGATTGGCTGTGACATCTTAAATTTGCTCACCGACCGCTTTCACACGATGCTCGCCACCAAGTCACAATCCCTTACCGCGGCAGACATTACTACGGTCAGAGCCAGCTTACAACAGCTCAAGCAAATTTTTGCGCTTGTCTCCGGCCAGATTGATCATCTATCGCCGGCGGATCTGCAGCTCGATCCCCGCCTGGGCAAGCTGGTGGACGCGTTCCATCAATATATCCCTGTTTTATTGAACGCCTTCGATGATATCGGAACGCTTTTGCCTGTTATCCCAACGCTGCTAGGTATCGGGCAATCGACGAATTACCTGATTGAAATACTGGATATGTCCGAACTCAGGCCAGGAGGCGGTTTCATTGGGAATTATGGCATTCTCACGGTTTTAAACGGGAGGCAGGTCGCTGCTCATATCACCGATGTGGATCTGCTCGACAGGCCGTTTGAGGCCGCAGGCAACGTGATCCCTTACCCGTCCGCCTATCAATGGTTTGATATTGGCGGTAATAGCTGGAGCCTGCGCGATGCCAATCTGGACGCCGATTTCCCCACCGTTGCCCGCTATAGCGAACAGAACTATATCCGCGAGGGGGGGCAGACACATTTTGAAGGGGTAATCGCGATTACGCCGATCCTCATTCAAAATCTGCTCAAAGTGACCGGTCCAATCTCGGTACCCGAATACCACGAGACGATAACCGCGCAAAACCTTACCGACCGTATCCATTTTTATCAGTTAGGGACGAAATCCGGCTCCGATACTGTGGTTGCGCCAGATGGGAAGTCGTCGTTACGCAAGCATTTTACGGCTGTGCTGGCCGAACATTTCCTGGCCCGTTTCCGCCAACTGCCCGCCTCCAGTATGGAGAGCGTGGTGCAGGTCGTTACGCAGGCCCTGCACACCAAAGATATCCAGGTCTACTTCAATTCTCCTGTGGCAGAGAGCTTCTTGCAGCGGTACGGTGTGGATAGCGCCATTCAAGCGCCCAATAGCGATAGTTTATTCATCGTAGATACCAATATCGCGGCCAGCAAAGCGAACCAGTTTATGATTGATAAGCTGGATGACCAGGTGACACTGGACGCGCAGGGAAATGCCGTGCATACCACTAAGATCAGCTATGCCTGGACAATCCCAGGACCGATCTATGGAAACCCGACATACCGTGATTATGCCCGCATTTATGTTCCTCCTGGCAGTGTGCTACAGAGCCAGGATGGCTGGGAGACGCGAGGCACGAGCAAAGCCTTTGGCCGTACCGTCTGGGCGGGCTTTTTCACGCTGACGTTTGGGCAGACACGCGTGATTACGCTGCGGTGGGTCGTCCCAAAAGCTGCGACGAAAGATGCTACAGGTTGGCACTATACCTACTTGCTGCAGCAGCAAGCCGGTACCCGCTGGTCGGTTGACATGCATATCACGCTGCCGACCTGCGCGTTTGTAAAACGTACATCGGCCCCATTGAAACCAGACAGCAATCAAAGTATTACTGCCTCTGCTTATACGCTGGATGAAGATACTACGATGAACATTGATTATGTTGGTTGCTGATGCAAAAAACCTGATTACCAGAAATTTGCAGAATCAAGCAGAATCAAAAAAGCAATCAACAGGAGCAAAGGGATGATTCAGGAAAATACGTTAGGGAAAGATGCGTCGCACCAGAAAAGCGTATGGAGAACACGCATTACTAAAGCCATGCAAATGGTGCTACAACATGCTGAATTAGCTGTAGTGCTGATATTTGCAATCCACTTGTACGTGGATTGGTATCTGGGATTGGCTCTTAGCGCTCAGGTCTTAGAGCTAGGCTTGCTGCTGGTTTTCTTTGTGAATCGCTCCGAGCAATATCCCTGGGTGATGCCGCGCGCTTCGTGGCTGTGGATCGTCTTTCTACTCCTTGCCATTTTCCCGGCACTACACGGTATCAGTTTGAGCGATAGCATCTATTACTATTTCAATAGCCTGTTTAATGCTTTGCTGGTATTCTGGCTGGGGCTCTTGGTCGCGCAAAATACTGCCAGTGTACGACGTATCTTCAAAATGTTCGCCTTTTTTGCGGCCCTGCTGGCTATTCATACAATTATTGAGGCCCGTACAGGAATAGTGCTTTTTAAAACAGCTCGTTACGATAGCTCTCTGAATGCTCTGCAGCATTTTGCTCTGGGCACAACGGGTATATATCGCGCCGAGGCTTTCATGCTCAACCCAGACTCGAATGGAGCTTTTTTCGCCTTTATGCTTTTACTCCCTCTGGGGCTTTTTATTGATAGCCCATCATGGCGCGCGAAGGTGCTCTACCTGGTCGAAATTATACTGATGGTGCTGGCCTTGCTCTTCACTTATAGCACAGGGGCCTGGTTTTCTCTGGCAGCGGGAGTAATTGCTTTTGTTGTTTTTGTTGGATCAATGCGTGCCCGTGTACAGATTGTAGCGTTTTTATGCGCGACATTGCTCCTTATCATTGTTGTTTTCCCTTCACAGATCTACCATCTGGCGCAACATGCAGCGGCAGCTGATGAATGGTCGTTACGTCTAGGGGTATGGCAGACAGCTATCCGGGTGATACTCGCGTTTCCGTTAACAGGCATTGGCCTGGGTCGTTACATTTATATTCTTAGATCAGAGCCGTATCGCGTGCCAGCCCAAATTATTCCTGTTTATCATCCGCATAACTCGTACATGGAGCTGGCCGTCCTGGGAGGCATTCCGTTCGGACTGGTATTTATAGCCCTGCTCGGATTGGCTTTATGGCAAGCATTGTGCAATTGGCAGCAGATGGATAAAGCTGTACGCGCAATGCTGGGAGGTGGGCTGGCATCTGTGGTTGCATTAAGTTTCTATAGCCTGAATAATGCGGGCTGGACTTTGACGCCATTATTGGCAGGCGGCTGGTTAATTCTCGGCGCGATTGCTTCACCTCTCCTTGTACAGAAGCAAAAAGCTTCTTTGACTGCTGAAAAACAGGATGCAGTGGCCGTAACAGGGGAAGAGCATGGAAAATAAACCTGTGGATCTGATGAGTAGCAGTTTATACTCTTCCTACCCTATGGATCTAAGGAAATTCCAACTTATAGATCTCCATTCCCAATGTACAGTAGGTGTATCTTATCGAGATTCTGCTGAATATCATCCAACAGCTATCGCTCAAAACGCTCTGATACAATGGAATAACTATCTTGCAACCGGAGATAACGCTTACATGCAGGCTTTCCTTCGGCAGGCTTATTGCTTGACCGAACATGAAATGCGCATCGGCGAAAACGCCGGTGGCTGGCCCCTTGCCTTTCCTGCACCTGAAGGGACTGCTCGCGGCTCCTGGCTATCAGCGGTAACACAAGGGCTCGGTATCTCTGCATTGGTTCGGGCCTATCAGCTTACCCACGATGATATGTTTCTTGATGTCATACAACGTGTAGTCTGCACCTTCGAGCGAGATATTCTGGATGGTGGTGTATGTGTACCATTTGAACAAGATGGCCTTTGCTTTGAAGGGGCTGCCGTCTATCCGGCGGCCCATGACTTCAGCGGCTTCCTCTTTGGACTGTGTGGACTTTACGAATATATAAAATTGCTTGACGATAGCTCCATTGAAAAGTGTATACAGGCTGGTTTTGCGACTCTCCATGAGTTGCTAGAGGAGTTTGAGGCAGATTTCTGGGTTCATAGTCACCTGCTGCAACGGCGACTGGCATCACCCATTCAGTTAACTTTATATGCTCATCTATTAGATGCTTTAGCCGTGCATTCTGGCTGTAAACATTGCTCAGAGTTAGCACAACGTTGGAGAAGCTATAGGCATCGTATAGATAGCCGTATATATTATCGTCTTGCCTGCCAGGGAGCTGCTTTGGAACAGTATATACAACATTGGTTCAAGCATAGACCCATATCATCTGTACCGCTTAGGGTCTGTGTGGCTGTGCCAGCCTTTCCCTCACCTGGCGGTATTCAAACCTTTATAGAAAAAATCGTCCAGGTGACGCGCAATGATTGGCAAATAGAGTATCTGACCCAGCATCGTGGGCCTGACGGTGAAGAATACCATATTCGTTGCTTTGGTACCAGAAGAATGACCCCCTGGTATTTTCCTTTCATCTGGCTTTACGTTATCTCAGGCTTCAGAAAGTTAGTTTCCCTTGTTTTGTATGGCTCAGGCTATCATGTCGTCCTGGCGCAAGATGGAGTTTTTACTGGAGCCTTCGCTGCGCTGGCTGCCCGGCTTACTGGTATGCGCATTGTATGTATCGATCACGGAGATTTGAGCCTGCTAATCGCGCGTAACCGTCAACGCTATTGTGCTGAGCGCTTACGTGAAGTCATGACGAAGCCCTGGCCTCTGCCGGTACGTTTGACCGCTCGTCTGCTCCTGTCCTTATACTGGCCCTCGCGCTGGCTGCTTGCGCATATAGCAGCCAGATTTGTCGATCATTATCTCATTCCAGGCGTACCCCAGGATGGGGTGAATGAAGTATGCAAGCAGCTTGGCATACACCGAAGCCGTGTGACGCGTTTTTCGAATATGATCGATATAGAGCAGTATGTTATGCCTGATATGACCACAAGAGCAAACTTGCGTCAGCGATTGGGCATTGCATCTGATGCTATAGTAGTAGCCATTGTTTGCAGATTAGCGGCAGAAAAAGGGCTGGAAATTGCGTTTGAAGCTCTTCATAGATCGCTTGTCACCTGCTCTTCTACTGGTGCGGAGATAGGTGTGATTGTTGTTGGGGATGGGCCTCTGCGCCGAGAAGTGGAGCTGTATATTGATCGGTATGGGCTGGATAAGGTTTGTCGCATGCAGGGAGAGCTGCCTATGCGAGAAGTGATTGCTACTTTAGGGATCAGTGATATTTTTCTCTACACCAGTTGGAGAGGAGCTGGTTATCCGCTAGCAATTATGGAAGCGATGGCGGCAGGGTGTGCTGTGATTGCCTCAACAGAGCCGATTGCTAATGTGTATTTATTAGATGAAGGACGGGGTATTACTGTACCAACAGGCGACGTTCCTCAAACAGCTCTTGCATTATCGCGCCTTTTGCAAGACCGTGAGCTTTGCCAGAGGATGGGACAGCGAGCCAGAGACTATATTGCGCGACACCATAGCCCCGCCATGTTCCAACGAACATTGCTGCGGGCTACCTATTGGTCTGCTCTCGATAGCTTTTTGTCATCAGAAAAGGATTCGTAGGTGAGTGATGAATATGTTGTTAAGGAGTAAGGGAAAAATAGGGGGCTATACAGCAGACATTCGCGAACTGCTGACCAGCTCCGGTGTTTATGCGCTTGCTTCGTTGGCTCTCCCGCTCGTCGCGCTTGTGCTATCGCCATTTCTGACCCATACACTTTCGCGAACTGATTATGGCATTCTGGCTGTTCTTACCACTGCAACTTCCTTATTGACGGGTATTACGCAGTTCGGCCTCAATAATGCTTTCTTTCGCGCTTATAACTATGATTATGAGTCTCGGGAAGATAAGTTAGCTGTGCTCTCAACCGTCATTATACTGCTGGCGCTCTCCTCGTTGCCACTGGCTCTGGCGGTTGTGTGGCTAGCGCCGTGGTTAGCACTGTTATTGCTAGGGAACTCCTCCTATAGTAATCCGGTGCGTTTACTGGCCCTGATAGTGGTATTACAAAACTTGACGGTCCCGGGCTTTTCATGGCTGCGCGCCGAGAGCCGAGCAGTTTTTTACGCGGCACTCTCAATCCTGAATCTGCTGGTGAACCTGGTGATGACGGTGATTTTTGTCGGTACATTTCAGCTTGGCGTGAGTGGAGCGTTGCTAGCAGTAGTGGTCAGCTATGGACTGGTGGTCATCTGCACTTTACCGCTAATCCTGACACGGATAAAGCTACGCTTCCGCCGCGATATTAGCTGGAATTTATTGTCATTCGGCTTGCCGCTGGTGGCTAATCTAGTTTCAATCTGGGCCTTGCAACTGGCAGATCGCTTTCTACTCAGTCGGCTTGGTTCATTGGCAGAGACTGCTAGCTATACGGTTGCCTATAGCCTAGGAGGGATTCTCGGTGTGCTGGTGCTTTCACCGTTTTCTCTGGCCTGGCCCTCAACGATGTTTGCCATTGCCAAGAGGGATGATGCTGTCGCTTTGTTCAGATTGGTTTTTCGCTGGTACAGTATTTTTTTGCTTTTTGCTACTTTTGGCTTGATGCTCGCCAGCGTCGGCGCCCTCTATCTGTTTTTTCCCGTGTCCTACTATGCTGCTATGCCGGTTATTCCGATAGTTGCGCTCTCCATCATGTTCTTTGGCATGTATAACTATTTTACGGTTGGCATTTCAATCCGGCGCAAAACCTGGCTGGCGGTTTTGTTGACGGCAATGGCGGCGCTTGTCAACATCGGGCTGAATGTGATCCTGATACCACTCTATGGCTCGATTGGGGCCGCTGTTGCAACGCTGGCTGGCTATCTCCTGCTAGCAATTGGGGGCTATATTGTCAACCAGCGCCTCTATCCCATTCCATTTGAAATCGGCTTATTCTGCCTTATCCTGTCGATCGGCATTTTACTCTATGGATGCGGCGGTTTGCTTGTACAAATGCAAAAAATTGATGGTATAGGCGCTCTAATCATCTTTATTGGCTTGTTCTGTCTCTATACAGGAATGCAAATTTATCTATGTATACATTCCTCCTCCACGTCAGAATGTCACGTAAATCTATCAGAAAAAGCATGAATATATAGTATGAAGAATTAAAGTGTTTCTGCTAGAAAATGAAAATATGGAGGTTAACATTGGATAAAACATTATCCCTCACCGTATGTATGCATGTGCTGAGAGACGTAGAATATGATGTACGTGCTATACGTGCTGCATCGGCTTTAATAGAAGCAGGCGCTTCTGTCTCTATGATTGATATTAAAAGCCAACAGGGACTGCCTGCTGAAGAAATCATTGGTGGCTTGCATGTAAAACACCTGTCGATGCCAACCATGTTTAGCTCGGAACGCTTTGAACGGCATACGTTGGTGAGTGCCGTTCAATTGTTTTTGCGCAGTATAGTGCTTTTACTGCGAACGCCCGCCGACATCTATCACGCATGCGAGGTGACAGCGCTCCCTGCGTGTTATATTGCCGCGCGGTTGCGGCGCAAACCGCTAATTTTCGAGGCCTATGAACTCCCGTTGGAGGATCGGCCTGTAGCGACGATGGGCAAGACCAGACGAATACTACATCAATTATTGAAGATGTTGTTGGCGCATATTGTGCCGCGTTGCGCAGGTGTAATCAGCGTCTCTCCCCCTATTGTAGAGCGGATAAAACAGCGGTATGCCATAACAAATGTCTCGTTGGTACGCAATATTTTGCCATATCACAAGATTGTAAAGAGTGATCGATTGCGACAGCACCTGGGACTGGGCCAGAATATACAAATTGCGCTCTACCAGGGGTATTTGCAGCCGGATCGAAGTCTTGATATCCTGGTGCGTGCTGGAGCTTTTTTAGCTCCCAATATAGTCATAGTCCTGATGGGAAAAGGCATTGGGACGACACAGGACGATTTACAGGCGTTGATTGCCAATGAAGGTATTGAGGATAAGGTCAAAATTCTTCCACCAGTTCCTTATGCGCAATTGCTCGACTGGACATCTTCGGCAGATGTTGGCTTAATTATTAATGCACCCGATTATGCTCCGAACATACGGATGCTGCTTCCGAATAAACTCTTTGAGTACTTGATGGCAGGAGTGCCAGTCCTTACTTCTCAACTTGAGGCCATTGTAGAGATCGTTACTACTCATGATGTTGGACGAGTCGTGCCCTCGCTCCTACCTGCTGATGTTGGGGCTGCAATTAATGAACTATTGGCGAACACCAGCGATCTCGCACGTCTGCGACAAAATGCCCTACGCGCGGCCAAAGAAGAGTTTTATTGGGAGAAAGAATCTGCTGAGCTAATTTCCTTCTATCGGAAGATCCTGAATGCTAGCGGTAGAAAGCGGGGTTGGCCAGCGCGTCCATGACATTAGCCATTAAGCGTTGCATGGCGGGGATGGCGGCGGTTTGACCGGCGCAAGGGTCCTGTGTGCTGATGCGGTAATCGTCCAGCGCTCCCGTCCAATAGACGGACCCACTGGCAAAGACCATCGCTTTAGCATTGGCGAAGTAGTACGTGGTATAACTGACATCGGCCTCGCCGTCATCAGTGGTAATAGGGGAGATGGCCAGAACCTGTAGATCGCCGGGTGTGGCTCCATTGGTGAAGACACGATCCCATTCGTAACCTACCAGATCGCAACCATATGGCGTTGATGGTCGCAGATTTATGCCTTTCAGCAGAGGCGAATTTGTCTGGGGATTGATATACCAGGGATAACCACGCCTCCTATGGATCACGTTTGCATACATGATCCCGATCAAGCTATTTTCGGGGCGACCAATGACCGGATCTCGCCATTGTGCGGTGACGCGGCTATTATCGACGCCGTAGAACGGATCTCGCTGGAGGTCGTGCAGCGCGGTTTCGACTTTATAACAGACGATGGTGCGGTCCGGCACCCCTTTGCTATCGGGTTCAAAGCGCATTTGCCAGTAGCTCGCGTTTGCTCCTAAAAATGCCAGGCTGACACCACGATTGCGGGCATTTTCTACGCCGTCGCGCATCTCTTTCGTCCAATATTCGTCGTGGCCAAGCGAAAGATAGGCTCGATAGTGTAGGAGCTGTCCAGGATCGCGCTGTAAGTCCACATTGCTGATATAGGAAATATCATAGCCTTCGCGCTCCAGCCAATGCAGCGCATCCAACTCGAAAGTAAGCGTTCCTCCGGCTCCAATGACATCTGTATAGGGCCGATCAAATGAAACTTTAGAGGCGCGGTGCAGGCCATTGCTGCTGAGGCTGTTGTAGTCATAGAGACTGTAGCCGCCCCAATTGTTATAAGCCTGATAGCTGGTATCGGGATTGACTGCTATATACAGGGTGGGAGTCAAACTGCGCACAATGAACGGGATATAGGTTTGTAAGCCTTTAGCGTCAGTGCATTTTGCCAAGTAGATCCCGCTTAGCCAGCCTGGCGGTATGGTGAGGGTATAGGAAGGCTGCCAGTGGGCCTCCACCAGCCCCGTTTTTGTGTCTACTGTGCAAGAGCTACAGTTCACCAATGATTGACTGTGCTGATCATAGTATCCCTGAGCAACCCCTTTGAGATCGCTGAGCGAATCTACCAGCCTGCCGCCTGTGCCGCCATACCACCCAAGCCGATAAATGTCGATAGAATAGCTGGTGCCCTCTTTTTGTGTACTGACATAGAACGAGATCGCCTGATTAGGCAGAACAGAGGGCGTATCCGTGTACATTTGTATTTCATTATAAGCGATCTGGGCGGTAGGAATCTGCCAATCTTTTGTGCCAGGGAGAGCATTTTCTCGTAGTACGGCGCTGCTGGTGGTAACGACCCTTTTAGGCGTAACTGCTGAAGAGCGGCTGGGCGTCGAATGCTCTGCAATGAACGCCATAAGTAGAGTAATGACCAGCGATGAAAAAAGGACCATTACGTAGATGCGCTGGAGCCTTCTACTCCTGAAGTGATAAAGGATCTTTTTCATAAAGCCCATACTTTTAAGTTGCTGAAAGCAACTTCCGTGGCCCCTGTTTCTGCTTCGGCAACCAGCCCTAAAGCCCCCTGGCTATAACTATTATCCAGGGCAGCTGGCCCGATAACATTGTTGTTCACATAAAGGGTAAAGCTGCTTCCATTGGCTACGATGGCAAGGGTATTATGCTTTTTTAAGCCTGCATTAATGCTTTTCGATTTGCCTTGCGCAAGGACAAGACCTGCGCCAGTGGACCCATCGGTGTAGACCTTTAAAAAGTAGGAACCGTCCTGGCCGATACGGAAAAAGTAGTATCTATTGCCCTGTAAACGGAAGACGACTCCTCCTTGGTCACCGCTAATGATGCTCATGTCTACTTGAAGGACAAAATCACGCACTGGTATTTTTGTCTCTGTACAATAATAGATGCGCTTTTTATTGATTTCGATCACATGGTAGGCGTTGTCAATAAATGTGCAGCTTGTGCCGCTGGCATCAATCGTATAACCTCGACCCCAATTATAGCTGCCGGTATTATCATGTAAAGGATCATTAAGTACTAATCTGCCTTTATAAGGAGGATAAGGGATAGCTGATAGCCCGGGCGTGGGCGTCTTCACAGGGGCTAGAGGTGGAGTGTGGGGCCTGAGTACCAGAAAGGCGCTGACACTGGCAGCCACGACCAGGAGCGCGAGCCCGATGAGTAGCAGATTGCGCCCTTTGAGTTGTCCCTGCTTATAAGATTCGTAGAGCTTAAAAAATGGAGTGCGAGCCAGGAACGTTTTTTTGGTCTTTCCCTCGCTGAGCAGGCTGGTGAGAGAGACGGGGATATCCTCGCTCTGGTAGCTCCCCGGGGTCGTTGGAGCGCCAGGTTGAACGTCCGGTAAAGATGGTGGCGTTGCTTCGCGTTCGAAGCTAGACAAAACTGTTGGCACATCCTGGGGTGCGGGAGCAGACTGCTGAGCTCCTTTTGGCAGCGCCTTTGCGAAGGCTTCCGCGAACGCAGCAACGGAAGAGAAACGTTGCGCCGGGTCCTTCGCCAGAGCCTTGAGCATGACGCTATCAACTTCTGGCGGAATAAGTGGCTGTAAGCTGCTGGGCGGGGGCGGCGGGTTATTAAAATGTTGGTACATCATCTGCTCTAGCGTACCGCGGAAAGGTGGCGCGCCCACGAGGAGCTGATAGATCATGATTGCCAGGGCGTACTGGTCGGTGGCGAAGACAGGGTAGCCGCGCCATTGTTCCGGGGCCATATACGTCGGCGTGCCGCGAATAGTTGCGCTCGCATCCGATGTGGCGGAATGAAATTTGGCAATGCCAAAGTCAGCCAGTTGCAGATCGGGATGGTTGGGATTGTCTTTCCTGCGTCGCAACAGAAAATTAGATGGTTTGACGTCGCGGTGAATGATGCCATGATCGTGCGCATGCTGAAGGGCATCTGCCGCCTGTCGTAAGAAAAAGCTGATATCATCCAACGGGAGAAGCTGAGTGTTGCCGCGCTGTCCCAGCCAGCTTGCTAACGAGCCTTCCTCGCGAAATGGCATCACAATATAGGTAAACGTTGTTTCTCCCAGGTGTTCTTCACCATAGTCTAATAGCGGCAATATATTGGGATGGTCCAATCTGGCAATAGCCCTGACTTCGCGTAAAAAGAGCTGGTCGATGGCTTGGTTCGCGCCTGTGTTGCCGTAGGGTGTGGCCTCGTTGCGTACCACTTTGATAGCAATTTTCCGTTCAATGCGTGCATCTTCTGCCTGATACACCTCTCCCATGTTGCCAGTTCCCAGCAAGTGTAGCAATCGATATCGACCAATTTGAAGACCTTCAAGACGCATAGAAGCACCTCATTTTAAGAGAACCAGGTGAGTGGATTTATTCTGCTTAATCATATAGCGAAAAAAGTATACCACAACTATAAAGACGAAGAAAGCTTTTAAAGCAGAAAATATTGGGGGTCTGGATTGATTACCCGTAATATGCGCCTGTGGCATCTCTCAGGAAAGATGTCGGTAAACCAAGAGGAGGTAAATGATGACTACTGTTGTAGATCCGCGTGCTATGGATCTTGAACCCAACACGCTGGCCTGGCTCAAGACGCTTGAGACCCAGGGCGGTCCTCCTATCTACACTTTGTCGCCAACCGAAGCACGCTCCGTCCTTGTAAATCTACAGTCCAGCGCTCATATTCCCCCGCTCCCCGCCGACAGCGAGGACCGCATCATCAGGGGTGGCCCCATCGGCGAGATTTCTCTGCGCATCATCAGACCGCCGGGTGTCACCAGCGCCCTTCCCGGCATCGTGTACTTTCATGGAGGGGGATGGGTGCTGGGAGATAAAGAGACGCATGATCGCCTTATTCGTGAACTGGCAAATGGGGCCGGAGCTACTGTGGTATTCGTGGATTATGCGCGCTCACCCGAAGCCAGATATCCGGTGGCTCTTGAGCAGGCGTATGCCGCTACCAACTGGGTGGCGGAGAATGGCACCCTGGTGGGCGTTGACCCATCCCGCCTGGTGGTTGCTGGCGATAGCGTCGGCGGCAATATGGCGACCGTCGTTGCCATGTTAGCGAAGGAGCGCGGCGGGCCAAAAATTGGCTTCCAGGCCCTCTTTTATCCGGTGACCGACGCCAATTTTGAGAGTCAGTCCTATCAGCAGTATGGCGCGGGCGGCTACTGGCTCACGCGTGATGCCATGCGCTGGTTCTGGGATAGTTACGCGCCTGAGGCTGTGCGCAATGACCCCAAAGTCTCGCCGCTACGGGCGTCGCTGGAGCAACTGAGAGGGCTGCCGCCGGCCCTGGTAATTACCGACGAGAACGACGTGCTGCGTGATGAAGGCGAAGCATATGCGCATAAGTTGATGGCGGCTGGCGTGCCAACGGTGGGAACGCGCTACCTGGGTACCATTCACGACTTTATGCTGCTCAATCCGATCACGCCAACGCCCGCCGCGCGCGCAGCTATCTCCCAGGTGACCAATACGCTCCGTATCGCCTTCACGCAGCGAACCGCGTAGAGGAACAGAGGCTTGTAGACAAACTTCAAATACGATAACGAAATGGAGTAAAACATTATGACGACGAAACAGGCAACGAAAACCCAGACCAGGCCAGCGCCCGCGCAACTGGCGACGGTGACTGATCTGACGCAGCAGGAGGTGCAGGCCATTACAGAGGCGGTCAATCCGTTGATCGCGGACGCCTTCGCCCTCTACGTGAAAACAAAGAATTTTCACTGGCATCTCTCCGGCTCGCACTTCCGCGACTATCACCTGCTTTTCGATGAGCAAGCTGATGCCATTTTTGATTCCATCGATGTGATGGCCGAGCGTATCCGCCGCATAGGAGGCACAACCATTCGCAGCATCGGCCATATCGGGCAACTCCAGACCATCCAGGACGATAACAACGACTTTGTGCCGCCGGGTGAGATGGTGAAGCGGCTGTTGCAGGACAATGCCCACATCGCCAAAAAAATCCGCGACGCCATCGAGCTATGCGACAAAAACCGCGACTCGGCCACCAGCAACGCGTTGCAAGAGATCCTTGATGAAACGGAACGCCGCAAGTGGTTCCTGTTCGAAATCACCCAGGGCATGGATAACACCAACTAGCAGGTAGGGCAACCACACACGTAGGGGGCAACCGCAAGGGCTTGCCCCTACGCCTCGTTCCCTTTGTAAAACAACCTCCGTAGGGACCCGCTTGAGCGTGTCCGATTGATCGCTCGTACAGCCTCTCACGGCTCCCCGACAAAAAGGTGGGCGAGGAAAAAATCATGTCCTCTGTAGGGACCCGCTCAAGCGGGTCCCTACGAAGCGTTCGACCTGCCGGAGCGATTGCTGTCAAGCAGAAGGTTGACGCTGTCCTCTCCTGATGCTAAAATATATCCTAGTGAATAGGTCGGATTAATTAGGTTCATGATGAAAGAACATGAGAGATCATCTGACAAAATGTGATGCGAAGGAGAGGCCGTGATGTTACGAGTGTCAACAAAAGGCGAGTATGGCGTGCGGATCATGGTCGATCTTGCTCGTCACTACGGTGGGCGTCCGCGCTCACTGACCGACATCGCACAGGCAGAAGCGTTGCCATTAGCATATCTTGAGCAACTGGTGAAATTGTTACGCGAGGCCGAGCCGCCGCTGGTGATGAGCACACGCGGCGCGCACGGGGGGTACCGCTTGACCCGCGCGCCAGAGCATATCTTTATGGGCGAGGTTGTGCGCGTGCTGGAAGGCCCCATCTCTCCTATGATCTGTACCACCGAAGGCGAACTGGGCCAGACGGATATGAGTCAGATTTGCGGCTTCTTCGACGCTTGCAAGACGAAATATTTGTGGGCAAGAGTGCGCGATGCCGTAGCTCAAACGCTTGATGCGATCACCCTGGCGGACCTCGTGGCCGAATCTTCAGAGGAGCAGAGCTTGCCCGCGCATTTTATCGCGCTCTCCGATATTCACGGTCCGACCTCTAAGGGGTTTTATGTTGAAGGGCAGTCGGAGACGCAACTATCCGGCTAGCCTTGCCATACTTTGATTTTTAAGGAAGGTGTGTTTCGATACATGGTATCAGAACTTGTGATTAAAAACCTTCATGCGAATATTGAAGGCAAACCAATTTTACGTGGGGTGGATCTGGTCGTGCGGCAGGGAGAAGTTCACGCGCTGATGGGTCCGAACGGCTCCGGCAAAAGTACGCTGGCAAACGTGATCATGGGCAACCCCAAATACGAAGTGACCGAGGGGGAGATCTGGTTTAAGGGCGAGAACATTCTGGAATATTCGCCTGACCGGCGCGCGCGCATGCGCCTCTTCCTGGCCTTCCAGTATCCTATGTCTATCCCTGGCGTCAGCGTTGCCAACTTCCTGCGCCGCTCGCTCGAAGCTATACGTGAGGGCAACAAGCCGCTGGAAGAGGGCGAGAATCCGACCGGGCGACTGACGAAACGCAAAAGCATTCCCCCCGGCGAGTTCCGCAAACTGCTCCAGGAAAAGATGCGCCTGCTCAAAGTCGATAATAGCTTTATTAACCGTTCCATTAACGATGGCTTCTCCGGCGGCGAGAAAAAGCGGGCTGAGATCCTCCAGATGGCGCTGCTTGAGCCAGAGATTGCCCTGATGGACGAGACCGACTCCGGCCTGGACATCGACGCGCTCAAAATCGTCTCTGAAAGCGTCAACGCTCTTACCGGCCCCAACCTGGGCATCCTGCTCATTACCCACTATCAGCGTATGTTGAACTACATCACGCCCGACTATGTGCATGTGATGTTTAATGGTCGTATCGTCAAGTCCGGCGGCAAGGAGCTGGCGCTGGAGCTTGAGGAGAAGGGGTACGAGTGGCTGAAACCTGCCGACGAAGAGAACGAGGTGGCCGTCGATGCTTAAAGCTTTGGCAACCGGATTCTCTCGTGACGCCGTAGTGGCTTTGTCGCGCCAGAAGGGGGAGCCTGAGTGGATGCTACAGCAGCGCCTGCAAGCCTGGGAGCTCTATGAGAGCACGCCCGCACCTCTTGGACGCCGCGGCGACCTGGGTACATTGCGCACCGTAGCGAATTTCAAATTTGATCAACTCAGCCCATATGTCCCTTCCGATCAAAACGAGGCCCTGCCCCCGATCATTGAGCAATCATTATCGCAGGCCCTGGTTGGTCAGCGCGCGGGCCTGATTATCCAGCACAATGGCTCGGTCATTCGGACCGAACTCAGCGCGGAATTCAAGCAGCGAGGCGTGATCCTGACCGATCTGGATAGCGCCGTGCGACAGCATCCTGAGTTGGTGCAAAAATACTTTATGACCGAGTGCGTCCCTGCTGCCACTGATAAGTATACTGCGCAGCATGCCGCCTTCTGGAGCGGCGGCATCTTCCTGTACGTGCCTGAGGGCGTCGAGATCGAAGCGCCCATCCTGGCCCAGGTCTGGCTCGACGCGCCCGCAGCCGCCACCTTCTCGCATACGCTCATCGTTGCCGAGCAGGAGAGCAGCGTGCGCTTCGTTGAGGAGTACAACTCAAACGTGCCGGATGGGCAAATTGCCTTGCTGAACGATATTGTCGAGGTCTATGCCAAAAATGTCGCGCGAGTCGAGTTCAGCAACTTGCAGGATCTTGGGCAAAACATCTGGAATATCACGCGCAAAAACTCGGTACATGAGAACGATGGCAGCGTGACTTTTGTCATGGCCGAGCTGGGCAGCAAGGTGACGCTCAGCGGCATCGGCGCGGGCCTCAGAGGCAACGGCAGCGCGGCAGAACTGGTGGGCGCCTTCTTCACCGATCACGATCAGCGTTTCGCCGTCAATTCGCTCTCCGACCACGCCGCGCTCTCCACCAACGCGGAGACGCTCGTCAAGGGCGTGCTCACCGACGATTCGCGCGTGGAGTTTGACGGCATGATCCGCGTGCGCCCAAAAGCGCAGCAAACGGCCTCCTTCCTCTCCGCACATGGCTTGCTGTTGAGCAAGAAAGCGCGGGCCGAGTTTATTCCAGGGCTGGAAATTGCCGCCAACGAGGTCAGCGCCAGCCACGGCGCCACCACCGGGCAGATCGACGAAGAGCAGCTCTTCTACCTGATGGTGCGTGGCATAGCGCGCGCAGAGGCCGAGCGCGTGATCGTCCAGGGCTTCTTCGAGCCTGTCTTGCAGCGCATCCCGCTGGAGAACCTGCGTATTCGCCTGCGCCGCAGCATCGTGCGCCGCATGAGCGGAGCCTACGAAACCGAAGCTGACACCTGGGTGGACGCTCAGGAACGCTGGGAGATCGAGGGCGTGGACGAAGGCGCTGTCCATCTCGACGGCAATCCCGACGAAGAAATACAGCTATCCGAATATTGATCTGTCAGGGTACCTTCTAACCGCTATAGGCGGAGGGGTACCCTCAATGATGAAGAAATCAGGGAAATTATGGTCACGTCCGATAACAGAACAACGACGGTACATGCTTCAGCGCAGACGAATGCTCATGTTCGCTCTGTAATGGATATTCGTAACGACTTTCCTATCCTGTCTCGCCAGGTTCACGGCAAACCGCTCGTCTACCTCGATAGCACGGCGAGTTCGCAAAAGCCAACCTCTGTTATCGAGGCAATGAGCCATTATTACCAGGCGTATCACGCCAACGTGCATCGCGGCGTCTACGAGATCAGCGAAGAGGCAACGGCTGCGATGGAGAAGGCGCGGGTCAAAGTGGCCCGCTTCATCAATGCGCGCCAGAGCAAACAGGTCATTTTTACGCGCAATACCAGCGAGAGCATCAACCTTGTGGCCTATAGCTGGGGCGGCGCGAATATTCATGCCGGCGACCTGATCATTCTGACCGAGATGGAACACCATAGCAACCTCGTCCCCTGGCAACTGCTGGCGCAGCGAACGGGCGCTCGCCTGGAATTTGTGCCCGTGAGCGACGACGGCCTCTTGCGTCTCGATGTCTACGAGCAGTTATTACAGCAGCAGCCCAAACTGGTGGCCTTTGCGCAGATGTCCAACGTGCTGGGCACTATCTATCCCGCCCGCGAGATGATCGCTATGGCTCACAAGGCTGGCGCGCTTGCACTCGTGGATGGCGCGCAGAGCGTACCCCACCTGCCGGTCGATGTGCAGGAGCTTGACGTTGACTTCCTCTGCTTCAGCGCCCATAAGATGCTGGGACCGACCGGAATCGGGGCGCTCTACGGGAAACGAGAGCTTTTAGAGGCCATGCCTCCCTTTATGGGCGGCGGCGATATGATTCGCCGCGTCGGTCTGCGCGAATCAACCTGGAACGATCTGCCGTGGAAATTTGAGGCGGGCACACCCGCGATTGCCGAGTCCATCGGCTTTGGTGCGGCCATCGACTATCTCAATGAACTCGGCATGACTGCCGTGATGCAGCACGAGCGCGAGATTACGGCATACGCGCTGGAGCAGTTGCAGACGGTACCGGAGCTAACAATTTATGGCCCTGATGCCAGCAAGCGCGGAGGCGTCATCTCGTTCACGCTGGGCGATATTCATCCGCACGACCTGGCGTCGATCCTGGATCAAGAAGCAGGAGTGGCAATACGGGCGGGGCATCACTGCGCGCAACCGCTGATGGAGCGCTTTGGCTTATCCGCGACGGCGCGGGCCAGTTTTTACGTGTATACTATTAGAGAAGAAATTGATACTCTGGTGCAGGGGCTTAATAAGGCGCGACAAATCTTCCAGTTGTAAGCTTTGTGTGTCAGAATAGAGGTGTGGTTGCCTGATTTCATCGCGCCAGAAAAACCCCTGGGAGGCTCTTTTATGTCGATGGACTATCGTGAATATATCCTGGATCATTATCGCAGCCCGCGCAATTACGGCAGGCTGGAGCAGCCAGACATCCATGCCGAGGACTCGAACCCGCTCTGCGGCGATCAACTAGGCATGGATATCAAAGTTGAGGGAGATCGTATCGCCGAGATCCGCTTTCAAGGGCGAGGCTGCGCGATCAGCCAGGCAGCCGCCTCCATGCTCTCAGAGATGATCGAGGGCAGGTCGATTGAAGAGGTGGTCAAGCTAGGCAAAGAGGACGTGCTGGAGGCACTGGGCATCGATATCAGTCCCGCTCGCACCAAATGCGCCTTCCTCTCCCTGCGTGTGCTGCATCGCGGGCTGGCTATGGCCGGTCTGGAGAAGCCCTCTGTAGACGACGACGAAGCATAAAAATTGTTTAAGAGGATAGCTATGGCCGACTTTATCAAAGTAGCCAATGTAAATGATCTGGAAGAGGGCGGGTTGTGTCCGGTAGAGGCGGATGGCGAACTGATCTGTCTCGCCAGGGTCAACGGCAATGTGTACGCCTTTACCGACAACTGCACCCATATCAGCGGTCCCCTCAACGAGGGCGAGCTAGAGGATCACATCATCACCTGCCCCTGGCACGGCGCTCAATTCGACGTCCGTACCGGCAAAGTCATGCGCGGCCCCGCCCGCCAGGACATCCTGACCTACCCGGTGAAAGTGGAAGACGACGGCTCCATACTGATCAGCCTGCCGGAAGAAGAAGCATAATTTACGGCTATCCGTAAATATGGCGAGCCGCCATGTCGTAGGGACCTCCCACGATGAATCGGGGAGCTACAGCGCCTGCACATCTCTCCCCAAACCACGCCATCACATCGCAGGGTAATTATCCTGCCAAAGGGCAAGCGCGAGGCCCCACCATTTACCATTGCCCCGTTTGCCGTAGGGACCCGATTGATCGCGTCCAATTCATTGCCGTTCCCCACCCAAAACCATGCCAACCCGTGCCAGGGCAAGCGCGAGGCCCCGCCCCTCTCTTCACCGCCCCTTGCCCCTACCAGCCCCATCCAACATCACCTCTCGCCGATGTTTGCGAAAGGCTCTTTTCTAAGAGGGAGTTGTGAGGTGATCAATGCGGACACTTTTCTGCCTTGATTGACCTGAGATGGTGCGCGAGAGGCGCGAGCTTGACGCTGTTGCTATCGAGCCTCTCGCGGCCGAGCTTAGATCACAAGGAGCCGCTCAACTACCTTATTTAGGAACGCGTGTGCGGGTCGGGAAGAGGATGCGCATGCGTAGAACGCGTTCGCGCTGGCGTTCCTCGTTCAGACTACGCGAACGGGCCTTGAGCAGATCGGTCAGCCCGACGATCCCCACCAGCTTCCTGGGATTATCCCGCTCAACCACCGGGAAGCGCGTAAAGCCCGTCTGCGCCATGCGGTAGACAACGGGGCGCAGCGATTCGTCGGGGTAAGCCACGACCGGGTTGGCCTGAATGCAGCTTGTCAGGAGATGATCGCTCTCCTGCATATTCTGCGTCAGGTGCTGGAGATCATGCCTGGTGGCGACGCCAAGCAATTGCCCGTGATCGTCAACGACGGGATAGAGCCGCTGCCCATGCTGGTTCGGCTTGGTAATCAGTAACTGCTCCAGGTCTTGCTTGGTAATAGAAGCAGGGAGCGCCACAATATTGGTGCGCATAACTTCGCGCACGAAGAGGATCTCCAGCGGATCGGTAGAATACTCGCGGCTCATATGGTAGCCGCGGCGACTCACCTTCTCCGTCAGGATCGAGCGGCGCATCACCAGCACGGTGAAGCCGTGGGCAATCACCGTAGCAATCAGCAAGGGGAGTACGGCGTTGAAGTCGTGTGTCAGTTCTATCGCGAAGATTACGCCCGTGAAAGGCGAGCGCATCGTTCCGCCCAGGATCGCGCCCATGCTGATGAGCGCCCAGAAGCCGGTGCCCTCGTTCGGCAGGAAGAGTCCCAGCAGGCCGCCCAGCGCGCCACCCATCATCAGGAGCGGAGCCAGGACGCCGCCCGACGTTCCAGAGCCGAGCGAGGCTGACCAGATAATCGACTTGACGATCAGAATGCCCAGCATCAGTTGCAGTGTAAAATGGCCCTGCAATATCTGGTCGATCACATCATAGCCGACTCCGAGCGCCTGCGGAAAAATAAAGCCGCCAACGCCCACGATCAGGCCGCCAATCGCTGGCCACCACATCCAGTGGATTGGCAGCAGACGGAACCCATCCTCAAAAGCGTAGACTGCCACCGTGAGTAGTGACGAGAGGAGGCCGGCCAGCAGGCCAACCAGGATGCAGCTCAGGAAACCCATAGGACCGATAAATGCCACATGCGGGGGTACCGGAAAGAGGGGACCGGGACCGATGATATAGTAGCGCACAATGGCTGCAACCGCGCTTGCCAGCGCCACCGGAACCAGGCTGCGCGGCTTCCATTCGAAAAGCAGCAGTTCGACCGCGAGCAGGACCGCAGATAGAGGGGCCGAGAAGGTCGCCGACATACCGCCCGCCGCACCGGCAACCAGCAAGATCTTGCGCTCCGTGCTGGAAAGATGGATGAACTGGGCGATCATCGAGCCAAAGGCCCCGCCGGTCATAATAATTGGTCCCTCCGCACCAAAGGGGCCGCCGGAACCTATCGAGATGGCGGAGGAAAGCGGTTTCAGGAAAGCAACTCTTGGTTCTACCTTGCTGCCATTAATCAAAATCGCCTCGATTGCCTCCGGGATGCCGTGCCCCCGGATACGCTCGGAGCCATAGCGCGCCATGAAGCCAATAATAAGCGCGCCAATCACCGGGACCAGTATGACCAGTGGCCCTAGATGGTTCCCCGCCGGCGAAACCAGGTCAAAGCCCCAGCGCTGGAAGAAAAAGAGATTGGTGAACAGACCGATTAAGCGTAGCAGGATCAGTGCCACGAACGCGCTCAAAACGCCAATTCCTATCGCCAGCAGGGAGATATAAACAACTCGTGGCCTGGTGGTAAAGTCACCCAGCCTTCCCGCCTCTTCATTAGGCCCTAAACGATTCAACTTATCAACAAGATGTTGCCAAGCAGCAGCCAATATGTTCCTCCTTATGATCTTATGGTATCCTGGACACTTTTACTAAAATTATATCGTACCACGACATAAATAGCAATCAATGGAAAATATTGACATTCGTGCGCTTTACCCCTACAATCCCGATAGATAGGAAACGTATCTTTCGCGCAAGAAAGGAAATGGATGGAAGGTAGGTCACATCTGCTGATTGGCCTGACGGCTGGCGTTGTGCTGGATAGTATGATTCACCTGTCGGGCGACCCTTTGACGATGGCAAAGGCAGTCCCGCTGGTGCTGCTGGTAAAAAAGGCCGTCTACTACTTCGCGGTAGGGTTTGGCGCGCTGCTGCCCGATATCGATAATGCGCGCAGCACGCTGGGCAGGAGGATGGGGGTAGTCAGCAAAGAGATCCAGCATCTTGCGGGACACCGCACATTCTTTCATAGCATGCTCGGACTTATTTTTGGTTCGTTACTTGCTATCGGGTTAGAGCAGGTGGTAATCTATCTGCTAAGCCAGCATGGTTTGTCCCTTCCGGCCCAACTGGTCGGGGCGTCGCACCTGGTCTTCTTTGGCGTGTTGTTTGGAGCAATCATGCATATAGCGGCTGATGCGCTGACTCAGGGAGGTGTCCCATTGTTCTGGCCCAACCGTAAGCGTTATGGGTTTCCGCCTAATCCGCACTGGCGTTTTCGTACCGGAACCTGGCCTGAGTTTGTCATCGTCTGGGCATTTATGACTGTGGTGGCCCTCGGGGTCTGGTGGGCCGTCATAACAGTTTAGTTGTTTCCTCTGCCTCTCCCGTAGAGACGCGATTCTATCGCGTCCGCTTCAGCGCTCGTCCTTGCCGGGAAAAGGGAAACAAGCTGGAGAAGATGGCGCTGCTGGTTCGTTGGCGATGGCGAGACGGACAAAGTGAGCGAGAGAGGCGCTAAAGCGGACGCGCTGAAGCGGGTCCCTACGGGGGTATTACCACAGTAAAAACATGAAAATATCTGCTCTGCGCTTGCGTTTTACGCGGCAAACTCAGGAACGAATCGCGTGGCTGCTCCTGGCGCTGCTGATACTGATATACGCGCTGGTGATCAGCTATCTGGCTGTGCTGCGCTACGACACGTTCAAAGCGACCGCCTTTGATCTGGGCAATATGGACCAGGTGCTCTGGAACACCATTCATGGGCGCCCATTCCAGTTCACCAATCAAGGAGCTGATTGGTTTGGACCGCCCACGCGCCTGGCGATCCACTTTGAGCCGATTATCTTTCCGCTCTCCTTGCTCTATATCTTTGGCGCCGACCCGCGCATTCTGCTGGTATTCCAGACCCTGGCTCTGGTTTCAGGATCGCTGCCCGTTTTCCTGCTAACGCGCAAGTATTTGCCCGCCTGGCCGCTCCTCTCGCCGATGATGGCGCTGGTCTATCTCCTCATGCCCGCGCTGCTGAGCCTGAACATCTTCGATTTTCATCCCGTCAGCCTGGCAACGCCCCTCCTGCTTTATGCCGTCCTTGCCCTTACCTACGGGCGCTACGTCTGGTTTTTGATTGCCTGCGTTCTTGCAGCCTCCTGTAAGGAAGATATACCGCTGTCCATCGCTATGTTCGGTATCCTGGTGATCTGGATGTATAAGCTGCCGCGTCTGGGGACCGTGCTTATCGTGGGAGGGTTGATCTGGAGCCTGCTGGCTTTTTTGGTGATTATTCCGCACTTCTATCCCGGCGCGCAACATAATAACTACTGGTATCGCTACGAGGCGTTGGGCAGCTCGCCGGGCGCTGCGATCATCAATTTGCTGCTCCACCCCTGGTTACTGTTCACGACCTTTATCACGCTGGATCGTCTCTACTACCTGGCGAATCTACTGCGCGGCGGCGGCTTTCTCGCACTGCTGGCCCCCGAATGGTTATTACCGGCCTTGCCCAGCCTTGCCGTTAACCTGCTCAGCACCGATCCCCTTCTCTATAGCGGCGTTTTTCACTATAATGCTGCTATTATCCCCTTTATACTGCTGGCAGTTATTCACGGCACGAGCCGTTTTGTGTCTTTATGGCAGCAGTGGCGAGGCGAGGCGAAAGAACATGCCAGTTGGCGAAGCTCAATTGAACAATTCACGACGATGGGACCATCCTGGGCGAGCAAGGGTATGCCTGTATGGCTGGCGTCACTCGGCAGCAACTTTGCGCTACTGCGCTCAAATGTTGTCCAGTCCGTGGCTGTCCATCCTGCATTTACCCGTTCAACGGCGTTTATTCAGCCACGACTAACGCGGCTGGCGCATACGGGCAATTATCAGTGGCAGCGTTTTAGCGAGCGCCTCACTCCTCTGGCTATCACCACCTCTGCCGCTCGTCTGCAATGGTTTATTTATGGCTGGCTCATCGTCATGATGGCGCTGAACTTTGTCATCATGTCTCCCGCGCTCAATGCCTTCTGGCCCGATCACCTGCCAGGGACGCGCGAGCAGCATATCCAGCAGTTGCTCTCCATGATTCCCCCCAACGCCTCAGTATCGGCGGGCAGCAATCTTAATCCGCATCTGAGCGAGCGGCTCTATGTGACGGTCTTTCCCGCCATCACCTTCTCCTCCTCAGAGAAAAGCATCAACAATACCGTTCAATACGTGATTGTTGATCTGCAAGCGGTCTTTCCTGAAGATCAGGTGGGCACTGCCAACGAGCTCAACCAACTGATCAACTCCAAACAGTTTCGCGTTTTAGCGCGAGCCGAGGGAGTTATATTATTAGTCAGACGACGCCTATAGCAAATAATGAGCAAATAATGTTATAATCCGATCAAGAGCAGTAAATGTTGGCTCCCATTTGTGCATGCGAGCTTGATTAATGTATGGAGGGATGTAGGATGCGCAATAATCCAAACCCTGAAGATGTTGCGAATGCACGTCCTACCGATGTGTTGCCGCAAAAGCGTATGGAAGATTTGCCATTACGGCCCGTGCCGCCGCCTGCCATGCCGACCGCACCTGGCGGGAATCCAGAGGAAGCCGAAAACGCGGAAATACGCCTGGAAGAGGCGCGCACGGTTCGCTATGCCATTGGCAAACTGAACGATTTTATTCAGTGGTTTATCATGGTGCTGGAAGTGACCCTGGCGATACGCTTTCTTTTGAAGTTGATCGGCGCGGACCCCGCGAATCTCTTCGCAGGTTTTCTTTATGCACTGACCGGCATCATTCTGGTTCCTTTTAGCGATATCGTACGCGCCCCCTCGATCCATACAAACCAGGCATTTGAATGGTCTACCCTGATTGCTATGGTCATCTACTGGCTGGTCTTCTGGGCGATCAGACAATTCCTGCGCATTCTCATCTCCAGCCCGGAGGAGCCCGTCGGCTAAATCTATCAGGGCAACTGCCGCGCGTGGTTGCCCTTGCTTATCGCAGCAACTTCCTCAATGTTGAGCCTCATGCGATAAATGCCGCTCGCGCCGCTTGCAAGCGTAATTCCGCTATGCCATATCCCCAGAGCATATGATATAATTTTGGCAAGCAGGAGGTGCAATTTGAATCTCAGTATTTTTAGCGGGAACGCGAACCGCCCGCTAGCAATAGCCATTTGCCGACATCTGCAAATCCCTCTCGGAGATGCTGATGTTTTTCAATTCAGCAATGAGAATATCTTTGTCAAGATCAATGAAAATGTGCGCGGCCATGATGTTTTTGTGATTCAACCATTCAGCTCACCCGTGAATCGCTCGATTATGGAACTGCTGATTATGATCGATGCGCTCAAACGCGCTTCCGCTGCTCGTATCACCGCCGTTATCCCTTATTATGCCTATGGTCGCACCGATAAGAAGGATCAGCCCCGCGTGCCAATCACCGCCCGCTTGATTGCTGACTGCATCACTGTCGCGGGTGCGCACAGGGTTTTGACGATGGATATGCACGCCGGACAGATTCAGGGCTTTTTCAATATTCCCGTTGATGAATTGACCGCGCAAATTATCCAGGCTCGTTATTTTGGCGAGAAGGGAATGGATAACTTCACAATTGTCGCCGCCGATGAGGGCTTTGCTAAGAAGGCGCGCCAGCTCGCGGACCGTCTCGATGCGCCTCTTGCCATCGTCGAGAAGCGTCGCCTGGGCAATAACGGCGTGACCGAAGCGATGGGCATTATTGGTAGCGTCCAGGGAAAGGATGCGTTGATAGTTGATGATGAGATTGATACCGCTGGCTCGCTAACGCAGGCTGTGCGCGTGGTCTACGACCGTGGCGCGCGCGATATCTACTGCTGCGCGACTCATGGCGTGTTTTCAGGACCCGCCATCGAGCGCCTGAGCAACGCTCCAATCAAGGAACTCGTCGTTACCGATTCTATCCCGTTTCCTGAGCATAAACACCTGCCCCATTTAACGATCCTCTCAGTGGCCGAACTGCTCGCGGGTGCCATCAGCCGCATCCATGATGGGCGCTCCGTAACTGAACTGTTCAAGTAGGGGAAGGGCTGGCCCCTGCCCAGGGCAACCGCGAGGGATTGCCCCTACTAGCGAGCCAGCGGCGTTCGCAACTGCATTTCAAGCAAGGGGATTATATGCTATAATAGGCTCCAACTATCTGTCTGCAAATTTTTACTCAGGAAAGGGTGGAGGGGCGCTGTATGAAACCTCTGGTTGCCATTGTGGGCCGACCCAATGTCGGCAAATCCACATTTTTTAATCGCATGATCGGCGAACGGCTCGCCATTGTCGAAGATCTGCCGGGTACGACCCGCGACCGCCTCTATGGCGATACTGACTGGAACGGGCGCGAGTTTACTCTGATCGATACGGGTGGCCTTGAACTGGGCTCGGGTATACCGGTGGGGCAAGTGGGCCTGACCGGCCAGCCGGGCGACCTGATGGAGCATGTGAAGGCTCAGGCGCAGCTCGCTATCGATGAAGCGGATGTGATTATCTTCATGGTTGATGCCCGCAGCGGCATCACGGCGGCTGATGAAGAGGTGGCGGATGTGTTGCGCCGCGCTAATAAGCCCGTGATTGTCGCGGCCAATAAGGCCGATAATCAGGCCCGCCGCCTGGATTCCGTCGAGTTTTATCAACTGGGGCTGGGTGAGCCCATCGATGTCTCCTCGATTCAGGGCGTCGGCACGGGCGATCTGCTGGACCGGGTCGTAGAATTGCTACCTCCGGCGGAAGAGGAGGAAGAAGCAGAGGAAGAGGTAACGCGCCTCGCTATCGTCGGACGCCCCAATGTGGGCAAGTCCTCCCTGCTCAATGTCATTCTGGGAACGCAGCGCTCCATTGTCAGCGATGTGCCCGGCACGACCCGCGATATCATCGACACGGAGATGGAGTTCGAAGGGCACCGCGTACGCATCGTCGATACGGCTGGTATTCGGCGTCGGGGACGCGTGATTCCCGGCATTGAGAAATATAGCGTGCTGCGGGCTTCGCGCGCCCTTGATCGCTGCGATGTGGCCCTGCTGCTGATCGATGCCAGCGAGGGGCTATCGGCGCAGGATACGCATATCGCGGGCGAAATCCATGAGAAGGCCAAAGGGGTGGTGGTCATCGTAAACAAGTGGGATCTGGCCCAGGAGCAGCGCCGCGCCGCACGCGAAGGCATATTTCCCCATTCCGATGAAGAGATCGAGAGCGCCGAGGAGTACCGCAAAATCATCGCGGAGGGGCTGAAGTTTATTCCTTACGCGCCCATCATTTTCGCGTCCGCCAAAACAGGCTATCACGTAAAATCGATCCTTGAAACTGCGCTGCGTATCGCTGGCATGCGTTACCTGCGCATCCAGACTTCGCGGCTCAATGAGGTGGTGCAGGAGGCGATTCGCCGCCACAATCCTACCGTTATTCGCACTAAACCCCTCAAAATCTATTACGCGACCCAGACCAGGGTCAATCCGCCGACCTTTGTCTTTTTTGTCAACGATCCCACGGCTGTCCATTTCTCTTATGAACGCTACCTGGAGAATCGCTTGCGCGAGGCGTTCGGCTTTGAGGGCACCGCTTTTCGCATGCACTTCAGGCCAAGATCGAAAACGGAGGAGCGGTAGCAATGCGTGAAGGTGAGGTGGGCGCACCATTTTTCGCAACCTTCCCCTCACCCCAGGCGTATATGATGTATGTCAATAATTTCAGTACCCTCAAGCGGGTCGAGGTAGCCACAGGCTCCCGCCGCTCCCCTTGAGGAGCAGTATAGCATCACACCAGAAGATGTCAAGTGGAAATGCAATAAGCATACAAAATATATTATGCTATACTCACTTATCTTATATAAGAAGCGATGAGGAGCGTGAATTGTATTGGATACAGCTATATGTTATAGTGAGCAGAGAATAGACCTGGAAAAATTGCGCTTCTGTGAGGTACCTACCTATGCATTTAAAACTAACTGCCGCTGATAAAACAGACGTTGGCAAACAACGCGAACAAAATGAAGATTGTGCTTACAAACGGATCGAGTCGTCTGCCGAGGGGGATCAGGGACTATTCATCGTGGCCGATGGTATGGGGGGGTACAAAGCAGGAGAGATAGCCAGCAAGCTGACAGTAGAGACGGTCAGCAAGTCGCTCGATAGCCTTTTCAGGCCGCTGCCAGAGCAACCGACGATCAAGCTGGAGACCTCAGCTCTGGAGAACAGCGTCAGAGCAACGGCTGAAGATGCTCTGCATAAGACCCGCAAGCTATCGGAAACCCCGACCGTTACGGCGACAGAAGATCAGTTGAGCAATGCCATTCAACAGGCGAACAAGGCTATTTTGCGCTATGGAGAGCAGCAGGCCGCCGCTCGTGGCCTGGGCAGCACCGTCACCGCCGTCCTGATCCAGGGCGATCAGGCGTATATTGCGAACGTTGGCGACAGCCGCACATACTTATTCCGCAACAAGGAACTGACCCCTTTGACAAGGGACCATTCGTTGGTAGCCAGACTGGTAGAAGCGAAACAGATCGCGCCCGAAGACATTTACACCCACCCGCAGCGCAACCTGGTATATCGTTCGCTGGGCGCCGGACGCAAAAATATTGAGGTCGATATCTTTCATGAGACGATTCAGCCAGGTGATGTCTTTCTCCTCTGTTCCGATGGGTTGTGGGAGATGATACGGCCCAAAGACCTGCTCAAAACGCTCAACGAGGGGGGAAACCCACAGAGCATCTGCGATAAATTGATCGATCTAGCCAATGAGAGCGGTGGAGAAGATAATATCACTGCTGTTGTCGTCTATGTTAGCGCAGGCTAAGCGCCTTTGGAGAAAACAGGAGTATGGCTCTCCCAGTAGGAACAATTCTTGATAGCAAGTTTAAAGTGGTACAGGTTCTTGGCGAGGGTGGGATGGGTACCGTCTACAAAGTCGAACAGACAGGCACTCCCCCGGGGACACCTCCATATTATTATGCTGTGAAAGAACTGTTAATCAATCCGAATACCAGCGAAGAAGACCGTAAAGCCGCTATTGACCGCTTCAACAAAGAGATTGCGCTTTTGCGGGGCCTGAAGCATCCACGCATTGCCGCGCTGATGCTGCCATTCCAGGAACGTGGCAACTACTACTTTGTGATGGAATTTGTCCCCGGTCGCAGCCTGGAGAAGATCCTGGAAAATAGCAAAGGCCCGTTGCCTGAAGAGCAGGTCATCAGGTGGATGATGCAGGTGTGCGAGGCATTAAGCTATATCCACTCGCGCAACCCTCCCATCATCCTGCGCGATTTAAAGCCCGGCAATATCATGGTGACGCCCGACGATGAGGTGCAGTTAATCGACTTTGGCATTGCCCGCCGTTTTGATCCTAATAAACGCACAAATACAGAGAACCTGGGGACGATCTCGTACGCCTCCCCGGAGCACCTGGGCTCGGTGACGGCCCCGGGCCAGCGACGGAGCGCGCAGAACCCCGGCAAGCTGGTGCAGACGGATGCCCGTTCGGATATCTACTCGCTCGGCGCTACGATGTATCACCTGCTTACCGGCTACGAGCCCGACCCGATTCAGACGCCGCCACCCGGCAGCATCCACGCTAAGAATCCGCGCCTGCGCACAATGCAGGTTGGCAACAGGGTGGTCTGTCCGGTGGAACAGGTGATTATCAAAGCGATGCAGCAGGACCCGGCGCAGCGTTTCCAGAATGCCGAAGCCATGCGCGTCGCCTTGCATCAATGTATTCCCGGCCAGGCTGCGTCTCAGACTGTACAGATTCCCGCCATTTCGCCAAATGCGACCATTATTGTGCCTGCAACCACCACTGCGTCTGGCCTGATCTGCCCTAAGTGCGGCTATCAAAACCGTCCAGGAGCTAAATTCTGCAAGCGCGATGGGCAGCCGCTGGTGCAGGGAGCAACGATTGCGCCTCCGCAGATTCGGGCGCAGGCCGCTCGTTCTCCCATTCAGCCCCGACCGGTGCAACAGCCCGTTCCCGCCCGCACAGGCGGCTCCATCCAGCCCCGACCGGTTTCAACCGTTGCATCTCCTTCCGATCCAAGCGCGGCCTATCGAGCAGGATTACAGCACCTGGCGAATAAGCATTACGCCGAGGCCATTACCCAGTTCCAGGCAGCTCGCAGCGCAGGCGGAACGTCTTATGATGTGCTCTACAATCTCGGTCGCGCCTATCGGCAGCAGGGGCAGAGCGTCAAGGACAGCAATCGGAAGCTATTTACCGACCATATGAAAGCCGCTGCCGAGTACTTTGATGAGGCGGTCCGGCTGAAACCCGATGCGCTGGACGCCTACTTTCAGCTCGGCATGTGTTACCGCGACCTGGGGCTCTATACCCAGGCGAGCAGCACTTTTAAGAAGGCATTGGGGCTGGCCCCCCAGGACCCGGCCATCTACTATCAATTAGGACTGGTGGCCGTGGATCAAGGGTACTTGCGCGAGGCGGAGGCGTACTTCCTCGATGGCCTGCGCATTAATGCCAGTCATGCTTTAATCCTGGTGGCGTTGGGGCGGCTCTATACACAAACAAAACAGGTTTCTTCCGCGATCAACGTTTTGCGCCAGGCGACCCAGAGCGATCCCGCGCTCTGGGAGGGTTGGTATGAGCTTGGTCGCGCTCATATGAAGGCGCGTGAGTGGCGGTTGGGACTGAGTGCATTGGAGCGTGCGCGCCAGGCAAATCAACTTGCGCCAGAAACCTATGGCGCTATGGCAACTTGCTATCTCAAGATGGGTAAGAAAGTAGAGGCCCGGCAGATGGTGAACGAGGCTCTACAACGCGATCCAAAGAATGGCGAGGCAATTCGTGTACAAAAACAACTCTAAAGGAGGGCAGTAATGCTCTGTCCATCATGCCATACACCAAACCGTGATAATGCCAGATTCTGCAAACGTTGTGGCCTGTCTTTTACTGCCCCCGGCGGAGAAGCTGGGCAAACGGAAGCCGCGGGACAGCCTCAGTCGTCGTCTCCGGTTGCTCCTGTCATGACTCAAGAACAACCGCAGCCATCGCCCGCCGATCAGCCTCTGGCGCAGACACATGCTCCGATGGAGATAGAACCGGAGGATGTGGAAGATATCAGCCTTGCGCCGACGCAAATCCTTACGCCGCAGCAGATGATGGCTTACCACGCGCGTCGCTGGCAGCAGGAGCTGGAACAGCAACAGCGGCAATCAGGAAACGCCGTGGATATAGCTGATATGCCGACGATGCTGACTCCACTGGACCAGCCCCCTCCGGCTCCTTCCTCCGTTCCCGTTCAAGAAGCATCCGGGGGGACAACGCCAACGGAGATGCCAGGTGCGGCGAGCAGTACGGAAGCCAACGGCATGCAGGAAGAAGCTGCGGTTGCGGGAGCGGCTACTTCTGCGCCAGCGGCGAGCGGCGATAATGCGACCACTCCCCCGGCGCCTCCCCTCCCCGTAGATGAGATGCCAGCAGGTTCCGAGACAGCTAATAGTAAGGAAGAGGTAATGGAGCAAACATCACAACCGGCAGCCGAACAGGGCGAGCAGGAGCAGGCAGTTGCTAGCCCGGAGTTTCCCCTTCTTGCCGTTGGGGATACCGTCAGCGGGCGCTATGAAGTCACCCAGGTGGATGGCACAGAAGAAAATGAACATGTCTACCAGGTGGTAGATCACCAGGGCTACCAGCGCTGCTGGAACTGCGGCTCGGAACAGAACGCCGAAGGTGATGAGTTCTGTATTGACTGCGGCGCAGAGCTCCTCAACGCGACCTACATTATGCATGAATACCCGGCAGCCGAGCATAAAGACAAGGAAGAGCACGTTTTGCAAGGCGTTATCGTCAATACCTTTGTTGATCATGGGCGAACCTACGTCGTTGAGCAACCTCAGGCCAGTCAGCTCGTATTTCCTAATGGAGTACATTTACTGGCCTCCTGCGAATCGGATGCGGGCGTGGTACGCAGCGGTGAGCCGAACGAAGACAGCACGCTGGTGCTATTGCTTGAGCGCGTACACGAGTCCATAGCCACCCCGGCGGGCGTGTTTGTGGTCGCGGACGGTATGGGCGGCCACGCCAACGGCCAGGGGGCCAGCAAGATGACGATTGGCCTTATCGCCGAACGCATTGTGCGGGAATTGCTGATGCCGCCTCTCACCAGCGAGAAAAGCGGCGAGGCGCCGGCGCAGATGGATGAGGATGCCTATGTGGCTCTGGTGCGGGGAGCGATTGAGGACGCCAATGCTGCCCTCTGTCAGGCCAACCAGCGCGATAAATCTGATATGGGCTCGACCCTGACGGGTTTTATGATGGTAGGGGATCATGCGTATATCTTTAATGTTGGAGATAGTCGCACCTACCTGGTAAGAGATAGCAACTTACACCAGTTGACGTTAGATCACTCGCTGGTCGGGCAGATGGTCGCGGGCGGGCTGATAGAGCCAGACGACGTCTATACCCATCCGCAGCGCAGTCAGATTTATCGCAGCATTGGCGATAAGTTAAACGTCCAGATAGACGTATTCAAGCAGCAGGTCTACCCAGGAGATATCCTGCTCAGTTGTTCTGATGGCTTGTGGGAGATGGTGCGCAATCCCCAGATCGCCGATATCCTGATCAACGCGCCTGATCCGCAGGCCGCATGCGCACGCTTGATTGAGGCCGCCAATGCCAATGGTGGGGAGGACAACATCAGCGCCGTGGTCGTTTTCGTGCGTTGATATGATATACTAATTTCGGTATCCTCAAGCGGATCGTGATCATCACGCGCTCTCGCCGCCTCCCTTGAGAGATACTATACGGACCATTCCCGAAGATGTCAAGTGGGAATGCTCCAGGATCAGCCAATGTGAAAGGAGCTGATGTATTATGCCCGGAGAAGTAACACTGACGCACCAGGTTGGAAAAGAATATATGCTCACAACCGGAGGGAGTCAGGTCGCATACGTGTTATTAGAAGCGAAACCAACATCAATGATGGCTCAAGTGCGTATGCCGCTGAACTTTGCTCTGGTGATCGACCATTCTGGCTCCATGAAAGGTGCAAAGCTCAGAAATGTCAAAGAAGCCGTAAAAATGGTGATCGACCGCCTGGAGCCAACGGACTACATCTCGGTCGTCATTTTCGACGATACCGCCCAGGTGATTATTCCATCCATGCCCTCCAACGATAAGCCCGGCATGAAAGCTGCCATTGATCGCATCATGGATGCCGGTGGCACGACGATGTCGCTTGGCATGATCCAGGGCCTCGGCGAACTGCGCCGCTGGAATATCCCCAACGCGGTCAACCGTATGATCCTCCTGACCGATGGCGTCACCTACGGCGATACGGAGCGCTGTCGCCAGCTCGCCAGGGACGCTGCCGCCGGCGGCATCGCGATCTACCCGCTGGGCATCGGTTCCGACTGGGATGAGGGCTTGCTGGACGATATCGGACAGCTCAGTGGCGGCATGCCTGCCGAGTTTATCAGGACGCCTGCCGACGCTATGACCATCTTCGAGCAGCAGCTCCAGAGCGCCGTGGCGGTCGCGGTTCGCAACGCTACCATGACTCTGCGCTTGCCCGCCGGCGTCTCCCCCCGCAAAGCTGTCAAGGTGCTTCCCCTCATTCGCGACGTTGACCAGTCTTCGCTGTCAGATCGGCAGGTCGTCGTGCAACTCGGCGACCTGGAGAAGGATACCCCTCAGTCGGTGCTGGTTGAGCTGATGATCGATCCCCGCCCGGCTGGCCTTTTCCGTATAGCGCAGGCCGAACTGACATACGATGTGCCGATTGCGAACGTTGTCGGCGAAAAAGAGCGCGACGACATCAAGGTTACTTTCACAACTGACGCGAATCAGGCCGCGCAGGTCAATGCGCTGGTGATGAATTTCGCGGAAAAAGCTAACGCGAACCGCCTGGTGACGCGTGTGCTCGACGAATACAAACGTACCGGTAAGGTAACAACGCGTCTGGCCCCCAATATCACGCGGGTGCTCGACGATGAAACCCAGGCCGCCCTTGAGCAGATTAACCAGGGCCAGCAGATCTCGCAAGAGCAGGTAAAATCTATTGGGAACAAGACGCGCAAATTGACACAACGATTGGACGATTTGTTGCCTTAGAGGTGAGAAGGGTTCCCTGCCATTGACCCCATACGATGGGAAAATTGCAAAGTTCTTAGAGGAGGATAGATTGTTATGACGATCAAGTGTTCTTTAGGCCATGAAAATCCAGACGGTTCCGCTTTCTGCGATGAGTGCGGTGAACCTCTGAGCAGCGCGCCGTCTGTGGCGGCAAATACGCAGGCACCCGCGGCTGTCGCGTCTCCGCCGGCTCAGACCGGGACGCAGACGTGCCCATCCTGCGGCGCGACCAATCCGGCTGGAGAGGCGTTCTGCTCCAATTGTGGCGTGAGCCTGATGGGTGCGCCCGCCCCGGTAAATGTGGCTCCCACTCCCACCCCGCAGCCAGTCCAGGCGTCCGACGCGGTCGCATCAACAGCCGCGCCCACCCTGCAAGCCAGGCTAATTGTCGAGGCCGACAACCAGGAGTTTGACCTGAGCGGGAAAGATAACATCACTATGGGTCGTGAGGATGCTGTTAGCAACATCTACCCCGATGTGGATCTGACCGCTCACGGCGGCGAAGAGGGAGGAGTATCGCGCCTGCACGCTCGCATCTTTGTAGAGAATGGGCAATACATGCTGGAGGATGAGAATAGTACCAATTTCACCTTCCTCAATCGCCAGCGCCTGGCTGCCAAGACGCCCACGCCGCTCAACGATAACGACGAGGTCCGGCTCGGTCGCGTCCTGTTACGCTTCAAAACGCCGTAGAGGGAGGGCAACCGGTAGCTCCCCGATTGGGCAACCAGTAGCTCCCCGATTCATCGTGGGAGTTGCCCCTACTGCCCTGTTTGGAAGGCACAATTGACAGGGAGGCACCGGAATCGCTATAATCTACGAGATATCCTGAGGAGAGGAGACGGAAAGGTCTTATGAAACGTACCTGGCAGCCAAAGCGCATTCCACGCAAACGCGAGCATGGGTTCTTGAAACGTATGTCAACCCGCAACGGCAGACGCGTCATCAAGGCTCGTCGTGCTAAGGGGCGCTGGAGCTTAACCGTTTAATATTCTGATAACAAATTGTGGCACTCAACCGTGCATTACGCTTACGTAAAAGTAGTGACTTCCAACGGGTAAGGCAGCAGGGACGCGTTGTTTCGTCTCGGCTGCTTATACTTGCCTGGGCGCCCAATAATCTATCCGGCCTCCGCGTCGGTTTTGTGGTAAGTAAACGCGTCTCAAAGCACGCGGTTGAACGTAATTACCTGAAACGATTGCTGGGAGAGGCGATCCGTCCTATGCTGGCGGATATTCCCACAGGTTGGGATATCGTAATTAGTGCCAGAAGTCAAACCATTGGCGCTGATTTACGTATACTTATACAGGATGTTGCTACATTATTACGTCGGGCACACTTGCTGGAGTCCGCAAAGACGACCGAGGTTGAGAACGCGCAAAGGTTACAGCAGTGAAATATATCGCACTTGGCTTAATTCGTTTATATCAGCGCACGTTGTCGGTAGTCCTGCCTTCATCGTGTAGGTTCGTTCCCTCATGTTCGCAGTATGGATATGAGGCGATCCAACGTTTTGGTTTTTTTCGAGGCGGCTGGCTCACGGTCAAACGTATCGGACGTTGTCATCCCTTTTATCATGGCGATCTATATGATCCAGTCCCAGAACATCTAGGGAAAGCTGGATTGAGGAAGGCAGGAGAGTAAACGTGGGTGAAATAGGTTATCTATTTAATCTGATTTTCACATACCCCATTTTCAATGGTCTGATGCTGCTCTATCACCTCTTTGGTGATCTGGGGCTATCGATCATTGTGCTGACGGTCATCATCAAATTGATCTTGTTCCCGTTGACGCTGCAACAACTGAAATCCATGAAGGCCACGCAGGCGCTACAGCCGCAGATGGCCGAGATCCGCAAGAAGTACGCTAAGAATCAGCAGGAGCAAATGCAGGCGGTGCAAAGCCTCTATAAAGAATACGGCGTGAATCCGGTCGCCGGCTGCCTCCCGCTGCTAGTTCAGTTGCCGGTGCTCTATGGCCTGTTTTACGCTCTGAACAATGTGCTCAAGGCAGCAAGCGCAAGTGCAAACTCCAAACTCGATGTGATCAATTCACTGCTCTACCCGTTTGTGCCGCATTTTACCAGGTTTCCAGATGTGAATCTCAACTGGTTTACCTGGATTAATCCCGCCTGGCACATTTCCCTGGCTGTGCCCGACCATACGCTGATCCTGCCGATCCTGGCCGGCGTGGCGACGTTTGTGCAGTTGCGTATGTCGCAGCCGAAGACAGCTCCGGGCACGCCGAGCGATCCCTCGATGCAGTCGATGAAAATGATGCAGTACATCATGCCGTTTGTGACGGTCTTCTTTGGCCTCTCTTTCTCGGCTGGTCTGGCGCTCTACTGGACAGTCTCATCAACGTTCCAGGCGGTACAGCAGTACTTCGTCACCGGTTGGGGCTCGTTGCTGGTCACGCCGAACTTTAGCTTTCGTGGGCCGCAGAGCGAACCAAAAAGCGACAATGGAACTAATGGAGCCAATGGAATAGTCAACAGTAAGAGCTATAACGGCGACCGGCGACGCGAGGAAGCCCTGTTGCGGGATGCAGAGGATGAAGATGAGAGCGATGGATACGAGGATATCGGTCCAGTGGAACGTAATCTCCGCACAGACCCCCGGCCCGGCGTCAGAGGCCCTTCTCAATATACACGACGTCGCCAACGCAGCAGTAGTGCGTCAGCCCGGCGTCGTAGCGCCCAGCGATCAAGGAGTTGAAAACGCTTGCAGCCATCCGCGCAAGGCGCAGGCTGCAAGCTGATTATAATGATATTAGGGAGGCAAGGAAACTGTGGAAAGCATAGAGGCTAGTGGCAAAAGTGTTGACGAAGCAATTGCTCAGGCGTTAGGCCGCCTGGGGAAGCGGCGTGACGAAGTAGAAATTACCGTTCTGCAAGAGCCGAGCCGCGGTGCCTTCGGTCTGGGTAGCAAAGACGCTCTGGTACGTGTAACCACTCGTGTCAGCAGCAAACCTGGCGCAGTGATTACTCCCGAAATGGCTGACGCTATTCTTGGTCCCGACGGCCCGGAAGTTCCTCTCCCTGATGATGAAGAAGAGCTATACGACGAGGAAGAGTTTGAAGAGGATGAGGAATATGAGGGTGAGGAAGAGTTCGAAGAGGAGGAGCCTGCTCCATTTATTTCTACGATGGGAATCGATGAACCGCAATTTGTAGATCAAAGAACAACAGGTGAAGCCGGTACGGAAGAAGGCGAGGAACCGGTATTTGAAGCGCCTTCACGCGAGGACGTCGAGATTACGGTCGATGTGCTGCAATCTATTTTACGCTATATGAACATTCATGCCACCGTCCAGGTGCGCTCTGCCTCTCCTTTGACGCTGAATATTCATGGGATCAATGAGAATCTTGGTCTGCTGATCGGACGGCGCGGCGAGACATTGGCGGCGCTCCAACTCCTGGTCAACCTGATCGTGCGCCATCGCACCAGGCACCGCATCCGCATTATTGTGGACGCGGAGAACTACCGCGAGCGGCGCGAGGAGAACTTGCGCTCCCTGGCCCTGCGCGTGGCCCAGCAGGTGCGCAATTACCGCCGTTCCATTGCGCTGGAAGCTATGCCTCCCCACGAACGACGCATTGTACACATAGCCTTATCCGATAGTCAGGATATCAGCACCGAAAGTATCGGCGAAGGCGACGAGCGCCGCGTGGTGATTTCTCTGAAACGACCAGGTCGCTAACACCTATGCCCGGCTTTCCCGATTTCCTGACCATCGGACACGTTGCTCGCGACCTGCATCCAGATGGCACATTTTCTCTCGGTGGGACAGTAACTTTTGCTGCGCTTACTGCCCACCGCCTGGGTGTAACTGCCGGCATCGTGACCCGCGCCGATCCGCAGCTAGCCATCGACCTTCCCCAGCTCCTGCCCGATCTCGCATTCCAGCTCTGCCCTTCAACCGCAACAACCACGTTCAAAAATCTCTACCATGAGGGATTTCGCACACAATATCTGCACGCCAGAGCGGAAGCGATCCTGCCTGCAGATGTCCCCACCGCCTGGCGCGCTTCTCCCATTGTATTGCTGGGGCCATTGGCGCAGGAGCTTGATCCTGCGTTTGTGACACTCTTCCCTCGTCGCCCGGGCGCAACTATCGCTGCTACGCCGCAAGGCTGGTTGCGACGCTGGGATGCAAGCGGACGCGTCTGGCCCACCCCTTGGCTGGCGGCGGAAAACGTTCTGCCCCGGCTCGACGCCCTGATCCTTAGCCACGACGACCTGTTACCCTTTGCCAATCATAATCGCGAAGAAGCTGATGCCATGCTTGCACATTGGAGCTACCTCGTTCCCTTGCTCGTCGCTACCGATGGCCGCTACGGAGCAACCCTGTTCCGCCACGGAGTCGCTCAACGCTTCCCGGCTTACGTCGCCAGCGAGGTAGATCCGACCGGGGCCGGTGACGTATTTGCTGCAGCCTTCCTGATCCACCTGCACAAATATGATGAGCCTGAAAAAGCTGTTGACTTCGCCAATTGCGCCGCCTCTTTCTCTGTCCAGCAACAGGGAATCGCAGGCATACCAACCCTGGCAATGGTGGAAGAACGGTTGAGATTGCCTGATCGATAAAAGTAAATCTATCCCATATAATCACTCATAGCTCTGTAAGATGCCACAGCAAGCAAACAAGGGCAAAAAGTGCTTTCTGCCATTTCCTCACCAAACTTTAACCATTTCTTCACCAAACCTCAACCACGCTATGATGTTTCCAGGTTCTATTTTCCTATATAATTAATTTCGTGCCACTTTTGTAAATCGCTCGTTAACCGGTATTCTTTCACCAGTTACCAGGAGGTTCTTTCATGCAGGGAAGGATTCTCTCCCTCAGTCGTGCATCTAATCTGATCGTTGCCATGCTTGCAGTGGTAAGTACGCTTGTCGGTTTAGTTTTTTTGAACGGCGCCCAGACGTACGCTTCCGGCCTTGTTACTCCCCATACGGTGAATACGCGCCCGCAGTATGTATTCGCAGGTATAGCGCAACCTAATGCGACCTTTGGCTGCCAGAAAGCTACGGCGTTCGTTCATTGTTATGGTCCGCAGCAGATCCGCAACGCCTATAATGTCCAGGCGGCGCTCAACGTCGGCATTACAGGTAAAGGCCGCACCATTGTGATTGTTGATGCCTTCCAGAGCCCGACTATCGCTAACGATCTGCATATGTTTGATCAGACCTTCGGCATCAATGACGCTACCCTCAACGTCATTGCGCCCGATGGCCTTACTCCATTTAATCAGCGCGATGCTGGTCAGGTCGGCTGGGCCGGTGAGATTACGCTCGACGTGGAATGGGCGCATGCCATTGCACCCGACGCGACCATTGATCTCGTGCTGGCTAAATCCAACCAGGACGCGGATCTCCTGAGCGCGACCAGATTTGCGGTCGATCACAACCTGGGTGATGTGATCTCTCAGAGCTTCGGCGAGGCCGAGTCCTGCGTCGATCCCACGATTTTAAAACAGGAGCACCAGGTCTTCTTCGAGGCAACCCTGAAGCATATTACGCTGCTGGCCTCATCCGGCGACCAGGGAGCGGCGCAGCCAACATGCGATGGCAATTCCTTTATCAAAAGCGTTAGTTCGCCTGCCAGTGATCCATTGGTAACGGCTGTTGGTGGCACACAGTTGTTTGCTGATCTCACAACGGGCGCTTATCAAAGCGAGGTTGCCTGGAACGAGCCTGATTTATTTGCTGGCACCGGTGGCGGCTTTAGCACCATTTACCACAAGCCCTTCTACCAGATCGGCACTGCTGGCATTGGTCAGTTCCGCGGCGTACCCGATATATCCTATAACGCAGCTATCAATGGCGGCGTGCTCGCCGTTTGGAGCACCTCTGGCGCGGGTCCAAACCGTGTTGTCCTTTTCGGTGGCACGAGCGCGGGATCTCCACAGTGGGCCGGGATTACGGCGCTGGGCTCGCAGATGGCTCATCGGCGGCTGGGCTTCCTGAATCTGGGGCTATACATCCTGGGCCATACGGGCTTCTCCGCGAAGACCTTCCATGATATCACGGTCGGAAACAATACCTTTACTTTCCCGGACGCCAATGGCAATAGCGTGACGATCACGGGATTTGATGCCAAAAAAGGCTGGGATGCCGCTACCGGCTGGGGCTCCCCTAATGTGGCCCAGCTCCTGCCGTTCCTGGTGCAGCTCACCTTCCCGGGTGACGATGCCAGGACGATGTCACAGCTCAGAGACGCTCACTAAACTCCTGGAAAATGTGAGCAAGCTGGCCCTACATACATTGCTGTATGTAGGGCCGCCTGTTCAGGGCTATTTACTTCTCTGAAGAAGAGGGGGTCAAGGGGCTGTGCCCCTTGCGGGGCGCGGGGTGTCCCCGCTCATTCTTCTCCTCCCTCGCCCCCGAAGGGGGCAAAAAAAGAAGAATTAAATAGCCCTGCCGCCTGTTGTGTTCCCCTCGACGCCAGTCATAAAATCTGATATAGTGAAATTGGTATCCACTAGTGATGCAACACCTTCTGAAGCGCATTGGAGTATTTGGATGACAACACACGACAGCGCCGTCGCCCGGCTGAAGCGCACGCCGCTCTACGAGCAGCATTGTCAACTCGGAGCTCGCATGGTGGAGTTCGGCGGCTGGGAAATGCCCGTGCAATATAGCGGTATTTTGGAGGAGCACGAGGCGGTGCGTACCCACGCGGGCCTCTTCGATGTGAGCCATATGGGCGAGTTCAAAGTAGAGGGACAGGATGCTCTGGCCTTCCTGCAATACCTGGTGCCCAATGATGTCTCGCGCCTCGTTATCCACCAGGCCCTCTATACACAACTCTGCCTGCCCGATGCTGGAGTGATCGATGACCTGCTGATATATCGCCTGGCGGAACAGCAATATATGCTGGTGGTTAATGCAGGCAATATCGCAAAAGATTTTGCGTGGGTGCAGGGTCAGGCGAAACACTTCCAGCACGTTACAGTCACGGATCAATCAGATACGATCTCCTTGCTCGCCCTGCAAGGCCCCGCTGCGCAGACAATTCTCCAGCGGTTGACTGAAACCGACCTGGCAGGCATTCGCTACTATCATTGCGCAGCAGGGATGGTGAACGCAATAAACTGTCTCATCTCGCGCACCGGCTACACGGGAGAGGACGGCTTTGAACTCTACTGCGCTCCGGTGGATGTGGTCAGGCTGTGGAACGATCTGCTCGCAGCAGGCAAACCATACGGACTGCTCCCCACCGGCCTGGGCGCACGCGATACGCTACGCCTGGAAGCTGGCCTCTGCCTCTATGGTCACGAACTGGATGAAAAGACCAATCCCCTGGAGGCAAGGCTGGGCTGGACCGTGAAATTAAACAAGGGCAACTTTATCGGGCGCGATCCCCTGCTCCAGGTCAAGCAGCAAGGCCCGCAACGGTTGCTCGTCGGCATTGAATTGCTTGAACGTGGGGTGCCGCGCGGTGGATATTCTATTTACGATAACGATCAGCAGATCGGAACGCTGACCAGCGGGGCTCCCGGTCCGACCGTTCACAAAAATATTGGTATGGGCTATGTCGAGGCCGCGCACGCTGTGGTTGGGCATCCCGTACAGATAGAGATTCGCGGCAAGCGTGTGGCCGCTCAGATCGTAGCATTACCATTTTATAAGCGCAAATAAGGCGTATACGTACCTTGAGATGTGCCGCGTTCCAACGCTGCTGACGCGCTCCGACGATGAATCGGGGAACTACAGTTCAGGAACGCGGCGTCGAACTACCTTGAAATGTTTCGCATCCCAACGCCGCTGACGCGCTGGTAGGGGCAACTTCCACGACCTCCCACGATGAAGCGAGGAGCCACGGAGCTACCGGTTGCCCTGCCCCTACGGAACGCAGAATCGACGTACGCCTGCTGTGTTGTAATATGATATTGGCAACAGGAGAACGTCCTGAAGAAGGGAGATACATACAATGGCAAGCTTGAATCATCCCAGCAATTTGAAATACAGCAAAACAGATGAATGGGTCAGGGTTGAGGGCGATGAGGTCGTGATTGGCATTACCGACTATGCACAGGATCAACTTGGCGATATTGTCTACATTGAACTGCCGTGGGATGGCAGCCAGGAGGTCGCCTCCGAGGCAAAATTTGGCGACATCGAATCGGTCAAGGCCACCTCTGAGCTTATTTCTCCTATCAGCGGCCAGGTTGTCAAAGTGAACGAAGAGCTAAAGGAACGCCCCGAACTGATCAACGATAACCCTTATGATCAAGGATGGATGCTTGTAATCAAGCCTTCCAGTCGCGCAGAGCTTGATCAACTGATGAATGCCGAAGAATATGTCAAGTATATCCAGGGACGCTAACCTGCGGTATAATTAAAGAAACTCCAACGCCCCAAAGTAGCATGTTTCTCTGAATCTGTAGCGCAGGCAATGCTGGAGAAGCATGCTACTTTGCAGTACCATAACATCCATCATAGCTCCCCCTGTGTGCCAGTGCCCAGATAAAGCAATGTATTTCCGGGGAGCTTCCAACCACCGAGGGGGGTTCGATATGAGCTACATACCCAATACAGCGGAAGAGCAGCAGGCGATGCTGGAGCATATGGGCCTCAGCTCCATCGAGGATTTGCTGACGCCGGTACCGGAGAATGTGCGTCTGCGTCGTCCGCTCGATCTGCCGCCCGCGCTACCAGAGCCAGAGTTGAAGCGCCTTCTAAGCGGGATGGCGGCGCAAAACAAAAATTTAGACTCGACCATCTCTTTCCTGGGAGCTGGCACGTACGATCATGCAATCCCCAGCGTCGTGCCACACCTGCAGCGTCGTTCGGAATTTGTGACCTCGTACACGCCCTATCAGCCGGAAGTGAGCCAGGGTATGCTACAGGCGATTTACGAATTTCAGACGATGGTTTGCCAGGTGACGGGACTGGATATCGCCAACGCCTCGCTCTACGATGGCTCGACGGCGCTGGTCGAGGCGGTTCTGCTGGCTCTCGGTCCCGGTGGGCGGGGTGAGGTGGTCATATCGGCTGCCGTCGATCCCCAATATCGCCGCGTGCTGCAAACCTACGCCTTCTCGCGCGGCTTCACCGTCAAAGAAGTACCAGCGCAGAACGGCGTCACCTCGCTGGAGGCGCTTGACGCCGCCATCGGCCCCACTACCGCCGCCGTGGTGATCCAGCAGCCGAACTTCTTTGGCTGCGTCGAAGATGTACGCGCCATCGAGCCGGTTGTCCACAAAGGGAAGGCGCTTTTTGTCACGACCATTACCGAACCCGCCTCCCTGGGCATCCTCGCCCCTCCTGGCGCCTATGGAGCCGATATCGCCGTGGGCGAGATGATGAGCTTCGGCAATACGATGAGCTACGGAGCGCCGGCGCTCGGCTTTATGGCGGCAAAGCAAAAGTTTATGCGCCTCCTGCCCGGAAGACTCGTCGGGCAGACGGTTGAGGAGGGAGGAAAGCAGCAGACGGGCTATGTCCTGACCTTGCAGACGCGCGAGCAACACATTCGTCGCGAGCGTGCAACCTCTAATATCTGTACCAATCAATCCTTGCTGGCGGTGGGTGCTACAATCTTCCTCGCGGCCCTGGGCAAGCAGGGATTTCGCGAAATGAGCGAGCTCTGTCTGCAAAAAGCTCATTACGCCTTCCGTCAGATTACCGCTATTCCAGGCTTTAGCGCCACGTTCAGCTCTCCCTTCTTCGATGAGTTTGTGATTAAGCTGCCCATTGCCGCCGATAAACTGGAGCAGCACCTGACGAAGGTGGATATCATTGGAGGCTATCCATTGGGCGGAAGCTATCCAGGGATGGACGATCATATGCTTTTCTGCGTCACAGAGACGCGCACAAAAGAAGATATTGACCGGCTGGTCGCAGCATTGAAAGAGGTGCAGGCATGAGCGTCGAAAGCTTGATTTTTGAGAAGGGAGCCCCTGGTCGCCGGGCAGCGACGATGGCAAGTATGGATGTTCCCACGGAATCGCCTGAGAGCATGATCCCTGCCCATCTCTTGCGCGAGCAGCCAGCTCCTCTGCCCGAGGTCAGCGAGATAGAAGTGGTGCGCCACTATACGCACCTCTCGCAGCGTAACTTCGGCGTTGACACAGGGTTCTATCCGCTTGGCTCCTGCACGATGAAGTATAATCCCAAAATCAACGAGGATATGGCCGCTTTGCCCGGCTTCGCGCGCATCCATCCTTTGCAGTCGGAAGAGACGGTGCAGGGAGCCATTCAATTGATCTATGAGCTTGAACAATACCTGGCAGAAATCGCAGGTATGGCCCGCGTAACGCTGCAACCTTCCGCCGGCGCGCATGGTGAGCTGACCGGGCTGATGTTGATCAAAGCCTATCATCGCAGCCGCAACGAAGGCCATCGCAATCTCGTCCTGATCCCCGATAACGCGCACGGCACCAACCCCGCCAGCGCGACCCTGGCCGATTATAAAGCCGTGGAGGTCAAAACCGATCCGCAGACTGGCGGCATCGAAATGGAGCACCTGCAAGTGCTGCTGGAGGCGAACGGCCCGAATATCGCGGCAATTATGATGACCAACCCCAATACGCTGGGCCTGTTCGACGGCAACATTCTGGAAATAGCCCGCATGGTACACAAAGTCGGCGGCCAGCTCTATTACGACGGTGCCAACGCCAACGCAGTGCTGGGCATTACGCGTCCAGGTGATATGGGCTTTGACGTGGTGCATTTTAACCTGCATAAGACGTGCAGCACTCCCCACGGAGGCGGCGGTCCGGGCGCAGGTCCCATCGGGGTAAAAGAGCATCTGGTCTCATTTTTGCCCGGCCCATTGCCTGCGAAAAATGAGCATGGCTACTATTGGCAGAAGCCCGACCCCCAATCAATCGGCAAAGTGCGCGCCAATATGGGCAACTTCGGCGTGCTGGTACGCGCCTATACTTACATCCGTACCTATGGTCCCGATGGCCTGCGCCACGTCGCCGAGAGCGCCATTCTCAATGCGAACTATCTCAAGTACGAGCTGGAGTCCGATTACGAGATCGCTTATCCACCGACCTGCCAGCACGAGTTTGTGGTGACAGCGCAGCGCCAGAAAGAGGAATACGGGGTCGCGGCTCTGGATATTGCCAAGCGCCTGCTTGACTTCGGCATGTACGCGCCAACCATCTACTTCCCGCTAATCGTCCACGAAGCCATGATGATCGAGCCGACCGAGACGGAGACGCGCGAGACGCTGGACTACTTTGTGAGCGTGATGCGCCAGATCGCTGAAGAAGCGCGCACCAACCCTGAGATCGTCAAGACCGCCCCCCACACCACCGTTATCGGTCGTCTTGACCAGGCGTTGGCCGCCCGCAAACCAAACTTGCGCTGGACGCCGGGGCAGGAAGTGACGCATTGATTTCTAAAAACGTATAGCAGATATATGATACCTATCTGCTATACGTTTTATGAGGATCTGCACTTACTGCTCAAGCAGAAGGAGACGGCTCTACACCCATTCCATTTCTCTCCAGCCATGCCTACTGTAACTATTGTGATGAAGTGAATGATTCATGCGTATTCTACTATACATGAGAATCAAAATATTAAAATCGAAATACTAGGAGCAGGCTGTTACTAAACAGGAGAAACACCTATGTTCCCATTCTCATCAAAAGAACCAGACAGAGAGCAAGCAGAAAGAGAGCGGCTTGTTGCTCAAAAAGGGCTTGGAGCCCTTCAAAAAACCTATGCGCGAAATCATGAGTCCATAGTGCGTCCCATTGTGTGGTTTGGCCTGGGGGTAGTTTTTTTTCCATTTGGGTGTCTCGTGTTTTGGAGAGGGCTGCAAGAACATGATAGCTTGGGGATTGTCGGTCTTCTCACCATACTTACATCTCTCGGACTATTATGGGCGGGATTCTACTTTCTACGCTCGCTCAGGAAAAAAAATCGTCTTCTGCAAAAGCAGCCGGATGCCATTTTCCTCTATGAACATGAATTGGTCAGCCATCAATGGCGAGAAGCAGGGAAGAACACCTGGAAGCGCGAGTTGTATGTGCTTCGATGGAATGAGGTGCAGTCTCTTCAATCTCAGACCACTCATAACCAGGGATACAGCGAGTTCTCATTCTGGATCAAGACCAGATATGGCGACAAGGTCGATCTCAGTCTTGGGAAAGAAGAACTCGCTAAATACCTTGAACAGCGCATTTGAGATACATACAGCTTGTTTCGATTTGATATATCTGGCTACTTAACAGAATTGTAGGTAGGGCCGGTTAGTTTTTTCTGTAACAACAAACAACTAAACTCCACCTGCGTTCGCATCTCCGTCTCCTCCGCCATATTCCGCTTCGTTTCTTCGGTCAGATGCCAGTAATTGGGCGTCATCATCACGGTCAGAGCAATTTCCGCTCCGGTCAAATGTATCTCGTAGGCAAGCGGGATGGTCGTGATAAGCTCAAACTGGGGTGCAAACTGCTCGATGATATGCTGCTGCTTATCCTGCTCAATGCTCAAAAGGTGGAGTGCGGAGCGCAATTGTAGCAGGTGTGTGGGACCAGGAATGACCACCACCAGCAATCCGCCAGGCGCCAGTACGCGAGCATACTCCTGGGCATTTCTCGGGGCGAAAATGTTTAAGAGCGCCTGAAACGTATCATCAGCGAAAACCAACCGCTCTTTGAGATTGGTGACTACGAAAAGCGTTTCCCGGTAGCGTTTCGCTGCCATGCGGATCGCGTCCTTCGAGATATCCACGCCAACGCAGCAGCTTTGTATGGATAGCTGTCTGCTCGTCAGATATTGGTGCAAACGACCCAGATAGTAGCCCTCGCCACAGCCTGCATCCAGGATATTGACCGGTGAAGGGGTGTTATGGATGTGGCTGGCGACGAGTTCATTCAGCGTATCGGAGAGGGGACGATAATGATCGCGCTCAAGAAAGTCACGCCGCGCCTGCAACATTGCTTTGCTATCGCCGGGCAGCCTTTTGAGTAAAAGGTTAACATAACCCTCCCGCGCCATATCAAAGCTGTGTCGGTTAGCGCATTTGAGCGTTTGATCGCTTTCGGCAAGTGCTACGTGACAGACGGGACAGGTTAATAGATGTGTATAGAGGATGTTCATGTTCTGATTGCTGTTGGATAACGCATAATATGGCTCCTCTTTTCAATTCGTCTGTCCAGAATACACCGCTTTGAGGAAATGATCAATATCCCCTTCTCGAACGCTTCGTAGGGACCCGCTTGAGCGCGTCCGATTTATCGCCTGTGCTTCCTCTTTTTCCCATGTAACCACCAACGTCATAACTTCCCAATAAGATGGTGTTGTTACAAAATGTGACTTGTTAGATTCGAGAAAGGCGAGTTGATCACGCTTTCTCATTTCGTCGTTGGAGCTACATTGGAACTGGGGCGAGGATTGGCGGTAAACCGGACGCGCTCAAGCGGGTTCCTACGAAGTCCCTTTGTCAGGGGAGAAGGGGCCATACCATTCCACCTCCTGTTGTGTTAGAATGAACAAAAATTAGAATACATCATTGCACCAAAGAATGGGGAAATAGGCATGGAGTACGCAGTCCTCGGTGGGGGAGCATTGGGGCTGATGGCGGCTTATCGGCTGGCGCAGGCCGGTCAGTCGGTGATGGTGTTTGAGCAGGAGCAGGTGGCGGGCGGGCTGGCGGCAGGCTTTCAAATCGACGCTGTCTGGCTGGAAAAATTCTATCATCACCTCTTCCGCACGGATAAGACGGCGATCAGCGTCATAGAAGAGTTGGGGCTGGGCGAGTGGCTGGAATGGCTGCGACCCCGCACGGTGAGCCTGATCGGAGGCGAGATTCACCAACTGGACTCGCCGCTTTCCCTCCTGCGCTTCAAGCCCTGGCGGATCGACGAGCGTCTGCGCGTGGCGGCGGTGGCAGCTTTTCTCAAATTCAGTGGACCCGGCCCGATGGAGGGGAAGACCGCCGATCCCTGGCTGCGCCGCTGGATGGGCAAACGTCCCTACGAGATGCTCTTTGAGCCCTTGTTCATCGGAAAGTTTGGCGCGCTCTATGATCAAATTGCCCTGCCCTGGTTCTGGGCTCGCTTCCATGATCGTACCACGCAGCTCGGATATCTGCGCGGCGGCTTTCAGCTCGTCTACGAACGACTGGTAGAGCGCATCCGCCAGCAGGGAAGCAAGGTTCTGCTTGGCACCCGTGTAGAGCAGGTGGAACAGATCGATGGACGCTGGAACGTCAGGACCGGCCAGGGAACGTGGGAGTTTGACCGCGTGCTCTCGACGCTGCCGACGCGCCTCACCTGCCGACTCGTTCCCGCGCTCCCGGACGACTACCGCGCAAAATATGACTGGGGTCAGGCGTATGGCGCGCACTGCCTGATCCTCTCGCTGGACCGCAAGCTGACCGAGAGCTGCTACTGGATCAACATTTGCGATAGTGGCTACCCCTTTATGGCTATGGTCGAGCATACAAACCTTCGCGCGCCCGCCGAATATGGTGGGCGGCACCTGGTGTACTTCGGCAACTATCGCGCAATGAACGATCCTCTCTTTACTATGAGTAAGGAAGAGGTCATCACGCAATTCGTGCCGCACATTCAGCGCATCGTGCCCACGTTTCAGCCTGCCTGGATTCAGGAGAGCTGGCTTTTTCACGCGCCTTTTGCCCAGCCGATTGTGACAACTGAGTATAGCCAGCATATTCCTCCCCTACGCACGCCTCTCGACGGGCTCTGGCTGGCGAATATGTTTCAGGTCTATCCGCACGACCGTGGGCAAAACTACTCGCTGGAGCTTGCCGATAGGGTAGTGAAGCAGATGTTGCAATCGTGAAGGTTGCCGATGTTCAAGCTTAGTAGACGAATTTGGGCAAATGCGCAAACTGGCTATTGTCAAAAATCTAGAAGTTATGCTATACTAGGCATGAGCAGAGTAAACGCCTGGAACTGGTGGAAAGGCGAAGCTCGGTTCAGCGGATAAGTGCAGCGGGTAGGCTTGCATGATAATCAGACCGGGGTGTAGCGCAGTCGGCTAGCGCGCAGCGTTCGGGACGCTGAGGTCGGAGGTTCAAGTCCTCTCACCCCGACCAGGATCACACATACTCCCTGTTCCAGGGTCCAGAGTGCGTTCCGCTTACGGACGACGAAAAGTGTGTGTCACATCTCTACTAGCAGGTACGAAGGAGTTTTTACAGATGCAAGGGTATCAGATCCACGCCGCAGCTTTAGCAGGCTGTCGTCTGATCATACCACGCACGGCCTATAGTACGTCGGAGATACCAGATCTGCCGAGTACTCTATGGGCGATGGATGGTACCCCCTTCGCAGTACCTGGCTCACCTGGACATGCAGGATACCTCCATTCTTATCCACCTGGTCGTTGCAGGCGCGGTAGAGGCTGAAGCGGCGAGTCGAGTCCTCCGCAATGCTTCAGTTATCGTCCTCGCTGTCTGCGACTGTTATCGGCTCTGACAGAGAGGAAGGTAAATTATTCATGCCTGTTCTAGTGTTGAACTCCTCCCTACAGCCTCTCTCGGTCATCCCGGAGCGCCGTCTCATCGTTCTGCTTTCCAAGCGGAAAGTGACCTTTCTCGATGAGAAGGTACGCGAGTTGATCGAGGAAAGTATCCGGGCGCGTCGCCTTGAGTTAGAGCGGCCCGTGATTGTGCAGTTGCTGGCTAATGTCCGCGTGCCCCGTGTTGCCCTGCAACCGACGCGGTCGAATATCCTGCTGCGCGATGACGAAACCTGCCAGTATTGTGGCAAGCGGAGCCGCGATCTTACCCTTGATCACATCATTCCGCGCTCGCGCGGGGGCCAGAGCACCTGGGAAAATCTCGTGGCCTCGTGCAAAGTGTGCAATGGGAAGAAAGGGAATCGCCTGCTGAAAGAGGTGAATATGCGCCTGCTACGCCAGCCGCGCCCGCTCTCTCAGGAATACGCGGGGCTCTTCCTGCTGCGCTACCCCAAGCTGCGCGAAGCCTACGAAGAGTTCATGATGAGCGCGCAGGGCGGCCTCAGCGCGTAGGGGCGAGGCTAGCCCCCACCCTGCTAGCGATATCGCCAGGGCGACCGCGAGGGCTAACCCCCGCCCTGCCTGATTGATGGGGATATGCCTGCCATATCCCCAGGGTGCATCTACAAAGCCTTGCGATACGTACCAGACTTGTCTGAAAGGGGATACGCTATCAGCAAAACTGTATGATCGCTCCTGTGGTTCGGGAAAGGTTTGCAGGTTGACATGTTCCTCATCTATATATATGCTCTGGAGTAAATAGTTCTGCTTTATTGTTTTACTAGATGTAAGGTTTGACTCCGTTCTGGTACACGGTGCTGTTTTTACTGTATACCGGCGAGGATAGACACATGATTGAACAGATGCTTCCCGATGAGTCCTCCACCAGCTCAAAGATGAGCCAGGTCTACCTCTGCATGCATGGTCATTTTTATCAGCCGCCGCGCGAGGACCCATTTACCGGCACGATCCCTGTAGAGCCCGGCGCTACTCCATTTGCCAACTACAACGAAAAAATTACCTCCGAATGTTACCGGCCTAACGCTGCAGAGGGCAACTTTGAGGCCATTAGCTATGATCTGGGGCCGACATTGGCTGCATGGCTGGAAAAAGCCCATCCCGCTGTCTACAAACAAATCATTGTGGCCGATCAGCATCATCGCGAGCGTTACCGTGTCGGTAATGCGATGGCGCAGGCGTATAACCATACCATTTTGCCCTTAGCCACTACCCGCGACAAGTACACCCAGATCGTATGGGGCCTGCAAGATTTTCGTCATCGCTACGGATATGAGGCCCACGGACTCTGGCTGGCGGAGACCGCGATGGATCTGGAGTGCCTGGATCTGATGGCACAGTGCGGCATCACCTATACGATCCTGGCTCCCTGGCAGGCAATCGAGCCGATTGATCCCACAGAACCATACATTGTGCCGCTGCATAATGGGCGCAGCATGACCGTGTTCTTCTACAACGCGCCCCTCTCAGGTGGCGTCTCCTTCGACTGGAACACCACCAATGACGCCGATGCCTTCGCCGCTCACTATCTGCCCGAGCAGCTCGTGCAGAGCAAAGCTGCCGCAGGGGACGCTCAGCTTATCCTGGTGGCGACCGATGGCGAGCTTTACGGCCATCATAAGCCCTGGCGCGATAAGTTCCTGGCTCGTTTGATACAGCATGGGGCCGCCGCATCGGGCTTCGAAGTATGTACATTGGAACGTTACATGTGTATGCACCCGGCCACGAAAGAGGCGCATCTGCGTGAGCCAAGCGCGTGGAGCTGCGGGCATGGTGTGGCGCGCTGGGATAGCGGCTGCGAATGTACCGAGGGCGATAGTAGCTGGAAGGGCGCTTTGCGACAGGCGCTGGTCCGTTTAGCTCAGCGTGGCGATAGCCTTTTTGAGCAATATGCAGGAAAAATCCTCGCCGACCCCTGGGCCGCACGCAATGATTATCTCGCGGTGCGCAATGGCTGGGAGACAACAGAAAACTTCTGGGCGCGCCACGGGAAAAAACAACGCGAATCGCGTGATCCGCGACAGGTGCAACAGGCTATGCTTTTGCTAGAGGCGCAATATTATCAGCAATACAGCTTTACCAGTTGCGGCTTCTTCTTTGAAGATCTAAATCGTATCGAGCCACGTAACAATATCGCCTTCGCTCGACGCGCCATCAGCCTGATCTGGCAGGCGCTCGCAATCGACCTCCAGCCGGATTTCGTCAACGATTTACAGGCGGCAAAAAGCTGGCGTTCGCATTTAACTGGCGCGGACCTCTACCACCAGTTACCCGTCGTACCGGCTAAGCTGTTACCGCCGCTGGCAAAGTAGGATAAATTACCATTGCTGCTGAAGCGGTTGCCCGGTCCAGACGCTTTCTAGCATTTTTTCAAAGAGGAGAAAATTGGGCATGCCGGAGATGTGGAAGCGCCCCCAGGGCGTTGCGCCTTCGCCAACTGCCTCTATGGTCACAACCCTTGCCCCGATATCGATGTTTTTAATCTGTTGCCAGGGTAAGGTTCTCCTGCGCCCGCTGATGCCCTGCAAGCTTAGCTTGAGATCGCCAAAAGCGACCGGGTGACCGGCGTAGTAGGCCGCCATCACCTGGGAATACATCAACTGAGCTGTTTCATTAGCTATTATCTCGCCCAGGGTCAAAAGATTGCGCCAGTTACTATCGAATCTGAAGGTCTGCTTATTGGCGAGTCGTAAAATGAAAACGTGGGTGTCATAAATATAACCGTAGACATCGTTCCTGTGCCAGACTGCTTCAACCGCGTCCCAACGAATGACGTGTGTTTTGCGCCCTTTGATGAGTAGCAACCCTGCTGGGCATACATAAAGGTGCGCGGCCCGCAAAGGGAGTGTTTTGAAGGAGAGATAGAGCCCGTATGCCAGCAAAAGCAGGCCAACCACCAGGACATGTAAGGGGGTGTAATGCATTGGCAAGGGTAAGAAGTTCAGGAATGCCAGTAGCGCTGATAGCAAGGCGAGTACGGAGAGAAAGAGACAGAGAAGCCCGAACCAGATTTTAAATGCAACGCGCGTGCGATATTCTGCTGTAGGCATGCCCAACTGGTGTGCCACCACCAGGTCATAGATTTCCTGCGATACCTGTAATTCCTGTGGTGTTTGCGCATTTATCATCTACAACTATCCGTTTATGCTAGAATCTTCCAGCCCCAGAATCGCCACCGTCGTAGGGACCCGGTTTACCGCGTCCTACGCGATTTATCGCCTTACCTTTGCCCATTATTATGGGGCGATCCACTGAGCGAACAACCAGTGGCATGGAAAAGAGAAACACCTATAATAAATCATGAGCTTTACTACCACTATAGCATAGGAAATACAGCTTAGCAATAAACTAGGCAGAATGGCACATACAGAACCATATTTAAGGTTTGCCACGCATAATATACTCCACCAGTTCTTGCAGCCTGGGTGTATCCGATAGTCTCCAGAGGGGGATGGTATGCCATTGCGAGACCTTGCCTTTAGTGTGGATAATCACCTCATTTTCTCCGATGCCGACGCCAGCAATCTCCCCCCAGGGAAGCCTCAACTGGTTATCGTGAAGCTCAATCCCCTGACGACTGAAGCTCAATCCCCCAAAGCAGATGGCGGCACCCTCGTTAAAGGCGGTAATATGGGGATGCTGCTTGCGCGCGTGTTCTCGCAAAATATAGTCAACAACGCCTTTGAACACGCTTGCATTGGGTACGTCCGCGATGTTCATCGTCTCCCAATCCCGGGAGTCGTCTTTGCGATGAATACTCATGGTTGCATCTTTGAGCGTCACGTTCTCTACCTCATCCCAGGCCAGCAGCTTGTTGTCACGCCTGACGCTGATGCCCTGCGGCATTACCGCGACATCGCCAAAATAGAGCGGTGCGCCAGTTTTATAAGTGGCAATAGCCCGCGGCAATAAGCGGTGCATCACCTCATCCTCCAAACGCTCGCCCAGTTGCGTGAGGTTGGAGAGCTCTGCGCCCAACTCGAATGTCTTTCCATCAACGCGCCGTATTGTATAAGTATAAGCCGCGTTGTTTGTCTGGCCGATGACAGGGACTTTCCAGAGGCCCATGATCAGTTCCCAGGGAATCGACTCTTTCTTGCGCGTGGCGTAGATGAGACCGTCCGAGTGGATAAATACACGCGCAGGAGGATAAAGTAGTGGTGCGAGCAGTAGCCAGAGACCGGCGGCGATCCAGGCAAAGCCAATGCCAGGGAGAAGCGTCTGCTGCCAGAGGGGCCACCAGCTAAAAATACTATCGTAGAGGAAAAAGAAGACGGCTATGAGCAGACAGCCGAGAAGTACACAAATGATCCCCGGCAGACGAGATTTCAGTATCCTCATTTTAGTGTCCTCAAGCGGATCGAGATAGTCATAAACTCTTGCCGCCTCCTTTGAGGGGTAGTATATAAAGCAGGCCCTGAGATGTCAAGTGAAAATGCGCTAAGGCCATTACGACGTTCAGCGCCGTAATGGCCTTAGATGAGCAGCCAGTGCAAGCAAGTTAGTAGATCACAATGATGGTATTCCAGTTCGTAGTGTTGTACAGCCAGGCTGCCATCTGTTCCTGTACATTAACGCAACCATGACTGCCGCTGCCCGCGAAAGCTTCGTCTCCACCCGTGTCGTAGTGGGGGAATTGCGTCCCGGGGCCGTAATTAACGCGCCACCAGGAGTCATGGATGAAGTAGCCGCCGCGATGGTACAGGATAGCATAGTTAATAGGCGTATCTGGATACCAGAAAGGCGAACCTTTAGGATCGGGTGATTTGAAAACCGTTGGCGATTGGCGATTCATCACTGACCAGACACCGGGAACAGAGGGCAGTTCCACGCGACCGGTAGTGACCTGAAAGCCGCGCACCAGCTTGCCATTCTGATAGAGGCGCAGCGCCTGCTCCGTGAGCGAGACCATGATTACCTGCTGCCCCATCAGCTTGTAGCGGTTAAGCAACTGCATATCGGTCGCATGCACCTGATCAAAAGGCGTGGGATCATTGTAATCCTGCTCCATCATATGCAAGTTGAAGAGCGCGTTGTTGGCCTCATCGACCATTGCCTGGTAGTCATCGGGCGTAGAAGCCCAGGAGAGGGCCAGATCCAGATCAGAGCCGATACCAGCTTGATCGTAGCCAGAGTCCAGCACATAGTTCTGTCCATCAAACTTATCGTGGAAGAGGTGAGCCTGTCCCCAGGCGGTGACCTCCTTATGGAATTGCTTGACCAGGTAGCCAGCTTCCCCCTGAATGAGATCGTTATGCATCGATGCAAGATCGGCATCAACCTGTTGCGCAAAGCTGGAATAATCCTGGATGCTCACTGTCTTGCTCATGCGCACATTGTCTGCATCAAGCTTCTTCTGATAGGGGGTGGGGTCCATCCCGTAAGTCTTGAGAAGCTGAATCTGCTGCGCGAACTCGTTGAGTTTGGCGGCAGTGACGTAAGGGAGGGCCTGGATGCTGTTGACGATTGCTTGCTGGTAGGATGCATTGATCATGACGAGCATTTTCTGGAAATCGGCGGGATTTTCAGCGGTCGTGAGATCTTGCTGATAATTCTGGTACTGCGTTTGCATTGCAGTCACATCCAGATGAGCGTTCTGCATCTGATCAATGGTCTTTTTAAGCGTTGCCAGTTTACCGGATGTGATCAGCATGAGATCAAGAGATTGTTTGGCTATGCCGGCCTTACTGCTGATGGCGGCGTAATCTTTGGGGGTTTTAGCGGCAGCCATGAGGGACTGATCCAGATCATATTGCTGTGTGAAGTAATCGACCGTGAAGCCCTGAGAGCGACGTTGCGCCAGCATCGTCTGGAAGGTCTGCATATCTTGCTGCGCCTGTGTTTGCGCCTGCTCCGTGCTTGCCGTGATGATCCCTTGTAGCTGGGTCGTTAATTGCACATAGCGAGTATTCAGATTTTTATAATAACTATCGTATGGTTGATCAGAAAAAAAACTGAAAGGCGCACTGCCATGAATTAACTGTTGCTTCTGGTCAAGGACTGGTTTGATCTGTGAAGCAGGGACGCCGATTGCCTGTGCCTGCTGGAGCAGGTGATCGAGCGCGACCTGGCTCTGGTACGCTTGCTGTTGCAGGGTGGTATTGCCGCCACAGGCACTAATCGCTACCAGGATAGTGCCGAGGAGTATAGCAGCAAGCGTGACCTGAGCGAGCCGGGGCATCATGCTCCCGGGACGCAATACATGCATAAGAGGTCATCTCCTTCCGCCTCTAGCTTTCATTTTCCGTTTTTCTTTCCGTGCGGCTTTGCCTGTCTTTTTGCCACCCTTCATAGCAGGTCGTGGCATATCAGGCATGCCTGGCATCCCTGCCCCTCCACCATATTGTCGAGCTAACTGCGCCCAGGGACCTTTGCCAGAGCTGATCTGGCGGATCATGGTACGCATTTCGCCAAACTGCTCCAACAACTGATTGACTTCCTGGACGCTTGTCCCACTACCGTTGGCGATACGTTTGCGACGGCTCCCGTTAAGCACATCGGGGTTGCGCCGTTCCTGCAACGTCATAGAGAGGATGATCGCCTCAATATACTTGAGTTGATCGCCTTCCAGCGCCTCCTCCATTTCTGGCGTTGCTGCCAGCTTGTTCATGCCCGGGATCATCTCCATCACCTGGCGTAACGGTCCCATGCGTTTCAACTGTCGCATCGCATTCAAGAAGTCTTCCAGGTCAAACTTGCCTTGCTGCAACCTGGCCTGGGCTTTGAGCGCCTCTTCCTGATCGATAGTTTCCTGAGCGCGTTCGATCAGGGAGAGCACATCTCCCATACCTAGTATACGTGAAGCGAGCCGATCTGGATAAAAGGGTTCCAGCGCATCGGTCTTCTCGCCAACGCCCATGAATTTAATCGGCACTCCGGTGACCGAACGAATGGAGAGGGCCGCGCCACCCCTGGCATCGCCATCCATCTTGGTCAAAATCATGCCTGTGAGCGAGACGGCTTTATTAAAGTCGTCCGCCACCCGCACCGCTTCCTGTCCGGTCATGGCGTCCGCCACCAGCAACACCTCGCGGGGCTGCACACGCTGGCGAATGCTCATCACCTCTTGCATCATCCGCTCGTCGATGTTCAAGCGGCCCGCGGTGTCGAGGATAATCACAGAACATGCCTGTTCGCGCGCGTATGCCAGCGAATTCACACAGATATCGACCGGATTGGCTCCCATCTGCTCGGCATAGACGGGAATAGAAAGTTGTTTCCCCAGCGTCTTTAGCTGGTTGATGGCGGCGGGACGATACATGTCTGCCGCGACCATCAGTGGGCGTTGCCCCTGTTTGCGCAGGTAGTTAGCGAGCTTCGCGGCTGTGGTTGTTTTGCCAGAGCCTTGCAGGCCGACCAGCATGATGATGGTTGGAGAACTGCCCAGGTCGAGCTGGTTTTTTCCTTCGCTCCCCCCCAGCACCTCGATCAGCTCTTCATTGACGATTGAAAGCACCTGTTGCGCCGGGGAGAAGCTGCCCACCACGTCCGCGCCAATGGCCTTCTCTTTGACGCGCTCCACGAATTTGCGCGCTACCTTGAGATTGACATCCGCCTCGATCAAGGCGATGCGCACCTCGCGCAGCGCGGCGTTGACATCTTCCTCAGTCAGTTTTCCCTGGCCGCTAAGGTTGTTGAAAATACCTTCCAGGCGTTTCGATAGACTCTCAAACATTGCCATAACTGGACTTGTTCCTCTCTCCACCGGTTGCTAATCATGCCAAATATCAGCCCTCATTATACCACGTTAGTCGGCGCTTTTTTTATACTTTCTCTTACTATATCGAGTAACTATGGCGTAATGGTAACATATTCGAGAATTTAGGTATTGATCGAGCAATACTTTGCCGCCAGCCTGAGCGAAGCTAGCGCGTGTAGCTCCCCGCTTCAGCGCGGCAGCGTTGGCTGGCGGAATTTCAAGACGGTACCTTCACCGTTTCCTGCTACTATTTTATCATTACGACCACGCCGCGCATATCTTCGCATTCAGGAGTATTACCTCTGTAGCGTAACCTATGGTATGATTTAGTTACGTAGAGGATGCACAGTTGAAGGGGGGTCGAAAATGACAACGACTACGGAGCAAACGATGGGAGTGATACCTGCAAATTGGGTAGCAGGACCACAGCAAGGGCACTGGACCTACAATCACTATGCGACCCTTCCAGAAGATGGGCAGCATTACGAGATTGTAGAAGGAGTGCTTTACATGACACCCTCGCCCAATAAATCACATCAGGATGCGGTTTTGTGGTTTTCACATTACCTGTTGCTCTATGTCAGAATTGCCGGCCTGGGACAGGTATTTGTAGCGCCGTTTGATGTCGAGCTGGCGCCGGATGTGGTGGTGCAGCCGGATGTCATCGTTGTTTTGAACGCAGGGCTGGAGAAAATCACGCCGATGCGCATTATCGGCGCGCCCGATCTGGTAGTCGAGGTATCATCTCCTAGTACGGTTGGCTATGACCGCCACGTTAAGCAAGATGCTTATGCGCGCGCAGGTATTCAGGAGTACTGGATTGCCGATCCGGTGGCGCAGACAGTCGAAGTGCTGCTGTTAGAGGGCGGCGAGTACTATTCTCTAGGTGTCTTTAGCGGGCAGATGCCTTTATCGTCAAAGGTTGTCCCGACCATCACAGAAGTACAGGCTGAACGGTTCTTTGCATAGACATAGAAAGTCAGGTGCGTGAAACTGCAACAGAGAGGCAAACATTCGCAGGAAGAGATTTTCACCTCGTATACATGGTGGGACAAAAGTTGCGTTCTGAACCATATTACCGCGGAACGCTGCGATTATATTGCGTCCTGCGTTGACCGCGTCTTTGGGCAGGAGGCGCTGACACAGCAAGAGATTTTAGAGGTGGGGTGCGGTGGCGGCTTGATCTGTGATGAACTGGCACATCGAGGCGCGATGGTGGTGGGGATCGATCCAGCGCAGGGCGCGTTAGAGGTTGCGCGCAAACATACGCAGCAGAGCAAACTGGGGCAAATCGCCTATTATGAGCAGGGGTACGCCGAATCGCTGCCCTATGCCGATGGCAGCTTCTCCGTTATTGTTTGCCTGGATGTGCTGGAGCACGTCCGTGATGTACAGGCAACCATCAAAGAGATTGCGCGCGTTCTGGCCCCCGGCGGGCTCTTCATCTTCGATACAATCAATCGCACATTGCTGGCTCGCATCGTGCTGATCTGGTTTGGTGAACGTTTTCTCCATCGTCAGGGCCTGGTCCCGGGATTGCATGACTACCACGCTTTTATTAAACCTCATGAGCTACAAACAATGCTCACAACTCATAACCTACAGGTGCGCGAACTGACAGGCTTTATGCCGCGCCTGGTCAAGGGCCGTTTAACGTTAGGTCCTGGCTGGTTCAAGGGTGTCTCCTACGTTGGCTATGCCACGAAAGGACGTCAGGCCAATTCGTAACCATAGCAGGCCGCCCTATTGCATTTCCACTTGACATCTTCGGGTGAGATGTCTATACCCCTCTCATGGGAAGCAGTGTGAATTGATAGCTGACTCGACTCCGCTTGAGGGTGCTGAATTATTCATCCAGCCAGAACTGGCGGTCTGCCCGCGACATCGTGCTGCGCGCTATGGCTTCGGCGAAACTCTGCTTCTCTGGCCCCTGCTGCTCGCTGTTGGCTGCCGTGCGTGTCTGGCGCCGATTGAGCGTTACGGCGGGCTGGCTGTTATCTAATAAACTGCCGAACTGGTCGATGCTTACCTGGAAAAATTGGGCCAGGCGCTCCAGTTGACGCTGGCTCAGGCTTATCAGTTCGATTGCTCCACCTTCAAACTTGTTCCACACATCAACAGTCAGGCGCAAACCCTTCGCGACGTCTACTTTGCTCATATTGCGACTCTTGCGCAGTTCGCCCAGCGTGGCGACCGCTGCCCGCTCCTCAAAAACGCGCTCCAGGGCGCTCTGACAGGCTCGCATGGTTATATCTAGAAGGGACATATCCTGGGGAATGGTCTCTGCTCCGCCTGTGGCGTAGTAAGCTGCGATAAAGTCGATGAGCGCGGCCTGCTCGCCTGGATGATCTCGCAACAGGCCGAGCTGCGTCTGGACATCGCCCGCCTCTTTCGCGGCCAACCATTTCATTTTCAATTGCTGCAATTCAGGAGTATTCATTATGCTATCTACCTTTCTGCTTTTCGATCCTTATTGTTGCTGGATAGCTGGCGCGTAGCCAGACTGCTGCTCTTTAGCGATGCATTCGCGCAAGTAGCTGCGAGCTCGCTCATAGCGCAAACGTACGGTACGCTCGGTACGCTTACAGACCACCGCGATATCATCCCATTTCATCCCCTCAATAGCGCGCAAGACCATGATCAAGCGGTCCAGAGGGTCTTGCAGGTATGTGAGAATACGCTGACTCTCATCTTCCGCGTGCATTTGTTCATACTGGTCCTGCGGGTCCGCTACATCGGCTACCGGCCCGCCTTCGTCGTTGGACGGAAAGGTTTGCAACGATTCCATCAACGAGCGTGGCACATGCTGCGGACGCCCCGATGGCCGTCCTTCGTCGTCGCGCCGGTAAATCAATCCTTCCTGGCGCAGGATGCGATTAAACTCGTCCACGCACAGGCAGCGCAGGTAATGCACAAAATTTTGCGTCATAAACACTTCGTCCGGGTTCTGGGCCTCACGTAACAGGTGCTCGCCCATGTTCGCAATAGCCTCCTCGCGCAATTCTGGACGGTGGCGCAATCCCTGGGAATGCCGCTGAAACGCTGGCGCGCAACGGTACAATAGCACTCCACAGAGCCTGCGCACTCCGCCCATATCGCCCTTTGCTCGCAAAGAGCGAATCGTTAAAATAAGCTCGATCTCGCTAATCTCGTAGCGCCCCTCCGGCGTCCGACGACTGAGCCGCTCATCGAGCGTAGGATCACTCAGGTCGATCATATCTTCTCCCACAAGTAGTACTGACTTTGGTGGTTTGCGTTTTCTTCCAGTGTTCCTCTACTACGGTGTTCTTCATCAGGATAGAAAAAGCGGAAATAGTTTTTGCTGGCTGTAGCATAGCAGAAACATGCCACAGAGAAAAGTGGGCATTCCCCATCACATGATATGGATGCGACGGTGTACAATACAAAATAAAGGTGTCTATCTAATCCCGATTATGAAACGAGCCAAAAAGTATTGTCGAGGTCTTCCACCTCTGATAATACAGGCTTTCTGTATTCGTAAGAGGGCTGTAATCGACAACATCTAAATACATAGGTAGATAACCGTGAGAAAGAGTGAAAGGAGCTGCACCAGGTGCAAAAGCAAAACGTACAGGATCTGGTCTCCGAGGAACAAAAAGCGATGCAGCAGAGCATCACGCAAGATCAGCAAAGGGCTCTCCAGGAAGGGATACCGGATGGGCAAAGAGCGATTCAGGAAGGAGTGCAGCCTCATTATCCTTCCTGGCCCACTTCCGTGCCGGGTCCCTGGGAAACTCCGCCACCAGAGGGCATGCGACCGGTTGCTAATGCCATGCGCCGGGAGCAGGTTCTTGAGATCGCCTACAACCAGGAAACGGGCGAGCCCAGGCTGGATCGCTCTCCCGATGTGACCGGCGGCCAACCCCAGCCCTATGCGCAATCTTACGATCAGCAAGAGGTCGCACAACGACAAACCGGCCAGGACCTGCTTGGGAAGCGCAAGCAGAGATTGTAACATATCTTACCTGCCCCTCATACTAAGCAGCGCGCTTGCAATTGCCAGAGGAATCCCGGCTTCTATAAAGAACCTGAGCATTTGTGTAAATCGACGTACCTGATATGTACTTGAACACGCATGCCCAGGTTATTTTTTTGCCTCTATTTTTCCTGTCGAAAATCCACAAACGCATCCATACATATGAGCTCTTTTTTCGAATCCTATGTAGCCTATTTTGCTATGTATCAGCATGCGTCATTTTAATTCATTGTGTATAGTGCTAATATATGTCTGTTTCCACTTATTTATGTGTAAGACAGCGTATCGCTTGTATACACATCAATTACTGGAAAGCGACAGATTGCAGGGGGTCTGCAAGTTGTATATTCGGAAGAGGGTACATTGCAAACACAACAATACCTCTGGAAGTTTTTCCAGAAGCATAAAATCGTCAGACTTGTAGCGAAGGTGAGCGTAGTAGCGGTTGGATTATTATTGACAGGAGCAACTATAGGGACAGGTTTGCAGGAGGTGCAAGCAAACTATTTTAGTAGCTGCCCGGCCAGTGATCATTCATACGTAGTTGCAACGGGGGATACCCTGGGCAAGATTGCCTCCCGTTATGGTATGAGCCAGGCTGCTCTTGCAGGATATAACCATATCGCCGGCGCTAATTTGATATATACCCACCAGTTAATCTGCATCCCTCACACCAGTGCTGTTTCGGGTCCGCACTCGTCCAATACTCAACCAAAGCCAGGTGCTCCGACCCGGTCCTCAAATGGAACTGGTCGAGGCCCTGTCGTGAACACAACCTCTAGTCCTGTCGTGAATACAACCTCCAGTCCTGTTGTTACTGCGACAGGCAATGGCCCTGTTGGACATACCAATGTTTTCCCATATGGGGCATGCACATGGTGGGCTGATCAGCGGTACTACCAGATACATGGCTTTTTTGTGCCGTGGACGGCGCAAGCGAATGCAGGGCAATGGGTTGCGCGCGCCTATCAGTTTGGCTGGCACGTTTCCAGTGTTCCGGCGGTTGGAGATATTATGGTACTCCAGCCAGGAGTCCAGGGGGCGTACTGGCTGGGCCACGTCGCGATAGTGGAGCGTGTGCTCAGCAATGGGCATGTCATTGCGAGTTCAATGAGTTGGGGGAGCCGCCCGTGGGCCGTGACCACCTGGCAATTTACACCCGGCCCTGGCGTGGCATTCGTAACCAGGTAGCATGCCTTCTTGGCGTCGCTGCACTGTGGCGCCAGGCATAATAAGCGGTTATAGTCAAAGTACAGGACCCCATGCATTTGATGCCGATACTCCATGAAATGTCGGCATCATTTTTATCAAAATCTCATCTTTTACGCATCGGACGCTGTGACGTCAGTGCGAAGTGATCCCAGATGCTGCTTTGCCAGTCGTCAAGGTGCTCCACAGTCGAGATCCATTCTGGCAGAGGCGTTAGCAGGTAATTGGCTAGAGCGTTGGCGTACGGCTCGTACATATGCCGCAGTTCGGTAAGCCGTTCTTCCGCCGTCTCTTCATCGCGAAACTGGATGCCCTCGGCAGCCATTTGCTCCTGTAAACGGGCAAATTCGGTCGATGGTAGCCGGTCTTTTTTAGGCGGAGATGGCTCCGTCCCAAAACTCTGCGAGAGATCAACCACGGCATGGCGCGCGATGGCAAAGGTAAATTTGCCGGTCTGTTCTGGAATATTGTCCAGTCCAACCATTACCAGCGCACAGACATCGAGGATGGTGGTCAGAGCGGCCAGCCACGATTGGCGATCATGCTGGGAGCGGTAATACGATAACACGGGATAGGAGAGATGGCTTTCCAATAATTCAGCGCACCAGCGTTCCCAGCTCCGCAAAAACGTGACAAACTCTTCTGCATGCAGGTTCTCTCCTAGATGGCGGCGTATAAATTCCGCTGCCGTGGGAGGGGAGCCTGCTCGCGCATCCAGTAGCGTGATTTCGGCCTCGCGGCGCGAAAACGCCTGGTAGATGATCGGCGCGTAGCCAATCACCAGCGCCAGGAACCCGAACCCCAGCCCACTTTCTACCACAGTGCAGGCCCTGGCCCATCCCGAACGCGGCACGACATCTCCCAGACCCAGGGTAAAGAATGTTGTGCCGCTCATATAGAGATCGGTGAGGAAGCCAATCGTTTTCTCGGGCGCGCTAATAACCGAGCCCAGACTCCACTGTAAAAGCGCGAAGGCGATGATCAGCATAAGAGCCCAGATGATTAAGAGCAACAATAGCGAAAGTGGCCCATAGAAACTAATAAAATATTCCCTCCGATTGTTTGAGCGCAGCTTACGCGCTATCGCCGACCAGAGCAGCCAGCTAGTAGCATAAAACAGGCGTGCCAGTCTGAATTTCCGTGCGACGCGCCGCGGCAAAACGACGGTTTCGAAGCAATCTTGCAGAATAGTAAAAATCAAAACAATACCGGCTATGGCTGCCAGAACGTTCATGGAAGCTCTCCTGTTTAGTGAGATAAGATATCTATCGGCCAAAGTAACACACATCGCGGCAAAATAATTCCATCTTCACCGCTGGCACGGAGATAAAAAAAGACACCTCGAAAGGCGTCTTTTTTTATCTATTTACACATAATAGTCATCAAGCTATCATGAGAGCCCACCTCAGGCCAGCAGTTTTTCTACTACCTCTAGAAACTCATCAAGCTCGAACGGCTTGTTCAAGCCTATCAGATTGCGCTTCTTTATCTCTTGTTCGGGGAGGTACGCACTCATAATAATGGTAGGCGTATCTGCCAGGTCTTTTGTGGCTTGAAGCCGGTCATACAGTTCAAGGCCGTTAATATGAGGAAGCCAGTAATCTGTAATGAATAAACATGGCTTGATGTTGCATGCAACATTAAGGGCCTGCATGCCGTCGGTTACCAGCATCGCGCTATAAGGCGTCTCCATCGCGAGTGCTTCGACCAGTAAAGTACCGATACTCGTGTCATCTTCTACTACCAGAATCGTTTTGTCATCTATTTTACCCTTAGTCGGGGAAGGGCTTTCAATGTTCTGCATAACCATACCCCCCATCTCATACAGCTATCAACTGCAACCTCCATGTACACTGCACCTTTCCGCGTTCTGTAGGGGCGGGGCTGGCCTCTGCCCCTACAGATTTCTGCGTTAATTTTCATACGTCTTGCAAGATTGCCTGGTTTCGCCCAGAAATTATTTTTTGCTTAATTTTGTATTAGCCTTTCCTAACTTGTGGCGATGGGCAGAAAAAAGCAAGCCGGACTCGGGTTTTGTTGCGAAGAGACGGGGATACACCGATTCCTGCTTGTTGGAGGGGCATCTGTGATAAAATGCATTTGGATGTACGTACATATGTGCGTATATCCGTTCGTTGTCACTTCCTATCTCTGCATTCAATATCTACTCTATCAACGTGTAAAGATAGGAAAACGAAATCATATACCGTGTCATCAGCATTCTAGCAAGTCTGAGAAAGTCGCCACCTGTTTCTCCGGTTATAAGAGCAGTGGCCTTTCCTTGATGACACGGACGCACAGGCCCGCTGTGTATATTCTTCCAGTGAAGAAAGGATTAGTAAGAATGGTACGGATGCGAAAGCTGGGAGCCTTGAGTTCTCTTGTCTCATTGCTCACTCTATTTTCTCTCGTGCTTGCAGCCTGCGGTGGTAGTACCGGTGGCGGTGGCAACCCTCCTGCGAATACCGCGAAGACGGTAGCGTTGGTGACCGACATTGGCGGCCTCAATGACCAGGGGTTCAACCAGTTGGCTAATACCGGCTACGAGCAAGCCAGGGCCAGGTATGGCTTCCCCCGGGCGGTCATCGAGACAAAGTCGCAAAGCGATTATGTCAGCAATCTCACGCGCGCGGCGCAAAGCTCAGACCTTGTCATCGGCGTGGGCTTCTTGATGGCAACAGCTCTTGATACGGTCGCCAAAGCCAATCCGACGAAAAAGTTCGCTTTGATCGATTCGTGCGCCACCGACGCGCAGGGCAACTGCGATACGCTGCCCAATGTGGCCCCGCTCTTTTTTAAAGAAGAGCAAGCGGGCTGTCTGGTTGGTGCGGTAGCGGGGCAAATGGAGGCGGATGGCAAGGCGAAGGTGCCGAAGCTGCTCGGTCACAATACGATTGCGGCCATCGGCGGCATTAAAATTCCCCCTGTTGATCACTATATTGCCGGTTATAAGTTCTGTGCGCAAAAAGTCAACCCCAACGTCCAGGTCATTTATAACTACTCACAGAGTTTTGATGATACGGCGAAGTGTAAAGACGTGGCGTTGAGCCAGATTAACCAGCATCAGGCCGATATCATCTTCCAGGTGGCTGGCGGTTGTGGCATTGGCGCTCTGCAAGCGGCTGATGAGAAGGGCGTTTACGGTATTGGCGTTGATAAAGACCAGGCTTCTGTGAATAAGAGCGTTGTCACCAGTGCCCTCAAGCGCGTCGATAAAGCGGTATCCAGCACAATTGATACGTTTGAATCTGGCAAGTATACCAATAATCCTCCTGCATTCGACCTGGCGAGTGACGGTGTGGGCTACGCCACGCCGAGCAGCGATGTGCCTGCCGATGCGAAAGCGGCGGCGGATAACCTGATCGCACAGATCAAATCTGGCGCGTTCTCTATCCCCAATACGGTCCCGTAGGGGGCGAGCCGCGTAGAAGAGAAGTCGTATATTGCATATCAAAGCAACAAATATGCAATATATGATTTCTCTTTGCCTCCAGGAAATAGTCCACTTGTTTCTCTCTAGCGCCGATGCTATGATAGATTGACGGTTTTATGGCCTTCCTATGGGATGGACGGAAGGAAGACACTACTTTTCGCACAGGAGGAGCTGGTATGGCTGCGCCAACGGTGCAACACGGGACCCCCTCGCCCAGATCGAAAATTGCCTTATGGACTCATAAATTACAAATGGCCCTCGGTCGTCCGCTGTTCGCGGTGCTGCTGGCGCTGCTCGCCGGGAGCATCATTATTATGATCACCTCCCCAGGCTCGTTGGTGGATCGCTTTACGAGTGTGGTTGCAGCTTACCAGAATCTCTATGCGGGCTCTTTTGGCAATCTTCAAAGCACTTCATATTCGCTGGTGAATGTGACTTCCCTTATTTTTGCGGGCCTTTCCGTGGCAATCGCTTTCCGCGCCGGGCTATTCAATATTGGCGCAGCCGGGCAGCTCACGGTGGGGGCGGTGGTTGCCGGTATTATTGGCATTCGGCTGCCCACCTGGCCGGGCTGGCTCCTGATTCCGTTGATGATTATCGCCAGCATCCTGGCCGGAGCGATCTGGGGCGGCATTGTTGGCGTCCTCAAAGCCTGGCGCGGCGCTCACGAGGTCGTGACGACCATTATGCTCAACTGGATCGCTTTTTTTGTGGCGGCCTATCTAATCGATGGTCCCTTTCAAGCTCCCCACCTCTCCGAACAGACGGTTCCTTTACCTCCACAGGCAACGCTTCCTTCGCTTGCAGTACTCTATAATCAAACGCTGGGCACGTTTCTTCCCCAGATTGCCTCACCGAGCAGCTACACGGTCGATGTCAGCCTGATCCTGGCTTTGCTGACTCTTGTCGTCTACTGGTTTATTACCGCGCGCACAACCTTTGGCTATGAACTGCGCGTGATCGGGCAAAATCCTAAAGCAGCGAGGTATGCGGGTATCTCGATTAAAAAAAATATGGTGCTGACGATGGCCCTGTCTGGAGCTTTTGCCGCGCTGGCAGGCTCCCTGCACCTGATGGGACAGGCTCCCTATCAATTGATCGGCCCTTCCTTTAGCACCGATACCACTGGATTTGATGCCATCGGCGTTGCTCTGCTCGGACGCACAACATCGATAGGTATTCTGCTCGCAGGGTTGCTCTTTGGCGGGCTGCAACAGGCGGGACCTTATATGGAGCTCTTCGCCCATATCCCGGGCGATCTGGTCCTGATTATTCAAGCCCTGGTGCTTTTCAGTATCGCTACCGAGTTCTTGCCCGCCATCCAGCGCGCCTTGCCAGCATGGGCGCGTCTGGGCCGTAAGCCTTCGCTGGTGCCGGATATCATGGGGCATACAGTGATCGATCTGCCCGCAAAAGATGAGCAAGCATCACAAGATATGGAACCAGGCAGCGTTGTGGATGAGGATATGATACAGCCGACGGCCACGCCTGGAAGTCAGGAGGACTGAAGATGTTTTTTCAAGTACTGGCGCGTGTCATGGCATCGAGCGATCTCTGGCAGGCGACCGTGCAATTTGGCGCGCTGCTCCTGTTGCCGGCGCTGGGCGGCGTGATTTCCGAGCGCAGCGGCGTGATCAATATTGCGATGGAAGGCATGATGTTGATCGGCGCGTATGTGGGCGTGATGACGACGCTGGCAACGCATAGCATCTGGTTTGGCATGCTGGGAGCCATTATTGCCGGCGGCCTGCTGGCGCTTGCCCACGCGATTGTCTCTATCAACTTTCAAGCCAATCAGATTGTCAGCGGCATCGCCATTAATATAGCTGCTCTGGGATTGACCAACTTCCTTTTGCCCATTCAAACTGCCGGTCAGGGAGTCTCCGCTCTCCCCCGCGATTTGCGTCTGCCCACCGTGACCTGGGGGCCGCTGGCTAATATCCCTTTCATCGGGCCGGTCCTGTTTCAGCAGAACCTTATTTTTTATGTTGCCATCCTGATCCTGCTGGGCATACAATTCCTCCTCTTCCGCACCAATATCGGCTTACGCATCAGAGCGGTGGGTGAACATCCCCAGGCCGCCGATACCGCAGGGGTCAATGTGCGTCTGGTGCGCTATCTCTGCGTGGTTGGGAGCGGCTTCCTCTCCGGCCTGGCGGGCGCATTTCTCTCGCTAGGGATTGCGGGCATCTTCAATCCCAACATGACGGCGGGGCGAGGCTTTATCGCACTGGCAGCGATGGTCTTCGGCAAATATACGCCGCTTGGCACCGCCGGGGCCTGCCTGATCTTCGGTCTGGGAGAGGCGCTGAGTACGCGCTTGCAGGATACTGGCGTCTCTGCCAATCTGCTGAGCATCTTGCCCTATGCGCTTACGCTGATAGCGCTGGTTGGCCTGGTGGGTCGCACTATACCGCCAGCCGCCGATGGCATCCCGTACGAGCCGGAAGCAGATTAAGTTTCAATCCCGCAAGCGGGCCGAGAATAGATGTTGACTCCCGCCTCTCCAATCAAGTCCCGCGGAGTCAAATAGCAGTGCATTAGGAGCAGACGAGCATGCAAGAAAGTACAATAACCGCACCGGTTGAAGGACAGGCCGCCCCTCTGGCGGTAGAGATGCGCGCTATCTGCAAAGCCTGGCCTGGTGTAATTGCCAACGACCATGTCAATCTCTCAGTGCGCAAAGGGGAGATTCACGCGCTGGTGGGCGAGAACGGCGCGGGCAAATCGACGCTGATGAACATCCTTTACGGCCTGATCCATCCTGATAGCGGCGAGATCCTGATCAACGGACAACGCGTCACCATCGGCGGGCCGCGCGCTGCTATTGCGCTGGGTATCGGCATGGTCCACCAGCATTTTATGTTGATCCCTCCCCTCACAGTGGCGGAGAACATTGTGCTGGGTAAGGAGCCAGGAGGGCTCTCCTCCGCCTACCAGGCCGGTCTTGCTCGTACGCGTATTCTGGAGCTAAGCAAGCGTTATGGCCTGCCCATCGATCCCGATGCCCGCGTCGAAAAGCTGTCCGTGGGTTTGCAGCAGCGCGTTGAGATCCTCAAGATGCTCTATCGGGGAGCCGATATCCTGATTATGGACGAGCCAACGGGCGTTTTAACGCCGCAGGAGACGACCGACCTTTTCACGGTTTTACGCGATCTGGTGAAGCAGGGGAAAACTGTTATTTTCATCACGCATAAACTGCGCGAGGTGCTGGAGATTACTAACAGGATCACGGTATTGCGGCGCGGCAAAAATGCCGGTGAGTTGGTGACGAGCGAGACCAATCAGAGCGATATTGCGCGCTTGATGGTTGGGCGCGAAGTGCTTTTACGCGTCAATAAAACGCCAGCCCGGCCCGGTCCCGCTGTGCTGCATGTAGAGAACCTGCACGCTCAATCTGACCGTGGGCTGGAGATATTGCACGGCGTCAGCTTTGATGTGCATGCAGGCGAGATCCTGGGTATTGCGGGCGTCGAGGGGAACGGGCAAAGCGAGCTGATCGAGGTGCTGACAGGCATGCGCAAGCCAACCAGCGGCGCTATCGCCATCACCCCGGTCAAAGATGAGAGACAAGGAGCGCCAATAGATATTACCACGATGGGAGCGCGCTCCTCGCGTCGAATGGGCGTTGCGCACATCCCCGAGGACCGGCGTGGCAGCGGACTGGTCCTGGCCGAATCGATCAACGACAATGTTGTGCTGGGGCGGCAGCGCTGGCCGGAGTTTTCGCAGGCTGGCTTTGTGCTGCTCCTGCGCCATATCAGGGATTGGGCCGCTAAACTTATTGCCGATTTTGATGTACGTACACCTTCGTCGGAGGTGCCGGTGCGTGCGCTCTCCGGTGGCAATCAGCAAAAGATCATCATCGCGCGCGAACTGGCCTGTAACCCGACGATCCTGATAGCGGCGCAACCCACGCGTGGCGTTGATATCGGCGCTATCGAGTTTATTCACCGCCGCCTGATTGAGCAGCGCGACGCCGGCAAAGCTATCCTGCTGGTATCCGCCGAGCTGGATGAGATTCGTTCGCTCTCCGACCGCATTGCCGTCATGTACGAGGGCCGGATCGTCGATATCATCGCTCCAGACGCGACCGAAGAGGAACTGGGCATGTTGATGACCGGCGGCCAGAACCGCCAGCAAGCTGACCAGCACAGCGCAGGATAGCCTCTTATCACGACTGAAAGGCACACAAAGACGCCATTATAGGCACTCAAAACCTGGCAAAAGGCGACAATATCGACTATGCTGCAAAGAGAAGTCCTAAATCCTTTGAAATGTTACTAGCGGGGCAGGGGCTGTAGGGGCAATTCCTTGCGGTTGCCCGATGCCCCTATGGAACACTGGTTGGAGGGATATATCTGTGCTGAAATTTATTGTCAGGTACTGGCTGCCCATTGCCATTTTAGCGACCGCTATAGCCTGGCTGCCGTATGTTGTGGGGCAACAGGTGCTCAGACAGTCCGCCAACGATCCTCAGATTCAGATGGCCCAGGATATTGCCGCGAAGCTGGAAGCGGGGCAGCAGATTCAACAGGTTGTGCCCGCGGAGAAAGTTGACATCGCCAAAAGTTTAGCCCCCTACATCATCATCTTCGACGCCAACGGCCATCCTGTTGCCTCCTCGGCCCAACTCAACGGTCAAACTCCAACCATTCCCTCTGGCGTTTTTGATGATGTGAGGCAGACTGGTGAAGATAGAATTACCTGGCAACCTCAGCCCGATGTGCGTAGCGCCATCATTGTGACGCAATTCAGGGGTCCCGCTCCTGGCTTTGTCCTTGTCGGTCGCTCTTTGCGAGAAGTGGAGCAGCGCGAGAATGGCATCATGTTGCTCTCCCTCCTCGTCTGGCCCATGCTGCTCGTCACGACTTTGCTGGCAACGATGCTCTTCTTCAAGGTGACCTCGTAGCGAGCAGGTAAGGATGAGATGTTGCTGCTCAAGGAAGGATATTCGCCAGCTTTCGTAGAGCGTAAGGGCTGACCGAGATATCCCCGGTTAGCCCTTTTGCTTGTATTTGCGGTATGTACATAGTACTGGGGAGTGGGGCTGAGAGGACTCGAACCTCCGACGCACGGTTTAGGAAACCGACGCTCTATCCACTGAGCTACAGCCCCGCGAGCAGACGCTACAATCGCATCGGCAACGGTTCGAGTCCTTATAACCGTCTTTCTATCTATCATAACCGTCGCCTTACTTACTTCACGCCTGACACACACAATCATACCAGTTGTCACGTCAATTCGCAAGTAGTTTATATCCTTGAAGCCAATACGAAGGGAAGCATAGATATAAACAGCTAGTTTGCTATCTTGTTTGATTCTGCATGTCGAAGACTACTTTTCTTGGTTCCGTCTCCGGCGTGGTTTACTTGCTTTTTCCTGAGTCTCTTGGGTTTTATCCTCTCCTACCTCGTCTGAAATAACTTCTCCTGCTCGTGTCTGATGGCTAGCTATTGGTGGTCGCCAGAAGTCCAACAAATACTCAAAGGTTGTTCCCATCGTGATATAGTTACTAGGCCAGCCGAAGATACCGATGTTATTTACAATGTTGGTGCGGTCCCAAATAATGGTATTTCGTAATTCATATCCGACAGAACGTAATGCCTCAATAACTGCAACGTGTATAGTTATTCGCTTGTTCTCCCACCACATATCAGGAACGTTGATGACACAATGTCCTTTCTTCTTCAGCAAAGGAAGCATCCCGCCAAAGATTTCAGCCATTGCCTCGGCATAAGCGTCTAAATCAAGCGTCCCTAAGTCCTCGGGACGTTGACTGTACTGCTCTACTTTCTTATACTGTTCATTCTTTCGTTCGACACCACGTCGGCTTTTATTCAGACGCTCCCTATTAAGAAGATTTGCATAAGGGGGTGAAGTAACGACACAAGTGATACTTTCTTCTTCGAGATATTGTGCGGCATTTCTAGCATCGTCAAGCACAGATATCTGTCGAGTGGTGCTAAAAAGCGTCTCTTGCATCAGTCGTTCCTGCGTTAATGCGATGTAATCAGGGTGGATATCAAAGCCTACAGCGTTTCTACCTGTATCGCGAGCGGCAAGAAGCGTAGTTCCGCTGCCCGTAAATGGATCTACAACTAACTCTCCCTGATGCGAGAAAAGTTCAATGCATTTACGAGCTAGCGATATGGGATAAGTGGCAGGGTGCTTTGCCTTATCTCTAATGTCACGCCCTTCATAAGAAAATTGCCATACGCCCAGCTGGCATTTTATCCATTCCTTTGCTGTAAGACAATTTATATGGGAAGGTCCACAGTCGCATGTTCGATTTGAGCCGATATCTAGTTTTTTTGATTTGCCCTCTTCAGGAAATTTGTCTCTATCTGTAAGTAAGGCATCCGCCAGAGTATCTTCCTCCATTTGATCACCAACAATAATATCTGCTTCGTGACCTGTTCGTTGTAATACCACATTGACCTCCCCATTAAATAAATATCTCTAGGGACAGAATGTAAATAAGCAACACTATTTTTTGGAAAAAAACGTCCTGCCTCAACATAGATTAACAGATAAAGCCCCTCCAATACAATAGGCACGTTAGACACAATGTTCGAGTAACAATCTTGACTTTTGGTACTATTTAATACTAGTCTGGACGCACATAAGAATACGAGTTAAGAGCGGAGTTACAGGATGAAGGTATTTACAAAGGAAAGTCTTATCGCAGAGTTGAAAAATATTTGTAATAGCGGTTGGGTTCGTAGTCACAAAAAACCAGGAAATGATGGGGCTGTTGGAAACGCACTTGAAAGGCTTCTTGGTATCCCCGAAAACAATCTTCCTCTTCCAAATGCAGCTGAATGGGAGATTAAAGGCCAAAGAAGAGGCACTTCGTTACTAACGCTCTTTCATATGGACCCCTCTCCTAGAGCAATGCGTCTGATTCCACGTCTTTTATTACCTAAATATGGTTGGCCGCTTAGAGATTCTGAGCATGAAAAGAGCTTTCGTTTAACTATTGGTACTGCACCGTCTAATGATCGAGGTTTTCGTGTCATTGTTGACGATACTATTGGAAGAGTTGCTATCTCGTTTAATGCTGCGCAAGTAGGAGAGAATCAACAGGAGTGGCTTCGGACTGTTGAAGAGCGCGTTGGGCTAGGGGAATTAGACCCTCAGCCTTATTGGGGCTTTAATGACTTAGAGCATAAAGCTGGTACAAAGCTAAAGAACCTATTTTATATTCTGGCTGACTCAAAGATACAAGAGGGAGTCGAATACTTCTGGTATAACGGTATCATAATGTTACAAACATTCGATTTCGACCATTTTCTTAACGCACTACGAGCAGGCACTATGAAAATAGACTTTGATGCGAGATCAGGCCGTGGCCGACGTGGACATAATCATGGAACGAAGTTTCGCATACATAGAGATTTATTCCCATCGATGTATGGTCAGGTAACAAGGATATTAGATGAGCCTCTCAGCCCTTTAGTATTGGCTCAGCGTATTGATACTGAAATAGCAATTACAACTGACAAACCTTTCGAGGGAAATGTGGTAAATACAAAGAAAGGAACGTTACTCTCCCAATTACCTCTCATCGAAGGTGAAAATTAATATGACTAATCTAGGAAAGAAACTAACTACATTCAGTACAAAAGCCCATCAACGAGAGGATACAGAAAATCGCATCCTTCCACATTCTCTTTGACACCGTACTTTAGACAAATCGCTTCTCATGCTGGATGTCAATTTTATCGACAGACCTAAGTAATTACGAACATATTCAATATGCTCAACTCGCAAGCTCCGGTTCCGACAAGGCCACCTGGATCAGCGTCGAGGGGAATTTCTGCTGCACGAAGTAGCCGCGCCCGGGCGGCAGCACGCCAGCCGCTTGCCCATAGAGAATCTTGCCCTCCTGCGGGTCGCCGCTCAGGATAATGGCTGAGGTGCCCATTTCACGCAGGCGCTGGAAGATGGGTTCAAAGGAGGCTCGCCCAACTCCCCCGACGCGACGCGTCAGCACCAGGTGAAAACCAATGTCACGACCAGCCAGCAAGTACTCGCCCAACGGATTCAAAGGGCTTGAACTGGCGGTGGTGAGCGATTCATAGTCATCGACGAACAGGAAGTAATGACGACCGCTCCACCGCTGGGGGCTGCGCAACTTGCCCAATGGCACGTCGGCATTGGCCTGCACGCGTTTCTCCATGTCGGCTTTGAAGTTTCCAACGCAGGCGGTAAGCGTCGGCGCATTATAAGCGTACGTCAGCAGGTGCTTGCTCTCGGTGAAATCGAGCAGCATTTTGCGAAAATCGATAATGGCGAACGAGGCTTCTTGCGGGTCGTAACGCTGCTCTATGCCGCGCATCCAGGTGCGCAGCAGCGTGGTTTTGCCCGCTTCCATATCGCCTAGCACGATAAAATGCGGCCCGCCGCCGATCAGGTCGATGTACAAGGGATCGAGCCGGAACTCCTCCAGCCCAACAGGGACGCCCGGCGGTTGATTTTTCGCGGGCGCGGGCAGATCTTCCCAGCGCACCAGAGCGGGCAGCATACGAATGGGCGGCGCCGGATTCCCTTTCCAGGAGAGACGGATCTGGCGCACTAACGCTTCCAATGCCTCCTGAACGGAAAGATTGTACTGCTCGGAGCTATCGATGATAGGCAAAGCGGTCTGGAACTGGAGCTTGCTTTTGTTGATGCCCCGTCCAGGGATGCCCACCGGGATGGTTGAGGCCACCGCTTTGCCAAATTCCGAATCGAGCGGATCGTTGAGGCGCAATTCCAGGCGCGTGCCGATATTATCACGCAATTTTGTGCGGATCTCTGCCCAGCGGTTGGTGGCGATGATCAGATGTACCCCATAGGTCAGTCCGCCAGCTACGATTTCGGTAATCTCTGGCTCAAGCTGGTCGAATTCCTGGAAAAACTGGGCAAAGTTGTCGATGATCAGAAACACATCGCCAAAGGGAACGTCCGCCAGCTCGCCCGCTCTGCGGCGCGCCCGGAATGTGGTCATGCTGTCAATGCCGTGATTGCGGAAAAGAAACTCTCGCTCTTCAATCACTTTGCGCATTTGCCGCACGACCCGGCGCACTTTATCGCGCTCGGACTTGCCACAAACAGCGCCAACATGCGGCGCATCTTCAAACACGCGCAGGAGTCCGCCACCCAGATCAATGCAGTAAAGCTGCACTTCTTGCGGGGAATGGGTGAGCAAAAATGAGGTCACTAACGTACGCAAGAATGTGCTTTTCCCCGATTGTGGAGCGCCTACCAGCGCAAGATGTCCGCCCGTACCGGAAAAATCAAGCTCCATCGCCGCCTGCGCCTGCTGTAACGGGATATCCAGCAGGCCGACCGGAACGCGTAGTTCGTTGCCGGACACTCTGGTGCGCCAGAATTTGTCACTCCAGGCATGCAAATCATTGAGATGTAAAACCGAACCGAGTTTCAGAGCCGCAGGCAGAGGTGGTAGCCATACCTGGTGAGTTGGGGAGTAGCGGGCTGCCTGCGTCTGAGCGACGAGCGATGAGATAATCACATCCATATCTGTCGGCTGCTCGTTGCTGCTCTCCCGCGACACCACGACGGTAGGGGCATCGAAAATGTTGGTGTCCAGCTCGATCAGCCGACCGGTCGCGGTGTACTCGCGCATAAGGGGAGTCGTATCGGCATAGTCTGTTGATGAAGAAATGTAAGGGTTGGTGATCAATGCCGTTTTGAACATCTCGTAGATGCTGGTATCCACTTTGAAGTAGCCAACGCCAGGGAACGAGGGCAGGTAAAAAGCATCGGGCGTATCCAGCATCGTCGAGCTTTCAGCCGCGCTAAAGGTGCGCAAGCAGATACGATAGCGCAAGTGGCCCGCCAACCCTTTCAGCCTGCCTTCCTCCAGGCGTTGAGTCGCAAAGAGCAGATGCATGCCGATACTTCTACCTATGCGCCCGATACCGATGAAGAGATCAAGGAATTCGGGGCGGCTTGCGAGCAGCTCCGCAAACTCGTCAACGATAATCAACAGGTACGGCAGCGGCTCCATCCCTGGCGTGAGCTGGTACTTTGCCTGATACTGCCTGATATTATCCAGGTTCCCGCCTTCGCGCAACATGCGTTGCCGTCTTTCCTGCTCGCCGCTCAAAGCCGCGTAAAAGCGGTCAACCAGGGAAAGGTCGTCGGAAAGGTTGGTGATCATGCCCGCAACATGGGGGAGCGCGGCCAGATCGGCAAAGGAAGCGCCGCCTTTGAAATCGACCAGCACGAAATTAAGCAGTTCGGGCGAGTGCGTGATTGCCAGGCTGGTTACCATAGTACGCAGCAATTCACTTTTGCCCGAACCTGTCGCGCCCACGACCAGTCCATGCGGTCCCATGCCGCCATGCGCGGCCTCCTTTAAATCAATCACCAATGGCTCGCCATTGGCGTTGATGCCGATGGGAACGTGCAGAATATCGGGTAGAGAGCGAGCTTGCCAGGTCGCACGAATAGAGATCTGATCGGCAAAATGAACGTCCAACAGGTCGAGCAGGCGAATATCCTGAGAGAGGTCGCTCTGTGTGCCTTTCTCATTGAGCTTTAGAGGTGACATGGTGCGGGCAAGCTTTTCGCAAGTGGCAATATCGGCGGGATCGATCTGCACATCCTGCACTCGACGCCCACCCGGGATCGTCTCCTCAATTGTGAAGCTGCCCAATGCTGCAATCTCTATGCGGGCTTGCAGAATAGACGGCTCCTGGAGGCGCTGATTGATCAGACAGATGACGGAGACGCCGGGCGAAGAGGCATGGAGCAACTCTTCAATAATAGGGATTTGAGCGACGGGGTTTTGAGGCGTGAAGCCATCGATAATTACAATAAAATGGGGACGGGTCATCTCGATGGCTCTATTATCGTGCCAATCATTCCCCAATTTGCGGCGTCGTTCCAGCTCGGGCAACACCTGGCTTTCAAGCATCAGCCGGAAATCCTCCACGCTATTAGCCAGCATATTGAGGATTTCGGGTGCATCCGACTTCTCTTTTTTGATCCGGCGCAACCTCCTGGTATGTGGCAGCCATTTAAGCCATGACCATTCAGCCGTGGCTTCAATAGGAAAATAGCTCAGAATGCGTACATCTTCGGGGGCATGGTGAACCACGGTATGACAGAGGATGGAGCGCAGCAAAGTACGTGTCTGGACAGATCTGCCACAGATGGAGAGCGCGCCAAACGAGCGCAAAGATATAACCACCGGCATCATGCTCACCTGGGCATATGTCGCCTCAAGGCTGCGAGCTTCATTCAGCACATCGGCATTATAGTCAACATAGATATTAGAGCCGAGGTCCAGACGAAGCGGACAGCAGAGCGGCACTGTACCGGTCCCGGCGCGCACCGTTAAAAAATCGTTATCGTTTAAGCGGCGTTCCCAGAGATACTCTTGTAAGCGCACGCGCGCCTGTAATTGTTCGAGCGGAGGATGGAGCCGTTCAGCCGTGGCGCGCTGTTGTTGTACTGTCATCTCCAGCATCTTCTTGCGGTCATCCAGGTAGGCCCGATACTTATTATGCTGTACCTTGAGCATTTTTTTCGCGCTACGCGATTGTATCACCCGCGTAAGCACACCTACGAGGACCGAAGTCACCACTATGCTGCCGATGGCGATCAGCGTGATGGGATTATGTAGTGCGGAGGGTTCAGCAATAAAAAACAGCACCGATCCCAGGCTACTGATCGCGGGAAGCAGATATTGAAGCCACGCTCCCGATTGCTGTTGAAGTTGCAGCGGAGGAGGGCCAGCAATAACGACCTCCTCCTGGGGCAAAGGGTCGGGATAGCTGCGAGCCGGTCTGTGAAACATGCCGTTTATCATCGTAATATCTTTCGTCTGGAGGGAGAGCTATCTTACCAATATGCAGTTGCTTATATATTCAAGCTTTTATACGCCACTTGCTATATCATTCCGCTATCTCATCATCAAAAGCATAGCAGTTCAGATATTTCCCTGTCAAGCCTCGTTCAACATTATCAGCTAACAGAACCGGGTCTGTTAAAGAGAGGCGGTTGTACGGAAAAGGGCTTGACTGTGATGCCAGTTTAAGAGTATAATTTGCTTCGTCAGATGGGTTATCAAGCAAGGTCAGCGGGATAACCATCAAGCCGGTGTAGCTCAGGGGTAGAGCAGCGGTTTTGTAAACCGCCGGCCGGGGGTTCGAATCCCTTCACCGGCTCTAACTTTTTGTTCCTCAACGTCTAAAGTGGCTACTGATGCCATTTTAGACGTTTTTCTTTTTGTGTTTTCCCTCAACTTACGACGGTTCTCACCACGAGTCCTTTGCAACTAGATACACACTTTCTGGTATCTATTTGATAGAATGCCTCTCTCTACCGCCTGCACTCGCCGGGATTGGCGAACGTAAACGGGTAAGGAGAATCTTTCTTTTCTTTTTGTAGGAAGGTGACGCTATGGATCAAGGGGAGCAGGTCCTGTTGCTCTTGCTGGCAACAGACCTGCATCGACACTTCAAGCAGGTGGTTCTGTGCTATCAGCACCGCCTCTTCGCCTTCGCGCGCCGCCTGACGGGAAGTGTGCAGGATGCGGAAGATATTGTCCAGGAAGCATTTGTCAGCGCCTATGTTTCGCTGGAGAACTACTCGCCGCAACGTATCCAGGCGCTCAAGCTGCAAGCGTGGTTGTATCGTGTGACGCTCAACGTCTATACCCATCATGCCCGTGGCTCGCGCCTGCAACTGGTGCCCCTGGACAACAGCCCTGTATGGGAGATGGAAGGCGAAGAGGAAGCGCGTCCAGAGTTGTTGTTTGAACACCAGGAGCAGCGTCAGGAACTCGAAATGCTGGTGGCTCAACTGCCGGAACGCTATCGTATTGCCATTACCTGTTATTTCTTTGAACATCTCCCCTACCAGGAGATTGCCGAGTTGCTTGATCAACCTTTGGGAACCGTCAAATCCACCATCTCGCGGGGTATTCGGCTATTGCGCGCACAGCTCAATACGCCAGAAATAGCAAAGAGGGAATATCGTCATGGAGCATCATGAGATCCAGAAGCAAGAGGTCCTGAAGTCATCTGAACAAGCGCCGCCCTCTCTTCTTACTAACGTGATGAACCGTCTGGAGCAACGTAAAAGCTATCTTTCTGCTCGCATACCTGAACAGGAGCATATGGTCGCCCTTCAGCATCCACAATGGGAGATCCGCGCCGCCGCTGTGCATGCACTGGGAGGCGCGGATAAGCTGTCTGCGCGTGATCTGCTGCTGAAGGCATTGAACGACGAGCATCGCCTTGTTCGTGCCGCAGCCGTCCACGCGCTGGGACGCCTGGGAGAGCACGCGCCGCTCGATATATTGTTGCGCTCCATGCAAGATCCTGCCTGGGAGGTACGCGAAATGGTCATCCTGACTCTCGTCGAATTGGGCAATCACGGACCTGATCCAATCAAAGCGCTGCTTCTCGCTGCTCAGCATGATTCTCATAGCAACGTGCGTGATGCCGCTACATTTGCGCTCAATAGCTCTACCTCACCTTCTGAGGCTGCTCCCCAGGTGGCTATACTTGACGCGGTATCGCCGGGAGAAGCTGCGCAACCATGTTCGACGTGGCCCCGCGTGATGAGGCGCTATTATCTGATCTTCTCGCGGCAGGTAACGCTGATGCCCAAAAGTATCTGGATGAGTACGTTGCTGCTCTTGCTCGTATGGGGCATCCTGTACTTGCCCGTTCCTTTTCTATTCAAAGGAGACGCTCATAGTGCGAGTCTGTTCCTGGCGTTGTTGACAACGGTCGCTGCCGCTACTGGCACTGCGTTTATCTTTGGGGGGGAGCATGATAGTGCGTTCGAATTGACGCTTGCAACCCCAACCTCCATTCGTGTGGTAATGTTCAGTCGCTTTCTGCTGGTCGTTGGATACAATATCTTGCTGGCAGCCGGTGCCTCGTCGATGGTGGCATTATTGGATGGCGGGGGCTTCTGGACGACGATACAACTCTGGTTAGGGCCTCTGGTGTTGCTCTCGTCGTTGACGCTGACGCTTTCACTGCTCATGGGCTCATGGCTTGCTACATATGCGGCTCTTATCGTCGAGCTTTCGCAAACAGTAGTGTTTCACAGCCAGCAGCGCTGGCTCACATTCGATTTCGTGATCTCGCAGAACTGGCAAACCAGCCCTATCTTGCTCATACTGTCCATCGCATTGCTTATCATAGCAGCCTTCTACGCGCCCCGACAGCCACGCCTGGCAGCATTGTAGCTGTTATGAAGAAAAAAGGAGATGCTCTCTTGATACTGGATCGCCTCTATTATGAACTCAAAATTATGGGTCGTTGGGCCACCTTGACGCCTTTACTGATAGTGGTGGGCGCAATTCCCTTCGCCTTCTTATTGTTCGCTCTAAAAACTGATCCGAAACGCTTCTTAATGGCGGTGCCGGAGATGCTCTTACCGCTTGTTGGGGGCGTGGTGGTTGGTGCAGTGATTACTCAGGATTCAGCACTGGAGCTCCATTTGACGGTGCCGCGCAAATATCACTTGACCGGCATGTTGCGCCTGACCCTGGTGCTGCTCTCTATAGGATGTATTGCCCTGCTCTTTATCAATCTCTTGCCTGTCTTCAACTTGCTTTATATGCCACCCCAGGAACAAATACTGTTTTCTCCCTTTCAGTTGCTGCTGATTCGGCAAGGGATATGGTTTGCTCCGCTCTTGTGGTGTATCGCGGTCGGCTTCTGCTTTGCGCTCATCATGCAAGGCTGGACGGGGAATGTCGCTTTGCTCGGTGGTATCTGGGTGATCGAAATCGTCTTTAAGGATCTGATTGCCCTGAATGACTGGCTCAGGCCGACGTTACTTTTTCCCACAACGCTGCTTTTCTTTGGTATATCAGATGGTCCGCCGAGCGCCGTGCTGAGCTTTTTTGACACCTACTGGCTGACCACCCGTTTTGAACTGATCGGCACAGCCGTTGTGCTACTCGTGCTCGGTTGGCTACTCTTGCGGCAGACCGAACGGATGTTGAAAGGGACGACTGTCGAATGATGAATCAATATACTGTGTTTTATGGCGCTGTACGCTATGAGTTTCTAATGCAGATCCGCCGCCGCTCCGTCTGGATCACATTCCTGTTCCTGGCGGCCTTTGTGGTCACGATCTTTCTTCGGCGCCCCGACGTTACAGGGCTGAAGGCCATCATACTGGGTTCCCACCCGCTGGCCTATGGTCTGGCCTATTGGTCCAGAACTATCGATGCGTTTTTGCCGCTTGGCTTTGGTTGTTTACTGGCTGATCGCCTGGTCCGTGACCGCCGGACCAAAGTGGATGAGCTATTCACTACCCTGCCGAGTGGGCTGAGTGCGCGTCTCCTGGGCAAGTATGCCGGGAGTACGCTGGCAACGCTTGTGCCTTTTTTTATCTTCTACCTGCTGGGAGTTGGCGTGATCATCTTTTTCACGCATAATCTGCTCGTCTTGCCGGTCGCGCTCCTGACCTTCGTCACGATCTGTCTCCCGGGTCTGCTGTTTGTCAGCGCCTTCTCATTGGCCTGTCCGCTGATTATGTGGGTACCACTGTATCAGTTTTGCTTTATCGGCTACTGGTTCTGGGGTAATGATCTTGGAGTTCGCAATGGCATCCCTACACTCAGCAATACCATTCTTACGCCGGACGGGAAATTTATCGCCAGCGGCTTCTATGGCTGGGAGCAAGAATTTTTTCCTGCTACCCCTATGACTGCCAGTGCAAGTATGCTGTTGCTGCTGGGCATAGCCGCTCTGGTGCTGTTTGTGCTCTATTATGTCATACGCTGGCAGCAAGCACGCCAATAATGCTTGGCCGCGTGCATGCTCCATTTTTTTAAGGACAGATTTTTCTTAATTATAAGGAGTTTGAGGCAATGAAAGTAGTGATTGATGATCTCACCAAAACCTATCGTGGGGGCGTTCAGGCGCTTAAAGGGATTAATTTAACAATTGAGAACGGTATGTTTGGCCTGTTGGGACCCAATGGAGCGGGCAAGACGACGCTGATGCGCATTTTAGCTGGAATCTTGCGCCCGACGGCTGGAACAATCAAGGTCGGTGAATGGAATGGCAATACGGAGAGCGGACGGACGCACATCAAACGTATCCTGGGATATTTACCGCAAGAACTGGGGATGTATCCTGACTTGAGCGCGCGCGAGTTTCTCGATTACATCGGCATCCTCAAAGGGCTGGATGACCGCAACATGCGCAAAAAACGCGTTGGGGAGCTGCTCGAAACAGTAGGACTCAGCGATGTGGCGCAGCGTAAACTAAAAACCTTTTCTGGCGGCATGAAGCGCCGTGTAGGCATCGCTCAGGCATTGCTCAACGATCCTCGCCTGCTGATCGTGGACGAACCAACGGCAGGACTCGATCCCGAGGAGCGCATTCGTTTTCGCAACCTGCTCTCCGAACTAGGTGGCAACCGCACTGTGCTGCTCTCTACGCATATCGTCGAGGATATTGCCCAGACCTGTCATAACCTGGCGATCATGAAAAGTGGCATAGTCGTTTTCCAGGGCACCACGGTTGATCTGGCCCGTGAAACCGGTGGCAAGGTCTGGACAGTGACGACGCAAGGGGCCAAGCCGCAGGGGAATTTCACTGTCGTATCCACGCTCAATCTGGGTTCGTCCATCCAGTATCGCGTGGTTGGCGATCCCGAAGCGATTGTCCATATTCAAGGAGCAGTTGCCCGGCCAGCGGAACCCAGCCTGGAGGATAGTTATGTCTGGCAGATGCGCGAACTGCATGCCAGCCTAAAGGCAGAAGCTGGCCTCTAAAATGAGACAATATGCAGAGAAAGGTGCCATAGTCCTTTCTTTAGACCATTCCTGGCAGCAACCATGTGGCCGTCATCAACCTCATGGTTGCTGCTCAACATTCCCTGCATTCATTTACTGTGAAAGAGAGACACGCGAAATCTGCTCGCAAGGATGGGGTTTTGCGGCAGCAGCGTACAAACAGGCACTTGACAATAGAAACATCAGGATAGGATAATTGTAATCTCAAAAATAGGTATGTTTGACAGAAAATACTTTACCATATATCATCAAAACTGTATATCATCACAGCACACTCTTAGTCACAAAATTTATATTTTATTACTGTGTAAGGATATAAATCGGGAAATACACGAATTACAAGCAGATGACGATAGATACTCAGGCCATAGAACAGGATATTCGCAACTATATTCAGGAAAATACGCGCAATTTCACAGGCCGCGAATGGGTTTTTCAGGAGATCGACCGCTGGCTGGCAGATCCCAATGCTGCCCGCATCTTTCTGCTGGAGGGTGAGCCAGGAAGCGGAAAAACCGCTTTAGCCAGCCGTCTGGCGCAATTCTCGCTGGGGGATGCCCAACCACCTGCTTCAACCACGCATCTCCAAAAAAACTTCCTCAGTGCGATCTACTTTTGCTCGGCTCATAGAGATAGAAGAGACATTCTGCCAAACAACTTCAGCGCCTCCCTGATGGCTCAATTATCGGCGCGCTATGAAGCATATATCCCCCCGCTGGTAGAGAAAGCAGGGGTCTATTTTAATGTGAACCAGGACGTAGGCATCGGCTCACCCACTGGTATTGTTATCAAGCAATTGAGCATCTATATGGATAGAATGACCAATCCTGAGGATGCTTTCCAGTTTTCGATCCTCGAACCCTTGCCCGCCCTGGTGCAGGCCGATCCTGCCAAACAGATCCTCTTCCTCGTCGATGGGTTGGATGAAGCTGCTCTTTATAGCGGTCGCATTAATATCGTCTCGTTGCTCGCCCGTGTCAACGACCTGCCCCAAAATGTGCGTTTCATCTGCACCACTCGTAGCGACAACACCAGGGTAAAAAGTCTCCTATCAGAGGTAAACGTCTTTTATTTTTCGGCGCAGAATTATGATAAGCATAATCATGACGATATTTATGAGTATGTGGCACACCGCTTTACCAACGAAGCTGCACTCAGTGATCGCATTGCAAAATATGAGCAAAAACAAAAAAAGGTGCAGTACGAAACAATCACTCAGAAAGCTTCAGGCAACTTTCTCTATGTCCTCTACCTGCTCAATGCCATCGCGCGAGGCCAGCAATCGCTCAAATCGTTGAAAGATCTGCCGGTCGGTCTGGATAAGCTGTATTTTACCTATTTACAGCGTATTATTCCGCCAAACGATGATAGCCGCTGGGATGAAGAGTATGCTCCCTTTATGCAGATTTTGAGCGTCGCGCAAGAGCATATGACCCTGACCCAGTTGATGGCTTTTACAGGGAAAAGCAAGATGAAGGTGAAGAGCTATTATCGCAACCTTCAACATTTTATTGAATGCACCGATGATGGCGAGCAAAAAGATAACGCTCGCTTTCGCCTTTTCCATCAGTCTTTTATCGATTTTCTCGGCAGCAGTACCTTGCATGATGGCACAGATAATCGCTTTTATCTGCCGGTAGAGGAATGTCATCGTTTTATGGCGGAATGCTGCGCCCGGGAGGGCCTGGAGATCATTTGGCAGAACGAGAAGTATGACGATATTGAGCAGGAGCGCCGTTTGTATGCCCGCAAATATTACATTCTGCACCTCTATGAAAGTGGGCCGCGTTACAGGAGAGAACTACATAACATATTGACCGAAGAATCATATGGAAGAGCAAAACTGAAATATGACCCGAGCATGCGTTCTTACATCCTGGACCTCGACCTGGGACGACAGGCTCTCCTGTCAAACAATTACGATGAGCAGGAGAGTGTCGAACGCCTGCCACGCCTCTGGCGCTACTCGTTGCTCTATTGCAGCCTGGTTAGTAAAGCTGATCAGTATCCCGCGGAAGCGTTTCGCCTGGCAATGATGCTGCATCTGCCGCAAGATCGTTTCTATGGATTGGTGGATCTCATTACTCAGGCATTAAACAAAGTAGAAGCGTTAGTATCCATAGCAGAGTTTACTACCGATGATGAAGAACAGGATCGCCTGCTGCATAAAATAGTTGATGTGATTACTGGCATAGAAGACGAGAGTGAGCAACAACTGGCCCGGCAACGCTTGGGTCAGCTCCTGGCAAACATACAACATCCTGAGAGGGTTGAGGCCATCTTCAAGCTTATCGATGATGTGGCTAAGCAGGAGCACCTGATCTACTGCGTCTGTGAAACGCTCATCAATCGACAGCAGTTTGAACAGGCATTCTGCTATATTGCTCTATTTAACGACGAAAACAAGCGCGCCCAGCTATACTACAACATGGCATTGCAATATATTGATAAAAGCCAGTTTGATGATGCTTATAAAGCCATCAGCCAGGCACATGGTACTCCGTATTACGTTATGGGATTATGTAAATTTATCAAAGCTCTCGCCAGCAGGGAGGATGAGGCCAGCAGATTACAGGCGCAAACAACACTGGAGAGTCTGGAGCAGCATATTCAGACGTTATCTTCAGTGAAAGAGCGCGTGGAGATGCGCTTTACTCTGGTGGAGGTATTAGAGGATCTTGTTGCTAAAGAAGCTGTGCAAAAAGTGTTACAACAGATTGATGATGATGTAAAAAAATCCGAATGGTGGATGTTACGGTATCGTCTATGGGCGAAGCAGAAAAAATGGCCTCAACTTGCAGACGCTCTTCAAAAGAGGATCAAAGATAGGAAATCACGAGAAAAAGTGCGTGACCTCTATCTACAAGGGCTGATTAAACATCAGCAATTGGATCTGCTGCGTCAGCAGATCCCCGTTAATACAAGAAACAGCCGTCTCCAGCAGAGCATCGTGAAACAGATTATTGAGCATCTGGCCGAAAAACTCTGCTGGCAAGAGGCGGAGGATATATTGACCGGGCTGGAAAAGAATGTTGTGGCGGAGGCAAGGTATATTTTAGCCACAAAGCAGGCAAAGTTGCACCTCTGGGAGCAAGCATATAGTAACATTGAGAAGCTAGGCGATCCCAACCTTGAGATTTCTTCCTGGTATACCTTAATACAGGAGCTTATTCGGGAGCATCAATGGACGGAAGCGGAACGACATCTTGATCGTCTGAGCATCCCGCTCAAGATCAAAGCCCTGTGTGAACTGGGGATAGAGTATGCACGAGAGCAGCAGCCCGAGAAGGCCGCCATCCAATGGAGCCGCGTTGAAGCTTTATTGGGAACCATGCAGGAACAGCATGTCCATCGCAAAGCATTGGCAATCTTATCAGCAGCAGAGACCTCAAAGCAGCGGACCGATTATGATAATGAGCCTGTTGGTGAAAGAATCACACATTTTATTGAGCTTTCAAAAAACGTTACCTCGAACGCAATTCGTTCTATGCTGCTCCAGGGATTGGCAGGTATGCTGGCTAAAGCCTGTGAATTGGAGATGCTCCAGCGTATTCTTGAGGAGATTCAAGACAACAGTAGAAAAATCGAAGTGCTCCAGGCCATAGGGGAAGCCAGACTCAAAGTAGAAGGTGAAGAACAGCCAGTTGCCCCGGTCATTCAGGAAATGGCAGCAATCATTGAAGATACGCAGGACCAGATGCTGAAAGATCTGCAACAGATCCATCTCGTCCATCTGCTGGCGCAGGCAAAGATGTGGGAGCAGGCTGAGCAGCGTGTGGAAAACATTCAGGGGACCATTGAAAAAATACAGGCGTTGGGGAGGTTAGCGGTTGTCAGGTCTCAGGCGCAGCAAGTAGAAGAGGCCGAACAGGTATGGTCTAAAGCGAGAGCATTGGTAAATGTTATCTCTGAGCCAAAAGAAAAAGATGATGCCCGTTGTGCGCTCGCTCGTTTCATGGCGCAAGCGCGCGATTGGTATGCTGCCTATGCCATCATCAGCCTGATTGAGCTGAAAAACGAGAAGATTTCAGCACTCAGCAAGCTGGGCGAATCGTTTATGCTGGCCCAACAGCCGCACTATGCGCAGCAAGCCTGGGCAGCGGCGAAAGAATGCTTGCTACAGTTACAAACTCGGAGTGAAAGAGATGCCGCATTACGTGCCCTTTCCAGTGCGTTGATCAATGCTCAAGAAGGAGAAGAGGCTCGTAAAATTATTGATGAGATTCAGAATCCACTTTTTAAAACGAGAGCTTTGGCCGAACTGGGTTCTTTATTCTGGAAAAGCGAAAAGCGTAAGCAGGCCGAACTGGTCTGGATGGATGCTGAAGAGTCCCTCCTGCTCTCTGTGCCTGGCATCAGTGAGCGTTTGCACATCTATGCAGAGCTGGCGATAGGCATGGTGCGAGCCAGAGCATGGGAGCACGCAGAGAACATCTGGCACGAGATTTTAGAACAACAGGATATCTTGCTCACGCAGCAAGAAGCGGGCTCACAGGATCAACCTGTGCAGCCGACGGAAGAGTTTGCCACTGTGGTCATGCAGAGCACAACTCCAACCAGGAAAAAGAAGCGGCGAACCGTTAAGCCTGTCGTGCCAGCGCTACTTCAGCCGCAACCTCAGCCCCAGGAAAAAAAGCGAAGAAGTCGCGGCAGACGTGGAGGACGTAGAAAGAAAAAGGCGAATAGCACAGAAACAGCAGTAGTTGACCAGCAACATCCTGAACAACCAGGGCCGGGTACAATAGAGCCCATAGCAGTGTCATAAGGATGAGTGGCTATAATCATGCAAGAAGTGAACGCACATGAGAAGAGAGATGGTATGCAGACTCAAGGAGAAGATACGGTTTCTTTGAGCCTGACATCTTCTGATGCTGTACCTGGCAACAAAACCGGCGAGCAGGGTGAGCAGCCCTTAACGTTACAGAATAAAGAAGGGCTCAGTAGAAGAGCTCTCAGGAGGAAAAGGAAAAGAGCGAGGATGCTAGCAGCCGGCCTGTTTATCACCCGGCGGCGAGAAGAAACGTTGGACCCATCTCTTGAAAAAGCAGCCGACCCATTGGCTCAGGAGAATGAGGAAAAAACTTTTGCCCACTTGACTCAGGAAACCTTGAACCTGCAAATGGCACAGCGCCTCACCGTCGTTGACGTATGTATATTAAATGAGAATTTTGAGCTTGCTCATCGGCTTCTGCTCGCCTGGGAAGCTCAGACAGGGAATTTGCAGTGTCGCTATTTCTCGCTGCTCATGCTCCTGCATCTGGCTCAGTATGAGATGATGAAAAAGCTGCTTGCTCCGTTACCCCGCCTGCAAAAAAGGCAAGCTCTACTTACCTTAGCTCTTCTGCTCTCTATGGAGAGATCGCACGCGCAGGCGGTACAGGTGCTATTTGAGGAGCATACGACTTGGGAAGAGGCCATTCCAGGAATTTATCAGCAGGTCGCTGAACTATTGGCGAAAGCTGCCAGAATATTGCCTCCTCATAACGTTACCCCTATCGTCAATCTAAGGAACATTGATTTTCTCGCACATACCTGTCAGCTCTGGCAACTGCCGGAACTGACGGAGACAGTCCTATCGATCATACCTGAAAAGAAACGGCTCGCCTTACAACATCTTCTGAGTTTCCAGACGACCGAAGAGCGATTAACCAACTTTCAGACTCTTGAGGCGCTTGAGGACAGTAGACAAAAACATATCGGGCTTCTTCTGCTCATCTTCGCAGGTCAAAATACGCAATTACGGGCGTCTATACAGCAATGGCTGACAACGCCCCTTGAAGCTCCCATTGTTGCCATTCCTGAAAGCTTGCTGGCGCTATCTGAGGACGCGACACTAAAAGCCTTGCAGCAAAGTTTATTGTGTGCCTGCTTATATTCCCCTTATTTTGCGGCAATGGAATCGACAAAGGGATTATTACAGGAAGCGCCGTCGGTCCCCATTACACCGCAAGCTGTATTGGCGAGCCCTCAAATAGCAGCCGATGAGTTGCGGGCGATCCTCGAAGGCGAGCAGATAACGACGGAGCAGGTCAGTCGAGTACAGCAACTCATGCAAAGCTTGCCGGAATATGAACAGATATTGATAACGATGCAGCTCGGTGAACGTTTATTGCAGTCGCAGCGATGGAATAAGGCCAGATCCTACTTTCAAAAATTCGTGGTCCCGCTCTATTCACCGGTGGTTTCTCACAGCGTATCCGAGTTGCCTGAGAGCGTGTGGCAGCGTATCGAGCAGCTATTGAAGCCCATTTTTGAGCAGGAAGAGCTTAAAAAGACGCAGGAAGAGTTTCTGCTCATTCTTATTAAGATAAAACAGGAGGAGCGTGCCCTGCGATTGGTCGCGTCTATCACCTCATCCGAGAAACAGGAAAAAGTGGTTTTGCAGGCAAAAGAACTCTTTATCAAAGAGCAGCGGTGGGAATTGGCGCTGCGTGTCATTGAAAAAATGCATAATGTGATCCATCGGGACAGGCTGATGAGGCTCTTGAGCGGTCGATTTGCCCTCGAACAGCAATGGGAATGGGCTGAGGAAGCCATAGAGAAAATTCGAGATCGTCGCCAGAAAACGCGAGCGATCCAGAAATTGGGGGAGGAGTTGTTCAATGCAGACGAGCAGCAGCGATTGATTCGCTTGATTAGACAAGCCTGGGGTAAAGCTGAGACGCGAGAAGAGGCGCTAGAACTCTTCTTGCCCATTAAAGGGCTGCTTGTTAAGCATGAAGAGCTCATTCCAGCGTTGCGCAACGCCTTTGCCTGGACAGAGGCTTTTTTATAAGAGCTATCATCCCTGCTGCCATAACAATTGCAAACTGTACAGTTCCGCTTCCTCAAAGTGCTCCTCATACGTTGGGTCGGAAGTTTGCAGGAGCTCTGTCCAGATTTGACCGGCTCTCCGACTGATTGCTTTGAGTTGCGTCTCTACATGTGCCCAGGATTGAGCATCACCCATACCTCGGATGAGCTCCAGGTAAAGCAATAAACCCTCATGCGTTGCAGGCATAGCCATAAGTTCCTGCTCCAGCATTTGCCAGATTTGTTCTGCCCACTCTTTTTGTCCAGCGAGCCATAAGCCGCCCGCGAGTTCGGAATGCGCGCGTATTCTCAGCCCCGCTCGCTCAATCTGCTGGAGCGCCAGTTCTGCCCTGGACCACTGCTGTGCATTGCTATAAGCGCTGGAGAGGGCGCGCCTCATCAAATCTTGTTGCTGCGTTGTCGCAGCATCCTTTAGCATTTCCTCGGCCTGTTGCCAGCAGCTCTCAGCCGCCTCGCCCTGCTGATCAAGCAGCAGAAGTTCGCCAAGCTTGCTCAGGGCCGATACCTTCCTTTCTATCTGGACAATTTGCGCTATCAATTGCTGCGCCTGTTCCCATTGCTGAGTTTGTGCCAGAGCTTTACAAAAAACGTAGAGAACTTCGTCCTTCTCGGCTGTATGGGGAAGAGGTGCCAGCAGCATCATACCTTTTTGCCAGACCTTTTCAGCTATTTCGTGACGTTGTCTTGACCACAGGACAGCGCCATAACGAAAGTAAAAACTGGCTTTCTCCAGGTCATTTTGCTCAATCTGATCGATAATCTCCTGTGCATGCCCCCTCTGATCGATGAGTGCATAGCTATAGGCCATGATCGTCCATAACCTGGCGTACCGCGCGCTATAGGTGATCTTCGAGAGGCTCGCCTCTATCTGTTTGCAGGCATTCAGTGCCTGCTCGTTTGCCCCTGCCTGGACAGCGGCCTCAACGCAATACGCTAGCGCCTCTATTTTGCGCACCGATGTTTGCGGCAGCAGGCCGATAAACTCCTGCGCTTGCTGCCAATATCTCGTCCTGGCGAAGGCTTTGCTCATGAGGAAAAGCAAGCGCAGGCGCAAGGACCTGTCAGCAAAAGAAGAGATCAGCAGATTGATCCGATGGGCGTGCGTCAGGTGACTATGAAATTGGAAGAGGGTCGTTACTTCCTGCTGAACGCTTTGGTATGAGCCTTTTTTGTGCTGCTGCATTGCCAGCGTAAACTTTTCGAGCACATCCTGGATATTGAAGGTCTGTGCAACCAGGCGTTGATCCGCAATAGCGACCTTGCCTTCAGATTGGATATGCCAGGTGAGTGGACGCGTGCCATGCTGCTCGATGAGAACGCGCAATTGCGTGCTCCAGGCCCGCTTGAACTTCGTTTGCTGCCAGGAGATGCTACCTTCAGCGATATGTTTTAGCTGCTCTGCCGCCCACAACTGAGCCCGGTCGCTATCCAGATCTATCTCGTTGAGGGGAGGTGGGGTAATATGCTGTGCTTCGGGCCATTGCGCAGGATCAATAGTTTCAGGTAGAAAGATATTGTGTCGCCATTCGTAATAGAATGGCAGCCCCATCGACTTCTCGGTGGTCTTTCCTCCTTTCTGGTAGATTTGTAACAGCCCCTTTCTGTTCTTGACCTGCCAGAGTTTATCTTTTTTCTCTCCTTTAAGCGGTTGAAAGGTGATATACTGCTGCACATGCAATTGTTCTAAAATGGTATTGACAAAAGAGGGATTGCGCAACTTTAAGAACAGGACTATCTGTCTGGTTGTACAAGGAGCAAGATCCAGCAGGCAGCGGATAACAAATTGTTCAATAGGGGTATCAACGATGCGCTGCTGGATGGTGAGTTGTACCGATCCTTTCACCATAAAGAGTGGCAGGGCCACCATTGTCTGCTCACCCTCAGTAACTACCTGCCAGGGGGAGAGGGCCATCGCATCAGACGGTCGCCAGCTCATTACCATATCACCTTTCCTCTCCGGGGGTAGAGAAACGTACGCCAACATGCGTTCTGAGCGATTTAGCAACAGAGAGTATCTTTTGATAGAACTTGCGCGCTTCCCCTTTTAGTCCGGTATAGTTGTGCGTCGAGCCAAAGATGAGCAGGAGCCGGCGAGCGCGACTCATGGCAACATTAATACGCCTCGGATCGGCCAGGAAAGAAGAAGGCATGGTGTTTTTGTCATTGAGTACCAGACTGAGGAGAATAATATCCTGTTCCCTCCCCTGAAACGCGTCAACCGTGCCAAATTCGACCAGGATGTCTGCTGGAACGTCTTGCATCTGCTGCTTGTAGAGCGATTGCAGCAGATTAGTTTGAGCGCGATAGACCGAGATGACGCCGATCTCTAAAGGTCGTATCTGGCATGGAGAGGAACTCGCTCCCAGCTTATCAATAATGTCTTTTAATACGCCGATAATCAGAAAAGCTTCGGCTTGATTGAGGCGTGACTCTCCTTCCTGCTGATGTATCCAGTATTTGTTAGGAGAGGTGTCGATCCAGGCCAGATGAGCCTCCGCATTGGGCAACCACCAGCAGGTCTCTAGAAAATGCTCCCGCTCTTCATCTCGACAGCCCTGCGTTAACGCTCCATGATAAAACTGATTGATCGTCCCCATAATCTGAGAATGCATACGGTACTGCCGCGTGAGCATTAGCGTACGCTGATAGTGAGGAGCTCGCTGTGATAGGTATTCAAAACGTTCGGCAAAAAATGCTGAGAAGAAGTGGCGTTGAATGGTTTTTAAGTTCATTGAGACCTGATCATCGTTGTCAGCATACTTTTTTGCCAGCTCATGCAATTGTTCGGCCATCTCAGAATGAATAAGCGGGGGAAGCTGTTTATGGTCTCCCACGAGAATAATTTTTTTGCCAAAGAGACAGGGGATCAGCAATTCATTGGCGGAAGCTTTCGATACTTCATCAATGATGACGTAATCGAAGCCTTTCTGGCGAATGTTGGTAATCGTATTCAGAAAACCGTAGGTGCCGCTATGGACGCAGGTAGTGCCGTAGACGTTCGCGTTTTGCAGAAACATCTCCCAGACGTGTTTGGGCACCTCAATACCGTCCTGCTGTAACGCTGCCAACCAATCTTCGAGAATAGAGATGCGTCGGGCCAGCGTGTGGATATCCCAGCCTTCGCTGGCTACATATTCCCAGTTCTTCTTCATCTCGACGATATCTTCATAGTACGGAATGCCTTCCTCGTGCCAGTGGAGCATATCTTTGACCGTGGTCGGAATGAGATCGTAATAGCGCTGCCAGTAAATCTGTAAAGCCTGTAGTGAATGCTGGGCGCTTCCGTATTTTATCTGCGTTTGCAGTGTTTTACATTGCTCCTGTGCTATAGCCAGCAGTTGCTGTGTGTCCGCAAGTGTGGCTTCGCACTCCTGCAACGCTAAACATTGTTGCTGCACCTGCATTAACTGAGCTTGCAGGGCGCAGAGATCAAGCTCTTGTTTGCTGATGAAGCTCTGATAATGCAACTGAATGCCTTCCCAGCATTCGACAAAGAGGGGATATAGTTCAAAAAAGTAGCGTAATGCTTCAAGATCCGCTTTGACCCCATCAACAATGGAAGCAAGCCAGCGTCTCACAGCACTGCCCTCGACGAACTCCAGGCCGATCTCGTGCATCTTTCTTTGATTGCCAATACGCACCGCCAGAATGTCAGCGTGTTCAGCCAGGCGAGAGAGGGCATTATCAACGGCCAGATTGGTCTGCGAGGCAATCAGCACAACGCCGCCCTGTTGGACGATCTGATAACATAGCTCTGCAATAAAAGTCGTTTTACCCGTGCCCGGCGGCCCCTGCAAAAGAAAAAAGTCAGGTGTAGCCAGAGCAAGTTGAATGGCCTGTTTCTGCTCCTCGTTCAGATCATCACGCAGATAGCGTTGAATGGGCGTCTGTAGATCCTCTTCGCTCAGTGGGGGAATTGCGTTCACCAGCTCTTCATTATCGCCAAATAAAAAAAGGTCAAGCGGTAGTACGCCGGGCAGCCTTGTATACGTTAGCAGACGTGTCAGGGCATCCCTCTGAATCGTCAGATCACCGATAGGATTAAATTCAAATTTTGATTGAGTCGCCAGTGTACGCAGCAATGCATCTGGTACCGGGTTTGTATCATCGGTTTTCAGCAGTAGCACGCCATTTTCCGCTTCATAGTGTTGAATCGAAAATGGGTAATATATCTGTTTTCTCTTCTTTTTAGCTTTTTTCCCCTTTAATACCAGGCTTATTTTGCGTTTTTTATCGACGCACATCAGTAATTGCTCTGAACAACGCTTATTATCTTTTTCTGAGAGCCTGATCTCCAGCATGCCCGAATGCAATAATTTGCAATCAACCGTTGTAAACGTAAAACTTTGACTTTTGGCAGTTGCAATGGCTGCATCCAGGTATTCCATGTTGAGCAGCGTTCTACCTTCGAGCCGAGCGCGGCGTAACCGCTCTTCCTTTAATAAAAGTTCGTGCAGCGTTTGTAACTGCCGGTCATCAGCAGGTACTTCGGCACTAAAAATACCCAGGCAATTTATCCTCGTCTCATAGTGCTGGCACTGCTTCAGACTGATCTCTCTGGCAAACGTTACAGGGACGACATTATCAATGCACGTTGCTCCGTCTTGTGCATGAGCCAGAAAACGCCATGCAGCGAGCGCATTGATGTGGGGGAAGCGAATGCCAATTTGACTTTTCGCTTTGTTCTGCCAGCAGACATAAACCAGGAGCTGAGCCGGCTCCTGCTCATTGTGAAATAACGCCTGTAATGCTGTGAGGGTTGCTTCAGACGCTGCCGCGTCCACCATAGATGATACGAGCCTCTGTTCAACAGCGCAAGGAAGAAAAAACAGCGTGATAGGCGAATGGGTAGAAGAAGTGCGAATCGCTTGCGTCACCATAATTCTGCCACCTGGTATGGCTATGATAGATGAATGATGCTGTGTATTAAGAATTCCTGTATTCCTGATATTGCTATGGCAGCTTCTCAAGAATGATAATTAAGAACAGATCATGTCTAACATAGAGAGCTATCTTTGACCTTTGTATATCATTGCGTTTAAGTATAAGGTAATTCTTTTTGACAGTAAAGGCTAGTAGCCATAAAATGTGATAATCATAGACTTTAAAAAGAATAGAATATCTGAAAGGAGAATGTGATGATTCAGGGCAGGAGGGAACCTCTACACAATAATGCGCGCCAGCCTCTCCGCTACCACGATTTTGCCATTCGCTTTAGCCAATATGATGAGTCTAGCAGCACATTCAAAGTCTGGGTTGAAGGCGAGACCCCCGGTGGCAGTATGCGCCCTGATGATGCAGTTCTCTGTGCATATACGCCAGCCGACTTTGGGAACGATCCTACCTCAAAAAAGGGCGGCATACTTGACAGATTAGAGCGGCGCAAGCTCAACGCCGGAGAAATGTATGCTCTGGGGCATTTACTTGCTAACATGGCGTTACCTGAAGGTATTGTCCGTAACCTCTTGCAGCGTAGCCTTGCCGCCCTGGCTGCTGACGAAGGGCTGAGAATACGTATGCACCTCGATCCGTTAGTGCTCGTTCAACTACCCTGGGAATTTATGGCCCTGCCACAGGTGACAGGCGAGCCAAAGCCTACTGATTTTCTGGCTTTACGGCGTGAAATCTCGCTCGTGCGCGCAGACAGCGTTGAGTCGGCCATCCGTCCTTTACCCGACCAGAACCAGCTCAGGGTGGTAGGCGTTTTTTCCAGTCCAACCGACTTGTCGCCTCTTGCAGTCGAGAAAGATAAACTTGCCCTTCAGGAAGCCCTGGAACTGTTCCAGAAGGCTGCAGGACAAAAGATAATCTCAACCATATGGGTTGAAGATCCTGCAACGCGTCTTGCGCTGGAACAGGCGCTATTAGATGGCGTTGATATTTTCCATTTCGCCGGTCATGCCATGTTTGACGCACAAATCAGGCAAGAGGGCTTTATTGTGTTGGAGCGGGAAGATTACTCCAGCGAGAGGTATAGCGGCGAGCGTCTGGCTCAACTGCTGCGAAACGCGGGCGCTCGTCTGGCGATATTAGGCGCATGCGAGACGGGGCGTCGCAATGAGCAGAGAATGTGGAATGGCCTTGCTCCAGCTTTGACGCGCGAAAAAATACCAGCCGTACTGGCCCATCAATTCGATATTTACGATGCCAACGCGGCCCTGGTGGCTGAAAGAGTATACCTGCGCATTATGACCGGCTATACCATTGATGAAGCAGTATTCGAGGCCCGTCAGGCCATTTACCAGCGCAAAGGTTTAGAGAGCCGTGATTGGGGCGCGCCGGTGCTCTACCTGCACGATAAAACAGGAATACTCTTTCCCATTCCAGAAGTGGACGCTTCAGCAGGCAACCCGAACATGCCATTTATACAGGTAGTAAACGCCTTCAAAAAAGTTTCGGGTGATGTGATTGACGTGAAGCTGCACAAAATGAAACGAGGCCATGTTTCCATCAATGACAGTGTTGATGTCATTGATGAGCATGGCTCGTTCACCAGCCTGGAGATTGATGAGTTAACGTAAAAGGTCTAAGCATGTAGCGTTGCGGGATAGCTATCAGGCGTTGGCCTTGAGGATGCGAGTTTGTTCAAAAGCCATTGCAGATGTTTTCCTTCTAACATCAGAACGTCTGCAATGGCTCTGTGGTTGACATAGCGTTATGTAACAATAACTATCATATCCATAGTCGCAGGATGAGCAGTACAGGTCAGATGGAATGTGCCCGCGATATTCCAGGGGGGCGATGTCCAGGACTCTCCGATGTCAATGCGTATGCCAGCAAGGCCGCCGAAATCAGGAGCCCCCGCTTCGCTCTCCTGTATTCCCAGTTTTCCTACAGTCAAAATATGCAGGGAGCCGTCGCCCGCATCATCCACGAAGGTAATGGTCGAGCCTTTTTTGATAGTGATTGATGGTACGGCGAAGGATGCTCCAAGCAATTTCACTGTATTTGGGTTGTTAACCTTAGAGCCAGATGCGTCACCACAAGCAACAACCAGCGTGAGAACGGCGCAGCAGGCCAGCAGGAAAAACCCCTTCTTCACAGAGACCCCCTTCTCTTTAGTCGCCCTGTTCAACCCTGACTTCTATTGTAGGATCGACTGCAGCCGGAGTCACGAGGCGGCGTGGACGCCTGACGACGCGGATCGGCTCGTGCCCTGCCGCAGATTGCGCACTTAACCATTGCGCCATAGAGCGTTCCGGGCCGGTGCGGCGCAACAAATAATAGGTTAACAGCGCCACCGGACCAAAGAAGGTCTGAACCGGAATGGTGATCCCGATGCCAGCGCGCCCGAATTGCTGTACCACCAGCGGCGAGAGAGAAGGGATAATCGAGCCAAAGATGGCGATAATTACCAGCGAGGCCAGGACCCCTTTGCGCCCAAAACCTTTAAAGGCGCAGATGGTAAATAGAGCAAAGATCAGCAGATCGCCAATGCCCAGGTTTGAACTGTAGGAACCCATAATCCAGCCCATCGCAGCATCCAGTGGCTGACCATGAAAGCGATCAGCCAGGTGCTGGCTGATGGGGATAAACACAGTGAAGGTGAGATCGTAGGCCGCGAGGATAAAGCTCAGCCAGGCTACCTGGCGCAGATGCATCCCTCCCTGGACATAGAGGTTCGAGACGCCGACCACTGCGGCCAGTACAATAATATTGTTGAGCACCCAGTAAATTTGCCATCCTTGAGTGGTTCCCATCAAGGTACGCGTGACTACGATATTACCCGCAACCAGGAAAATGATCAGCGGCCAGAGATAGCGGGGTCGCAGAAAGGGTCGTAGAGCCATATAGAGCGCGCTGCTAAACGTCAGAACCAGCATGCCGGTCAGCAGATAGCCTGGCATTACCAGGTAAAGGAAAGGGAGCAAGAGAATGAAGAACAGGACCAGGGTGATATCGCGCGCATTGAATACTCCCAGCGCGGGTCGTTCCAGGCGCACGCGCCGGAAGTAGAGCAGAGCCAGTGCTGGAGCGCCCAACCCGGTGATGAAGGTCACAATAATTTGAAAGGTCACTACAATCCGTATGTCCATTTTAATCAACCCTCCTGGCTGCAAAAGTCGTCTCCAGCAGATCCGCACGTAGCGGGCGGAGTTGGACCAAGTCCTGATCACGCGTGACACAGCCTACGACACGGACATTCAACCCTGCCTCCTGATAGCGCCGTTCGATCTGCGCCTGCGTGACGCCGCGGAGCAGTGCTTCTGCGGAGATCATCATCTCGATCCGGTTATTCACAACCTCGGCACTAAAGCGCGCGGGCCAGGGTTCGGAGGGAAGTGCCTCATAGACCTCAATGAGGTCGCGCATCGTCACGTACTGATCATTCACGCGCAGCACATTAGAGGCTTTCCCCAGGATATTCGATGTGGCAGACACGGCTGCCAGGTCACAGGTCAAGGGAGAGTCGGGCAGATTTCTCACAACATCGCGGGTATCATAGCGAAACACGGGCATACATTCTCGGTAGGGATAATAGGTCGTGACCACGAGGGTTCCCAGTTCGCCGGGGGCTGCTGGCTTGCCTGTGTCAAGATCAATCACCTCAAAAAAGCCCACATTGAGGTCGTGATGGAGGTGTCCCTGGTTGCAAATACGCCCCCCCATTGGCAGAATCTCAGTCATACCGTAGTTATCGCTGATGATAGCGGGTCCCAGCGTCTCGGTAACGGCTCGTTGAAGCGCTCGCGAGAGCACCTCGCCGCCGCAGTAAATACGGCGCAGGCGGAAAGATTTGGGTCCCAGGCCACGCCGTCGTGCCTCTTTGACGAGTTGGGCCAGATAGCTTGGATAGGTGGAGAGCAGCGTGGGAGCTTCATCTCCGCCGGTCAGTAACTGATCCAGGCTCTCCTCTACAGGGATGATCCCCAGAACAGAGATACGCATTTTTGCCAACCGGGAGATCGCGGTATTTATCTGGACCGCGCCGGTTGCGCGCGAACTAATATTGATTTGCCAGCAATCACCTGGATAGACCTCGTTACGCAGCAGACCACTAAGAGCGGCGAGTGCGGGCCAGAGTTCTATCTCGTATTTCGAGAGCCATATCTCGGCTGGACGACCGGTCGTGCCAGTCGTGCGGGTAGAGATATGCGGTTGAACGTCACTACAGAGGAAATCTTGCTGTCGTTCCAGCAGATCCTCCTTGCGCGTTACGGGGATACGGGCCATGTCGTCCAGCGTCAGCTTATCGGGGATAATGTTGTGCGCAGCAAAAAGCTTGCTGTAGTAGGGAGAGGTACGCATCAGGCGACCTGCCGTATGCTGCAGCATCCTGAGCTGATACTCCTTACGCGCTTCTGGATCGGTAAAGGGGCCATCCAACAACTGTTGCACATCATCGCCTGCCGAGCCAAACTCTTCCAGCGTCTTCAAGGCGTCTCCAACCAGACGCTCAAGATTACGTGGATTGATATGCCAGCCCCACATCATCGCCATAGCCATGCGAAACTGGCGAATCCCTGTCTCAAACACCTATCTTCTCTCTTTCGTAGATAGCTATCCAGGTGAGCGACAGGACCCCTTATGCAGCTACGAATCGACTCCCATCGTAGAGACAAAACCAATGAGAGCCACTTGCAATGCCTGGACCGGCTAGAGCAGCATATTTCGGTTACTAGCCGCAAATATTAGCAAGGGTATCTTTATCTGAATAATCTACAGAGCGGTCCTGTCATTTTAGGGAAGTGGGAACGTTAGGAGCTTGCACCGCAGCCCAGAAAGAGGACAGCAGTCAAAGATCCGAGTGCATAGCGGCCATACTTGAGGGTACAAATGAAACGAGCCATAGAAAGATCTCCTTTCCTGATCGCGGTACCACTGATACGCATCTTTGCGTATTCTTAAAAAAGGCGATCTAGAACCGGACTCGCTGCTAGTCTCTATTACCGCAGCCTGGTTCGATAGATACTTTAATTATAATCTCCACAACCTTATTTTGTCAATCGCTTGATAGATACTCACTAATAGCTTTCAAAGCTATTCTAAATTAGAACAAATCTATCGGATAATGCTTCATTTGCTGGTAGTTTCCCTTGCTTCAACTTATCTCGTAGCCTGGTCCGAATAAATCTGGCACCGGGGGGACTGCGATTGCCTTCCCTCATATCCGTTAGTCAAGAAGATGTGCTATACTGCTCTTTGAAGATAATTTAACGGAGGGGAAGAAGCTCCAAAAAGACCTGCCCGGATGGAGCTTTATTGCAAGATAAAGAGGCGGAAAAGCGAGGCAAAGAGAAAAGCGAGACGGACCGCGTCGCCAACACGCATCCCTCACACAAGCTCAATGCCTACGTGGGCGATTACGAACATCCCGGCTATGGCGTGATCGCGATAACGCGGGCTGGTGACGAACTGCAAGCGAACTTCAACAACATCACTGCTCCGCTCAAACATTATCATTACGATATCTTTGATCTGCAAATAGAGCGTTTCGATCTTGACTTGAAAGTCTCCTTCTTGAACAACTTCAAAGGCGACATTGATACGCTTGTTGCGCCTTTAGAAGTAACGGCCAGGGATATCGTCTTCAAACGCGTCGCCAGCAAGGAAATGACGGAAAGGAGCTTCCTGGAGCAGTTCGTTGGAGCGTACGAATTGATGGGCGTGCGTGCCACTGTTGCGCTCAAGGGGGAGAAGACTCTGCAATTGACGGTACCGGGGCAACCTGAGTACGAACTGGAGCCATACAAAGGCACAGAGTTCCGTGTCAAAAACATGTCCGGCTTTAGCCTGGAATTTATGCGCGCTGAGGCCGGGCAGATTACCGCAGTGGTTATCACCCAGCCATTCGGAACGTTCACAGCGCAAAAAGTCTGATCCCAAACTTGCTTACATGTTGTTATTCTATCCTTCGTGTGCGTGCCTGCTCGCGAACAGCCTGCAAATTGAGCAACTCGGCCACCTCGTACGCTGGTACGGGACCGGATTTAGGGCGCAGGCGGATCAGCGTGGGAAAATGCCCTATGCGCCCATGTAGCTCGGCTAATAGCACAAAAGCCGCGGGCGCATAGCCCGGCGGATTGATGAGCAGCGGGCGCGTCTGCCACTCCTTCGCAGTCAACCCGACGGCATCAACAATGGCGCTAACCTGCGCCGCCAGTGACTGCGCCTGATCGATCTGCACAGGAAGCGTGCGGATCTCGTCGATACTCGTCCCGGCAAGCGCCTCAATCTGTGCCCTGTGCTCGTCGGTAAGTGGGTGCGTGAAGTTTAGAATGAGCATTATCTTTTCTTTCTTCCCTATTATGATCTTTTAGCCGATCCCACTTTCATGGTTTTATCTACTACGGCTAATAACGTTTCAGTATCCTCTTGCGACAAGGATAGGGAGTTTGGACCACGTTTATAGTGCGGCAAACAGATGATAGGAATCCTCAATATTTCACACATCATTTGCAGATCATCTTCTGGTTGAGCGTTTATTACCAGAAATTGTTGGATATATGTTCCTCCTAAGTACCGCATAGCAGTGCTGAGTTGTTTAGTACCGTAGAGACCTCCAATTTTTTCCTTATCGGAAGTTTTTGCTTCTATGATACCAACTTGATTCCGGTATCCAATCATGACATCAATATCTACCCTATTACTTTTATCCTTAACGCCGCACATCACTTCGTACTCGTGGGCACGCAGCGCATTTGCTATTGCTTCTTCGAACAGATGCGCATGAGTATCTTTTTGAAAAGTCGCTCCTTTTTCTTCCCATATATCTTTTCCTGGTCCCAATTGGAGATCTAATACATCATGTAGATGGAGATATTCTGGTAGCTGTTCTCGTCGCTCGTGACAAAGTTGATGATTTTGCCAGCTATACCAATCAACAGCACTTTGTCCCCCTTCGCTCTGGAAATAAATTACCGATCCATTGAGCTGTGCCGCAATCTGGTAGGCTGCCAGGCACATTGTTTTCGTACCACCGGTCAAATTGAAGATAAGCGGTTCCGTTGTTACTCCTGGTAGTTTCTCAAATCCTCTGTTAAGAGCGTTAGCAATGGTCTCGATATCATAGGGGCCAGTTTCTACTCCGTAAACGTTCAATTTCTGTTTCTCAAGCACCGTTTTGAGGTTTTCGAAGATCCTCTGCGTTCTTGTCGTGTAAATAAACACTACATTATCTGGCTTAAAATGTAATACCGGCAAAAAATTCGGTAATGGTTGCTCTCCTATCAGGGCGATCATTGTGGTCATTATTACTTTCCTCCTCTATTTCTTCCGAATCCTTCTTAACGCGTAACATTCCCTTTTCCATAAGTATACCGGCATAATGGGCAAAACGCCTCATCAGTTTTACTGAAAAATCTCATACATTTCTCTTATATTTTCTGCAAAAGTGAGAGATAGATATCACTCCTCATCTCCGAAATACTTGCCGAACTTAGCTGCGAGGAAGTGATAGTCCAGGCGCTCATCTTCGGGAATGTTCCAGGCTGCGTGACAAAGGCTGAGCAGGACAGTTTTGTGCGTGTTGATGGTGACGGGCGCGAGGCCGAGTTCTTGCGCTACTTGTTGCGGTCGCAACCCCCTGGCAAAAGCTCGCAGCACCTTGAGTTGCGCCGCAGTGGCGTTGTTGGCAACCTCAGTGCAACGAGCGCGATCCTGCGCGTCCATTTGCGCTTGCTGGTCCTCCTGAGCGCGCTGGAAAGATAATGCGGGACTGTAGAAGTAAGCTCCCAGGGAAAGGAAACGGCCCTGAATCAGCTTAACCCCGGCATCTGCTGGAACATGCATCATTTTGCCCTGGTCCGCCTTTTCTCGCACAGCATCAGGCGTATAGAGGTGCCAGATATGGTCGTGATGATCAAAATTGAGTGCCGCCACCGAGATTGCCAGCAAGGCCATCAAACGCCGCCCGCCGCTCACAGAGAGATGGACGCGATACCCCTGCTGTTTCAGATCGCCCAACAGCCGATGGATGCTATCAAGCGTGCCATCAGCATGTGGATTATCGACAATATCGTCAATGGGTTGCCCATCAAGTTCAAGCACTTGCGAGCGAAAATGGATTTTCTGCCGCGTCAACGGATGGGGATAGACAGCGCCGCTAAACTCAACATTGAGGCGCAACAGGGCCTGGTAGAGCTTTGAAGGAGCACTGGCTTTGGGGTGCAAAACAATAACTTTCGTGATAGGAAAGCCCTGTTGTAACAATAAATCAAGCGTAAATGTCACAACCTGCGGCTGACCGCCCAGCGTCGCCACAAGAATATGGGGATGATCCGGCATCCGTCACTCCTTCCTCTCAATCACACTTTACCCGAATAGCCAGGAATAGAGCAATTATAATGCAAGGTGATATGAACCTGGCAATTTCGCTTTGAGTACCAAAAACGAAATTGTCGATATCATATCATAGAAAAAGCAGTAAGTATATGATCAGTTTGCCTAAACAAAAACGCTTGAGCTGTGTTCCCCAACACGTAAGCTCAGGCGTTTTTGTTTGTCTGCGAGGATGGCTATTCGGCGATCTTTCTCGTCAAAACAGTCAGCAACTGTAGTACTGAGTCAAACTTATTGTCTAACGAAGCAAAACGCTGCTCTAGCGAAGCAAAACGCTGCTCAGTTTTGTTTTCCAACGAGGTAAAACGCTGCTCGAACTTGTCGAATTTGTTTTCCAACGAGGTAAAACGCTGCTCGAACTTGTCGAATTTGTTTTCCAACGAAGTAAAACGCTGCTCGAACTTGTTTTCCAGTGTTACCAGGTCTTCCTTCGTTGCCATATGAGCTTCAAGCCTATCCAAACGGGCATCAATGCGCCTAAAGCGGATATCTAATTCATGCTCTGTAGCCCCTTGATACTTCGCCAGATGTTGAAAGCTTGCCGTTATATCTTTTGATAGCTTTTCAACGCTCGCATGTAACATGGCGGTCGTGTGTTCTTGTGCTATTAATCTTGCCTCAATGTCTGGAAACTGAGTCATTAGTAATCCTCTCCCTTGCTACGTTTTTCAACCTTGAAAGAGTATAACATTACTCAGCAGCATCTGACAATAAGCGAAGGGCTTTTCAATCGCTTACCGATTGAAAAATTTACTCATGCCCAGCTCTCCCGGCGAATGATCCAGCGCGGTTAACTGCATCGCGATTTCGCTGCGGTGTTGGGTCTGATGGTTGATAATCACAAACAAAGAGGAAGGTGGCACTGCCAAATCTTGACATAAGATGACAGCTATTCATATTACAATACTTATGGTATGCTATAACTCTCCTGGGAACCAGTTGCATATTCCTTATGTACATCTGCTTCTCTCTGTCTCGGTTGCTAAAGGAGGTTCTGTTTGTCCAAGCGAGAATTTACCGTTGCCAATGAACATCTCTATAATCGCTCCAGTGCGACCCGCTGGATCATCTCCCATCTTTTGCGCTATAAGCATCTGGCCTTAGGCTTTATGTTCCTGTCAATTATCACAAATATACTCTTTTCTGTCATCCCGACGTTAACCGGCGTGGCCTTCAATGTTGTGCAGCAGGGGAGCGCGGGCTTCAGCCAACTGGTGCAACTGGCGCTGACCATGCTGGTCGTGGTGCTTGCCAGCGGCCTGATTGACATCTCCGCGCGCTTGACGGTGGAGGTTCTCGGGAAACGCTTTGCGCGTGACGCCCGTGAGGAACTGTATATTAGCCTGCTGGGGAAAAGCCAGACCTTCCATAACCGCCAGCGCGTCGGCGATGTAATGGCCCGCGCCGCCAATGATATGACCCAGTTGAGCGATATGGTCGTGCCCGGCTTTGATGCCATCTTCGATTCGTTTACCAGTTTAGCCGTGATTCTTACCTTCATTGGCTTCCTGAACGTGAAATTGCTGCTCACCCCGCTGCTCTTCACCGTGGCCTTCTTGATTGCTCTGCGCGCCTACTCGCGTAAGCTCAGTCCGGTCTCCGATCAGATGCGCGAACAGTTCGGCGAGACGAATGCCGTGCTGAACGAGGCCGTGACGGGCATTGAGGTGGTCAAGGCGACCGCGCAGGAAGAGCAGGAGAAGAGCAAGTTCAATCGCAATGCCTCCCGCTACCGCGATTTCTACGTGAGAAATGGGCAGATTCAAGGACGCTACCTGCCAATGTTGCTGCTCGGCATCACGCTGGCGCTGGCCTTCTTGCAGGGCCTGTATATGGTCACGCAGCAGCAGCTATCGCTCGGCAGCCTGGTGGCTTTTATGGGCCTGATGGTCAATCTGCGCTTCGTCTCCTTCATGTCCCTCTGGACCTTTAGCCTGGTCCAACTGGGCGTGGCAGGCTCTAACCGCATCCTGGCGTTGATGAAAGAGGAGACCGAACTGGATGAAAACGAGTCGGGGTATCGTGAAGCGATGCGCGGCGATATCGTCTTTGAGCATGTGACCTTTGGCTATGGCTCGGTTCCCATCTTGAAGGATCTCTCGTTCCACGCGCAGCCGGGGCAGACTATCGCGATTGTAGGACAGACCGGAGCAGGCAAGAGCAGCCTGACGAAGCTGGTCAACCGCATCTACGATGTCAACGAGGGGCGCGTGCTGATCGATGGCGTTGACGTGCGCGACTGGAGCCTGGATTCCCTGCGCTCCCAGATTTCCACCATCGAGCAAGACATCTTTCTCTTCTCGCGCTCCATCGCCGAAAATATTGCCTATGGGCTGGGGCAGAAGGCCAACCGGGACGCGATAGAGGCAGCCGCGAAGGATGCTCAGGCCCACGAGTTCATTACCAGCTTCAAAGACGGCTACGAGACTGAGATCGGCGAGCGTGGCGTGACGCTCTCGGGCGGTCAGCGCCAGCGCGTCGCCATCGCCCGCGCTCTGCTCACCGATCCGCGTATCCTCATCCTGGACGATTCGACCAGCGCGATTGATAGCGCGACCGAGGACGAGATTCAGAAAGCTATCCGTCGCCTGCTCGAAGGCCGGACAACGCTGCTGATCACTCATCGTCTCTCGCAGATCCGCTGGGCTGATAAGATTCTGGTCTTGAGCAAGGGCGAGCTGGTCGATCAGGGAACGCACGAAGAGTTGCTGCAACGCTGTGATGCCTACCGTCGCATCTTCTCGCATTACTTTCAGTATTCTCAAGCGGATCGAGATGGCTATCACCTCGCGCCGCCCCTTTGAGGCTGTGTAGCACCAAATCCTAAGATGTCAAGTGGAAATGCATTAAGAATGGGGGAACCAATGGGCTTTATCATGGATGGCCTGGATGCCGAAGCGTACGACCGGACATATAAGGATAGGCAACTTGTCGGGCGCATCATTGGCTACTTCCGACCACATCTAGCCACGATGCTCTTTGTCGCCGGGCTAATTGTGTTCAACTCGCTGCTGGATACCGCCTTCCCTCTGCTGATCTCGCGCAGCCTGGATACGCTGACCCTCTCCAGAGCCTTACAACCGGTGTTCTGGCTGGTCGGCTTTATCCTCCTTGCCGCCGTGCTCTCCTGGACCTGCAATATGTTCCGCCAGTGGTATACCGCGCGCGCCGTCGGGGACGTGGTGTTGCAGTTGCGCAAAGATGCCTTTGGCGCGGTCATGGATCGCGATATGTCGTTCTTCGATGAATTCTCGTCGGGCAAGATCGTCAGCCGTGTCACCTCCGATACCGATAGCTTCGCGACGGTGGTGACGCTCACGCTCAACCTGCTCAGCCAGTTCCTCCTCTTCTTCCTTGTCGCCGGCATATTGCTGGTGAGAGACTGGAGCCTGGCGCTGATCGCTTTTGCTATCATGCCCGCTATCCTGACGGTGGCGCTGGGCTTCCGCTATCTGGCGCGTCGTTTCACCCAGCGTTCCCAGCGCTCACTCGCCCGCGTCAACGCCAACGTGCAAGAAGTCGTTAGCGGCATCACGGTGGCGAAGAACTTCCGGCAGGAGCAGAGTATGTACGACGAGTTCAAGAGCGTCAACGATCAGTCGTATCATGTCAATGTGCGCTCGGGATTCCTTTATAATGGCGTCTTCCCCGTTCTGGTGGGAATTGCCAACCTCGGCACAACGCTGGTGGTCTACTTCGGCGGCATGAGCGTGCTCGGTGGCAAGATCTCCGCCGGCGAATGGTTCCTCTTTGTACAAAGCATCGGCCTGCTCTGGTTCCCGGTGACGAGCATCGCCTCGTTCTGGAGCCAGTTCCAGCTCGGTCTCTCGGCGAGCGAGCGCGTCTTTGCCCTGCTGGACGCGGAGCCGCTCGTGCATCAAATCGATAACCGTCCGGTTTCGCGCCTGACCGGTAAGATCGAGTTCAAGGATCTGCACTTTAGCTACGATAATCGGCATACCGCGCTGGCGAACTTCAACCTGACAATCAACGCGGGCGAGACGGTGGCCTTCGTCGGTCACACGGGCGCAGGCAAGTCGAGCCTGGGCAAGCTGGTTGCGCGCTTCTACGAATTTCAGGGCGGCCAGATCCTGATCGATGGGCAGGATATTCGCAGCTTCGACCTGCATGACTACCATCACCATCTGGGGATTGTGCCGCAGGTGCCGTTCCTCTTCTCCGGTACTGTCACCGACAATATCCGCTACGCCCAACCGGAGGCAAGCGACGAGGAGGTCGCGGCTGTGGCTCAGCAGATCGGCGGCGGCGACTGGATCGATGCTCTGCCCGAAGGCTTGCAAACGCCGGTGGGAGAGACCGGCAAGGCGCTCTCAATGGGACAGCGCCAACTGGTCGCCCTCGCACGCGTGCTGTTGCAAGATCCTTCGATTATCATCCTGGACGAAGCGACCGCCAGCGTCGATCCGCTGACCGAAGCCCAGATCCAGGAAGGGCTCGACGTTGTGCTGGAGGGCCGGACCGCTATCGTCATCGCCCATCGCCTCTCGACCATCCGCAACGTTGACCGCATCATCGTTCTCAGCCATGGCCGTATCGTCGAAGAGGGGAACCATGATCTGCTGATGAGCCAGGGCGGTCACTATGCCCAACTCTACAATACCTACTTCCGCCACCAGTCGCCCGACTACAAGCCCGGCGAAGGCTTCGTCCCCGTGCTCGTGCCGGTTGACGAGAAAGAAGCGGTGTAAAGTTTTATGTGAAGAAAGGAATGGTCAACGAAGTCAGGAAGCCTACCTCTCAAGGCTTCCTGGCAGATCAGAACGCGTCATGTGCTACTCTGGCGCTATCTCCTGACCTGGCAAAAACCAGAAGACCAGCCCATTATTTGAAAACAACCTCTTCTTAACGTTTTTATTGATAGATAGAAAAAACTGACTAGCAATGAAAAGCATAATCATTTAGCCGTACTGGTTGGTAAGAATGCCATGAAGAAAAAGAAGCATAACGCCTATACCTCACCTCGTTTCACCACTCAAAAAACCAGAGGTCAATGGTACGCGACCGGCAATGGTCATTATGCACTTGGGCACTATGAGGAAGCATTGGCCGCCTATACCCAGGCTATCCAACTGGACCCCACGGACAGTAACCTCTACACTCGTCAGGGCATGGCCCTTTACAAGCTCAAACGCTACGAAGAAGCCCTGACAGCTTACAACAAGAGCCTCGAACTAAATCCTGAAGCAGATTGGAATTTGCGCAACAAAGGGGATGCGCTCAGAAAACTGAAACGTGAGGAAGAGGCGCTAGCCGCCTATGAGCAGGCTATTCCCCTTTCACCAGACAACGCCGCTAACTATTATAAACAGGCAGGCGCCCTGGTGGCCTTACAACGCTATGAAAAGGCGCTGGCTGCCTACGAGCGGGCAATCCAGCTTCAACCAGATGAAGCGTACTATCACAATAGTAGAGGATCTACACTCTATCGGCTAAAACGCTATGAGGAGGCGTTGACCGCCTATGAGCGAGCTGCCCGGCTTCAACCAGACGAGGCCAGCTATCACCATAACCAGGCGCTTGCTCTCGATCAATTGCAGCGATACGAGGAGGCGCTAGCCGCCTATGAGCGAGCGATCCGGCTTCAACCGCATAACGCTGTCTATCACGATAATCGCGGCCACATGCTCGCTACATTGAAACGCTATGAGGAGGCGCTGGCTGCCCACGAGCAGGCGCTTCGACTTCGACCAGACATAGCCGGCTATCATGATAATCGAGGCTATGCGCTCTTTATGTTAAAACGCCATGAAGAGGCGCTGGCCGCCTATGAACGAGCGATCCAGCTTCGACCAGATAACGCTTTTTCTTATAATGCCAGAGGAAATGCGCTCTACGAGTTGAAACGCTATGAGGAGGCGCTGGCTGCCTATGAACGGGCAATTGAGCTTGAGCCAGACACGGCTACCTACCACAATAATCGAGGAAGCGCGCTCTTTATGCTGGGGCGCGCGGAAGAAGCTCTGGCTGCCCACAGAATGGCGCTGCGGCTCGATCCCAACCAGGGCCTCTACTATTGTAATCAGGGGAAAGATCTTTATCACCTGCGCCGTTACGCGGAAGCGTATGTGAGCTACGTTCATGCCACCGATCTTGATCCCACCTATGCCCCCGCGTTCACAGGGAAGGGCAGCGCTCTGTATGCTATGGAGCGCTACAAACATGCCCAGGCCGCTTTTGAAGAGGCGCGGCGGCTCGATCCCGATCAAATTGCTGCCCACCTTGCTATAGCTGAAACGCTCACTAGACGCAAACACTATAGTCAGGCGCTAGCCGCCAGTGAGCAGGTTATTTTGCTCAATCGCAGCAGCGCTCGCGCTTATGGGGCAAAAGGCTATGCGCTCTATGGGCTCAAACGGTATGAGGAAGCGCTGGTCTGTTATGAGCAGGCTAGAAAACTCGAGCCCACCGAGCTGCTATACCTGTTTAATCGAGGCAACGCGCTAAGAGAACTCGGTCGTCACGCGGAATCTGTGGCGGTCTTTGAAGAACTTCTAGCCGTCTATGAGCAGGAACTGCAACAGGGCAGGGCCAGCATTTCTACCTATGTTGGGAAAGGCAACACTCTCTACGAGCTCAAACGGTATGAAGAGGCACTAGCCGCCTACGATCAAGCTCTGGAAATTGATCCAAAATATATCTGTTTGCCTAAAATAAAATGCCTCTATAGACTCCATCGCCGGAGAGAGGCTTTCGCTGCGGCGAAAGCAGCGATCCGGCTGCGGATGAACCAGGGCATCTAATGCCATCCTGTCGCTTTCTCTTTTGCTCTCACCTCCAAACTTTCTCCCAGCCCTGGCAGGGTCAACGCGAGGTCCAGAAGATGTGGCTTACCTGCGCTCTTTTGCTGCTCGCGGAAGATCAGTATAGCGTACTGTAAAATATTGCCTGCTATAACGTGTAACCTTCGATGGTATACTCTATAGAAGTAAGTATATTGGTATACTCTATAGAAGTAAGTATATTCCATAAAAGAGGCTCTGTTATGCAGGCAGTACATCCCTTCTCACGCAAACAGCGCTTTGGCATCGGATTTCTGTCCGGTCTGATTGCGGGCGTTATTGCAAGTATTGTGATGCTTATTTTGAGCGTCACGTTCAACGGCGTCTCGCTGCCAGAAGCCGCCGGTGCTACATTCACCGCGCTGGTACCTCTTCCTGTCTTTGCCTATCTACATCAGGTGATCGGGGGAGATGCTAAGCATTACTTATTCTACGGCATTTTAGTTGGACAATTTCTTGTCTTCGCGCTTAGTGGCGGCCTTTGTAATCTCGTTGCAGCTTCTCCCCGTTTTGTCAAAAATAGTGCGTCACAGGAACAACTACACTGGCTGGTCGGGATCGCTCTGGCTTTTATCCTCTGGTTACTGACCGGCCTGCTCTTCCTGCCCTTTACCGGTGCTGGCATTTTTGGTGCCGCGCTGACCATTGGCGTGGGCAATACGATGATCAGCCTGGCTATCGTTGGCCTTGTCTTTGCCCTGCTGTTTGTCTATATCCAGAACTGGCTGGTGCAATACAGCCTGGAGAAGCAAGAGGCTGCGCGGGAGGCCGGTGGAGAAGGTGCTGTGGAGAATGGACTTTCACGCCGTACGCTGATTGGCAGTAGCCTTGCGTTGATCGGGTTGGGCGCGCTTGGGGTAGCTGCGTGGCGCTTTATCACCGGCTCGGGACCGAGCGCCGCCCTGACCGGAACGGTGCAGGGGTATAAGAGCAAAGTTGTTCCTCCTCCTCAACCCAATTATGGCACGATTCAGCCAGTAGCTGGCCTTTCCGCCGAAATCACGCCAAACGACCAGTACTATATCGTCTCCAAAAACCTCGTCTCCGACCCCGTGGTCAATGGCACAACCTGGAAACTGACCGTTGAGGGAGAGGTTGCCCATCCCTTTACGCTGACATACAACGAATTGATGGCGCTGCCTCGAAAACAGCAATACGAGTCGATGATGTGCATTAGCAACGATGTCGGCGGCGAGTATATGAGCAGCGCCCTCTGGGAAGGGATTCCCCTGGCGAACCTGCTCCAGCGCGCAGGAGGAACGACGCCAGGCGCGACGAAAGTCGTGCTCTACGCGGTTGACGACTATAGCGATAGCATTCATCTCTCTAAAGCTCTGGAACCAACCACGCTGGTTGCGGTCAAGATGAACGGCGCGACTCTGCCGACGGGCCACGGCTTCCCGGCTCGTCTCCTGGTGCCGGGCATCTATGGCATGAAGCATGTCAAGTGGATCAATCGTATCCGCGTGGTGCATGAAGACTACCAGGGGTACTGGCAGGTGCGCGGCTGGAGCGATCCTGCTCCCATACGGATGACGACCCGCATCGATACGCCCCTGACCGGCTCGCTCTTGCCGGCGAACAAGCCTGCCTATGTCGCCGGTGTGGCCTTCTCCGGCAATAAGGGGATCAGCGAAGTGGACGTGAGCTTTGACGGCGGCCATAGCTGGCAAAAGGCGACGTTAAAGCGGCCTTTGTCGAATCTCACCTGGGTCCTCTGGGAAATACCCTGGCAGCCCGCCGTTGGCAAATACACGGTCGTCGCCCGTGCCATCGATATGGAAGGCAATGTGCAGATCCCCCAGATCGCACCGCCACTGCCCGATGGCGCGACCGGCTATCACGCCATCGACATTATTGTCCAGTAAGAACGCTCAGATACGTTCTTCTCTTGCCATGCCTGAATGCGGGCGAGCAACGCCCGCCTCAGACATGCCGCTCATTGCTGCAAGAACTCCAGCATCAGCGCATTGACCTGTTCCGGTTTCTCTTGCTGCACCCAGTGTCCGCTGTCGGGGATGCGTTTAAGCTGTAGCTGGGGAACCCATTGCTCAAGATCAACGGTCAGGCCGTGACCGAGCGCAACATCCTGCTCTCCCCAGATGAGGAGCGTCGGCGCGTTGATGAGCGTATTGGGCTGTGCCCCGGTCGGCCTGCGAATGCGGCGGAAGGTGGCCCGATAATAATTGATGCCGCCGGTCAACGCTCCCGGCTTGCTCATGGCATCACGATATCGTTCCTGCACATCTGGAGGGAAGGCCGATTTTTGCACTGCGGTCCTCTCAAGGACGCGTGCAATCGCGGCTGCTCGGTTGCGCCCCAGCACGTACTCCGGCAGCCAGGGCAACTGGAAGAAGAACATATACCAGCTCATGCGCATCTGCTTGAACGTCCGCAGTTCGCGGGCAAAGGCCCAGGGATGGGGCGCATTCAACACAATCAGGCGTTCGGTCATCCTGGGGTAGCGCATGGCAAATACCCAGGCGAGCGCCCCGCCCCAATCGTGCCCGACGATAATGGCCTTTTCCTGCCCCACTCCCTTGATCAGCCCCTCGATATCGCGCAGCAGGGTCGTCATATCATACCCACTGCGAGGCTTGTCGGTATCATTGTAGCCGCGCAGGTCGGGCGCGATTACCGTGTAACCGTGTGCGGCGAGGAAGGGGATCTGGTAGCGCCAGGAATACCAGAACTCTGGAAAGCCATGCAGCAGCACGATCAGCGGCCCCTCACCCTGGGTCACGTAATGCATGCGAATGCCATTGGTAATGATATCGTGATGTTGCCAGGTCTCTGTGCTCGTTGCCATGAATATCCCCCATTGTGGCAGCGGGGCGGGGGCCAGCCCCGCCCCTACAGAATCGAAGACCCTACGCTTCTTTTGTGCTGTTGTAGACGATGGCGCGTTTGACCTGCTCGATCAGGTCCGTGACCGGGATGCCGCGGGGGCAGGCATCAGAACAGTTGAAGATCGTGCGACAACGCCAGACGCCGTCGCGCTGACTGAGAATTGCCAGGCGTTCGGCTGCTCCCTGATCGCGGCTATCGAAGATGAAGCGATGCGCGTTGACAATCGACGCGGGACCGACCCAGTCGGGATTACCCCAGATCGAAGGGCAGGAGCCCGTGCAGGCGCCGCAAAGAATGCACTTGGTGCCCTCGTCATAACGTTCTCGCTCCTCGGGACTTTGCAGCCGCTCGGTTCCCGGCTCGTTATCGTGGGTAATCAGGTAAGGCTTGATCGACTTGTACTTGTCGAAGAACTGGTCCATATCGACGACCAGGTCCTTAATCACAGGATAGCCCAGCATCGGCTCAATTGTGACCTTCTTGCCTACGTCGCGCATCAGTACCTTGCAGGCCAGGCGATTGCGCCCATTAATGCGCATCGCATCGGAGCCGCAGACGCCATGCGCGCAAGAACGGCGATAGGTCAGGGTGCCGTCTTTAGTCCATTTGACGATGTTTAAGGCGTCCAGCAGGCGATCAATGGGATCGACCTCGACCTTAAACTCGTCCCAATATGGCTTTGGGTCCCGTTCGGGATCGTAGCGCCTGATACGCATAAGTACTTCCATGGCTTGGTACTCTCCTCATAAATTCCCTCAAAAGGGGGCATAGCTCTCGCCACCCGTTTGAGGAATTGAAACTTAGTATTTTCTTTCTTTGGGCTTGAAGATGGGATCGTCGATCAGGATCACATCTTTATAGTCCAGGCGAACGTCGTGCGTTTTCGTGCCTTTGTAAGCAAGCGTGTGCTTGAGCCAGTTAACATCGTCGCGCTGCTGGTAGTCCAGGCGGAAGTGAGCGCCGCGACTCTCAGTGCGCCCGATTGCTCCATGAATCGTTGCCTCTGCGCAATCAAGCAGGAAGCCAAGCTCAATGGCCTCGACCATCTCAGTATTGAAACGCTTGCCTTTATCTTGCAGTTCCACTTTCTTATAGGCATCCTGCAAGCCCGCCAATGTATCAAGAGAGTGACGCAGGCCGCGATCAGTGCGTTCGACGAAGACGTTTTCCATCATTTCGTTTTGCAGCTCGCTGCGAATGCGGGCTGCCGATTCGCCACCTTTGGAGTCGCGGAGGCGCTCAAGCATCTCACGCGAGTATGCCTCGGGCTCTGACGGCAGCGGCACATGGTCGTTCTCCTGGATGAATTTTGCCATGTGTTTGCCTGCTCGTCGCCCAAAGACGATCAGGTCTACCAGCGAATTGGTGCCCAGACGGTTGGCCCCGTGGACGGAGACGCAGGCAACCTCGCCCGCCGCGTAGAAGCCCGGCAGCGGGGTCCACTGCGGATCAATGACGACGCGCCCATCCAGGTCCGTGGGGATGCCGCCCATAGCGTAGTGGGCCGTCGGTTGAATCGGGACCGGCTCGGTGATTGGCTCAACGCCCAGATAGTTACGCGCAAAGTCGGTGATATCCGGCAGCTTCTCGGCGATGGCCTTCGCGCCCAGGTGCGTGACGTCGAGGTAGACATAATCTTTGCCGTCTACGCCATTGCCATCCTTAATCTCCTGGATGATGCAGCGCGAAACGATGTCGCGCGGGGCCAGGTCTTTGAGCGTGGGCATATAGCGTTCCATAAAGTACTCGCCTTTGCCGTTGAGGATCTTGCCGCCCTCACCGCGCGCCGCCTCGCTCAACAGGACGCCGACTTTGTAGATGCCGGTGGGATGGAACTGGTACATCTCCATATCTTGCAGGGGAATGCCGCGCCGGTAGGCAATCGACATGCCGTCGCCCATGCAGGCAAAGGCGTTGCTGGTCACACGCCAGGCGCGACCATAGCCGCCGGTCGCGAAGAGCACAGCCTTGCCGTGGAAGGTGGAGATTTCGCCCGTGCGGATCTCCATCGCGACCACCCCGCAGGCGCGACCTTCGTTCAGCAGTAGATCGAGCACGAGGTATTCGTTAAAGAAGCGCACCTCGTTCTTGATCGCATTCTGATACATCGTCTGTAGCAACATGTGCCCGGTGCGATCAGCCGCCTTGCACGAGCGACGGACAGCCGCCTCGCCATAGTTGCGGGTATGACCGCCGAAGCGCCTCTGGTCAATGCGCCCATCCGGCGTACGGTCGAAGGGCAGGCCGCGATGCTCTAGCTCATAGATCGCGTCAATCGCATCACGGGCCAGAATCTCAGCCGCGGGTTGGTCAACCAGGTAATCGCCGCCCTTGACGGTATCATACATGTGCCATTTCCAATGGTCTTCTTCCAGATTGCCCAGGGCCGCGGCAACGCCGCCCTGAGCCGCGCCGGTATGCGAACGCGTGGGGTAGACTTTGGTCAGCACCGCCACGCTCGCGTTCGGCAGTTGCATCGCCGCCATCAAGCCAGCTCCACCAGAGCCAACGATAATCACATCAAATTTCTGGTACATAGCAGTATATCCTCACCCCTACCTGACGCACGCCGGACCAAGACTGCCCGCGACAGGCTGGAAAGTAATCAGCGTAATGGTTCCTAACATAAAAAAAACAAGCAGCAAGATGCCCACAATCGAGAGCAGCACGGTGCGCGTTCGTTGCGTGCGGGCGTAATCGTCGATAACGACGCGCAACCCATTCATGCCATGCGTCAGGGCCAGCGTCAGCAGCACCCAGTCGTAGAGCCGCCAGAACGGATTGGCGTAGCGTGCGGCCACAAAGGCGTACGATGTGCAGGCCACGTCGGTCGTCACATGCATGATGATCAGGTGGATGATGACCATGAAAATCAGGACAATGCCGGAAATGCGAAAGAAGTACCAGGAAAAGGTCTCAAAACCACCACTGCTTGCCGGACGCGGACCGTATCCGCTTGATAGACGTAACATAACTACTCCTTCTTCGTACTTCGTCAGGGCGCCTCTTCTGCTCGCTTGCGCCCACCATACGAACTGCAAATACTTCCCGCTAATTCAGGCCGGGAATATGGAAGAACCAGGCCACCAGCGAACTCAGGGCGGGCCGCAGCACAATGTAGGCCACCGGAATAAATAGCACGATGGTCAGCACCATCACGATGGCGAACATCACCTTCTGGTAACGCACACCCTTGCTCCAGAAGTCCACCAGCATAATGCGTATGCCGTTGAAGCCATGCAGGAAGACCGCGCCGAACAGCGCCAGTGACAGCAGGCGGACGATGAAGCTATCAAATAGCAGGATACCGTTGTCATAGACCTGCGGGCCAAATCCCAGCAGGGAGACATCAACGATGTGGATGAACAAGAAAAGAAGCAGCCCCAGTCCTGTGACGCGATGCAGCAGCCAGGACCACATACCAGATTGACCTTTATACATCTTTTCCTCGATTCTGTAGGTGGGAGGTAGGACGCGAGGCAGGGAGAAAAATAGGAAGCTCGCTTTCCTCGACCGGACACCCCTTTGTGCGTTCTTAATTGGGTAGTGTTGCTATTTAATATTATACGTCACTGTGGATGGGGGCGCAAACCTGTAGGGGCTGTTCCTTGCGCCTGCCCTTGTAGCGAAAAAATTGAACATTTCCCCTTTAAATTTGCGCGGAAATGGTGTATAATTAACAGGTAAATTCCATCAAACTCTGATGTTGGCAAACATCTTTCGGGGTGGGTTGTGTTTCGCCCCTGTCAAGGTAGACCTCGTAGCCCGACAGGGGTGTGAAAGCGCGGCCCACCCTTTTTAATCATCAACCTGCGTCTTCGCGATACCTTTTTTCGGTCGTTAACCTATTTGGGTGCCATTTCGTCAATATTCTAATCGATTCAATTCGATTTGCTGTAACCTTGAACGTAGTAATAGTTGCCAGAACCAATCTCGTGGTGTGTTTCTTTATGTAATAGTGGAACGGTTTGGGCGGGGGAAAGCCGAAAAGGTTCTGGTGGGGAGAGCGTTGTGAGCATATCACAAAGAAGATTCACACAGACGCATCTTGTTGCGGCTGAACAAGGTCGGGCCGTGTCGGGAGACCCTGAAGGGGGAAAGCAACGTGGGAGCCAGGATGTGCAGGAGTTCCAGACCTTCTATCAAGAGAACCTCGCCCTGATTTATCGCTATATTTACAGTAAGGTGGGGAACCGGGAAGAAGCCGAAGACCTGACCTCACAGACTTTTATCAAGGCCGTACGGAGTATGGATTGCGAACGCAATCCACATAGCATGCAGAAATGGTTATTTCAGGTCGCCAGAACAACAGTTGCCGATTACTGGCGCGCCTATTACCGCGTCTCTGTCGGCTCCCTGGAGGAGCTCCTTGATGCTGGCTGGGAAGGTCCGGTTGAGGAGGAACCGGTACCCACAAGCACGACGCCTGCTGAACGAGTGCAGCGTATTTTAAGTGTACTCCCCGAACATTATCGGGAGGTACTCACCTGTCGTTTCTTGCTCAATCTCTCCATCAAGGAGACCTCGCTGCGGATGGGATTGACGGAGGCGAATGTGAAAGTATTGCAGTTTCGTGCGCTTAAACGCGCCGCCGACCTCGAACCTGTTGTCACGGGGGCCACAGGGTAAGGAGCGGCGTTATCACGTCGGAGAAAAATCATGGCCGGTGAAGATCAGGAACGGTTTGAAGACTATCTGGAGCTGGAACGCTACATTGATGATCTGCAAGTGGGACTGCCTGCGCATCCCCCAGCGAATCTCACCCCCAGCCAGGTGCGACTCTATCGCATGGTCGCTCTTTTTCGCTCGGCCTCATCCGATGCAGCCGAACCACGGCCAGAGTTCGTACAAGCGTTACGCGAGCGGCTTCTGGCAGCAGATCAAGCATATGACGAGGAGGATACGTTAGAACTGCCCGTCGTCCGCAAGACAGCCATCACTGAAGAGATACCCCAGGATCAGCCGCATGAGCAGCCGATCCCGTTGCGCCCTGCGATGCAAGCTAAGCGGGAAGTGAAAAAAATGCACTTTGTCTCTCGCCGCTCCTTGCTCGCGGGGAGCGCGGTGGCCGCTGCCTCACTGGCTACGGGCGTGAGTCTGGGCGCGGCCCTCCAACAAACTCAGCCAGACCAGGTGGCAAGTGTCCCAACACAACATTTCTATGGCGATGTTCCTCTTGTACCAGATAGTATCCCTACCACCTGGCATTTTGTCACAACGCTCGCAGAACTGGGTACCAGTGCGGTAAAATTCTCTATCGATACTCTTGTTGGGTATGTTATACTAAATGACAGCGATGGTAGAGGCGATGACCCGGATGGCGATGATCGCAATAGTGTGATCGCGATGTCGGCGGCCTGCACGCATATGGGCTGCATTGTCCAGTGGGATGATTCTGATCGGCTCTTCCACTGTCCCTGTCACGGTGGGCTGTTTACCGAGTATGGCAATCCCGCTGTCGGCGGCCATTTACGCTATCTGACATCTCTACCGCGCTTGAACACAAAGATCGTGAACGGCGAGATCTATGTTCAGGTGCCGATGAGCAATGCTAATAGCTCTGGTGGTTCTGGCACTAGCGATTATTAACTTTACGAGTATCCAATGAAACGAAGCCTGCTGGTGATTGCCTTTGGCATCAGCTTTTTGATAGTGATGACCTGGATGGGGACGATCCTGGTTGATGCCATTCCCCGGCCCCCAACGGCTCAGGTCCAGGTAGCACAGGCTGGCCCTTACCGCATTTCCTTGCAAGTTGAGCCAAATCCTCCTCCAATCACGCAATCCTCTACCCTCTCGATCCAATTGTCGAATAAGAAGACGCAGCAGCTCGTGTCCAATGCACACGTTTCGGCAGAAATGGTGATGGAGACGATGGATATGCGCACAGATCGCGTTGATGCAACGATGCAGAGCGAAGGGGTGTATGTTATTCCTATCCAGTTTACGATGAGCGGCCCCTGGCAGGTGCGCGTCCATGTGCAGGTGCCCGGGACGACAGCACAAAGCACTGTTTTTGAGGTCACTGCTCAATAATATGGCAACTTCTCTCGATTCCTTGAAATATCACTATTGCGTATGAAAGGCAGTATCCATATGAGCCTATCTCGCCGGAGAAACATCACCCTCGTCTCCTCTTTTCTGCTGCTGTGCCTGGCGCTCCTGGCCGCCTGTGGCAATACGCCGCCGCAGACGCAGGCGAAGCCCACCCCCTCGCCTACCCCAGGACAGGGGAAGCAGCTCCTGACTGCGATGGCTCGCTTACTCACTACTGCGCAAACGTTGCACGGCGTCTTCGATCTGACCATCACCGGACGAGCTTTGAACGGCAGCGCCACGACCGAGCTATGGAATATGGCTCCCAATAAAAATCGCACCCTCGTGCTGCAATCAACGGTCTCGCAACTTGTGAAAGGCGCGATTACTGTCACCGATGGCAAGCAGCTCTGGCAGTACGATCCTGTGCAGAACGTTGTCTATAACGGCCCTCTCTCCTCGACGAATGGCGCCCCGGCAGGGGGCAACCAGAGCCAGTTTGTACTGAACCTGGTACAAACCATCTTTACACACAGCGACGGCGCCATCAAGTCGTCTACTACCGTCAACAATCACGCCGTTTATGATGTACATATCGTGCCGCAGAAAGACAGCGCGAGCGCCGGAACTGGAAATATAAGCTTCAATTATGCCGGTGAGGTCTATATCGATAAAAGTACTCAACTACCGGTGAGGCTGAGTCTGGAGATTGCGGGCGTTGGCACGGTGCTACTGGATCTGCCGACTTTTGAGCTCAATCAGACCCTGCCGGATAGCCTCTTCACCTTTACCCCTCCTCCGGGCGCTAAAGTATTGCCGTTGCGCCAGGCAACGCCAACGGGCTCGACCGGCTCGCTAACGCTGGTGCAGGCGCAGCAGCAAGCTGGCTATCACCTGCTCAGCATCCCCGGCGATCAGGCCGATTACGTTTTGCAAGGAGTCAATGCGCTGGGCGCGCCAGGCAACCAGATTTACGTGCTAAACTACATGAAGGGCAACCTGGCCTTTACCATCTCTGAAGGCAAGCCGCTGGCAAACCTGCCCGATCCCTCCGGTCATCAGGTTAACCTCCGCAATACCATCGGTACCCTTTCGTCTGCCAATGGGACGCCAACCCTGGCCTGGACCGAAAACGGCGTCGGCATCCACATCACCGGCCAGATGAGCCAGGATCAACTTGTGAGTATCGCCCGCTTGCTAGCGTAATCTCCGCAGTGCCAACAGGCGCGTGAAGCATCCTGAATAGCAGAAGAGAGGCTCACTGAAGGCGAGCCTCTCTTCTGCTATCGGAAGCGCAAGGATGTCAGACTGTTTAACCTGAGATATTTACCAGCCACGACACGCCAAACTTGTCGGTGAGCATACCAAAGGTATCACCCCACGCCGCTTTTTCGAGCGGCATGGTGATGATGCCGCCAGCCGCCAGCTTCTCGAAGTAGCCTCGCAATTCCGCCGCGTTGTCGCCGCTCAGTGACATGCTAAAATTCGTCCCGGCTTTATATTCCATCCGGTGGGGCGTGTCGGAAGCCATAAATGTAATGCCGTTGTCGGCTTCCAGCATAGAGTGCATGACTTGGTCGTCTTCGCTCGGATCCTGGGAGGCGTGGAAGTCTTTGAATGTGCTGATCGCCAGCTTGCCACCAAAGACCGTTTTATAAAATTCCATTGCTGCGCGCGCGTTGTCTTTAAAGCTAAGGTACGGGTGCAATCTGCTTTGCATAGTTTCTCCTCAGTTCATACGTATCGTCCACAAAACCTCTGTGCGACTGTTCCTGCACGACATTTTTCTGTGTAGGAACAGTCTACTCTTTTTTAGCAGATTAAACTTCTCGAATCTTGCTCTAAATTAGCGTTGCCTACAATATCGACGAAACGGCAACCCTGTCAGGTGCCGGCTGAGCACGCAATGCCCATAACAACAGCGCGACAATGACGATCAGGCAGCCGACGATGCTGATCGCTACCTGGAACAGCAACCCGACAACTGCCAGCAACAGTCCCAGCGCGGTAATGATGGGCCAGATGCTGGGAGCTGTGTGGACGGCGTATGCAGCCAGCAGAGCATCTTCCTCCCTTGCTTCTATGGCAGCCTGTTGCGCGGCCCGGGCGCTGAGCAGTTGCTCGATGGTGGCAAGCAGCGTGCGGGCATCAAAGGGCTTGGCCTGATAGATGACCTGCGTTTGCTCGAGCGTGGGAAGTCCTGTGCGAGGGGAAAGTTCCTGCGCTGGCTCAGATTCCCAGGTGAGCACAACGGCGGGGAGTTGGGAAAGACGAGCATGAGATCGAATGGCATCGAGCGATGACCAGTCACAATGGATATCGCTATCAATGTCGAGTACGAGCAGATCTGGCTGCTGGCTACTTTCGCCGATAGCAGGCAGGGAGGCAAGGGAACTGGCTTCGATGACCTGCATGTTGCGCGACTGCAATCCCAGGGCGATAAGCCGCCGCAACGAGATATCGGCTTCGATCAGAAGAACGATTGGCTTTTTCTCTGAAGACATGCTGGCACCCCTATGCTACTTATCTTTCAGTATCCTCGAACGGATCGAGCTAACCATTGCTCCCTCCGCCTTCCTTGGGGAACAGTATATGTGTCACAGCCAAAGGCGTCAAGTAGAAATGCCTTAAACACTAAGGTAAATACCTTACAGCAACCTGAACGTTTTTACTGCCTGATTTACAATTTTGCCAGTTTATACCCGACATCAGGGATGGTCAAAATATACTTAGGGTGGCGGGAATCGGCTTCGACTTTACGGCGCAAGCGGCTAATGTAGACCCAGATAAAGTCGATATCTCGATTATACTCCGGCCCCCATACTTTTTCCAGTAAAAGCTCATGCGTCACGACCATCCCCGCATGCTGCGCCAGCAGGCTGAGCAGCTTGTATTCCGTCCGGCTGAGCTGGACGGGACGGCCCCCGACGCTGACAAGGTGCTGGGCGTAGTCGATGACGAGGTCGCCCGAGGTGAAAATAGATTGACCGGTCGCCTGTTCGGTCGCAGGAGAGCGGCGGCGCAGAAGGGCGCGTACCCTGGCGAGCAGCTCCTTCATGCTAAAGGGTTTGATGACAAGATCATCGCTGCCAAGATCGAAGAAGTGTACGCGTTCATCCTCGTCGCAGTCGTCGCTAAGCATAATTACTGGCGTCTGCGAGAACTCGCGTAGCCGTTGGAGCAGTTCCACGCCGCTCATATCCGCGAGGCGCGTTGAGAGTAGAATGATATCGGGCTCCTCCAGATCGAGCTGGCGCAAAAATTGCACCCCGTGACTGACGGCCTGAACCCGGTATTGCCTCTCCTCCAGGTTGGCCCGCAGATAGCGCATCAGACGGGCATCGCTCTCGCCCAGCAGCACGCGCAGACGCCGATCCTGCTTGAAGAGGGGCGAACGGGCAATACTCTGAGACTCGCCAGGTAGCACGTCTATTGTCTGGACCTGCGCCGGTGCGGATGTGCGTGCCGTAAAAGGCAAAGTGAAATAGAAAGTCGCTCCCTGTCCTGGCCCCGGCGAGTCAACCCAGATCCTTCCTCCATGCGCCTCAATCGTGGAACGAGCGGAAGCCAGCCCCAGACCGCTCCCTCTCGGACGATCATCCTGCTGCTGAATACGATAGAAGCGATCAAAAATGCGGTCGATATGCTCCGGCGCTATCCCGATCCCCTCGTCGGCAACGCTGATACACGCTTCCACATCGTTGGTCTCCAACTGAATCTTTACAGGTTTGCCACTATGCGAATACATCACTGCATTGTTCAGCAGGTGGTTAAGCGCCTGCTCGATGCGTACAGCGTCGCAGCAGATCATGGGGCTTTGCGATGATAAGGTTAGCAGAAAACGATGACCGGATGCCTGCCGTTGCCAACGTGCAACCAGTTGTTGCAGCAGTTCCGGTAGATGTACCTGTGACAGGTGCAAAGGCTGAGTTCCTGTATCAAGCCGCCACACGTCGAGCAGGGTGTTCAAAATATCGTAGAGGCGATCCGATTGTGTATCGATCATTTGCAGCATCTCGTGCTGCATAGCGGGGTCCCAGCGCGCGGAATTGCCGAGCAGCGTTGTGGCGCATCCCTTGATAATGGCGAGCGGCGTCTTCAGTTCGTGAGCAGCTCGCGCCAACGTCTCGCTGCGCGATTCCGCCGCAGACCGTTCCAGCGTGATGTCATCGAAAAGCAGGCCGCGACCCAGGATGCTGCCCAGGTCGTCGCGTACAGGGAAGGCATGCACGCGTAGCCAGCAGATAGCGGCGTCGGCCAGAGCCAGATCCGTGTAATATTCCTCTTCAGAACTCTGCCAGAGGCGATCCAGTTCGGGGCGAACCTGCTGAGGATCAGCCGCGATGGCAAGCAGGTGATCGCGCACGCTGAAATCCTCTAGCTGCTCGGTATCTCTGGTGTTGATACGCAAAAGCCGCAGCGCGCTTTGATTGGTGTAAGCCACGCGTTCTCGCTGGTTGAGCAGCATAAAGCCATTGCTCATGCTCCCGCATACCTCGGTGAGAACGTGATACTCTTTTGTGAAGCCCGCTGGTATCCTGGCAAATTTTTTTATTACAGGTTGCGCGGGTAATACTATTTCCTCTTTAGCCCGCCAACCGTCATTAAGCTTCTCCGAACCATTTCCGGTTGCGAAGTCCATCCGAACAACCCTTTCCCGCCTGTCATTTTGTTTTTTTCGACTATCTTTATTTTAGCAAAGAAAGTCAACCGCAAAACATAGTCTAATTGCATTAAAAAACAGTGTTTGTCGTACCGATACGCTTGACCGTGTCAATCTGCAATTAATCGTGCTCTCAATATTTGCCGTAGGGACCCGATTGTATCGCGTCCGGTTCACCTCGGTTCCCCCTCCAAAAAAGGTTCCACCCCGTGGTAGGGACCCGATTGTATCGCGTCCGGTTCACCGCCAATCCTTGCACTGGTACCAATGCGCTCCAACGAACGATGGCGTTCAACACCGTCATAGAGGGAATCATAGCTTTCGTGGTGGCATGGGGATAAGAGGAAAAAACGGGCGCTAAAGCGGACGCGATACAAGCGGGTCCGTCCGACGCGTTCAAGCGGGTCCGTTTAAGGAGAGAGATGAGTGGATGGGCGCTAAAGCGGACGCGATACAATCGGGTCCCTACCGGATGCTGGCGATCATCACGATCAGGGCGAGGTGCAGGATCATGGCGATGATAAAACCGACGGCCATGAAAATGATCCAGCGGCGGTCGCTGATGCGCTCCTGGAGGCGGTCGCGGTAAGCCATCGGCCAGCGTTCGGCAGCAATCATGCCGATAGCGATGCGCAGACGTAACGGAGAACGAACGGGCGAACGTTCCATCTCAATATGCAAAGCCTGAGCGCATGGCTTGCACAACGTCCAGGAGAGGCGCGGCTCCGGCACACCTACCGGCTCCTCCAGACGCATAGGATTGAACCAGATGTAACGGGTACAAACTGAACAGGTGGTCAGGGTCCACTTTTTCAACCCGCGCGCATTCTCTTGCTGGACTGCCGTCATTGCCCCATTTTCAGGCATAGCCTCTTTCATCAAACAATCCTTTCTGGTTCCCGGGCTGCTTGCACATGCAGACTGCCTGAGCTTGTATGGGGCCGGGTTTACCGCGCCCGGTAGCGTTGGCAGTCTGTGTATCAGGCTGTAATATCGGCACTCATTTTGTTCATTGTAACATATTTTTTCGCGCTATCCTAACGAATTCAAAGAGGAATTTCCGGCGGTTTTCGGGTAAACCGCTCTTATGCTTCCTTCGCCGTGAAGGTGATGGTGATCCCAAATATTGCTCACAGCAACATAGCACAACTTTATTGGAAGCATATTGGAAAAAAGGTCCTATTGGACTATGTCAATCTCGGCAAATACGCTATGATATAGGAGGTTGAAGAGAATAGCGAATGAAGCAACCGCAGGGGAGATTGCTATGCTTGAGCAGCGATTGCGCCAGGGGCAACCGTTAGGGCATTACCGGCTTATACGCCTGTTGGGTCAGGGAGGGTTCGCAGAAGTCTATCTGGGAGAACATATTCACCTCAATACGCAGGTCGCTGTGAAGGTGTTGCACACAAAGCTGGTGGATGAGGATGTGCTGGCCTTTAAACAGGAAGCTCAGACGGTCGCTCGCCTCGTCCATCCTAACATTGTGCGCGTCCTCGACTTTGGCGTGGAGGATGCCATCCCGTATCTGGTGATGGACTACGCCTCCAATGGCACGCTGCGCCACGCCTTCCCAAAGGGCCAGCGCGTACCCCTGCCCGCCGTCGTCTCCTTCACCAAACAGGTGGCGGAGGCGCTGTACTATGCGCATAGCCAGCGCCTGATCCATCGCGATATCAAGCCGGAAAATATGCTGCTGGGGACACGCGGCGAGGCGCTTTTGAGCGATTTCGGCATCGCACTTGTGCTGCAAAGCCAGCATTCGCAAAGTACTCAGAATATTGCCGGCACGATTGCCTATATGGCGCCCGAGCAAATTCAGGCGCATCCCGTTCCCGCCAGCGATCAGTACTCGCTAGGGATCGTGGTCTACGAGTGGCTCTGCGGGACGCGCCCCTTCCAGGGGTCCTATACCGAGATCGCGGTCAAGCAGAGCATGGTACCACCCCCGCCGTTGCGCTCGTTCGCACCCGATCTTCCCCCCGCTATCGAGATGGTGGTGATGCAAGCCTTACAAAAAGATCCTCGCCAGCGTTTCGCCGATGTGCGCGCCTTTGCCCTGGCGCTGGAGCAGGCCGCCCAGCAAGCTCGTCAAATGGGAACGCAGCCAGAGCCATCTCGCATGCCATCATCGCCTTTTTCGTCTTTGTCCACTACCAATACCCCTCCCGTCTCGCCGCCGCCTTCTTTCGTGTCCACTTCAACGTCTCCTTTCACGCCGCCTTATCAGATGCACACACCGCCCGTTCAGCAGCCGCAATACCCATACCCGCATCCCTCTTATGGCAATCAGCCTGTCTTCGATCCCTCGCTGCCAAACAGGGAACAAAAAGGGTCCCGTTTATCGCGCCGCGCCATGCTGATTGGCGGTATCGTGGGAGCGGTCGCTGTGGGCGGCGCTGCGAGTGTGTTTATGATGCAGGTCTTGCGTAATACGCAATTATCATCCAGTCCGCTCAATCAGGTTTTTAGCAACATCCAGCATGCGAACGGGCAGGCGACGGCTGAACTCACCTACACGCGGCATACCAATCAGATCTTGATCGTGCGCTGGTCGCCGGATGGCAAATACATTGCCTCAGGCTCTATGGATGGTACGATGCAGGTGTGGACTGCCGATAAAGGGGAGACGAAGCTCTCGGTGCGCAGCACTGTGCAGCCTATGCAGTCGAACGACTATCCCTGGTCAATCGTCTGGTCTATGCGCACGGATCACAAGCTGGCTGTCGCTTTTGCCGATGGCGTCATCCAGGTGCTGGATGCCAGCAGCGGGCAGCGGTTGCCATCCCTCTCCACGCGTGTCTCCTTCGTGCCAAAGCTGGCCTGGTCGCCCGATGAAAGGTATCTTGCCTTTGGTGGCGGCGATAATATTGTGCATGTCTACCAGTATCCCGCCTGGCAGCTCGTCGCATCTTATCAGGAACATACAAATAACATCACAGCGCTGGCATGGTCGCCAAATGGACAGATGCTGGCCTCTGGCTCCGAAGATACAACTGTACGGGTGTGGGAACCGTTGAGCGGGCATACAAAGCTGATCTACAAAGAGCATAGCGACACCGTCGGCTCGCTCTCCTGGTCCCCCGACAGCACGCGCGTTGTTTCCGTGGCCCGGGATCAAACGGCCCGCGTCTGGCGCGTAGACACAGATACCACCCTCTACACCTATAATGCCCCGGGCGGCGCGCCGCTTGGCGAGGCGAGCTGGTCCCATGATAGCCGCACTATCGCGGTCTATGGCGGCGATGCTACCATCTATCTGCTGGATGCGCAGACGGGCGCGGTCAAAAAAAGCTACTTCACCGGCGTCGATTTCAGCCTCTCCTGGTCCCCCGACGACACTCACATCGTTACCGGCAGCTACGATAAGGTGGCGAAAATCTGGCGTATTGATGGCGGCTAAGCACACTGGCTACCACTCTTCATAGATGTTATAATTCACCTATGGATAACAAACGCAAAGCAACACTTTTTGCTGTACTGGCTGCGATTTGCGCTGCGAGTACCGCACCATTAGCCGCTAATCAATCCGTCAATCATGCTTTGTTAGTATTGCCGCTGGTATTGATGGGCCTGCTTCTCTTTGTCGCAGGATATTATGTCGGATTAGCTCGCAATAAGCAATAAAGTATAGCTAACTACGCCCCCGCCAGGTGCGATAGCTCTGCACACAGAGCAAAAAGTAAAGAAGTCGTGTCATGCGCCTTTGCTGCTGCAACGACAACAGCTCACAATGCATTTTTTTCCGCATAAAACAATATTTTCTTTCTATTGCTATGTAGAAGAAGATTTATTCATTTCTCGTACATATGTATTTATAAGAATAAATTATAGCTGTCTTGCTGTATCAATATATACACCATTTCATGGTTAAATATATTCTGTTGCCATCAGATATTTTAATGCTATTCTTATTGACTTTCTTTTCCTTATTGGGTATGCTTGTACTGAGCAGTATGTTGCTCTATTATTCTAGTGCGATTTCCACTTATAAGTTGAGAGACCTCTTCTAGAGAAGGATATGTTGTTGTGGGGACGTCTCTGGCTTCCTTACACTGGATAACAATATTTGATCGTGCTGGTGACTTACCGTTCCATAGGGTGAGGGAAGCCGCTCCAGGTCTCAATGGAGCTCTACAACAACTAAGTAGATCCCCTCCGCAGCGGTGGAATAGTCACACTTGCTTTGCCCGCCGCGTTCCCGACGACTTCCCACGGCCAATGGATCTATGATGGTATTTGCTGCTGCCTGAAGGAAGTTGGGCAGATAGTACTTTTGGGGGATAGCTTATATCTGGCGTCGCGGCCTGCTGGATCTTTTCATTTATGCCAGGACGTGAGGTAATGTGACTGCTAAGTGTTAATGACGTAACATATTTTTAGGGATAGGTGGCTTCAATGGATATGTATGAATTGCCCGACCCCCCCCTGTCAACAGAGCTGCAACAACGGCAATTAGCCATCATGTCGCAGCTTTTGAAGGCTATCGCCACCATGCAGCATTTTGATGAGCTGCTGCGCTGGCTAGCCTATATGATTGTACAACGTCTGGATGTCCAGGTGGCGCAGTTGTGGACAAATCAAGGCGAGCATCCCGCCCGACCGATGATGCAGTTGCGAGCTCTGATATCGCAGGATGCCTCGTTGCCAGAGCAAATTGTGATCAATGATCAGGTGGGAGCAATGGTGCAGCGTTGGGCTCATGAGCGCATCAACTACCAGCCGCAACTGGTAGAAAATGTTTTTCCTCACTACCAGGCTCTTTTGCTCAGACGCTATAGCCTGGCCTACGTGACCTGTTGCTTCAACAACAGCAATCTGCTCCCCCCGCAAAGCATCGCCTCGCCTTATATCGCGCCTCCGACCTCCTTGAGCGTCATCGCGCTGCTTTTTTCACGGCGCGGACCCCAGTTGCATTTTGTCCCAATCATTAACGGCCTGGTCGATCAGGCGCTGACGGCGGCTGGCAATCGTGGTCTGCTTGCCCCCGCCGGACTGGGGACGCACAGGCAGTCTGGGCCTCAAGTTCCCTTGCAGCAGCCTGTTACGCCGCCTGTGCCGGTCATGCCTTCGCTGTCAGAACTGATCCCACAGCGCAAAGAAGATCCTTCGCTGATGCTGTCTAGCAATCCTTTTGCCAAAGCTCCCACGATTGGGGATAAACAGGCGCGTCGCCTCTATGCGCTCATCGATGGTCATACCAACGTCGCCCAGCTTGCCCGCCTTGCCGGTATGAACGTCAAAGAGGTCAGCAATACATTACAAACCCTGATCAGGCAGAATCACGTCGAGTTGTATGGGCCGGGCGGACGCCCTGTCGAGCCCTCCGTTCTTTTCGATAATTACTAAGCAGTTCGCTCCGTTTTCTAGCAAAGGAGAACTTTTGATCATGAACGCTAATCTGATCCCCAACGTCCTCGCTCTCATGCTCTTTCTGGTCTCGCTGTTCATTGCCTTGCGCGCATTCTACATCTATAGCCAGGGCCGTAACGCGCGCCTTTTCATCCTGGGGCTATCGATGAGCATTATCGCGCTCACTGCTGCGGCTGATTTTCTCTCCAGCAATATTACCAGCGTCGTCCTCAATACCGACTGGTTTCTCTTCATCGGACAAGCGGTCAGCCTGTTGTTTATCTTTATGAGCTTTCTCAACAGTTCTGGCAGCTACTTGCGCGGCCTGATGCTCTGGCATGTCTGTGTCTCCGCCTTGCTGCTGGGCCTGTTCCTGCTCTCGCCGGCTCTCCCCGATTTCCCCAACACCGCGCTCAAAGCGGCGCTGAGCGGCTCGCGTTCGCTGATCTGCTTTGGTATTTTCGCCTGCTACGTCTCCGCCTTCCTGACGAAGGAGACGCGCTTTAGCTTTATGATGGGCCTATCGTTCCTGATGCTGGCGCTTGGTTACCTGATCATTTTCCAAAAATATTTAGTCACCAACGTGCTGCTCTTCGATAACATCGGCGATGTTACGCGCATGATCGGCCTCGTAATCCTGCTCTTCGCCGTCTTTCTCGGCTGAAATGTATGGCTGCTCACTGCCGATGTGGTAGGGACCCGCTTGAGCGCGTCCGCTTTACCGCCAATCCTCGCACCGGAACCAATGTGGCTCCGGTGCGAAGCCTGCGAACGATCATGTTCCCCGCCGTCAGCCCTCCTGGGAAATGATCGCTTTCCTGGCAATATGGGAATTAAGAAGGGCAACGGGCGATAAATCGGAGGCGATAAATCGGGTCCCTACGACAATGCGGTGTTGCTGGCAACCACGCTTGTTTTGTATCTGTGCAGGATGGTACGTGTGGGCAAACGGGCGCTAAAGCGACGCGCTCAAGCGGGTCCCTACCGGGGGTGGCATTTAATGTTTTTGAAAACGGCAATACCAGCCCTACAACCCCTTGACGAAGATGAGATGATTATGGTAATACGACGTTTATTACAGACCACCCGAACTTCGCCCAAACGTCGTAGGGACCCGCTTGAGCGCGTCCGGTTTACCGCGTTCCCAAATTCATATACAGCAAAACAAATTCAGGAGAGGCACACCGCATGAAGCCCGAAGAGCTTGCACGGCAGCAGATTGACGAGATGTTGAGCATGGCAGGCTGGGTGGTGCAGGACCGGCAAGCCCTCAATCTGGGCGCGGGACCCGGCGTGGCGATCCGCGAATTCTCTTTACGCACCGGCACGGCTGACTATCTGCTGATGGTCAATCGCGAGGTGGTGGGCGTGGTGGAGGCCAAACCTGCCGGCCATTCATTGATCGGCGTCCGCGAGCAGAGCGCGAAATACCTCTCAGGCATCGACGCTACCCTTCCAGTGGCGCGCACACCCCTGCCCTTCCACTACGAAACCACCGGTCAGGAGACGCGCTTCACCAGCAATCTCGATCCCGTGCCGCGCAGCCGCCTGGTCTTCAGCTTCCATCGACCAGAAATGTTGCAACAATGGCTGGAGCTGGCTCCCGAAGGCGGCGAAAATGCGACCCTGCGCGCTCGCCTGCTGCAAATGCCCCCTCTGGCAACACACGGCCTGCGCGACTGCCAGATCGAGGCGATCACCAACCTGGAACGCTCCTTCACGAAAAATCACCCCCGCGCCCTGATCCAGATGGCGACCGGCAGCGGCAAGACTTTTACCGCGGTGAATTTTATCTATCGCCTGATCAAGTTCGGCGGGGCCAGGCGCGTGCTCTTCCTCGTGGACCGCGATAACCTGGGCAAGCAGACCTATAACGAGTTCCAGCAGTTTATGACCCCCGACGATGGGCGCAAGTTTACCGAGCTCTATAACGTGCAGCACCTGCGCGGCAAAACCATCGACAACGTTGCCCGCGTCTGCATCACCAATATCCAGCGCCTCTACTCCATTCTCAGCGGCGAGGAGGAGCCGGACGAAGCAGCGGAAGAACGCTCCCTCTTCGAGAGCGAGGAGGAGGATGCCCAGCTTCTCAAAGAGCCAAAGCATGTGTACTACAATCCCGCCGTGCCCATCGAGACCTTCGATGTGATCGTGACCGACGAATGCCATCGCAGCATTTACAATCTCTGGCGCGGCGTGCTGGAATACTTCGACGCCTTTATCGTCGGCCTGACCGCGACGCCGAACAAGCAGACCTTTGGCTTCTTCAATCAGAACCTCGTGATGGAGTACGGGCACGAACGCGCGGTGGCCGACGGCGTCAATGTCGATTACCTGGTCTATACCATTCGCACGCAGATCACAGCCCAGGGCAGCACTATCGAGAAGGGCTACTACATCGATAAGCGCGACCGGCGCACGCGCAAGCTGCGCTGGGAGCAGGCCAGCGACGATATTATCTATAGCGGCCACCAGCTCGACCGCGATGTGGTGGCGAAGGACCAGATCCGCACGGTCCTGCGCACTTTTCGGGATGTGGTCTGCACCGAGATTTTCCCTGGACGCAGCGCCGTGCCCAAGACGCTGATCTTCGCCAAAGACGATAGTCACGCCGATGATATCGTCGAAATCCTGCTCCAGGAGTTCGGCCAGGGCAACGAGTTTGCGCAAAAGATTACTTATAAGACCACAGGCCGCAAGCCGGAGGAGTTGATCTCGCAGTTCCGCAATAGCTACAATCCCCGCATCGCCGTGACGGTTGATATGATCTCCACCGGCACCGATATCAAGCCGCTGGAAATCCTGCTCTTCATGCGTGCTGTGAAAAGCGCCAACTTTTTCGAGCAGATGAAGGGGCGCGGCACCCGCGTGATCGACGACGAGGAGTTCAAGCGGGTGACGCCCGACGTGCCTGGCGGCAAGACCCATTTTGTGCTGGTCGATGCCGTCGGCGTCTACGAGAGCGCCAAAACCGACGAACCCCCGCTTGAGCGTGAACCGACGGTGCCGCTGAAAAAAGTGCTGGACGATGTCGCCGTAGGCCGGTGGAGACGCAACCCCGATCTGCTCTCGACCCTGCTCTCGCGCCTGAGCAGGCTCAATCGGCGTCTACAAAAGCCGGGCATGGAGCAGGCGGCTCAGACGATTCGCGAGTTAAGCGGCGGCAAAGACCTGCGTGGCATGATCCAGGATCTCAACCGCGCCCTCGATCCCGATACGCGTCTGCAAGAGGCGCAGGCCGCCACGGGCGAGGAGGAGCCGGGCGCGGTCGCCTTACAAGAAGCCGCGCGCCGCCTGGCGGAGAGGGCGCTGCTGCCCTTCGACGAGCCCGGACTGCGTGCATACCTGCTCACGCTCCAGGCCCGCGATGAGCAGATCATCGATACCGTGAGCCAGGATCGCTTGCAGGAGGCTGGCTGGGATGTGCAGGCGCGTGAAGCCGCCCGACAGACGGTGACGAACTTCCGTCAGTTCCTGGAGACGCACAAAGACGAAATCACAGCCCTGCAAATCTTCTACAGCCAGGGCTTCTTCGGGACCTCCCACGATCAATCGGGGAGCTACGGCGCGTCCGGCAGTAGCGTTGACCAGAACTCGGTAGGGACCCGCTTTAGCGCGTCCGATTTATCGCCTACCCGTCCGCATAGCAAGAAAATGACCGAAGACGACCTGCGCCAACTGGCCGAAGCGATCAAAGCCCCGCCGCTCGGCCTGACCGAAGACAAGCTCTGGCAGGCATACGAAACCCTGGACGCCAACCGTGTACGCAAAAGTACCAGCGTCAAGCGCCGCCTGACCGACCTGGTCTCATTGTTGCGCTACACTATGAGCTATGAGACCGACGAAACCGCCATCCTGGAGCCATACGAGGAGATCATCAACCAGCGTTTCGCAGAGTGGCTGGACGAGCAGGAGCAGCGTCGCGGCGCGCCCTTCAGCGCCGAGCAGCGCAGGTGGCTCGAACACATGCGCGACATCATCGCCAACTCGCTCACCATCGAGCGCGACGACTTCAGCTTGGAGCCCCTGCTCCAGCTCGGCGGCCTCGGCAAAGCCACCGAACTCTTCGGCCCCGACCTGCCCAACATACTGCAAGAACTCAACGAAAGGTTAGCCGCCTGATGATGGACGAAAAATTGCCTGAAGGATGGGTATGGACTACTATAGGAGGGGTGGCAGAAACAACAAGTGGAGGAACACCCGCTCGTAACCATTCCGAATACTACGGAGGAAATATTCCGTGGATAAAGTCTGGTGAATTAAGAGATGGTATTATAAATGCAGTTGAAGAATTTCTTTCAGAAGAAGGACTTAGCAAGTCTAATGCAAAACTTTTTTCTAAAGGCACTGCTCTAGTTGCGATGTATGGAGCGACTGTTGGAAAAACAGGTATTCTTGGTATGGATGCTGCAACCAACCAAGCAATTTGTGCTCTTTTACCAATACAAGAGGCTTTTCGAGCAAAATATATAACCTACTGGGTACAATTTCAGCGTCAAGAATTGATTAATCGAAGTGCAGGAGGGGCACAGCCTAATATTAACCAGGAAATTATACGTTCTTTTCCTTTGCCTCTTCCCCCTCTTCTCGAACAACACCGCATCATCGCCGCCATCGAGCAGCAATTCACGCGTCTCGACAACGCCGTCGCCTCCTTGCAGAGCGCGCAGGCCAGAGCGAAGCAGTACCGCGCCTCCCTGCTCAAAGCAGCCGTCGAGGGCGAGCTCACAAAGGAGTGGCGGGCCGAACATCCCGCGCAAGAAACGGGCGCGCAACTGCTAAAGCGCATCCTCACCGAACGGCGCAAACGCTGGGAGGAAGAACAACTGGCAAAGATGCGCGAGAGTGGGATCGTGCCGAAAGATGATCAATGGAAGGAGAGGTATAAGGAGCCACAGGGGCCGGATGTGGGGGGATTGCCGGAATTGCCGGAGGGGTGGTGCTGGGCGACGGTGGAGCAGATAGCTCAAATTCAAGGGGGTATTCAAAAACAGCCAGGCCGCGCTCCACGGCAAAACTCTTACCCTTACCTTCGTGTTGCTAATGTGCTACGTGGGCGATTAGACTTGTCTATTATTGAAAAAATGGAGCTTTTTGGAAATGAGCTAGAAACTTTACGCTTGAAAAGTGGTGATCTTCTTATTGTTGAAGGGAATGGTAGCAGAACAGAAATTGGTCGAAGTGCTCTATGGAATGAGGAAATTGAAGATTGTGTGCATCAAAATCACATCATTAGAGTGCGTTTAAATCACGTTTTGCCAAATTATGTAGATTTCTATTGGAATTCGCCCGAAGGAAATCAGAGGGTTATGGATGTGGCGGCTTCAACTACAGGCTTATATACGCTCAGCGTAAATAAAATTTCTCGTTTGCCCGTTCCTCTTCCTCCCCTCGCCGAGCAAGCGCAAATCGTCGCCGAAGTCGAGGAGAAGCTCTCGAACATTGAGCAGATGGAGGCGACCATCGAGCATAGTCTCAGGCGGGCGGAGCACGAGCGGCAGAGCATTTTGCGCGAATCGTTCGCGGGCCGGCTGGTGGCGCAGGACCCGCACGATGAGCCAGCCAGCGTGCTGCTGGCAAAGATTCGGGAGGAGCGGAAGAGACGGGAAGCAGAAGCGAAAGTTGTTAAAATAAGTAGAAAGGGAGTTGCGATGGGAATGACACGAAAGCGGCGCATCAAGGCCGGTCAGTCGGAGATAGGTTTGTATCAGACGCTGGTCGAAGCCGGTCAGCCGCTGCCGCCGGACGATCTGTTCAGGCGCGCCGGTCTGAAGGCGGACGAGCAGCATGAAGCGGCGGAGGCATTTTACCAGGAACTGGATGTCGAGGTCGCGGCTGGCCTGATCAGGGAGATGCGACCAGATTATGAACACGTCCTGCTGGAAGCTGTGGGGCCGCCCCCGGAGGAACTGACGGCGATGGAGGAGGAAGAGACGGAGGCAAGGGAACAACCTAAGACGTTGTGGGATGCGTAAATGTCGTAGGGTCCCGCTTCAGCGCGACCGGCGCGATTGATCGCGTTCCCACAGCAGGGCGGCACGATGTTGGGGAACGGCAGGGCAAGCGTCAGGGATGGCCCTGTTCAAAACCACGCTGGTTCTGCGGTGGTCCCTGGTCCCTTGCACAATGGATGGGTAGGGGCAATGCCTTGCGCTTGCCCTGCGGTGGACCCTGCTATCGTGTCCATCGCGGTGGTAGGGGCAATGCCTTGCGCTTGCCCTGCGGCGGACCCTGGCCCCTTGCACAATGGATGGGTAGGGGCAATGCCTTGCGCTTGCCCTGCTGCTAAATTGGACGCGATAAATCGGGTCCCTACGAATATTCGTTTGCACAATGGATGGGTAGGGGCAATGCCTTGCGCTTGCCCTGCGGTGGTCCCTGCTATCGTGTCCATCGCGGTGGTAGGGGCAATGCCTTGCGCTTGCCCTGCGGCGGACCCTGCTATCGTGTCCATCGCGGCGGAAGGGGCAATGCCTTGCGCTTGCCCTGCGGCGGACCCTGGCCCCTTGCACAATGGATGGGTAGGGGCAATGCCTTGCGCTTGCCCTGCTGCTAAATTGGACGCGATAAATCGGGTCCCTACGAATATTCGTTATTGCACGTATATGGAGGGTTGGCAGGCGCTGAAGCGGGTCGGTACGAATTGTGGTTGGGTCGGTATGGTTATAAGGATGATTGGTTTATGAAACTACGCAAGCTGGAGATCGGCGAGTTTAAAAATCTGCGCAATTTCTCCGTTGATTTTTCGCAGAAGCTGACCACTGTGCTGCTGGGGCAGAACGGGTGCGGTAAATCGAACCTTTTAGAGGCGCTGATCATCATTTTTCGCGATCTCGACCTGGGCGAGGCTCCTGCTTTTAAATACAAGCTCGATTACGAGTGTCGCGGCAATGAAATTCATATCGACGCAGATCCGACTCGCTCCAAAAACAAACGCGAGCAGATACAGATCACCGTGCGCGAGCGCGCCAGCGGCTTTGGTCTGTTTAGAGAATTGCGAACAATACCATACACCCAGTTTTATAGCGATAGCGAGCGGCGCTACCTGCCCAGCTACGTCTTTGGCTACTATTCCGGCCCCAGCAACCGCATGGAGAAGCACTTTGATAAGCACCAGGAACGTTTCTATCGCGATCTGCTGGATGGCAAAGAGCAGGCACAGCGCCCGTTGTTGTACGCTCGCCCCGTGCATAGCCAGTTCGCGCTGCTCTCGTTTTTTATCGAGGAGGAGCAGCATCTCGCGGGAGGGGAGCAGAGCATTCGGGAGTTCCTCAACGAACTGCTAGGGATTCAAGAACTGATCTCGGTCCTCTTCATCATGCGCCAGCCGCCCTGGACCAGTAAGCAGGGAGACGCCCGCTTCTGGCATGCGCGCGGCGTCGTGAGGGACTTACTGGCCCATCTCTATCAGATTGCCCTTGCCCCCATGCGGCTCAAAGTGCGTACCTCGACCGAGTTTGCCAGCGACAAAACCTTAGAGCATCTCTATCTTTACCTGCGTGGCGCTGAAGATCTGAAAAAATTATTCAGCCATTATGGCAACCAGCAAGCATTCTTTAAGGCCCTCGAAAGCACCTATATCTCCAAAGTACTCAGCGAAGTGCGTATCCGTCTGAAAAGAAGCGATGCCGATGGCAACCTCACTTTTCGCGACCTGAGCGAGGGGGAGCAGCAATTACTGATGGTCCTGGGCCTGTTACGCTTCACCAAAGAGGACGAGGCACTGTTCTTGCTAGACGAGCCTGATACGCATCTCAACCCCGCCTGGAGCGTGCGCTATCTGGAATTTATGCAGCGCGTCGTTGGTGAGCAGCCGACCAGTCATGTCATCATGACCACGCATAACCCGCTGGTCATCGCGGGCATGGAGCGGGAAGATGTGCGCATCATGCAGCACAGAAAAACGGGCATCTTTGTGGAGCAGCCGCGCGAAAATCCTAGAGGCATGGGCGTGGCGGGCATCCTCACCAGCGAACTCTTCGGGCTGCGTTCCTCGCTGGACCTGCCCACCCAGCGCCTGCTTGACGAGCAACGCGTATTGGCGGCGAAAGAAGAATTAACGCCGGAGGAGCGGCACCATTTAGGTGATCTTACCGATAAACTGGATAGGCTTGGCTTTAATACAGCGGAAGATGATCCTGATTATGCAGTTTTTCTCAAAAAGCTGACGGAGCGCGAAGATCCGGCAATTCGTGAGCAAGCATTTTTAACGCCTGAGCAACAAGAGGAGCGGGCACGTTTGATCGACGAGATTTTGAGTGAAATGATCGCGGAAGGTAGGTTGTAATGCGTTATATCGATATGGTCAGATTGTTAAGGGAAAGAGATGATTGGCCTCCTCCAGAAAAATGGGAAGAACGCGTTCGCAAAGCAGAAGCGGCACTGAGAAATCTTCCTCCCGGCAAGACACGCGCTAAGATTTTCGATCAATATAGTGATGTATGGAGCGAGGTAAAGGAGCAATTCAGACAAATTTCGCATCAAAAGTGCTGGTATTGCGAAACCGATACCAGTCGTATTCGCGGGGATATAGATCATCATCGACCTAAGGGAGGCGTGACGGGTACAGATCATCCAGGCTACTGGTGGCTGGCTTTTCAGTGGAGAAACTGGCGTTTTTCCTGTGAATTCTGCAATAGCAGATTGACCGATCACGCTACAGATATAGTGGGGGGCAAAGGGAATGATTTTCCTTTGGAGGATGGTGAGAGCCGCAGGATCTGGGATGAATGTGAGCATATTGATTATGACGACCTGAAAAAAGAGCGTCCCATGCTACTTGATCCTACCAATCCAGGCGACCCGGAGTTAATTACATTTGGCGGTGACGGGCTACCACGTCCAACAGTAAAAGATAAAGCGTCAATTGAGTATCGGCGGGCTGATATCTCCATCAAAACATATCATTTAGATCATACTGCACTATGCAGGAGACGGAGAACTGCCGTAATCCATCCATTACATGATCTGGTTGAAAAGATACAAAAATATAAACTTATTCGGTCAAGTAATCGCGATAATGATGCTCTGGATACGATTATTGAAGATGGTTTGAGAGAATTGAGAAAGATGATTGCTCCCGATGCTCAATATTCCTCCACTGCCAGAGCCTATTTGAGAAAATATCGCCGCTGGGACTGGGTAGATCGGCTCTTGACGGCCTCCTGATCGCAACGTATGATTAGTATATATGTTCTACGCTATGTATATGTTCGTAGGGACCCGGTTGACCGCGTCCGATTTATCGCCCGTACCCCCTCATCCCGCTTCCCAGGCGGCTCATCACATCCCCAAATCGCAACGGGCTCGACAATGTTGGGCGGGGCGATAAAGGCAGGGAGGGGCCTCACGTTTGTTCTGTAGCTAGTTGGGGTGGTTTGTGGTGAGTGAACGGCGGTAGACCGGACGCGATAAATCAGGTCCCTACGACGTTGCGATGTTGTTGGGAGAATGGCCTTGCGCCTGCTCCTGATGTGGGAAAATTTTCTTTTTGCTAGCCCCATTCCCAGAAAAAGTGTATAGTGTGACGGAAACCGTAGGGGCAAGGGGCGGGGCCGGTGGTGTGGTGGGGGCCTTGCGCTTGCCCTGCTGCTGTGGTGGGGGCTTGCCCTGCGGTGGGGAGAAAGGAATTATTATTTATTATGAGCGCCGACACACAACGACTTATTCAGAAGCTCTGGAACTATTGCAATATTTTACGCGATGATGGCATGTCCTATGGCGATTATGTCGAGCAACTAACTTATCTACTTTTTCTAAAAATGGCCTACGAGCGCACGCTGCCGCCGTGGAGCGAAGAATCGCGCATCCCAAAGGGGCTCGGCTGGGAGACGCTGCGCACGAAGGATGGCGACGAACTGGAGAAGCACTACCGCCATATTTTAGAGCAACTGGGATCGCAGTCCGGCATGCTCGGCGTTATCTTTCGTAAAGCCATCAACAAAATCCAGAATCCCGCCCATTTACGCCGCCTGGTGGTAGACTTGATTGACGCGGAACAGTGGTCAAAGATGGAGGCCGATGTTAAGGGCGACGCCTACGAAGGGCTGCTGGAGAAGAACGCCGAGGATACCAAAAGTGGCGCGGGCCAGTATTTTACGCCGCGCGCGCTGATCCAGGCCATCGTCGATGTGATGCGGCCCGGGCCGATGCAAAAAATCTGCGATCCCGCGTGCGGCACCGGCGGCTTCCTGCTGGCCGCGCATGACTATATTTCCCGTCATCATCGGGGCATGTCGCGTGATGCGCGCAAATTTCTAAAAAATGAGGCGTTCCAGGGCTGGGAGATCGTCGATAGCACCGCGCGGCTCTGCGTCATGAACATGTTTCTACACGGCATCGGCGACGAAAATGCCGAGGAGCCGCCGATCCATGTCGTCGATAGCCTGCGCTCAAGGCCGAAGCCGGAATTTGATATCGTCCTCACCAATCCGCCGTTTGGCCGCAAGAGTAGCCTCAGCCTGGTGAGCAACGGCAAAAAGAACGGCGGCAACGGCTCTGAGGAGAAGGAGGCCGCGACCGTCAGCCGCGACGACTTCTGGGCCACGACCAGCAATAAGCAGCTCAATTTTGTGCAGCATATCTATAGCCTGCTCAAGACCAGCGGGCGCGCGGCGGTCGTCGTTCCCGACAACGTGCTTTTCGAGGGAGGAGCAGGCGAAACGGTGCGGCGCAACCTGCTGCAAAGCTGCGATGTGCATACCCTCCTGCGCCTGCCCACCGGCATCTTTTACGCGCAGGGCGTCAAAGCCAACGTCCTCTTCTTCGACAAGCGCCAGGCCAGTCCCAACGTGCAGACCGAGCGCCTCTGGGTCTACGATCTGCGCACCAACATGAACTTCACCCTGCGTACCAACCAGCTCAAGCGCAGCCATCTCGACGACTTTGTCGCCTGCTATCACGCTGAAAGTCGCCATCAGCGCCAGGAGAGCGAGCGTTTCCGCGCCTTCAGCTACGAAGAACTGCTCAAACGTGACAAGCTCAGCCTCGACCTCTTCTGGCTGCGCGACGAGAGCTTAGAGGGGACCGACAACCTGCCCCCACCTGCCGAGATCGCGGCCAGCATCGTCGAAGACTTGCAGAACGCGCTTGAACAATTTCTGGCTATCGCCGAAGATCTCGGCGGCAAGAAAAGCAGCAATTCAGGCTCGCTCTCTCCCTAACGCCCCCTCCGTATGGTAGGGACCCGGTTAACCGCATCCGGTTAACCGTGGTTGCCTCCCCCGAAACAACAATAGCGTCCGGTTAACCGCAGGGCTTTTCCGTGTTCCCTTTGCACCGCCTTCAGCGGAGAGAGAGGGGTGAGGGCGAGGACCCCTCGCGCTCCGGCAGGGGACTGGCCGTCCCCTGCACCCCTGCTTTGCCTCCAAACCTGAAAAGCCCTGCGGTTAACCGCCGTTCACTCACCCCAAATCGTCCTCCCTGGCAGCATGGGGTGAGGGATGTATGAGCAATAAATTGGACGCGGTAAACCAGGTCCCTACGAGGAGGTCACGACCTCATTTGGCTTTTCGCGCAATGTGCGCAGGCGGCGAAACTCGGGCCAGATCCAGGCGACCAGCAGCACGACCAGGATCGTACCAATGCCACCTGAGACCACCGAGAAGATCGGTCCTCCAAGCTGGGCCACCAGGCCCGATTCGAAGCCGCCGAGCTGGTTTGAGGTACCGATAAAGAGCGAGCTGACCGCGCTCACGCGCCCGCGCATCTCGTCCGGCGTGCGTACAAGCAGCAGCGTCGAGCGAATGACCACGCTGATATTATCGAACGCGCCAAGCAAAAAGAGCATCAGGAACGAGAGCCAGAACCAGTGCGACAGGCCAAAAACAATCGTTGCCACCCCAAAGCCCGCCACCGCCAGCAGCAGGGTTCGGCCCGCCTTTTTGAACGGAGGCCGATGCGCCAGGGAAAACGCCATACAGACCGCGCCAAGCGAACTGGCGGCCTGCAACCATCCCAGGCCGATTGGCCCCACGTTCAGGATGTTCTTGGCATAGATGGGCAAAAGCGCCGTTGCACCCCCCAGCAGCACCGCGAAGAGATCCAGCGTGATAGCTGCCAGTAAGACCTGCGTCTGTCCGAGGAAGCTCAGCCCCTCCATCAGCGTGCCGAGCGTTTTGCGTTCGCCTGCCTTCGCCTGACGTACCTGCGGCTTGACTCGCATGCGCAGCAGGAGCAGGACGAAGATGACCGGAGCCATTGCGCTGATGACGTACACAATGGTCGCCTGGTGGAAAAGACCGATCAGCAGGCCGCCCGATGCCGGACCTATCACCGCCGAAAGTTGCCCGACGCTGCTCCGCCACGTCATCGCATTCTCATATTCGCGCTCAGGAACGACCTGCGAGACAATCGCCGAACTGGCGGGATTGCTAAAGGATTGCACGCTGCCAATCGCCACCAGGCAAGCGTAGATCAGGAAGAGCGAGCCCTGTTGATAGGACAGGACAGCCAGGCTCAGGGAGGCGAGCGCGAGCACTATCTGCGAGACGAGAATCACATCTTTGCGGCTATAGCGGTCCGAGATATAGCCGGAAGGCAGAAAAAGGGCAATGATGGGGATCACCTGCGCCAGACCAACGCCGCCCAGAACCAGCGCGGAACCGGTGCGCTCGTACAGCTCCCAGCCAATCGCGACCGCAATCATCTGCCGCGCGAACATCGTCAGAAAAATACCAACCAGCAAAAGTCGGAAATCGCGAAACCGCAGCGAGCTATAAGAATCGCGCGCGCTATCATCTTTCTCTTCCAGAGCGACCATAGCTGTCTCAATGCCCTCACTTTCAGTCAGGTAGATAAAATATGCCTTTTCTTTACCTAAACAGCCAGCGAGGGCGCTTAATTCCGCCAATGTTGAAAATGAGCTTTGTGAGCTCGATCAGGAGACTGGGGCGCCCTGCTGCCGCAGGAAATTTACAACGGCGTCATGTCCCTTTTCCTGTGCGAGATCCAGCGCCGTCTTGCCTGAAGATAGCCGCGCAGTGATATCGGCGCCATGCTCCAGCAGTAACTGGACCATCACCAACTGTCCATTATGCGCGGCCTCCAGCAACGGCGTAAAATCGTCGGTTTGCGTTGCATTCACGTCGGCCCCGTGCGCTAACAGTGCCTGCGTGATCGCGATATTCTCAACGGCAACCGATGAATGGAGCGGCATCACATGTTGAGCGTTCTGCGATGGGAGATTGACATCGGCCCCTCGCGCCAGCAGCAGCTCGACAACTTCCAGATGATTGAAGAAGGCAGCCAGGCCAAGCGGTGTGAAGCCATCCGGTGCAATCGCATTGACGCGGTCAGGCTGCTCATCAAGCAGCGCCGCCACTCGCCCGGTCTGACCGGTTGCCGCCGCTTCAAAGATATCCAACTGATCGCTACGGGCAAGCAGTTCCTGTACCATCATGGGCCTGTTATAGTAAGTTGCTAGCAATATACCTGATATGCCCGATTGCGTCCTGGCCTTGACCAGCTCAGGCTCAGCCGCAAGCAACGCTTTCAGCTTCTCTATATCATCGTCCTGTATGGCCGCAAAAAATTGCTGTGTCGTCTCCATCTCTATCTCCTGACCAAAGAATAGCATTATCCTTGAAAAATAATAAAATGCTTGAGCTTGCGTGATGACGCGGTAAACCGGGTCCCTACCGGAGCCGTTCAGCGACATCACTATAATGTCGCTCTATTGCAATCTGGAGGGGCGTTTGCCCTTTGTTGTTCTTGACGTTGAGCTTTGCGCCATTGGTCAGCAGCAACTCGACCATTGTCATATTGCCGCTATAGGCTGCGTGATGCAGCGCGGTCCAGCCGTAACTATCCTGGATATTGACATTGCTGCCGTGCATGACGAGCAGTTGCGCGATATCAAAGCGACGACCGGCAAGGGCGGCATGTAAGGGGAGATTGCTGGTCGCGTTTCTGGAGCGTGCAGCTATATCGGCTCCACGTTGCGCCAGCAATTGCGCCACCTCCCTATGACCAAAGAAAGCGGCCAGGTGCAGCGGCGTCCAACCGTCGTGGCTGTAAGTATTGATCTGCGTGGGATCGGCATCCAGCAGTTGTTGCACGCGTTCAACTTCCCCGACCGCTGCCGCTTCAAACAGGTTTAGCTCAACGCCCCGCTCCAGCAGCAGCCGCGTCACCTCCTGCGCTCCATAGTACGCGGAGAGCAGGATGGGCGTATCGCCTCCTTCAGACCACAGACGCAGCAGGTTAGGATCGTGATCTAAGAGCGCCTTCACGCCCTCAATGTCCTTAGCCTTCACCGCCGCGAACATCTCCCCCTTCAATCGCTGCAAATTCTCTGCCAGTTGCTTTGCCTGTGCCAGCAGCTCGCCAGCCGCATTGATGCCAAGAGCAACCAGTTGCGCCACCGCCTCAGACCTGCTCTGCGCCAGCCCGGCCTGGACGAGCAGATCAATCGTGCGCGAAGTTTCGTCGTCAACCCGTACCGAGATCACCGTATTGCGCGCTTGCGATGTATCCATACAAACCTCATACTAATTACGCTGTAATTGCAATTACGTTGTAACTTACATTACGTTGTAATTATGACCATATTGAGAAGAGAGTGTCAAGAAGGAGCGCTAAACTAGCAAACCTCTCCTGGCTTAAACTCATGCGAAAAGTTTTACAATGGAGATATTTTATGGTATAATAATATTAACCCTAAGGGTTAATATTATTAGTGGCTGGTTGGGTTAGTGGATATTCTCTTTCAAGATCAGAAACTGGCTAAGATATGTAATAGTGAACCTCAGTTAGTGCGAAAATACGGCCAGGAATGTGCGAAATTGCTTAGACGCCGCCTCGATGAATTTAGAGCTGCCGACAACCTCAACGTATTACGTTCATTACCACAGGCGAGATGCCATGAGTTAAAAGGAAATAGAGAAGGAACATTAGCCGTAGATCTCAAACAGCCTTATCGTCTTATTTTTGAACCAGCTAATAATCCCACTCCAAGAAAACCTGATGGTGGTTTGGATTGGACAGGCGTTACAGCAATCAGAGTTCTTACTGTGGAGGATTATCATGGCTAGCAGGCTTCAAAACGAATATCAACCGGATCTCGTCTCATCGCCTGGAGAAACTCTTCTAGAGACTCTAGAAACCATCAGCATGTCCCAGGCGGAGCTTGCCAGGCGTATGGGGCGTCCGGTAAAAACTATCAATGAGATTGTACAGGGCAAAGCTGCTATTACTGCTGAAACTGCCTTGCAACTGGAACAGGTTTTGCATATTCCGGCCTCTTTCTGGTTGAGACGAGAGCAGCAATATCGCGAGTCGCTTGCCCGGCTCGCCGAAAAGCAACATCTTGCAGGCTGGGTCGAGTGGCTAAAAGAGATACCAGTGCGAGAAATAATGCGTCGAGGTTGGATGCCATCCTGTTCCGATAAATCTCAACAAGTGCTGGAAGCTTTAAAGTTTTTTAGTGTGGCTTCTCCTGAAGCGTGGAGAGCTATCTGGGAGGATAAGGTCGTCGTATATCGCAAATCCGCGGCCCTCGCGAGCAACTTTGGAGCAGTAACGGCATGGTTGCGCCAGGGAGAGAAGGAAGCTCAGGCAATTGAAACTGCTCCATATAATGCTGAAGCATTTCAAGAAGCTTTAAAGCACATCTGCACCTTAACAGAGGAGCCGGTAAGCGTTTTTCAGCAAAAACTGATGCAATTATGTGCCGATGCAGGTGTAGCTGTGGTGTTTGTACAGGAGTTACCTAAAACGGGAATTTGTGGCGCTACGCAGTGGCTAACGCCCAAAAAAGCGTTAATACAGTTGAGCCTGCGCTATAAAACTGATGATCAGCTCTGGTTTACGTTCTTTCACGAAGCAGGTCATATTCTGCGGCATGGCAAGCGGCAAATTTTTCTGGAGATAGAGCAAAAAGATAGAAAAGAAGCCGAGGATGAGGCTGATAAATTCGCTACGGATATATTGATTGAGCCTGCCAGATGGAAGAGCTTTGTGGAGGGCTCCTCTTGTCGTTCGAAAACAGGCATTAAGCAGTTTGCCCAAACTGTGGGGATTGCTCCAGGAATTGTGGTTGGAAGGTTGCAGCATGAACAGCGTCTGCCCTTTAATTATTGTAATGACCTCAAGCGCCGCCTTGAGTGGAAAACGGATAAATGATTTTTTCTCGTTGCGCTTTATGTTGCTCCCAGTGCCTCTAGCATTCAACTGGCAGGCCGCGTGCTAATAGCATATAAGCAGATGGCAAACGGCCTGTGGGTAGGATTAGATGAATTTGAACGACTTCAGCATTGGCTGGAAGTCGTTCGCAGCAAGCCTGCCAGGGCTACTCTTTCTCCATCAGCCCTTGTTGCCAGGCAAAAACGGCGGCCTGGGTGCGATCTGCCATGTGCAATTTACTCAGAATATTGCTAATATGCCCTTTTACCGTCTGTTCGCTCACCACTAGCTTTTCAGCTATAGCTGCGTTGGACCGCCCTTCTGCCAGCAGACGGAGAACCTCTAACTCGCGTTCTGTGAGATGGGCGAACGAAGCCGGAACCCTCCTTTTTGTTTCACGCACCTCCTGAATCAGGCGCGCGGCCACATAGGAATGCAGGACGGCCTCCCCATCGGCTGCTTTCCTGATGATATCGGACAGTTCCTCTAAACGGATATCTTTCAACGTGTAGGAAAGCGCGCCCGCCCTGAGCGCGGGAAAAATGTTCTCATCTTCGTGGAAGGAGGTAAGTACGACGATCTGAGTTCTCGGGCTGATCTGTTTGATCTGCCGAATTGCTTCTACGCCGCCCATGCCAGGCATGAGGAGGTCCATCAGAACCACACGGGGGATCAGGTCGGGAATCAGCTTGAGAGCCTCCTCGCCCGATGCTGCTTCCCCTACGACGCTCATGTCGGGCTGGGCCTCTAAAAACGCGCGCACCCCCTGGCGAACGATGCTGTGGTCATCAACAAGGAAAAGGGTAATGTTTTCTGCCATGATTGATCTTTCCTTTTCTCTGCTCAACGTGGATTATGCCTCTTGCTCGTGTTGAGAAATCGTTGCCTGCGGGGGATACGGATACTTTACTATGATCCGCGTTCCCTGCCCGACTGCGCTTTGAAGCTGGAATGTACCGCCGATCTCCTCCAGGCGTTCTTGCATCGACTGAAGTCCCACGCTTTGGGAAGAAACTGCCGTGGGATCAAAACCCTGTCCGTTGTCGGCAATAGTCAAAACGACCTGCTCCTGCTCCTGTTTCACGGAGAGGCATGCATGAGCGGCCTGGCTATGGCGAGCGACATTTGAGAACGCCTCCTGGACGACGCGCAAAAGTTCCCTGGCAATCGCAGCAGGAAGCTGAGGCACATCTTGTAGCTGGATATCGACCTTGATAGCATTCTGGCGGCTCCAACGCTCCAGCTCATCGCGGAGCGCCTGCTCAAATCCTTGCTCTTCCAGATGAGTTGGACGCATTTGCTGAATGAGGGCTGTGAGTTCCTGCCGTACCTGATACGCCAGTTCACTGGCTATTGCAAGGTGTGCATGTGTCGCTTCAGGTTTGTGATCAAGCAGAGCGAGTGCCGCGCTGATCTGTGCGGCAAGCGCAAATACCTGTTGCTTGATGCTATCGTGCAAGTCCCGCGACATGCGCGTTCGTTCAGCCAGGCGAGCGTTTTGTGCGGTAAGAATCTGTTGCTGCCGGATACTTTCGGTCAATTGCAGGGCCATACGGTTGAAGTGACGTTCCAGTTGCCCGATTTCATCCTGACGACCGGCGGGAACGCGCTCGGCGTAATTCCCATCAGCAAAGCGCGCAGTGGCGTTCACGAGCAGGCGTACCCGTCGAACCAGACCGCGCATAGTCAACATGCCAAAGAGTGTGCTGATAGGCGTAAGAACCATCAGTAAGACCAGTCCTCCGATGAAAAAGAAGCCAAGCCAGGCTGTGGGTGCAGTAAAAACGTTGCGTACCGTTGGCAAGTTCATGAACTGCACATAAATTGCGCCAATTGGATGCATTTGCTGGCTCCAGACGGGTTCTACCACGTAGACGCTGCTCTCGGCCAGGGTTGTCTCTTGCCCGCTGCCTTCTGTGCCCATCAGTGCCCTGGCGATGAGCGACCCTTTGCCCACTAGTAAGGAAGAGGCCAGAGCGTGGAGAGGATAACGTTGCGGGTAAGAACTGGCAAGGATAGAACCATCAGGAGCAATGAGCAGCGCAACGGCAAGAATCTGTGTGCCGGAAGCTTGAGCAGTAATATATGGAACAGCACCGGTATCAGGTGAAGTCGTCTGTCCAGGTAGCGCAAGCGTCCCGGGCTGGCCTTCTTGAAACGTACTCTGTGGGTCGAGTGCATCTGTTTTTGCCTTGAGAGAGGCGATCAAGACATAGTGTTGCGCCACCTGCTTTGCCTCCAGCGTGTACATAAAGGGGGTAACGATCAGGAACAGGATAAGGGACAGGCCGATCAGCGCCAGTATTTCCAGCACAAAAACAAGGCTCGCCGTCACCCACACATATGATAGGGCCATCCGGCCCTGTAGCCCTGTTATATTCTTTCTCATCGAGAGCTTTTTCCCCGTAAACATGTACTTGCCTCCTCTTGTGAAGTATAGGTGAATTGCTATTACTCCACAAGACAGAGGCGAGATTACTACAAATGCTCTTTGTTTGCCAGCGCCAGCACATCGTGCGCATTGTCGGTGAGCGGGGCAGTCGTTTCAGACGGCTTATGGACGAAGTAATCAGACTTTGTTACCAGCATCACAATCGCTGCTGCAATACAGAGCAACACGTTGAGCAGGATATTAGCCACTGACACGTTGGGCGTAACAGGGATAGCCAGGAACTCGCCGAGCAGACCGATGCTGACATGAAAGAGCGCAACGAGCAGCACGCTTCTGCCAGTGCGGTTGTAAATCCAGGTCATCATAATCGAAGCGGCAACATTGAGGATCAGATCACGTAACTCCAGGCTGACTATCTGCTGCAGCGAGACACCTGTAGCTGGTCCTGCCAGAGCTTCGGGCAGATGCCAGGCCCACCAGAGCAGACCAACAATCAAGCTGGCGACCAGGGCATTATAGCGGCTCTGGAGGCGTGGCAGGGCGAAACCTCGCCAGCCGAGTTCCTCTCCAAGGGCAAAGATGGTAGCGGCAACGACCACCGGCAGCACCCTGATACCAGGAAAAACGAACCCGGGGAAAGCCTCTCCAAACGGTATCGCCAGGACGACGGCCAGCAGATTCAGCGCCAGTGGGCCTGTCAGTGCGATAAGGTACCACACAGGAGCCACGCGCAACCTGCCTATCTGGCCCAACAAGTCCTTGATGCCTCGTCTTCCCGCCAGGACCGCCACCGTAACAAGCGCTGCCATAGCTGGAAAGAAAGAGGGGAGAAGCCTGAGTAAAATGTTATCGGTATTAGAGAGCACTACAGGTATTTTGATGCACCATGCCAGACCAAAAGCCAGCAGGTAGAAGAGAATAATCGGGTGGTTTTTGAGAGTTTTCTGCATGTCCAAATCCTTTACTTAACTATGTGTATCTTTCCATCACTGATGTGATGTAGAGAAGTGTAGCCTGTAAAGGTATAAAGAGAGAACCATCCGAAGAGGGGATCACCCCCTACTGAAGAGGCGTTTCTAGCAAGCCGCAGTGTTCTCAAATGCACTTTGGGATATTTTCTTTACCTAAATAGCCTGTGAGGGCGCTTAATTCTGTGGATTATGTTTATCCCTGATGCGTCATCATGGCAAAGTGAACTCGTGCAGAGCTAGTTCGTAAGCATTCTCATAATCATGCACACTGATTTCCTGCGTACTATACATATGCCAGGTAAATGATGCAACGCGGCCCCCGTGCTTCAAAGCTCTATCGATCCAATTTGCTAATCGAGCAGTTTCTTCATCAGTTAGTGGAGAATTTTCGCTATCACCGTCAAATAAGAACAGCATTTCTATTTCATAGGGAACTGCGTCGTTGAGTAAAAAAAAACGGATTTCTCGTAGGTTATCGAGTGTGTTATGAAGAGGATCTTTGGCCGATAGTTGGCGAATAGCTTTAACAACAGGTTGTTGTACAGCCATTACGATTTCATTTGCAAGAGCTTGACGGAGATATCGTCGGCCCAACCACTGTCGAAAGCGGCGTGCTATAGCTGCATCATCCTCATACCAGGTGTGCGGCCTTAGTTGTTCGCGCACATCTTCGATCTCTTCACGTCTGCGAGGCTTAAAGAGACGTCTGGAAGGTTTTAGGGGACGGAATTGCTCTTTACCGGTGTGTTGATGTAACAGGAAACCGCGAAAAAGATCGTATTGTTTTGTGGCTAGATATTCTATTGGTTTTTTTCCCCCTGGCGATACAGGAGTAAGCAGCCATGTGCTGACCGCTTCGGGAGAGCCCAGACGTTGTGCAGCTTCTTCAATGAGAAGTTGTATTTCGAGCAGATGATCTCGATGTCTTTTACTGATAGGCAACCCTTTCAACCAACGGTGATAGGTTGCGCGGGACACCTTAAAAATCTGGGCAAGCGACTCGATATCAAGGTTGGAAGAGTTACGCAGGCTGCTTGCTAAAGCTGCGATTTCCTGTTTCCTGCGGGAAAACCCAGGCTCTTGTGATGGATGGGGAGGAACTGCTCCAGGCCGCTCTGTATGTACGGGTATAATTTCTAGAAGAAAGAAAGATGCATTTGTAATGCTATTGTGCGAAGCGACTCCAGTTCCTATGATGATAAGCAACTCTCGGCATTCATACGTATCCGCGCCTGTTGTACCCGCAAGTAATCTATAGGGAAGAGTATCCCGTATAATGTCAGACTGTTTTTGTAGAAGTTTACTATCTTTCCCTGCTTCATCACGGATGAGTTGATAGTTACCCAATTCTGTCACTTCACTGGTGGATAAATCGGTAATGCAATAGATATCGCCGGTTGGATCGGTGATTTCACTGATGTTTAACATTTTCCGGCTCCAGGTAAGTAAAAAGTTTCTCGTTCAGTGTCCATCGGAAGAAGCGAGATGTGATCTCATTATAATTACGCATTTTTTTAAGAATATCTGGGATATCAAGATCATACTCGTTATTATCGTAGTAATCTAAATCAAGGAGATAAAACCTTCCCCCCCCGGGCTCTTCTTTGGGAAGTGGAGGAACTGCGGCGCCATTGAGAAGGCCATGTCTGATGGCAAAGGTGCCATCAGGACGACTAATCTGTATTTCCTGTAATGTGTGGTTAAGTTGACCTGAAAGTAATTGTGCTGCGTCAAATCCTACTAATTCGGGATTAAGCAACCCTTGCCAGTCTGCTAGCGTCTCAGCGGCAGGATAACGTAGCTCGTTAATGTAACGTAATCCCAGCCGTAAGCAATCTGTAATTTCTAGTACCTCCTGTGCTGCTTCTAAAAGGTGCTGAAAACGATCAATGAAGTCATTGATTGAGCGGTAATTTCGAGCTTCAAGGGTAAGTGCAGCTTCGTTGATAATCACAGCCCATTGTAAGTCTTTTGAGGAGAAACGCCAGGCGGTGTTGTTTGTATCTGAGTTAATGCCTCTCGGTGACAGTTGATATGTCACTACCGCTTCACGAGATGTCTTTGGGTAGTCAGCACGAATAGCCTCCTGAAAATCGGCAATGAACCCTTTCTGTTCGAAACGAGGCATAATGGTAAAACGTATCTGTCCAATCACTAACCTGAGAGGTGATTTCTTAAACTGAATCCGCTCATTCTGAGGAAGACCCATTGACATCAACCCTTGCCTCCTATATCTTCTTACCTCACTATTCTTTCAATATTTTACACGTTGTTTTACACTTCGTCAAGGTTTGTGTAAAACATTGGTATGATGCTGGGTGGTCGCAGTAAGATACGGAGCAAGAAAAGACGAAAATAAGGCAGCTACTGCTTTACTCGCCAGTAACTGCCTATCAAGCTACTATGTTGCTATGCAACCTTACTATTTACAAATGCTTACGGCCGTCGCAGCCTCCTCACTCCACCGTGACCGACTTCGCCAGATTCCTCGGCTGGTCCACGTTGCAGCCTCTGGCGACTGCGGCGTGATAGGCGAAAAGTTGCAAGGGGATCGTTGCCAGCAAGGGGCTGAGAGCTTCGGGGGTGGCCGGGACGTAGAGCACGTCGTCGGCGTGGCGGCGAATATTCTCGTCTCCCTCCGTTGCCACGGCCAGCACGTTCGCGTCGCGGGCGCGCACCTCCTGGATGTTGCTCACAACCTTCTCGTAGACGTGCGAGGCGGTCGCGATGCCGATCAAGGGAGTGTCCGGGGCGAGCAAGGCGATGGAGCCATGCTTGAGCTCGCCCGCCGGGAAGCCCTCGGCGTGGATGTAGGAGATTTCCTTGAGCTTGAGCGCGCCCTCTAGGGCCGTTGGGAAGCCGACGCCGCGCCCGATGAACATGATGCTGCTGGCCTTCGCCATGCGTTTTGCCAGCGCGGCGATCTGATCTTCAGGACTCGATGCCTGGTCAAGGATGTGCTGGATCTGGTCGGGGACGCGCTCCAGAGCTGTGAGCAGTTCGCGCATTTGCTCGGTATTGATGTGATTGCGCTGCTGGCCCAGGTAGAGGCCCAGCAGGTAGAGCACGGCGACGGAGGTGACAAACGTCTTGGTCGAGACGACGCCAATCTCTGGCCCAGCTTGCAGGTAGAGCACGGCGTCTGAGAGCCGCGTGATGGCGCTGGCAACAACGTTGGTGATGGCAATGACGGGCGAGCCATGTTCGCGCGCCTGTCGGATGCCGACCAGCGTATCCGCCGTCTCACCCGATTGTGTGACGGCGATGCAGAGCGTCTCCGGCCCGACAATCGGATCACAATAGCGGAACTCAGCGGCGGTAACCGCCTCGACCGGAATGCGCGCCCATTGCTCGATCACATATTTGGCAACCAGGCCGGCATGATAAGATGAGCCGCAGGCAACGATAACGATGCGCTGAATGTTGTCGAGCAGGCTGGCCTGGCGCATCTGGTCCAGCTCTGCCAGGTGCAATTGGCCGTCGCGGATGCGTCCGAGCAGCGCCCGGCGCATGGCCTGCGGCTGTTCAAAGATCTCTTTGAGCACGAAATGGGGATAGCCCCCCTTCTCGGCTGCTTCCGCATCCCAGTCAATCACAATCTGGCCGCGCTGTACCTGCGTCCCATCGAGTTTGACGATAGAGACGCTGTCGGGATGCAACGCCACGACTTCGCCCTCGTCCAGGATGATAATGCGACGCGTATGCTTGAGAATGGCAGGAATGTCGGAGGCCAGGAACTGCTCGTTCTCGCCCAGACCGACGATCAGCGGGCCATTGCAGCGCGCCCCCACCAGTAGATCGGGATGCTCACTGCTCACGACAGCGATAGCGTAGGAGCCGGTAACGCGCTGAAGAGCGAGCCGGACCGCCTCTTTAAGGTCGCGCTGTGCTTCGCCGTAATACGCATGTTCGATCAGGTGTGATAGCACCTCGGTATCGGTTTCGGAGCGGAAGGTATGTCCTCCCGCTTCCAATTCGCGGCGCAGCTCAACGTAGTTCTCGATGATGCCGTTATGGACGACCGTGAGCACTCCGGTGCAATCGGGATGGGGGTGAGCGTTTGTATCGCTGGGGCGTCCATGCGTGGCCCAGCGAGTGTGACCGATGCCGAGCGTGCCCTGTTCGGGACGCGAACCATTTTCAACGGTGGCGGCCAGGTTGGCGATTTTGCCAGCGCGACGATGCAATTCGAGGTTGCCATTGGTGGTGAGGACTGCGATGCCTGCGGAGTCGTATCCGCGATACTCAAGTTTGCTCAGTCCTTCAAGCAATATGGTAGTAACGTCGGTGCCCTGTGGGCCGACGTAGCCGATGATACCGCACATGTGGTCGGGTACCCTTTCTGAATTGAGAAGCAGCACACGCACTCGTGTTGCTGCTACATCACTGAGAGCTTTTTGTCCTGACCGTTACCGGCAGGCGTTGTCGGCCCTCTTCACAGGGAAGTGATCTGCCCTGGAGGCTCCCCGCTGACACATCCGAACAGCCTCCACCTCGTCAACCGTGGCTTCCTCCTCTAGCCCGGCCCATGCGCTACTATAACATCAACAACTATCCATGAGAGAGTATACCATATCATTGGTTAAGGTTTCATGGTCATCTGGTTGAGATTTGTACCCATGATTATACCTGTTCTACGATGATAAACGCAGGGAAGATGCAGATTTATAGCACAATGCTTGCTTCCCGTTGCAACGTCGGACTCGCGCCTGCGGCGCTCGTTTTCCGGCTAGAGGTGGTGCAACAGGTGCGCGAAGCGCACCTGTTGCACCACCTCTAGCCTTTTTGGTGTGGCATTGCCACGCCATTCTTAACAAAATGTATGCACTATGCATGGCGTATACTTCGTCGCTGAATGGCTACTCCAGGCTCCTATACTGACTCCCTGTAGCGGTTAATGATAGGCAAGCGTCGGTCGCGTCCGAAGGCGCGCGGCGTGATTTTCACGCCGGGAGGAGCCTGACGGCGCTTATACTCGCTGATATCTACCAGGCGCATCACGCGCTCAACGGTTTTACGGTCAAAGCCCATCGCGACGATCTCGTCAAAGCTGCGGTCATCTTCAACGTACGCTTTAAGGATAGGATCGAGGATATCGTAAGGGGGCAGGCTATCGACATCTTTCTGACCGGGGCTTAGTTCGGCAGAGGGAGCCTTTTCGATCACTGTTTGCGGGATCAGCGGTCTGCCTGCCAGACGGTTGCGATAATTTGCCAGATCGTACACCAGCGTCTTGAGCACATCTTTCAGGACGGCAAATCCGCCCGCCATATCGCCGTAAAGCGTGCTATAGCCGACGGCCATCTCGGACTTGTTGCCCGTGGTAAGGACAATTGGGCCGAGCTTGTTTGAGATCGTCATCAAGACATTGCCGCGAATGCGCGCCTGGAGATTCTCTGCCGCCAGACCCGGATACTCATCGCCCAATGCTGGTTGCATCATCTTGAGCGAGGTGCGGAACGTTTCCTCGATAGGGATGGTGATGCAGCGAATGCCAAGATTTTCGGCCAGCTCGTAAGCATCGGTCTTGCTCCCTTCTGATGAAAAGCCAGAGGGCATCGAGATCCCCATGACATTCTCCGCTCCCAGCGCATCGACCGCGATTACTGCGACCAGGCTGGAGTCGATACCACCAGATAGGCCAATGATGGCCTGCTTGAAGCCCGTTTTATGGATATAGTCCCGAGTGCCCACGACCAGAGCATGATAAATTTCCTGAAGGTAGCCCATCTCCGGTTCGATGCGTTGCGGCGCGCCGAGAACAGCGTGGTTGTTGGTAGCCGGTGGCGTAAGTGGGCGAGAATCGATGGTGATGACGGGCGTATCGGTTTCCGCGAAATGATAGCGTTCCTGACGGCGGCGCGGATCGTGCAGACGCGAGCGGAATACAGAGGCGGTATCAAGATCGACAATCAACATATCCTCTTCAAACTGCTTCGCGCGCGCGATCAGCATTCCCTGTTCGTTGAAGACCATACTGTCGCCATCAAAGACCAGTTCATCCTGGCCGCCGACCATGTTGAGATAGGCGACGATCAGCCCGTTATCGGCGGCGCGCGTCGCGATCATCTCCTCGCGCACAGTTCTCTTGCCGGTATAGTAGGGAGAGCCGTTGATATTGATAATAACCTCCGCTCCCGCGTGCGCCTGTCTGGTCATTGGACCCGTTGGGTACCAGATATCCTCGCAGATATTGATGCCGATATGCACATCGTGGAGCCGGAAGAGGGGAGCCAGGTGGCCTGCCTGGAAGTAGCGGTTTTCGTCAAAGACGCCGTAGTTGGGAAGAAAATGTTTGTGGTAGACGCCAACGAGCGTGCCTTCATGGATCACCGCCGCCGCATTATAAATATCGTGTTTGCGATCTACAAAGCCGATCACAGAGGTAAGCCCCGGAAAATTGCTGCTTGCCGCCACAAGCTCGTCCAATTGACGTAAATTGTGCGCCACAAAGCCGGGCTTGAGAAGGAGATCCTCGGGCGGGTAACCGGTGAGCGCCAGTTCCGGGAAGCAGACGATATGCGCTCCGGCTTGATGAGCCTCTTGCATCTTCGCGAGAATTTTCTGCGAGTTGCCGTTGAGATCGCCAACGGTCACATTGATCTGGGCGAGGGCAACTCTTAGCGGTATGATATTCATGGTAGTCCTTTCGCTCTTGACGAAATCTATGTAACGCATTACGCTAACTGAAAGAGACAAATAAAACAGCGCGTGGTTAAAGGAGTTCTCTCTCTCATGGAGATTCAATCTTTTTTCGCTCTCGTCGTCCCCTTTATGATTTTATTCTATTTAGCGGTCCTATTATTTATACGAGCGCCGAGGAACGTGGTTTTCGCCTCACTGCTCGGCGGCGTGATTATGGGCCTGCTCAACCTGCTGGTCGATCTGGCAGCGTATTATGCTCACTGGTGGCATTATAACCTCAGCGGGTTGATCCTGCACCTCCCCTTGCCATTCTATGCTACTCCAGTGCTGATCTATGGCAGTCTGGCGTACCTGTTAATCTGGCGTTTCTGGCATGGACGCGCCCACTGGTTTTCGCGGTTGCTGCTGATCGGCATCCCCATCTTTGGCGTCATTCGCGATATCGGAGGGGCGATTACGGGCTCGTCTTATGTCGTGTTTGATAATATCGTGCCGGCTGTACTCATGACTCTGGTGATGTGGGTGCTGATGTTTTATGCTGGCTATGTCGTCTTCAAACGCCTGTCGCCTCCCCGCGAGGAAGTAGAGGAGCGGGAGGCAGAACAGCGACAGAATGATGCAGTCGCTCGATAAAAACGCAAGAGGAGTGCATCTATGGAATATTCGCAGGAAGAGATTGTGGCAATGATTAATAGCACGCGTGAGGGTTCAGTGTGGGAGGTGCTGGACATCACACTGGTGACGGCAGAGAAAAACAAAGTGGTCGCGACCATGCCGATTGGTCCCTATCATCGCCAGCAGATTGGCTATTTGCATGGAGGCGTTTCGGTGGTGCTGGCGGAGTCGATAGCCTCGCTGGGCAGCGTCCTGAACATCGACGCGACGAAACAGATGGCGCTCGGGCTGGAGATCAACGCGAACCACCTGCGCCCGAAGCGCGAGGGGAGGCTCACCGGAGTGGCTACGCCCATTGCGCTTGGCCGCACAACGCACGTCTGGGATATCAAGATCAGCGATGAGAACGACAAACTCGTCTGCGTCTCGCGTTGCACCGTCGCCATCGTCAATCGTCCGCCCGACAGCGATAGCCCGCTGATGAAGAATATGCCCGGCTTGAGCTAAAAACCCACACTCTCCCCGTGGATAGCTTCCCACGGGGAGAGTATGCTTTAGACGGCTGGCGGGCCAAGCAGCATCTTGCGGGCCGTTGCTTCATCGGGCGCCATTACTGCTTGCTCTACAAGCTGGTCAAGCTCTTCAGCCTTGTTCAGTTGCTTCACTCGCTCTTGTACTAGTTCGGTGAGAACTGGAAAGCGCAGGCTGACAATGTGTACCAGCGTCCTTTGTAACGTGGTAATTTCTCCTTCAGCCTTGCCTTGAGCAAGGGTCTTTTTGACTTTTGGGTTGTCTTCCCATAATCTATCGTACATACTCAACTGCTCCTGTATTTTATTTTTCTCCTCAGGAGAAATAGTATCAGTACGCGCTAACAAAAGTTGCATCCAGACAAGCTGCTGAGATAAAGTGATCTCATCCTCACGATAGTGCATCGCCAGTTCGTCCATTGCTTGCTTGATCAGTGCGGCGTTAGCTCCTTGCATAGTCGGCAACAAGGGATACATGCTCACGCACCGCTCGCGCACGAATTGCTCAGCATCGAGGCAGAACAATGGCAGAGTGAAAAAGTGAAAGGTGAGCAGTTCCCGCAGCTTGCTGACGATGCGCAAGGGTGATTCGGCCATCTTAACGCGAAACGGGTAGATGATCATCGAGATGACCGGGAGCCGGTGATCGCGATAGAGCGTCGAGTTATACGCCAGCAGGCGCGAGGTCATTTCGCTATCCGCTCCCGACTCGAACTCCAGGTGCAGAATGTGCTCTTCCGCCTGGTAGGTCACTTTATAGACTTTATCGCCACGCATGGTCGATCTGACCATATCAACATTGAGCGTGCGTTCGTAGACGACTCCGGGGAGGAGCACCGGCAAGACCGCGGGCGCTTGCTGTTCTATCAGATCTTTAAGACTGGAATCATAGCCGTGTGGCTGTTGTGTGCGTTGTGTTTTTGCCATGCCAAAACCCCTCTATCCACATATATCCTCATCATAGCATGTCTCACGTCTCCCTACAAGGACAATTTTTATTGTCCATTGCTATTCTGGCTGTATCTCCCTCATCACCGCAGCCAGGTTCTCATACACGTAATCCGGTTTGATCGTTGATCTGGCGAGGCTTTCGCGGGTGTCTTTGCCGGAGAGGACGAGCAGGGTATAGGTGTGGGCGGCTTTGCCTGCCAGGATGTCGATTTCGAGGCCGTCACCGATCATGACGGTTTCATCCGGCTGGCTGGCGAGCAGGCGCATTGCCTCCTGGAGCAGCATGGGTTGTGGCTTGCCGATGACTTCCGGCTGCGTCTGGCTTCCTGCTTCAATCGCAGCCGCCATTGTGCCACAGCCGGCAATGAAGCCCTCGGCGATGGGAAGTAGCGGGTCGCGATTGATGGTGATAAATGTAGCTCCCGCCCGTACAGCCAGGACCGCATTGGTCAAGGTCTGAAAGTCGAATTTGCGGTCGAGCCCGACCAGCACGACATCGGCAGAATGCGCATGCGGATCGGCAGTCTTCAGGCCATGTGAACGTACCAGTTCAAAGAGAGGAGTTTCGCCGACCACGTAGACGGTAGCCTCAGGGAAACGGCGGGCGATATTCTGGACAGCAGCCTGGGCTGCGCTCAGCACATGGGCTGCGTCGGTATTGATGCCCAGGCGTATCAGCTTCGCCAGCACCTGTGTATCGCTGGCAAAGGAATTATTGGTGAGGAAAAGATACTTTTTATGCGTCTCGTCCAGCCAGGAGACGAACTCTTTAGCTCCGGGCACGAGTTCATCTCCTCGATAAATGACGCCGTCGAGATCAACGAGATAGGTTGTGAGTGATGGTAACATAATGCTCCGTTGTCTTTAATGATGTGGGTGATAAAGCCAGCTACTCTCGCAGCAACTGCTCGCGGATCGCAATGATTTCACGGCGCAGGGCAGGATTGAGATGTATGGCGCGATCAATTTTTTCGCAGGCGTGAAGCACAGTGCTGTGGTCGCGCCCTCCGAAAAGCTGACCAATTTCGAGCAAGGATGCCTGCGTCTCCTGGCGAATCAGATACATAGCAATCTGGCGCGGCATCACGATATACTTATCGCGCTGCTTACCGCACATTGCATCGAACGAGATATGATAGTATTCCGCCACAGCTTCAGCGATCTGCCTGCTATTCAGATGGGATTCGCGAGTATCGTTGCCCAGCGACGACATGGCGGCGCGAGCTACGTCGAGGGTAAGATCGGTGCGGTGCAGTTGCTGGTAAGCCATCAGGCGGTTGAGGCATCCTTCCAACTCGCGGATATTCGTCTGCACGCGTCCGGCAATATAGGCAATAATGTCATCGGGGACGCGGTAATGCAATAGATCAGCTTTAACGCGCAGGATCGCCATGCGTGTTTCCAGATCCGGCGGCTGAATATCGGCGATCAGACCCCACTCGAAGCGCGAGCGCAGGCGCTCCTCCAGGCTAACGATAGCTTTGGGAGGACGGTCGCTACAGATCACAATCTGCTTGCTCATCTCGTACAGGCTATTGAAGGTATGGAAGAACTCCTCCTCGGTCGATTCTTTGCCCGCGATAAACTGGATATCGTCCACCAGCAAGATATCGACCGAGCGGTACTTGGCGCGGAACTCTTCGGTTGTGCGGTAGCGAATGGCGTTGATGATCTCGTTAGTGAATTGTTCTGAGGAGACGTAGAGCACGGCCAGGCCGGTCTGTACTCCCTGGTGTCCGATGGCATGCAGGAGGTGGGTCTTGCCCAATCCTACGCCACCGTAGAGGAAAAGAGGGTTATAGGATTCGCCGGGGGCTTCCGCGACGGCGAGCGAGGCGGCGTGAGCAAGGCGATTGCTGCCACCGACGATAAAAGCATCGAAGGTGTAGCGAGGATTGAGCCGGTTGTGCATCAAGATATTGGCGCGCTGCTCGTTATCCCAATCTTCCAGCGTATCTGTCGATCTATTGCCCGTATAGCGGGAATCGGCCTGAGCGGAACGGGGCGCGATGTCATAAAAAGTATAGTTTTGCTGGTACGTGTTTGCAGGAGCAGCCGGATGGTCGAACGGCTCCTTCTCGTTAGAAAGCTCCTGTTCGGCGGGTGGCTCATCGGAGGCATTGGCAACAGAGATGGTTACCGGTTGACCGGTAACAGCGGTCAGCGCCTCCTCAATGGTGTGACGCCAGCGTGTGCTTATCATGTCGCGTGCCAGGTCGTTAGGTACCTGGAGCATAAAGTAGAGCCCCTGATCCTGGGCATTGAGCGGCGCGTCGATATCATCCTTGCTGGTATGGGGAAGGCTCGACAGGTGAGCATCCTGTAACCATGCTTTACAGATGGTATCGACGGGTGTTTGATCCAATCTCTCCAGGGTGGTGCGCCAGATGGTAGCAGTGTTCACCGGTACTCCCCCATAATCAGCCCTCGACCAGCGCGACGCATTCTATCTCGACCAGCGCCTTGCGTGGCAGTTCCGCCACCGCTATCGTCGAGCGAGCGGGCGGCGTACCTGTGAAGTAGCTTGAATAAATGGCATTCATGGCCTGGAAATCGTTCATGCTGACAAGAAACACGGTTGTTTTGATGACATTGTTGAGCGACGTGCCTGCGCTGTTGAGCACGGCCTGCATGTTTTGCAGGACGCGGTGGGTCTGAGTCTGAACGTCTGTGCCAACCAGCTCTCCGGTGGAGGGATCGAGCGCGATCTGACCGGAGGTATAGACGAATTGGCCGCAGCGGATAGCCTGGCTATAGGGCCCGATGGCGGCTGGAGCATGGGGCGTACTGATCGTTGTAAGTTCCATAAACGTTTTCCATCACTTCTATTGTGAGCAAATAAGCTTGCTCCTTACACAAACAAATCCTGAAAAATCTCTTTAGGTGGGTAGAGGCTAGCAAAGCAGGGCACTCTACAGGGATAGTATCACGGTGGCTGCTTCCCTTTTATGGTGAGTAGCTTCCACGCCCGGGTGGAAATGGACCATCGGAATAGCTGCGCGGATAGACTTGAGCGGCTTGAGAGACAGATGGCGCTACTTTCCCTCTGGTAATTTCTCTGGCGCAGCCTCGCAGAGCTTGCTGCATCTCTACAGCGGAAGTGAAGCGATCTTCGGGTTCTTTCTGTAAAGTGCGCAGGACGAGCTGTTCGACGGCGGGTGGGACATTCTGATTGAACTGGCGCAGCGACGGCGGGTTAGCCGATGCATGCTGCATCGCGATAGAGACGGCGGTAGGACCGACGAACGGCGGTCGCCCGGTCAGCATCTCAAACATCACGACGCCAAGCGAATAGAGATCGGAGGAGGCCGAGAGGTTTTCCCCGCGCGCCTGCTCTGGGGAAAGGTAATCGGCGGTGCCGAGCACGATCCCGCTATTGGTCAACCCTGCGTCTTCGGCCACGCGCACAATCCCGAAGTCGGTCAATTTCACCCATACTCCTCCGTCGCTGAGCCCGCCTCCCATCGCTCCGCCGCCGCTCCATGCCAGCATAATATTTTGTGGTTTGATATCCCGGTGGATGAAGCCGCGGGCGTGAGCCACCTGGAGCACGGCACAGACTTGAGCAGCGATCTCAATCGCCTCGCGTGCCTGGAGCTGGCGGCGCTGCCCGATGAGCTGTTTCAATGTTGGGCCATGAATATATTCCATCACCAGGAAATACTGACCTAGCTCTTCAACAAAGTCGTAGATTGTGACCGCATTAGGATGGGCGAGCGCAGCAGCGGCCCGCGCCTCGCGGCGGAAGCGTTCGACGGCCCGCTGATCGTTTTTATCCAGGGAGCGTAAAACCTTGATCGCAACAATGCGCTCCACGCGATGGTCCCAGGTTTTGAAAACGCTCGCCATACCACCAGTGGCGATATGTTCGCGAATCTCGTACCGTCCGGCGATCAGTGTGCCTTCAAATTGGTTCAACATTCCACCTCAAGCGACGTTGGCAAGTACACCACACAGGGATTGACAGTGTCACAGGCTAGTATACCATCAATGGGCTATCGCGTCCAGAATGGCGCAAATTGTACCAGGTTACTGAGTCCAGAACAGCCGTGAATCTCCATTCAGATGGCCGCCAGCATCGGTCAATTGCACCGGATCGCCCTTGAGTGTGTAAGCCCCTGTCTTGGGATCGACGCTCAGGTTAGCCAGCCAGATGTCGAAGTTGTTGTTGGTGTAAGTGATGTAGGCGAGCTGCTTGCCGTCGGGCGACCACGTCGGTTTGGTGAGGTATTGCTGAGTCAAAATCAGCGAGGATTTATCGTATGGCGCCAGAGCCTTCTTCTGCACATCCGGGTTATTAGGGTTGTCGGTAACTCCATCGGCCACTGGCATAATATAGATACCGTCGTGGGTAGCATCCTGCCGTCGTACATAAGCAATAAAATTGCCATCAGGAGAAAAGGCGGGTTCCAGGTTAGCCAGATCGGGCACTCCTGGAGTCAATGGAACCGCGGGATCGAACAAGGGAGTGTACGGAGGGTAATGCGGCTTAGCCATCAAGGTCGCATCTTCCAGAAAAATCTGGATTAATTGCTTGGTTTGCGTATTGGGATCGTACATATAATGTGTATAAATGACCTGGTTGGGGTGGTTGGGGCGATAGGCAGGATCACGATCACCACCATCACCATAAGCAGCATACGCAATTGGCTTTACCGTATACACCGCTTGACTTGCTAACAATGTTGGCGCATTGATAGGTAACGAGAACACTTGTAAATCCAGGAAATATGCGTTCGCGAAGACGCCCCCCAATCTACTCCAATAATACTGTTTCTGCAAATCGCTCAAAAAAAGTAAATGCGTGCTATCGGAAGACCATGCGGGCTGGAAAAACCAGTAGCTATCATTAGCACCTGTATCGCTGTTTTGTACGTAGTGTCCTGAACCGCTGATTACTGTGTGCCAGGGGCCGCCATTGGCGGGCATATAGACCAGATCGGAATGGTCTTTATAACGGACGGTGAAGGCAATCCATTTACCATCGGGAGAGACAGCCGGATCTTGAATTCCCGTGTTTTGCGTCAACTGGTGCAGGGTACGAGTGCCATCAATCATGTAGAGTCTGCTATCAAGGGTAAAGTAAATTTTTCCTTTGAAGATGGCCTGGTCGGTATTGTTGATACCAATAGCCCCGTTTGAGTTTGAGCTTTTAGTAAAATTATTGTTACCACCAATGCCCAGGCAACCCTGCATGCTGAGGGCGAGGGTTGCCAGCAACAAAAGCATATACCAGAGCTTATATCTCTTCATGGCGCTATTCTACCTCTATCATGAACACAGGGTGATTTAACTAAACCACCCTGCTCAGCCATATATTTATAGTATCATACAGCAACGGGGCGGCCTATGTTACACCTGCGCTCCGTCAAACGACTCAAACACGACCATGAACATCAGATCGAGCAGGCTGTGGACGCCGAAAATATCGCCATTGCCGCTGCTCAGGCTTAATGAGCTCACCTGCGCAAACTGTCCGGCCTGGCTCATCGCGTTGCCGGGATCGTTGCTGGAAACTGTCGCGGCGGTAGCAACCGGATTGGAGATCACTGGAGGCATCGTTGCCAGCGAAGAGTTTCCGGCATTGGCTGTTTGTGGAGTACAATTCGCTTTGTTCCCCAGATCAAACATTTTGGCGATCACTGGTATAATCAGCTCGCAATTGGGCGCGAGATTAGATGTGTTTGGCAGTGGATGTGAATATGGAGGACCCAAAATGACGCGATCAATCTTGTTCGGGTCAATTGTGCGTGCAAAGTTCATTAACTTGAGAATGTCGGGGAGCTGCATATCCGTTTTCACATGCCCATTGAGATCTTGAGCCAGTTCTGGCAGCTTATTAATAATGCTTGGCGTTGCCAGTTTGGTCTTCAACTGCGACAGGATCTGCTGCTGGCGAGCTGAACGGCCAAAGTCGCCGACGAGATCGGAGTGGCGTGTACGCACGTATTCCAGAGCCTGCGGTCCATTCATATGCTGAGGACCAGGAGCAATGTACAGGCGTTTATATGCATAAGCATTCTGATTGTTGACATCATCTGGATAGACGTCGTCAACCATCGGGTGAATAGCATCGATATCGACGCCACCGGCGGTATCAATAACTTTGACAAAGCCGTCAAGGCCCACCCAGGCGTAATAGTCGATAGGGATGCCAAAATTCTCCTGGATTGTTTCAATGCTCAATCCTGCCGCGTTGGAAAACGGCGTTGGACCTTTATGAAGATAGGCCCAGCCGAGGGCGAAGGCTGCGTCAAGCTTGTTTGGGGCTGAGCCAGGAATGTTCACCTGCAAATCACGCGGAATGGAGAGCATCCCCACATACTTTGTCTGCGGATCAATGGTGACAATGATATCCGTTTGGGCCAGAGGCGCGGCGTTTTTGCCATCGGTATCGCTGCCCAGCAGCAGAATGTTAATGCGTTTGCCGCTCAAAATATCTGTATTGGTCGCTGGAGCCTGGGCAACAGTATTGCCTTCTTTATTAAAATGTACGACCTGCTGGCCCGTAATGTTGCTGACCGGGTTGGCGAAGTTAGCCTCATAATACCAGGCTAACGCGCTGCCTCCGCTAATCAGAACAAGCAGCACGGCAGCGACTACACGCGCCCAGATTGGGAAGCGTCGCTTTTTGCGTCTCTTGCCATAGGATGTTTGTATAGACGGCGGTGGCGTCATTACCGGCGGCATGCCGTTGATGCCGGGAGTATTCGGGCCGATTTGACCTGGATAGCTGAAACCGTTTGGATAACTTGCGCCTGCTTGAAAACTTGCGGGTCCCATCGGGCCGGGCTGTCCGTGCGCAGGAGGTTGTGGGAGTGGAGAAAGTGTCCCCGCCTGCGAGCCTGAGAAGGGAGAAACTCCTGGTCCTGCCTGGTACGGCGACATTTGTGTCGGAGTTGATCCCTGGCCCTGATAGTTGCCACGATTGAGCGGGCTGGTTGAAGGATGGTAGCCAGCTTGTTGCCGATCTGGAGGGCCATATGGTGGTCGTGGCGTTGCTGGCGTTTCCTCCGTCTGTGGAAATTGCATATGCTGGGCTTTCCAGCTTGATAAAAGCCCTTTTCCCATAGCTTTAGGCGGATAGGGTGTTGTAGATGTGGGTGCTGCCGGAACCTGCTGAGTGGGAATCTCGTCGAGTTGCCCATCTGTTGGCGGCCACTTGCTTGGCGGCGTTGCCTGCGGCGGTCTCTGCCCCTGACCGGGCTGCATTCGTACAAATTGATTTTTCACCTGGCTTTACCTGCTTCCTACAACTCTCTGACCATATTTAAGAACCGAGTTCTATCTGCTTGCATTATTGCCCACTTCGGTCCACCTGGCTAAGGATCTTCACTTCTTCTGACCATTGACCCATAAAGATATAAAAAAGTTGTCTTTGATTAAATATAACGCATGGTTGAGTCAATCTTCACGATCTGCTCGGCTCTCCCGATGCCAATAGGATATATGGCATATGATCGAGAAACTTTTAACTACTCCTTAGCCTTCGCTTAATTGTTCACTAACTACAACGTGCTACTGTTGAACAGGGGCACAAAATACCCTTTTGGGGGATAGTATCTTGTTGGTTTAAATCGTCTCACAGTGTCTCTTGACGGATCTGAGGGTGCAACGTGCGCATTGCAATCATTACTGAGAATTTTTTGCCGAAACTAGATGGCGTGACTCGTACGCTGGCTCGACTGCTGGAGCACTTGCAAAAAGCCGGTCACCAGGCTCTTTTGCTTGGCCCCGAATGTGGCATGGAGCAATACGCTGGCGCTGAGATTGTGAGCACTGCCGGGCTGCCATTTCCTTTCTATCCTGAGCTAAAGTTTAATTTCTTTCGTCCCCTCTTCTTGCGTCGTCTACATGAGTTTCAGCCAGATGTGATTCACCTCGTTGATCCGGTGATCCTGGGGGCAACGGGGTTAGCCGTCGCCAGCTTTTTGCGCAAGCCCATCGTTTCCTCGTACCATACTAATCTAGCTGCGTATTGTGAACATTTTGGCTTTTCTTTCCTGACTAAGCCTATGTGGCTGTATAATCGCTTTATTCACAGTCAATGTGCCCTGACCTTTTGTCCCTCGCCATCTACCGCTGCCATGTTGCGCGCGCAAGGCTTTGAGCATCTACGCATCTGGCCTCGCGGCGTGGATCTATCTCTCTTCGCTCCAGAGCGCCGTAGCGAGGTATTGCGTACTTCCTGGCTGAAAGATAGAACGGAACCGGAGAAAAAAACGATCATCCTCTACGTTGGCCGCGTCTCATGGGAGAAGAATCTGCGCTTACTGATGCAGGCATATCAACAGATAGACCATACAAACTGTCATCTGGTAATCACTGGCGATGGCCCGGCATGTATTGAGATACAACAAGAAATGAAGGCAATGCCGGTCACATTCACCGGCTATCTCGCGGGCACTGAACTGGCTACGGCTTATGCTTCGGCTGATGTGTTTGCTTTTCCCTCGGTTACGGAGACGTTCGGGCAGGTGGTGCTGGAAGCGATGGCTTCACGCCTGCCTGTAGCGGGAATACTGTCCGAGGGAGTATGTGATCTGGTCAGCGATGGAAAAACCGGTCTCTTGTTAGACGCAAGAGGGATGAGTCATGATGAGCAGGTTACGGGATATCGAGAGAACCTCATACGATTAGTGCAGAATGCTGCTATGCGCAGGCGTATGGGTGATGCCGCTCTCTTAGAGGCGAGTCGGCATACCTGGTATGAGGCGATGGAGTGTCTTGTGCAAGGGTATCAAGAGGTGGTAGAGCGGGTATATGTATCAGCGGCTGCGTGATCAGGGAACAGGATAATTCTGTTCCCTGATGAGCTTTTATGACTAATCACGAACTGCCCACGCTTTGCCGTCTGGACCGGCGGTCAGCACCTGGACGCCTTTTTTGGTGATGGCGAGCGTGTGCTCGAAGTGGGCGCTGGGCAGGCCGTCCTGGGTAGCGATAGTCCAGTGATCGGAAAGCACTTTGACCTTTTTTGAACCCATGTTGACCATTGGCTCAACCGCAATGACAAGACCGGGCTTCAGTTCAAAATCGCCCAGCGTTGCAAACTGGCGCGTAAGGTAGTTGGGGACTTGCAAGCCTTCCCACATTTCGCGCCCGATACTGTGCCCTACCAGTCCTTCAACCACAGAAAATCCAGCATCTTTGACGTATTGCTCCATCTCTTTCGCTACCTGGCTCCAGAGGCGAGAGCGCGGGATCAACTCGATTGCCAGCTTTAACGTCCCCTCCGTGATATCCAGCAGGCGCTGCACTTTGGGGTTAATCTTGCCGACCGCGTGCGTCACCGCTGCGTCACCGCACCACCCGTTGAGCCTGACGCCGATATCAATGCTGATAATGTCCCCTTCCCGCAGGCGGCGAGGCCCGGGAATGCCATGCACTAGCTGCTCATTGACGGAAATACAGGCAGAAGCGGGGAAAGGCACTTTGCCGGGAACGCCCTTAAAAAGAGGAGTGGCATGATGGTCCGTGATGTATTTTTCAACGGCTGCATCTATCTCAGCGGTGGTTACTCCGGGTTTTACAAGCTCGGCTGCGGCCTGGTGCGCTCCCCAGACGAGCAGGCCCGCCTCTCTCATTAGCGCAATCTCTTTTTCTGTTTTTAGATGCTGTTGCATAAATTACCCATTCCTTAGATATCTCAATCCGATCCTTATTAATCTTGATCCCTAATCTTTATTGTTATTCAAATTTGAATACTTGTCAAGGTGCTTAGCCTGATTGGCTGCGTACGGGAAGATTATGGTAGCTCTCCTTGCTCGATCTTGTAAAGAATCTCATCGATCCAGCGTAGCTCGGTTTCGATATGCGCCTGCACCAGGCGCATGCCTTCAGCAATGTGGCGGAGGTGGTTGTGTTGTTGAGGGATGATATGCTGGAGCGTCGCTCTGGAAGTGCAGAGTTGATCGGCACGGTGACGCAGGGCATCTCGCAATTCTACAGGCGAGAGCTTGTCCATAAATGTTAAAGCAATCTGAAAAGGATCTATTGTTGGTTTAAGTTCCCACCAGAACTGACGCAGCAGGCGCTCAAACTCGGCCCTGCCACGTTCCGTAATGATGTATTCGGTTCTGCTGACATGACCGTCGTCAGCTTCAGCGTTGATTGCCTCCACCAGCTCCTCTTCCGCCATTTTGCCCAGGGCGGAGTAAATCGAACCGTAGCCAATGGTGGCCCATTTATCGGCTCCCCACTGTTCCAGTTCGCGGCGAATATCATAGCCATGAATGGGTTGCTTGTGGAGCAAAACGCCCAGAATCAGTAATCGTATCGAAGACATTTGACTGTAATTTCAAGTAACTATTGTGTGCAGGTTGAGATCATTCAAGCTGCTACAAACATGCAGTCTAGCGGGCTAACAGCTTCGTTAATGCTTGCTCATAGGCGGCGTAGGTCTTGCCATCGAACAGCACGAACATGACCTGTTGCAGACTGGTTGGCTTTTTGATATGGTCGATGACTGTGGCAAGCGCGATTGGTGCGGCCAGCGTCACCGGATAGCCGAAAGCGCCTGTGCTGAGCGATGGAAAGGCAATACTCTTGATCTGGTGTTGTTCCGCCAGATCAAGGCAGGACCGGTATGCGCTGGCTAGCAGCCGCTCTTCCTCGCCGTGATGGCCGTAAATGGGGCCGACGGCGTGATAGACGTACCGCGCCTTGAGCAAGCCAGCGGCAGTGGCTACCGCGCTGCCGGTGGGGCAACCACCAAGCTTACGGCATTCCTCCATGATCGTCGGGCCGCCGGCGCGATGAATAGCGCCATCGACCCCTCCTCCGCCCGCCAGAGCAGAGTCCGCTGCGTTGACAATGGCGTCCGCCTGCACCTCGACAATATTGCCGCGTAGCAGCGCAAGCGTGACGCCGTTGATAGTATGGGTCAACATAAACGTGTCCATTATTTAAAGTAGTAAGCCGAAGGGCTCTTCTAGCAGTCGTTTGAGCTGTTGCAGGAAGCGTGCGGCTATAGCGCCATCAATGGCCCTGTGATCAGAAGAAAGCGTGACCTTCATGCGATCCCGCACAACAACCTGACCGTCCTCCACCACTGGCGTAGGGGTGATAGAGCCTACGGCAAGGATGGCGGACTCTGGCGGATTGATAACGGCGGTAAAGCTATCGACATCGAACATGCCAAGATTGCTGACGGTAAAGGTGCCGCCGCTCAGATCTTCCGGGCGTAGCTTGCCGGTGCGAGCAGCCTCGGCCAGGCGCTGCGTTTCGCGGGCGAGGTCGAGAATACCGAGTTTATCGGCGTGGTGTACCACCGGCACAATCAATCCCTGCTCCAGCGCCACCGCGACCCCAACATGAACCTGTTTTTTCTGCAAGATGCGGTCCTCGGCAAAAGAAACATTCACCTCTGGCATGCGTAACAGCGCCTGGGCGACGGCTTTAACGATCAGGTCATTGAAGCTCACCTTGACCGGAGTGGGAGCGTTGGCTGCGTAAGCATTGATCTGCTGGCGCAACTGTGCGAGCTTGCCCGTATCAATCACGCTGGTGACATAGAAGTGGGGCGCGGTTTGCATGCTTTGCGTCAGCCGGCGGGCAATAGTGCGCCGCATCGTCGTCAGCGGAATTTCGAGCACGTCTCCCGCCTCGGTTGTTGCCACCGGCTCCGGCTCGGTATAAGCTGCGGAGATTGGCAGCGCCTCAGGAGCGGTCGGCGCAGTTTGTTGCTGCGTCGTGATCGCGGCCTCGATATCCAGTTTGATAATGCGCCCGTTGGGTCCGGTGCCACGCAGTTGCGCATAGTCGATGTGGTATTCCTCAGCCAAACGGCGCGCGACCGGCGAAATAAAGATGCGCCCGCGCTCGGCGGCTGTTTGCGTACTGTGCAGTGATGGTGGCGCGGCGGTGGCACTGGTTGCAGTGCTGATCGAAGGAGAGCCAGCGGTTGGGGAGACAGAGGGCCGTAAATCGCTCTTCTCGTCCACACCCTTATTGCCAACGGGCTTCGTGCCTGCAACGGAGCCGACCTGTCCTGGACCATCTACACTTTCCGGCAATGGTTCGTCAGCGGAGCCGACCAGCGCGATGCTTGAGCCAATGGGAGCCGAACTGCCCTCGGGAACAAGGATCTTGCGCAGCACGCCGCTGGTGAAGGCTTCAATCTCGATATTGACCTTATCCGTCTCAACTTCTGCGAGGGGCTCACCTCTTTTGACCGGCTCTCCCTCTTTTTTGAGCCAGCGCAGGATCTTGCCCTCTTCCATTGTATCGCCCATTTTGGGCATCTCTACTGTTTTCATCTATCTTAACTCGCTAGCGGCGCACGAGGGCCGCAGGTACAATTCTTTTCACCGCTTCGATAATATCATCCTTCTTAGGCAACGCGGCTCGCTCCAGCACTTTGGAATAGGGCATCGGGACATCAGCGCCGGTAACATGTTGAATGGGAGCATCCATGTAATCGAAGGCGTTTTCGTAAATCAGCGCGGCCAACCCCTGACCGGTCCCGTAGTATTTCCAGCCCTCTTCAGCAATAACAACCCTGTTAGTCTTTTTCACCGAGTCAACAATCAGATCAATATCGATGGGACGGACGCTTCTCAGGTCGATGACTTCGGCCTCAATGCCCTCTTTAGCGAGGTCTTCAGCAGCCTGCAAGGTGACGTGGAGCATGCGCGAGAACGTCACGATAGTGATATCTTGACCGGCGCGTTTCACATCGCCCTGATTGAGCGGCACAGTATACTCAACATCCTCTTCCGGTACCTCACCCTTCACATTGTAGAGCAGTTCGTGCTCGATGAACAGCACCGGATCGGGATCGCGCACCGCCGATTTAAGCATACCTTTGACATCGTATGGGGTCGCGGGCATAACCACCTTCAGACCGGGAATGTGGGCGTACCAGGACTCGAACATCTGCGAGTGCTGTGCGCCGCGTTGTGCGCCGCCGCCGCCGGGCGTACGGATCACCAGGGGAATCTCTGGCTGGCCGCCGAACATATAGCGAAACTTGGCGGCACTATTCACGATCAGGTCGCTGGCGAGCAGACTAAAGTTAATCGTCATGATTTCGAGGATTGGTCGCAGGCCCTGGAGAGCGGAGCCGATGGCGAGGCCGGTAATCACCTCTTCCGCCAGGGGAGTATCGCGTACACGCTTTTCGCCGAACTCATCGATCAGTCCTTTGGTCACGGCGTAGGTTCCGCCGTAGCCCGCGATATCTTCGCCCAGGATAAAAACGCGCTCGTCGCGTCTCATTTCATCGCGGATCGCCTCCCGCAGCGCCTCACGGTACGTTATTATGCGCATAAATCTTTACTTCCTCTCGTAGCGATAAGCGAGGGCGGTAGAGTTATCGACCATAACATCGGTGTAAAGCTCATCCAGCGAGGGATCGGGGCTGTTGGCCGCGAACTCGGCGGCATCCTCGGATACCTGGATCGCTCTGGCATCATTTTCATCGAATTCGGATTGCGTAGCCACATTATGTTCCAGCAGCAAGCGTTCGAAGATGCCGATGGGGTCGCGCGTATGACGCCACTCCTGTTCTTCTTCGCGGGTGCGATAATAGGCCGGGTCGGTCATCGAGTGCCCACGGAAGCGGTACGTTTTGACCTCCAACAGCGTCGGTCCTTCCCCGTTGCGGGCGCGTTCGACCGCGCGGCGCGTTGCCTCATAGACGGCGATTACCTGCATGCCATCCACCTGTTCGCCGGGGACATTATGAGCGGCGGCGCGCGGGATCAGGCTATCGACCGCCCAGGCTTTCTCGACCGCCATGCCCATTGAATACTGGTTATTTTCGCAGATAAAGACGATGGGCAATTTCCAGAGCGAGGCCAGGTTGAGCGATTCGTGGAACGCTCCCTCATCGACCGCACCATCGCCAAAGTAGCACACCGTCACCGTATCTTCATTGTTGTACTGGGCCGCGAAAGCGACGCCTGCTGCGATGGGAAGCTGCGCCCCCACAATGCCGTTGCCGCCAAGTAAGCCTAACTCATTGCTCCACATATGCATGGAGCCGCCTTTCCCTTTGCTGCAACCGGTAATTTTACCAAATAACTCAGCCATCACCGCGCCAGGGTCCATCCCTTTTGCCAGCGCATGCCCGTGTTCTCGGTAGCTGCACATAATCTTATCGGTGGGACGCAGAGCGGCGATACTGCCCACTCCTACGGCCTCCTGTCCTATGTACAGGTGCATAAAGCCACCAATTTTGCCGCGAGTGTACTCTTCCGCGCTCTTCTCTTCGAAACGGCGTAGGAGCGCCATCATATAATGCATCTCTACCAACTGTGTTCGAGTCAACCCGGCTAGCGTCGCGTTGCTGATCGCCATAGGTCCCCCTTACATATGAATGCTTGCAAATCTCTACCCTCCCTGGTATACAGCGCTGTATAGTGTTGGGGTCATTCACGGTACACGTCGTTGTGTCTTTCTATTATTGTCTATTTTACCCCATCTCAAGGTAGCATGCTATAGTTTCCGCTGAGTTACAAGGTGATAACTGTTATTGACGAGGGGTGCTGATTGGTAAATGCGTATATGTGCAAACATGGAACATAGCCCCTTGTAAGCACTGAAGGGTACCTTTGGGGGATATACTCCGCCGGAACGGTCGCGTTCCATCGTCTGCTTACAGGGGCCATGTTAAGTTTTTGGCAGTGAGCATTGACTACAACTTACTTTTTAAGAACGGCCTCCGAGAGTTCCTTGCCAGGGGTAAAGCGCACTCGCTCTTTCGCGGGTACTTCGATGGGTTTGCGGTCGCGAGGATTGACGCCTTTGCGAGCTGCACTCTTGCGCACTTTAAAGGAGCCAAAGCCTACCAGGCGTACTTCGTCGCCATTTTGCAGGGCCTCGCGGATAGTGTCGAGCGTCGCTTCCAGAACTTCGCCAGCCTGCTTCTGGGAGAGTTTCGCCTGCTTGGCAATGCGCCTGGAAAGCTCCTGCCGACCAATAGTATTAGACGCTGTTTGAGATGTGGCTGCTTGGCCAGTCTTTTTTTCCGCCATGGATATGAATCCTCCTTAGCAACAATCAACACACGTCGCTTTTCGTCCCAATGTTTCCCTATTGTTGGGCCTGTAGAGCGGCATTGCAACCTCACTGCCGTTTAGGAGTATAGCACGCGGATTTGAGAAATACAAGCATGCAATTCCGCACGGAGAGGTAGCACAATAAATGGAGCCGCTCCAGGAGCCAGCTTAGCCCTATCATCTAATTGAAAAACTGGCTTGACAGGCGGAAGCAAACCTGTTCCCTGTAAGGGGCAGGAACCCGTTTTTAGTTACACTACTGAGTATAGAATAAGTTCATCTTTGGTGTGATATTGTTCAACCTGTCCCTTATAGCGGAGGTATTCGAGGTGTGATAGTACCTCTGCGACTGCCATTCGTCGAGCTTCGTCGTTTCTTAGTCGATGTCCGAAAACCTGCTCGGTCACTTGATACGCATTTTGGGGTCGTTCATCGATCAGGGTCAGAATTTGCATCAGGCGCTCCTCGTGATGGGCCACAATTTCAGCGCAGCGTCCGGCGAGGTCAAAGAACGGTTCGCCGTGACCGGGGAGAACAGCGCGGGCAGGTAATTGAGCCACCTTTGCCAGCGATTGCAGATAATCCTCCAGAGGATTGGGGCGCTCCGTCTCCGAATAGAGGCCGATGTTGGGCGTGATGCGTGGCAGGACATGATCGGCAGCAAGGAAAACGCCGTCTTTTTCGCGGAAAAGGCAGATGTGTCCATCCGAATGTCCTGGCGTCCAGAGCACGCGGTATTGTTCCCCGAGCAGGTCAACGCAGTCGCCATCTTCAACCAGGGTGATGGCCTCGTGAGGTGGGATACGCAGAATGTGGCGCATCACGTTGGGGTCCTCTCTGGAGACCCAGAGTTCGGTACGTGGCAGGCCATGTTGTGAGAAGAAATGTGAGACGCGGCCAAAGCGTTGGGGCAAAGCGCCTGACCAGATATGCTGGATGGCAGCCTCATCGATGGGGTGCATATACACGGCAGCGCCGGTCTGCTCGTGGAGCTCGCCGGAGAGGCCGATGTGGTCGGGGTGATGGTGAGTGAGGACAATCGCTTTCAGTTTATCGAGGCTCAGGTTGATGCGCTCCAGTGCTGCTGCAAAGGCAGTGCGAGCATCAGGTGTGCCCATACCGGCATCGATCAAGGCCCAGCCATTTGCGCCGACCAGCGCGTACATATTGACCGTGCGTAAAGGGAACGGAATGGGGACGACGATCTTCCAGATATGAGAAGCGACCTCACGGGCTTCGGGTAATGGCTCAAGATGTTTCTGCGAGTTGCCTTGCGGAGTTTGTTGCATGATCTGGGCTTATCCTTTATATGCTGTAACGCGCTATTTTACAATGGACAGGTTTTGCCTCTGTCCATGATGTAAAATGCTGGTATTTTGATTGTAAGGTCTAATCTGGGCCAATGTCAAATATCGACTAATCTCGAAATAACGAAGAGATTGCCTCAGGAAAACATTATACCCGTAAAATTCTTACTGCATAGATGTTACTCTCAAATTTCAAAGTTATCCACAAGTTATCCACCGAACTGCAAAAAATTGGTGGATAATACTCTTTCCTTAAATGCCAAAGAAGTGTTACAATGAAGTGGGGAAAAGTGGGGAATTTTGGGGAGATAAGATGGGGAAGGGGGAGAATAGGTGAGGCGGACCAGGACAAGGGGGATCGACTGGAAGTGCTTCACAGGGGAAACCAGGCAGACTCAACAATTAAGAAAGCACGGCTGTTATGTTTCTTGGTGAATACGAACACACGATTGACGTAAAAGGGCGCATGGCTATTCCGGCCAAGTTTCGCGCCCAGATGGATCGTGGTGCCGTAATTAGCAAGGGCATGGGGGCCTGTTTATCGGTGTATACGATGGAACGCTGGGAGGAGAAATCGCGGGATCTGGTGGCGGGCATGTCAAGTGATGAATTACGGGACTTTGAGCGGAGAGTGTATCCCAGCGCCAGCGAGGTTGAGCTGGATGGGCAGGGGAGGATCGTTATTCCTGCGAAGTTGCGGGCTTATGCAAATTTAGAAAATGAAGTGACCATAGCGGGTGTGCGCGATCATTTTGAAATCTGGGACCGTACCGCCTGGCAGACGTATCAGGAACGGCTGGATGCTGAGGGGGGTAGGATTCCCTTCTAATAAATATTCAGGTGAAGGCGCTAGATTAAATTTTTCTGATGAATATCGAACATACGCTGCATGTTCCAGTGATGCTGGATGAGGTTTTGAAATTTCTTCAACCCGGGCCGGGGGGTCATTATATCGATGGCACACTTGGAGGAGGAGGGCATACCGCCGCAATCCTTGAGCGTTCGGCCCCTGATGGGAAGGTGCTGGGAATCGATGCTGATACTCAGGCGTTGGAGCGGGTGAGGATGCGACTCTCGACTGTTCTGCGCGCTGGGCGGCTGGTACTGGCTCACGGCAACTTTGCTGAACTGGCCCATATCGCCGCTGAGGCGGGGTTTGTCGCGGTCCAGGGAGTCTTGCTTGATCTGGGCTTCTCATCTGACCAGATGGAAGATCCACTGCGCGGGTTCTCTTTTAGCGCCGATGGTCCTCTGGATATGCGTCTCGATCAGTCGCTGGCAGTCTCGGCGGCGGATCTGGTCAATAGTGCCGACGAACAGGAACTGGCCGATATTTTCTGGCGTTATGGCGAGGAGACGCGCTCGCGACAGATCGCAAGACGCATCGTGCGTGAGCGGGCCAGGGAGGCGATTATGCACACTGCACAACTGGCAAAGCTGGCGGCAGCAGGAGTTCCATACAAGCCCGGGGCGATCCATCCGGCGACTCGTGTGTTTCAAGCACTGCGCATAGCTGTCAACCATGAACTGGAGCACCTGGAAGCGGCCCTGCCTCAGATATTAGAGGTGCTGAGAGGTGGTGCGGGAAGAATGGTGATTATCTCCTTCCATTCTCTGGAAGATCGTATAGTCAAAGAGTTTATGCGGCGTGAGGCTACCGATTGCCTCTGCCCTCCACGTACTCCTGTATGCATCTGTGGTCATAAAGCGAGCTTGCGGCTGCTGACGCGCAAGCCGGTGATGCCGACCGCTCAGGAGATTGAGCATAACCCGCGCGCTCGCAGCGCCAGGCTGCGAGCGGCTGAAATAATCGTTGGAGCGTAGCGCGTCATGTGTATTTCAGTATCCTCAAGCGGATCGTGAGAACTACCAACTCCCGCCGCCTCTCTTGAGGGAAAGTCTACCGTCGAGTCCGAAAATGTCAAGTGGAAATGTAGGAGGATATGGCTATAGGTCCATCATCGTTCGGTCTGGTTGTAACTGGTTGCCCACTAACTGGTAAGGAACAGTCGCATGAATAACCTGAAAGATCGCATCGGCGCTTCCGATATGAGCTTGCTGAAACCAATGATGGTCGCGAAAAGGCGGCGGATGTACCCATTGTTCTTTCATATGGGACCGGTCGCGTTGTGCATCACCAGCGTGCTACTGATAGCGCTCATGGCGGTGCTCTACCTGAGCCAGCTTGGTCAGGCGGTATCCGCTAATCAGCAGTTGCAAGATATTCATGCGCAGCAGGCAACGTTGCAGCGGCAGAACCAGGATTTGATGGATATCATTGCCCAGGAACAGTCTCCTGCTTATATCGCGGACAATGCCAAAAAACTGGGGTTGGTACCGGCTGAACCTCAGCTTGTGCAGGTAGTGACCGTGCCCAAACTGAGGCCCATTAAGGATAATGGTCATATTCAGCCTTGAAAAGATGAGGGCGATACGGCAAATAGTGTACATATGTAGCTAGTTTTCAGTACCCTCAAATGGAGTCGAGATAGCTATCAGCTCACGCCCCTCCCTTGAGGGGGAGTGTAGACATCGAACCCGAAAATGTCAAGTGGAAATGCACTAAAGGAGGCAAGAGATGAGCGCGGAGCTAAGACGTGCGCGCAATCGGCAAATGGTCATCTTCTTGCTGGTATGTATTGCCATGGTGGGGTTGCTGGGAAGGCTGTATTACTGGCAGGTGCTGCAATCGCAGAGCGGTTATCGCCTGGCGCAAATGGCTGATGCCGAGCATATCCAAAACCAGATCTTGAATGCGCCTAGAGGACTGATTTATGATGCGCAGGGTCATATTCTGGCGACCAACGTTGTGCGCGACGATGTCTATATTGAGCCAATCCAGTTTGGGGTAGATCATCCCGATAGCGATAGTTTTCAGGCTGATCTGCAACGGCAGGCGCATGCGCTGCACCAGATATTGCCCGATGTCGGTGAGGATGAGCTGATAAAGGATTTTACCTCTGGCAGAGCAGCCGTACGGATTGCCGGGCCGATAGATCCGTCTCAGAGCCAGCAATTGCGCGGGCTGCACTTGCCGGATATCTTTCTTGAGCCGCGCACCTGGCGCATCTATCCAGGAGGCGAGCTGGCAGCGCAGATTCTGGGCTACGTGCAGGATGGTCAGGGGGTATACGGCATTGAAGGAAAGTACAACACGCTTTTGGCAGGCAAGCCTGGCAGCTTCACCGCCGAGACCGATTTGAACGGCAACCCTTTAACCGTTGGCGCCAGTTCGGGCCAGCAAGCCATCAATGGCGCGGATATCACGCTGACCATTGATAGCTCTATCCAGTATCTGGTGCAAACGGCTCTGGCCGACACCGTGAAGGCGCAGGGCGCTCAGAGTGGCACCGTCGTTGTGGTGAACGTGCATACCGGCGCGATAGTCGCGATGGCGGGCGCGCCGACCTTCGATCCGAACCATTATGGCGACTACGCCAGTCAGAAAGGATGCCTGGGGAGAGAAGATGTGTACTTCAATCCGGCCCTGTATTGTGATTATGAGCCTGGCTCGACAATGAAGGCGGTAACAATGGCGGCGGCCCTGGATCAGGGGTTGATCACGCCGAATACCACCATTCAGGACCCTGGCTACGTCACTTTTAACGATGCCAGCCTGGTAACGAACTGGGATAACAAAGGCTATGGGACCGAGACCATGACCGAGGTGCTGGAGCATTCCGCCAATGTTGGTGCAGCCCTCGTTGCCCATACGATTCTAGGGCCGGATCGCTACTATCCGTACCTGGCGCGTTTTGGCTTTGGACAGCGCACCAATATCGCCGACCCTGAAACGGCGGGGAGCTATCGTACCAATCAATCTGCGGGCTGGTCGCCCACGGATTTAACCCGGCAAGCCTTTGGGCAGGCAATTGTGGCGACGCCGCTTCAGGTAGCGATGGCATATCAGGCCATTGCCAACGGAGGCGTGATGATGCGGCCCTATGTGGTGGCAGGCATTAATGATAACGGCCATGTGACCAATATTCAGCCGACGGTGGAGCGCAGGGTGATCAGCGAGGATGCGGCGCATCAACTGGTGGGGATGCTAGAGCATGCAGCAGCCGACGGCTATGCCAAGCCCGCGACCTTTCCGGGCTACAGCATTGCCGCCAAAACGGGTACAGCGACAACCCAGGGAATCTCGGATGATCAGACGGAGGCTTCCGTTGCCGGTTTCTTACCGGCATCGAATCCCCAGTTTGTCATCCTGGTGAAGATAGATAGGCCACAGTCCATTTTTGGATCAACTGCTGCCGCGCCTCTCTGGAAGGCTATCGCGCAGCAGTTGATGTGGCGTTATAGTATTGCGCCCGATCAGCCTTGATACTCAAGGAAAACATTTGATAAGAGGTATGTGATGCAAGAAGAGAAGGGAAAGGAGCCTCTGTCAGCTCAATCCGAGTTGAGCCCGGTCTGGCAGGAACTCCTGGGTGGCCGTGTCAATGATCCAACTGCTTCTGGAGAAATGGGAATACCGGTGCTTGAGAGCGATCCCTGGCGGGAGTTGCTGCGTGAGCATGGCGTCGAGATTATTGATCTGCAAAAAATGCACTTGCAAATAAGCGATCAGGATGTTGAAGAGGCGCTCCAGATTATGCGGGAGCAGGCGGATAGTTGTCAGGATGGGCAGGACCCTCCAACCCGTGTGTAGGGCTTGCCCTTACCCAGGGACTAATGATAAAGGCAGGTTTTACCGACCAGGAATAATTTAAATTAGCACTTATGAGGATGCAAAAGCGGTGAAAAAAGGACGACGGCAGGATCAGCTTCCGCCAATTGTGCGTTCCCCCGCGCTAGAAGCGGTCGAGCGCCAACCGCGAGGAAGCAGGCAGAGCGAGCGTAACGCGAACCAATCTATGGCCCGGCGACGTAACATCGGGACCAGTAGAGTAAGTTTCGCTGTGGAAGATACGCTGGTGCGGCCCGTCGCGCCCAGAAAGAGCTTGAAGCCTCTGAGTACTAGAGTACGACAGCGCACGGGCTTGACCGCCAGTTGGCGTAGTCGCGTGGCGGCTCCATCGCCGCTGCCCGTCGAGGCTATCAGCCAGGAGGAGCAGAAGAAGCTGGCAGAACTGGAGATGCGCCTGCCGCGCGTGGCGGGTAGGATCGATTCCTGGCTGCTGGTGACCGTGCTGGCTCTGCTCTGCATTGGCCTGGTCATGGTCTATAGCGCGAGCTCGTTTATCGCGGCCCGCTACTATGGGGACCCGGCGTACTTTTTTCTGAAGCAACTGCTGTGGGCGTTGATAGGGGTGGCCGTCATGCTGGTGACGATGCGCATCGATTACCGGCACTGGCGTCGCGTCTCGCTGTTCGGGCTGATCATTGTGCTGCCCTTGCTGGTTGTCGTCTTGCTGGTCGGTACGAGCGCCTATGGGGCTTCGCGCTGGCTGGCCTTCGGCTCGTTCTTCTCGTTCCAGCCGAGCGAACTGGCGAAGCTGGTGCTGGCCCTGTATATCGCGGACTGGTTGGCGCGCAAAGGGAATCAGGTGGGGACATTTCTCTACGGACTGGCTCCATTTGTGATCCTGGTCGGCGTAATCCTGGGGTTGGTCTTGCTGGAGAACGATATGGGGACCGCGATCATTATCGCGGGTCTGGCAACAGCGATGTTCTTCACAGCCGGAGCAAATATTATCCAGTTTCTGCTGGCAATGGGCTGCGGCGGCTTGATTTTCCTGTCGCAGGCGTTCAAGGGCTATCGCGCGGCTCGCTGGGACTTTCTGGACCCGTTTAAACATATCACAAGCACCAACTTGCAGTTGTATCAATCGTTGTTGGCGCTGGGATCGGGCGGCTGGTTGGGTCTGGGGTTGGGGGCGAGCCGCGAGAAGGCTGGATACCTGCCGTTGCCATATATCGACTCGATTTTCGCGGTGATTGGCGAGGAATTGGGATTTATTGGCGCGGCTCTGATCGTCATCCTGTTTATGTTTTTGGCCTTTCGCGGTTTCCGCCTGGCGCGGCGCACGCAGGATGTCTATGGGGCGTTATTGTCAACCGGTATTACGACCTGGTTGATATTGCAAGTAGTGATTAATATTGGCTCTACTACCGGCTCGATCCCGTACACCGGGGTGCCGCTGCCGTTCATTAGCTTTGGGGGTTCCTCCCTGGTGATCTCGCTGGCGGCCGTCGGGGTGTTGCTCAATATCTCGCGCTATATCCAGGAGCCGGAAACTCCAGCTCTCTCAAGAGATATTATTACGAAAACGTTAAGCACGAAAAAGTTGAAAAAGAAGGTGTAGAGGGCAACCGCAAGGGATTGCCCCTACAGGCGCGACAACAGCGTTGGAGTGCGGAAGAATTCAAAGTATGTAGGTTGTGTATGCGAGTCCTGATATCAGGCGGCGGCACCGGAGGGCACATTTATCCGGCTCTGGCGGTGGCGGCGTGTTTACGAGATGAGTACAACGCCGATATTCTCTATCTCGGCAGTGATGACGGTTTAGAGACCAGGCTAGTCCCTGCTGCCGGGTTTCGTTTCGAGGCGATCAAAGCAGGCAAACTGCAACGCTTCGTCTCCTGGCGAACCGTGGCGGGCATAGCGCGTGTGCCCATCGGTATGGTTCAGGCAATAAAAGTCGTACGCAAATTTCATGCCAATGTAGCGTTTACCAGTGGGGGTTATGTGGCTGTTCCGGCGGGATTGGCAGCGAGACTCAATGGCGTGCCGTTGTTGATGCATCAGCAGGATGTGCCACCTAACCTCTCAAACAGGTTAATCGCACCCCTGGCGACGCGCATCTCGGTCGCATTTGCAGACTCGCTTCACTACTTTCCCTCGCGGAAAACCTTGTTATTGGGCAATCCGATCCGGCAGCCGATTCTGGATGTGCGGCAGAGCACACCGCAGCAAGCGCGTATCACGCTCGGTTTCGCGCCCGATCTGCCGCTGCTGCTGGTCACCGGTGGCAGCCAGGGAGCGCGGCACCTTAATCAGGTGGTCTGCCAGGCTTTGCCTGAATTGCTCAAGTCCTGCCAGGTGTTGCAGATCAGCGGCCCCAGGCTCTTTGACGAGACAGGGGCGCTGGCGGCAAGCGCGATAGAGGGGCTGGAGGAGTCGCTGCGACAGCGTTACCGGCTGGTTGCCTATATGGATGAAGAGATGCCACTGGCTTTACAGGCGGCGGAACTGGTTATCTGTCGCTCCGGCGCTGCAACGCTGAGCGAACTGGCGGTTCTGGGCAAGCCCAACATCCTGGTACCGTTGCCGCCTGCCATTGGTAGCTCGCCGCAGGAGGCCAACGCGGCAACCTTCGGCAAAAAGCAAGCGGCAGAAGTGATCCGTAACGCGGATCTGAAACCCGAATTGCTGGTAGAGCGTGTAAAGTTTATTATAACATCTTCTATCTGCTTGCAAACAATGGCAGAGGCGGTCAAAGATTTCGCGCAGCCGGAGGCAACGCAGGCAATTGTAGCGACAATCGTCGGGATAGCGGGGCTATCCATGAATACACCGAAGCACGAGGTTAGAAGCATTTGAAACAGTCACGTTTGCATTTTATGGGTATAGGTGGACAGGGAATCTCGGCTGTGGCGCAGATGGCACAGATCATGGGGGAGGAAGTTACGGGCTGCGACCGGCAGGCATCGGCGACGACGCGAGCGTTAGAGCGCGCAGGAATTGCGGTGCAGATCGGTCATAGCGCGGATCACCTGAGCGGCGCTGAGACGCTGGTAATTAGCCCTGCCGTTCCCGCCCTCAACCCGCAGAATCCAGAACTGCTGGCGGCGCAGCAGCGAGGGATACGCGTTGTGACCTGGCAGGAGTTGCTGGGAGAATTGATGCGGGGGAAATGTGTGCTCTCTGTGAGCGGGGTGCATGGCAAGGGGACGACAACCGCGATGCTGGCGCTGATGCTGGTTGACGCAGGGCTAGATCCGCTCTGTGAGATTGGCGCAGTAGTGCCGCGCTTCGGCGTGAATTACCGGCTGGGGCATGGTCAGTACTTTGTGAATGAGGCCGACGAGTTCAATCACAATTTCTGGCACTATCATCCCCGGTTGGCAATCGTAACTTCGATAGAATTCGAGCATCCGGAGTTCTTTGCCGATTATGGGGCATTTCTGGGAGCCTTTGAACATTTTATTCGTGGCATGGATACGCAGGGGAATTGGCCGTTGCCGCCAACGCTCATCTTGAACGCTGATAGTCAAGGTTGTCTGGAATTGCGTACCCGACTGCATGATTGGTCCGGCACGGTTGTGACCTATTCGGCGGCAGGCGATCCGCAGGCGACGTATGCCGCCCACAATGTCAGGTTGAGCGGTGAGACCAGTTTTCAAGTGAACGTTCAGGAGTCGCAGGGAGGAAGGGCGTTTCCATCTGAGCGTGCGATCCGCTTGCAATTGCCGGGAGAGCATAACATTCAGAACGCGCTGGCAGCTCTAACGGCGGCGCATATCGTCGGCGTTGATGCGGATACCATCATCGAGACACTGGAGGGTTTTGGAGGGATCAGGAGACGTTTTGAGATCCGTCACCAGGGAGCGTGTCACCTGGGGACGCGCGTGGTTGATCTGGTGCTGGTGGATGATTACGCCCATCATCCAACTGCTATCGCAGCCACATTGGAGGCGACGCGACAGCGTTATTCAGGGCGGCTGGTCGCGATCTACCAGCCACATATGTATAGCAGGACGAAAACGTTTTTTGAGCAATTCTTGCACGCATTCGACGCGGCAGATATAGCGGTGATAACTGACATTTTTCCTGCTCGAGAACAGGATACGGGTCTGGTACATGCGCGCGATCTGGTCAATGCAATGGCGCGGCAGCCGCATTTTGCGCAGGGCGGGGGCGAGGTGTTACATGGAGGTAGTGTGAAGGAGACAACGCAATTGTTGCGCGAGATACTGCGAACGGGCGACGTCGTGCTGATCATGGGCGCGGGCGATATCTATACTGTGACTGAAGAGCTGATACAGCAAAATGATGCGCTTACCGAGGGCAACCGATGACATTCGAGCTTGAGACAATCTATAGCGCATTGCGCTCACGTTTTGGTGAGCGGGTGCGCCGTGATGAACTGCTATCGCGCCATAGTACTTTTGGCGTGGGCGGTCCGGCGGACATATGGATCACCCTCGATTCACGAGCTGACCTGACGGACCTGGTAATGCTCTGTGCTAATCAACGCTGGCCCTTGTTGGTCGTAGGCAATGGGACGAACCTGCTGTTTGCTGATGCAGGTGTGCGCGGGATTGTGGCGCGCGTAGCTTTGAATAGTTATACCGTTGAAGATCACGCAGACGGCACGGCCTTGCTGGTAGCGGATGCAGGCGTGAGCTGGCCCCGGCTGTTGAACGAACTGGCAATGTTGGGCTGGGGAGGATTGGAATTTGGTCCGGGCATCCCGGGCACGCTTGGCGGAGGCGTCATCAGCAACGCCGGAGCGCATGGTAGCAACCTGGGAGAGGTGCTGGCATGGGTAGAGGCCGTGGATGCGCGCCATTGTATTGAGCAAGCAGGAGAAGTGCCTGTAATCCGGCGTTATCAGCACGCGGATCTCGATTTAGCTTATCGTCATAGCAGATTTCGCGCCGAGCGGCGCATCCAGTTTGACGAGCGTGGGTATCCACTCGCGGCCCCTCACAAGCTGATAGAGCCGTCGGAGATTGTAATACAGGTGGGGGTGCGTTTGCACAGGGAGGAGCCGGAGAAGCTACGGGCGATCATCGAAGACCATAAGCAGCATAGGAAAAGGACGCAGCCGCCGCAGCAGAGCGCAGGGTCTGTATTCAAAAACCCTCCCGGGGATTACTCCGGGCGACTGATCGAAGCGGCTGGTCTAAAGGGACTGACTCGCGGTAAGGCGCGAATTTCGGAGCGTCACGCCAACTTTATTGTGAACGTAGGAGGCGCGAGCGCCGCTGATGTGGCAGCGCTCATTATGGAGGCACATAACCGCGTACACGAACGGTTTGGAGTGGATCTGGAGCTGGAAGTCGAACTACGCGGAGAGTGGAGAAAACCATGACAGAGAAGAAACAGCTACGTGAGCAGATGGCCCTGCACGCCTATAAGCAGCAGGAGCCAGCTATGGCGCGTTCTTTGCATAAAGAGTACCTTGAAATTCCGCGTTCCAACGCTCCCACGATGAATCGGGGAGCGACAGGGCAACCGCAAGGGATTGCCCCTACAGAGCGCGGTAAAGAAGAGCAGCGCGAACCTGTACACACTCTCCAACGGATAGTGACGATACCGCAATCCGATCCATCGATGGCGTGGAACACCTTTGCGCAGCGCCAGGCCCAGCGTCGTCGCGCTCGTGCGAAGCCGAAGAAATACGTCAAGCTGGCGTCGCGTACATACGTGCAGACAGGGACGTGGGCGTCGAGTGGGCGCATAAAAGCCATACGGCGTGATGTATCGCATTATGTCAGTTCGCCAATACCTGCGCGCAGCGGAGGGAGTGCAGGACATGTAGGGCAACGTGCGGGACAGCGTATAGGGCAACGGATAAAGCGGCGCAGTTTCTGGTGGCGGCTATTGGGCATTTTCGCTCTCACAGTGGCGCTCGCGCTGGGCGCCAATTTCGCCCTGACCAGCAACGCCTTTCGTATCGAGCAGGTAAATGTTGCAGGCACGCATAACGATGCCCTCATTCACGCGATTCAGAGCATGGGTATGCAGGGTCAGAACATTTTTCTGCTCAACGTCGCCATGCTCACAGAACGTATAGAAGCGTTCCCGCTGGTTGCCACTGCCACTCTCAGCAAGCAGTGGCCTAATCAGCTCCTGGTAACGGTAGCGGAGCGGGTACCGGTCATCCTCTGGCAGACGCCTCAAGGGACCTATAGCGTCGATAGCCAGGGAGTGCTCATCGCACCGCTAAGCGAGACTGCTGACGCAGGCAGCCTGGGCACCGTGGTCGATGTCACCGGTCAGCACCAGGGCCGAGCGGGCGCGCAGTTACATCCAGGGATGCGCCTGAGCCAGGCAGATATCGCCTTTACCAGGACGATTTTTGACCGTTTCTCCCAGGTCACAGGCGTTACCGGGTTTAAACTGGAGTACGATGGTACAATGTATGCTGGTACCACCAGCCAGCCGCTGGGGCAGGGGAGCAGGGGTGCGTATAGAGTAGAAAGTCCAGATGGCTGGGTGGCCTACCTGGGTGGTGCAAACGACGCCAATCCGCTGGACAACAAACTGATTGAATTGCGCGAGATTCTTGCGCTGGCGAAGAAGCAGCAGCTCAATCTGGCTACTATTGACCTGCGCTATGGACTGCGCCCGGTATATACCATAAAGCAGTAATTTCAGAACCCCTGAGTGGGGAGCATCGGTATCGACGTGCTAAAGGATTTTGACAAATTAATATTGGGGATGCCCCCCTGTAGAGACGAGCATGCCCAGATTATCTTGTTAAGATGCATAAGCGGGTCCCTACAGATGTCAAATGGAAATGAGCGGGTCGATTATAGAGCTCTACTACCGTGTTTGTAGTGCGTCTCACAAGTGTACCGCCCAATAGGAGCGTTATCGTGCAAGAGCGGGTGATCGTCGGCATCGACGTTGGAACAACAAAAATCTGTGTCCTGGTTGGCGAATTGGACCGCGACGGGAAGCTGAACATTGTTGGCGTTGGCACCTGCCCTTCACAGGGGTTGCGCCGGGGGGTGGTGGTGAACATTGAAGAGACAGTCACTTCCATTGCTGCGGCGCTAGATCGTGCAGAACGCCTATCAGGAAAGAAAATTGAAGCAGCCTATGTAGGGATCGCCGGGAGTCATATCGAGTCTGAGAATAGCCGAGGCTTCGTCGCTATCTCGCCAAGCCATCGCGATATTGTACAGAACGATATCAGTCGCGCCATCGAAGTCGCGCGCGCGATTGCCATTCCGGCGAACCGCGAAGTGATTCATGTCATCCCCCGGGGCTATGTTGTTGATGGTCAGGAGGGGATCAAGAATCCTATTGGCATGTCTGGTTTCCGCCTTGAGGTGGAGACGCATATTATCACGGGCGCGGTCTCCGCGATCCATAACTTAATTAAATGTGTGCATAAAGCGCGCGTTGAGATTGAGGATCTCGTGCTGGAGCCACTGGCGTCGAGCGAGGCGGTGCTGGCCGATGGCGAGACGGATCTGGGGGTTGCGCTGGTCGATATCGGTGGCGGCACGACCGATGTCGCGGTCTTCACCGACGGGGCGATCTGGCATACTATTGTCCTGCCAATCGGCGGCAATCTGATTACCAGTGATATCGCCATTGGCCTGCGTCTGCCTCTGGGGGTAGCCGAAGAACTCAAAATCACGTATGGACACTGTGATCCATCAACTATTGACGAAGACGATATGATTGACCTATCGCAGTTCATGCCCGATTGCAATGATCTTGTACCCCGCAAGCTGCTGGCGGAGATCATCCAGGCGCGTGTGGAAGAGCTATTCAGTATGGTACATGACGAAATTAAAAGATCTGGTTATGATGGGTTATTGCCCGCCGGTATCGTGGTGACGGGCGGGACGGCGGAACTGCCGGGTATTCTGGATGTTGCGGGACAGACTCTTGATTTACCTGCACGCATCGGCTCTCCCTTGGGCCTGCATGGCCTGGCCGATTCGATCAGTCGGCCCGCTTATGCAACGGCGGTTGGCCTGCTTTTATGGGGCCTGCGCCACACCTCCATGTTGATCGAGGATGAGGAGCTGGAGGACGAGGGCTCGCCGGATATGTTATCGCGCTTCGGGCGCTGGCTGCGTGCATTTATTCCTTAGACGTGTCTCTTATCTGTAACTGCAATGAGTGGCGCGTTCAGTTAGCGCGTGTCGTTCGTTCTACAGATAAGAGACTCAAAAGGAGGCCACGAACTATGTTACCAATAGGAAATCATCAACTTGAAAGCTTCGCCCAGATCCGTGTGATCGGTGTTGGAGGCGGAGGTAGTAATGCGGTTAATCGCATGATCCAGGCCAACATGGTTGGTATCGAGTTTATTGCGATCAACACCGATGCCCAGGCATTGCTACTGACGGAGGCGCCGCATTGTATCCGTATCGGTGACAAACTCACTCGTGGTCTCGGTGCAGGCGGCAATCCTAGCGTTGGCTGTAAGGCCGCGGAGGAGAATGCCGAAGAGATTTACGAGGCGCTCAAGGGCTCCGATATGGTCTTTATCACGGCGGGTATGGGCGGCGGTACAGGCACGGGCGCCAGTCCGGTAGTGGCGCAGATTGCCCGCGAGGTGGGCGCGCTAACCGTTGGCGTTGTGACCAAGCCCTTCACCTTCGAAGGCAAGAAACGTATGCTGGCCGCAGAGGAGGGAACAGCCAACCTCAAGCAGCATGTTGATACATTAATAACTGTGCCTAATGACCGCCTTTTGCAGGTGGCAGACAAGCGCACGCCGCTCTCGGAGGCTTTCAGGCTTGCCGATGACGTGCTGCGTCAGGGCATTCAGGGTATTAGCGACCTGATCACTGTGCCAGGGCTGATCAACCTGGATTTTGCCGATGTGAAGACGATCATGTCGGCGGCAGGCTCGGCGCTGATGGCGATTGGCGAGGCCAGCGGCGATACGCGGGCAACCGATGCGGCTCAGATGGCGATATCGAGCCCTTTGCTGGATATCGATATCAGCGGGGCGCGCGGCGTGCTGTTCAATATCACCGGCGGCATGGATATGACACTCTTCGAGGTCAACGAAGCTGCCGATATCATCAGTCGGGCCGCTCATCCAGAGGCCAATATTATCTTTGGCGCGGTCCAGGACCCCGGCTTCGATGGCAAAGTCAAGATTACAGTCATTGCCACAGGTTTTGACAATAGCAGCGGGTTTGCGCGCTCGACACCGGCGGTCCACCAGTACGGTCAGCCACGCCCGGAATACGATAGAAGCAGGCTTTACCAGATGTCGTCTGGTTCGGGGAACGTTCCACCGCTTGCGCGTCCGGCGCAGCCACAGAGCTATACGCCTCCGGTGACGCCGTCATCGATGAACAACATCTCAAATCGCTCAACGGGGCCAATGGGGCCGCGTGACGCGCAAACGCCGCTTGCTGCGGATGCTGCGCGTCAGCACGCGGTCGCCTCTACCCCTGTTCGTGACGCGATGCCGGTGGTCGGCGACGTGGATGAGAACAGCTATGAGCTGGAACCGGATGATCTGGAGAGTGGGAACCGCACTCCACCCGTTCCTGAGCCGGAGGCCCAGCCGTTGCAGCGACCGGCTGGGCAACAGCGCCAGATCCGCCGGCTGGACCGCAGCGCCGAACTACAGCGCGGGCGCAACACGCCTTCCGGCGACGTTATCGACATACCGGCTTTTTTACGTAAGCGATAAGCGGAAAAAGTAGAGCAGGCAAATAGCAAGCGGTTCCATCACCAGCGAACCGCTTGCTATTATGCTAACGTCTGGTACCTTGAAATGCTAGCCGCCAATCTTATTGATGGTTCTTCCTAGATTGCCGGGAATGTCTTTGTTCAAACCGATGTGGTTCACCACCACGCGGACGCCGGGGATACCCAGCAGCTCGCGTTCCAGCATATGCTTCATTTCGGGTCCTGGCACGTTCCCATACAGGTGCAGGATGTAATTCTCGACCAGGATAGAAATGTTGCTCGCACCTTCCAGCTTCCCCTGTGATTGCAATTTTTCGATGCGCGCGTAGGCCGTCTCCAGAATGGTATCCTCGGCAACAATAAAATTGCGTATGCCGGTGACGCCGGGGATGGAGAGCAGGGCATCTTCCAGCCTTTGCCGTTGCGCTTCCAACTCGACTTTCCCATAGAGCGCCAGGACAATGCCGTCATCCTCGATCTCGACCTTGACGGGATGAACGCTATATTCTGTGCTGCTGACCGTCACTATACGGTCCGCTACATCGCGTGCTCGCTGTAAGACGGTTTGAGCAGCCGCAGAATTTGCCGGTATGATAGTGATAGGGCGTTCGCGTTCTTCATGTTGTTTGGGTGCCATTGGATCCTCCAGGGCCCAGCCCATAATGCCAACAAGTATAAACGGGGTGCCGATGATTGAAAGCCAGGGAATATCGGGAAGGGACAATAGACCTGCCACCGTTACCAGAATAGCCACGCTCAAAATAAGAGGCCATAAGCTTGGATTTGGTAGATGAACGTGATGCGCCGCCTCTTCCTCCGCCGCTGCTTGATTTAATTCAAAGGACCGAGCTAGATCGTCCGCTGTAAGATTGACACTTTGAAGAGAAGTTTCCATAGGGTCGCGCTCTCCTCCGAGAATGGTCTACAATATACAAGGACGTTTATTGCCAATATTCGTCCTTGTATTTAAGCATACCAAATATCTATGTTTCGTGCAAGCAAAACTGTGGGAAGCTGGCTATTGGTTCTCATCGAACGGGAGATTAAGAAATTCTCCTTCGAACTGTTGCCAGACCCTCGTCTCGGCCTGTGGTCTGGTCAACGGTTGCTTATTCCTGGCTGATTGCAGCATACATTGCGTGACATGCTGTGGGAAATGGGCCAGCAGCGGCTGCTGTATTGTGCTGGGAGGCATCAGGCCCAGTTCTATGGCGCTTAAATCGTAGAGCTCATGTTGCTCAAATGCCAGCACTAACAGGTCTACATAAGAGCTAATAAGTTGCTGGTGCTCCTGTAAATAATGGATAGGCTGAGTACTGATAATACAGAGGCAGCCGATAGCACAACTGGATTGCAGAATGGGCCAGATGAGGGCGGAAAGTAGCGCCGCTTGCGGATGATGCGGGCAAAGTGCAAATGCTATCGCGTGGTCCTGTACGACAACAGGGTGTCCCTGGAGCAAAGCCTGCCCAATGGGAGACTCTGCGCCGAAGAACTGCGTCTGGCTGTCCATCTGATTTTCCCACGGCGTTGTTCCTCGCCCGACGGTTTGGCGTAAGCTGCGTATCTTCTGGTTAGAGAGGGGGGGAACGCATTGCGCGACGAAAATCGCCATGCCTGCCTGATCGGGGTCGAGGTGTCCCAGCATCTGTTGCAAAATCAAGGCGCTGATCGTCGAACCGCGCAGGAAGGGGGGAATGCTGGTATAAGCGTTAAGTACGCGGCTGTAGAAAGTAGCAGGGATCTCCTCCCTGATCTTTTCCTGAGGAAGGGAGCTGGATAGATCTGGATATTCTTTTTTTAGCAGTTCTGCAAGTCGTTGCCGACATTTCGGCAAGGCGTTCAGTAGAGCTCGCAGATTTTCAGGGCGCGGGTTCGATTTGTTGGCGACCCAACGTGATAATGTGACGGAATGAATACCCAGCGCGTCTGCAATCCTCTGCCGTTCAAAAGGCTCACTGATCACCTGACCAAGCAGTTCACGCCACGTTTGTGATTCTTCCATGCTACACAATTGACTGTTAAAATGCTATAAAAATAGTGATATGTTATTAAGCAAACGGCGATAGCGTAGTTTTTGAAACCTTGCATACTCTATAGAATAACTCATAAAACCACAACAGTCAACTGAAAATGTCCCTTTTTGGGATAAAAAAAGATTAAAATTGACGAGCAAATGCAAACAGTTGATGAGATTACGTGACCAAATTGACCAGTAAAGTCGGAATTAGCCGCATATTATAGACTTTGATAGTCATTATTGTTAGACAAGTGCAGGATGATGGTCGATGCCTATGCTGGTGCTACGGCTAATGTTTATGCGCGCTATAGAAAATATGGGATATTATACAATATTTTATGCAAAATAAGTATTTTTTACATAAAAGTCGTGGTTAACTGATGTTTAGTGGCGACAAATGTGATTGAGAGGTGGAAAAGCATTACTCAGTACATGTAAATCGATAGGCATATCAGGGAAGATGTGCATTGAGAAAGCACTCCTCGAAACAGGATTTGACGGCAATGTTCACATTATGCAGATTCGCAGCTATAGCTGTTACAGCTTCTCTATTCCTTTTATCGTCGTCAATAAAAAGAATAGTATGATACTGCTTGGCAAAGGATGCCACGATATGCGCTTTCCAGGCTGCCGTTTTTATGGTGCTCTCATCTGAATCTTTAAAAATAAATGTGATGTTTTCATAGCCTGGGCACCAGCGTGTGAACCATTGGAGCGTTGCCTCGCGCATAGAAAGCGGGCGGCTCGTCAAAACAATGACGTGATCATATTGCTCTGAGAGGCATGCAAGAGCTTCGCTACATCCTGCCATCAGTTGGTCGTATTCGATCAGCCTATTATCAAAAAAGCCTTGTTCGCTATAGAAAAAGCTGCTCAATGCCTTTCTCTCATCCTCCCTATCGAGGCTAGATGCTTGTTGGAGTAGATAGGCTTTGGCTCGTTCCTGCGCTATTTTTGTGTGTTCTGCATTATCGGCGATGACTCCATCAAAGTCACAGATGGCTATGCTGCTCATAATTTCAACCTCTTTCCGTTATTCACTTCTTCAGAAAATCCCGGCTTATATGACTTCAATGCCCACACGGCTAAGGAGTTGGCGGCATAGCTCTGCGCGATATTTGATTGGCATGCGACCAGGAGGTCCATGTGAATCTGAACCAGCGCTGATAAGCAAGTTGTGTTGTTGTGCGTATGTAAGATAGGTTTCAACCAGTTCTGGTGAGTGCGTAGGATAATAGACCTCGATACCATCGAGTGGGATCTCAGCGCGCACCTGATCGAGCAGTTCAGGCGTGTAATAGGTAAACTCCTGCGGTTCTCGCAGACCCCGGCCAGGGTGTGCGATCAGGGCAACTCCTCCACTGCGATGTACTGTATCAACCGTATTTGCTATATCGGCCTTCATTTCGCGATACCCGGCATCTATCACCATCTCTAACGCGCTCGGCCAATCTTGGACGTAACCATGTTTGATCAACAAGATGCCGCAATCTCCTGCCACACGGAGTTCTCCGGCATTTGCCGCAGGATATTCTTGACGGTGCGGGAATTGATAGCCTCGGCGCAGTAGTTCTTCATAGACCTGCTCTGCATTGTCCTTCTGACGCTGTCGAACATCATCTGCAATAGCTCTGAGTGCCTGATCATGTGGATCGAAGCCAAAGCATAGCACATCCGCCATTTTTCCGTGCCAGTGGGCGCTAATCTCCACGGCTGGCAGGACAGGCACCTGTTTTTGTGTCCCCAACTGTTGGATGCTAACGACCGTATCAACGCGATCATGATCAGTGACGGCAACCAGACCGAAGCCTTCCAGGACAAGATAATCGAACAATTCCTCTGCTGACCATCGTCCATCGCTGTAGGTTGTATGTAATTGTAAATCGATAGGCGTATCAAGAGACAAGCGCATTGGGAGAGCACTCCTCGAAACAGGATTTGACGGCAATTGTCACATTATCTAGATTCGCAGCTATAGTTGTTACAGCCTTCCTATTTCTTTAGCTCGTCAATTTCAATATAAGAGTGTTCAAAGATTTCGCGATCTACCGGCCAGGCAGAGCCATCGTTGATCACGAGATAATCGCCTGCTTGTCCCCGCATGCCGTCTATGGTGAAAGGTTCTGGCATTTGAGCCGCAAAAGAGGTATCAGTGCGCATATAGTGGGCAAAGCCATTTTCATCTTCCGGGGCCACTTTGACATATTTCTCTTGCATGGTGGTGCGCCAAATTGTCCATTCACCTTTGGCATCCTTCGCCAAATAATCACCAGGCGTAAACTTGAGTATCCCTTCCGGTGCATATACGACCCCTTGACGCTCTTCAAAATCTTGAGCAGTGAGCAGGCGGGCCACGGTACGCGCAACTTTTTTATACTTTTTGAAGGTGATCAAGGGGTTCCTCTCTAGCAATCGGCTGGCTTTATCTTCCTATTTCCGATGAAAAGGCTAACCCTGTTTGCAAATAGCGTTACGTCCCTGAAAGCTCCAAATGGGCTAGCTTTGAGTAGGTTAGCAAGTTTCAAGATCTGCCCTTTCACAAGGTTCTCGTTTGCGCCTAAACCTTTTGCTAAAGTGAGCGCAGCATCCGCGCTAATTACAGCATCCTGATAGTCTCCTTTAGCTATCAATGCTTCTGCTTGTAATATTTGTACCAGACACCGCCTACGCATAAATTTTGGGGAGACAGCATCGTAAGCTAGTTCAATCTGCTCAAATGCAGCTTTATGATCTTCCTGATCAAGAAAAATTCTTGCACCTCGGATATAGCAATATCCTGTATCTGCTTGAATGGTCGCGGTATCCCAGGATGCAACTTTTCTCGCGATAGCTGTAGACTTTTCAAGGAGCTTAGTGGCTCCTGGAACGCCACTTTTTGAATAAATTCTTGCGGCATCCAAAGACACAGCCCCAACTATTGCAGGAGGAAGTTTTAATGCAAGAGCCTCCTCAATATATTTTTGAGCATTGCCTAAGTCATCTTTACGATAGAGCACGCTGCTCAGATTCATCAAGCCTCCAGCTAGCAGGATCGGATCATTCAGCTTGCTGGCTAACGATACCGACCATCGTGAAAACCATTCTGCATGCTTGTAGTCTTGCTCTTCATATGCAATAGAGGCACCAAGTTGTGTGTACTGGCACAGGACATCCAATAGTTCCTTATTTTTGTGGTTGAGTCCCTTTGAGATATCGAATATTTGTTGTACCATCTCCTGAACTTCCGCGATGCCACCGACGGACGCACCGGAGAAATATGCTTCGCTGTGATAGTGCAGAGTTCTCTTGAGGATGCTTGTGCTGTAGAGGTGTGTAGACCCTTTCGCAACATCTTCGAGTGAGATAACCCCAAGCATAATTGGAGCTATCCCTAAAATTTTTGCTAACTTTCTGCGCGTGACAATGCTGTCTAACCCTGTTCCAGAGTTTTCCATACGCGCTATCATGCTACGAGATACACCGAGTTCTTCTGCCAGTTGTTCTTGTGTCATACCTAACTTCTGTCGCCCCTGTCGCATCAGCTCCCCAGGATGGGGAAAACCTACTTCGTCGTAGTGCGTGCCTTCATATCCGAATGACTGCCAATCCATATCTCACTTCCTCCCTCTATTACTTGTGGTAATTATACGGTCTAGCATTTTTTATTGCAATAGGTGATTAAGGGACAGAATGTGAATTTTACTCACATTACCGGAGCAATAATGTAGATATACCAGGGGTAAATACTGCGGAGGGTCGCAATGGAATATTATTGCCATAAACCTGGGTCACAAGCAGAGATTGTGGCAACGGTGAACTATCTCAACAAGGTAGGTTGTAGCGTGGAGCCTGTAGCAATCGATGGCGTTATTTATTGTAAAGTTGTGTGTCCAGAGGGGACTGAGGAGGAGTTTATCGGGAATAATACGCTGCCAGATTATGCTGTCAAGCTCCCATCTGGCGATAAGTTCTGCTTGAGAAAACTGTTCCACAGGCCGAAACTCCTGGCTGAACATGTTCAATGCGTCCTCTTTATTGCGCCGGAGGGAAATCATGCCGATCCCTAAAGTTGCTCTCTCCAGGATTGAACTTGAGAGGGACGAATCATTACATCTGACGCGCCTCCTTCTCTCGCGCACGTATAGCCCGCATATCTCATGTTATATCAGGGAGGTGATTGAGAAGATTGCAGCCTCCCCGACCATCGAACTCGGAGGGATGGCGCTGGCTGTGCTCAATACGACGCTTAATTCGATCATTGCCGATACGTCAACCGAACAGGCGGATGTATTGAGGCTGAGCAATATCCTCTACAAAGTACAACAGCAGATAGCCGAACGCATGAAAGAGATACTCGCTCAGGCTCCGCTCTCGCATTAATTAACGCACGCCCCATTCCCAGAGGCCGAAGGATGTTTTTTTGTCCAGGGGGTGGCCGGATTGGGTGAGGGCGAGACAGATTTCGCCGCGATGATAGGATTCGTGGGAGATCAGGTAGCCCAGGAAGGCGACAGCGTGGGGCTTGAAGCCTTTGATTTTATTGCCGTGCTCCAGGCCATTTCTAAGCAGGATGGCGATGGCTTCGCCCGATTGCGAGAGGGCGTGCAGGAGCAGCGTTTTCTCCGTAGCCCGCTCGTTTTCGATCTTCTCCAGCCCTTCCAGCAACTGGGGAGCCGCAGATTTGAGCCACATCAGCCGCACATTGTGGATATGGGCGAACATCGCGCCGACGCTGCGCCCCTTCGAAGCTGCAAAGCCTGACAACGCTTCGGGAGGGATGGCGTCAAGCAGGTACAGGTTGACGCGGTTATGGATATTCCAGGTATCCAGCAATTGTTCTTCCATCAAAATGCCATCCTTCCCTTACGCAGGCTACTCTTTCAGTAGCGTCCTGAGGTTTGCCGTCAGTTGGGCGGGCGTGAAGTCGTTATCCATGAAGACGCGCTCATTGCCTTGCTTGTCGATTACGTAGAGGCCCAGGCTATGGTTGACCGTTTGCTGCTGCGGTTGCGCATAGACGTTATAGGCGTTCCAGATGGGTGAAAGGGTAGCGTGTGTGCCTATGAGATAGTGCCAGTAATCCTGCATATTGTGCTTGCGCGAGAAGTCGAGCGCAGCCGCGACCGTATCGTGGGCGGGATCTGTGCTGACCGATATGACCGCGACCTTCTGCGCATCGCCGCCCAGACTTTGCATCACCGTATGCAATTTCTCGGCGGTCAGCGGGCACTGATCGGGGCAACTGGTGTATAAGAATGTTAGCACCACCGGTTTCCCTTTGAATTGCGAGAGCGCGACCTGCTGGCCGAACTGATCGGTCAGGCGAAAGTCTGGAGCAGGCAGGCCGCCCAGGTCGGTCCCCATCAAACCAGACGCGCTCGCGTTATTTGTGCCGGTATTGCCGGGGATGGCTGGCACGCTGCTGCGGTTATGTTGCAGCAGCGTCACCAGTGCCACCACCAGGAGCGCCAGCGTCACAACAGAGAGCCGTGAGGCCAGACGCCAGTTTATGTTCATCATCTTTCCTCTAGTGCATTTCCACTTGACTTCTTCAGGTTTAATGTTATCCTCCTCCTCAAAGAGGCGGCGGAATTGTTGGCTTGCTCGCCCCGATTAAGGGATTGAAACATGTACCACGCGGTCAACGACCATCACCGCAAAGATAGCGGCGAGATAACAGTTCGAATACCAGAAAAGGGTACGCGCCCAACTTTTTGTCTGATCGATCATCAGGCGTATCGCCATATAGATCAGGATGCCGCCCAGGATCAAGGCTGAGGCCAGGTAGATGTAGCCCATTGTGTGAATCACGAAAAGCATCATGGTAACAGCCAGCAGCAGCAGCGAATAGAGCAGAATCTGCTTGCGCGTCTCGCGTTCGCCCATCACCACCGGCAGCATAGGCACGCGCGCCTTCTCATAATCTTTCTGGATTAGCAGTGAGAGCGCCCAGAAGTGCGGTGGGGTCCAGTAGAAAATGATGGCAAAGAGCCAGATCGCAGGCAGCGTAATCGTATTGGTGACAGCCGCCCAGCCAACCAGCACGGGAACCGCGCCAGCCGCGCCGCCAATCACAATATTTTGCGCCGAAGTGCGCTTCAATCCAAGCGTATAGACGAAGACGTAGAAGAGGATGGCCGAGAACGCCAGGACCGCGCTCAGCAGGTTGACGAACGCGTCCAGGATAATAAAGGAGCCAATGCCCAGGATAATGCCGAAGATCAGGGCATGGGTTGGCTGTACTTTGCCAGCGGGCAGTGAGCGGCGCTGCGTTCGTCCCATAATCTGGTCAATATCGCGATCAATATAGCAGTTGATGCAGTTCGCGCTGCCCGCCGCCATCGCGCCACCGAGCAGGGTTGCCACTGTCAGCAGCAGGGGCGGAAGCCCCTGATAAGCGATAGCCATTGCTGCCACCGTCGTGCCTAAAAGCAGCACGGTGACGTGCGGCTTCATCAGATCAATGTAGCTGGAGATGGTCTGGCGCACGCGCCCAACTTCTTTTTGCGGCTCCTGCTCAGCTATTGGACTCTCTTCCTGGCTCTGCTCAGTTTCAGCAGTTTTAGGCGTTGCGCGTAGCTGTCGTGCGGCCAGCACTGCCAGAATGACCAGGCTGCCCCACACGGCGGTAGCCAGCGCGAGGTGCAGACCGGCGATAAAGGTTGGCTTATTCCAGAGCACAACCAGCGCGCCAACGGAGGCTTGAGCCACAAAAAGAACGCCAGCCGCTACCGCGACCCATGCCTGTCCGGGAGCCACGGCGCGGCGACGCCAGGCCGAAATCAGCGTCCAGACGAGCACCAGACCCACGATGGTTGCGACGGTACGATGCAGCATATTGATATCGCTCAGGTGGAAGCGGACCGCCCAATCGGGAGCTGCTCCGCACAGCGGCCAGCCAGGGCAGGCCAGCGAGGCGCCCGTACCGACGACATAGGAGCCGCTTAACATCAAGCCGTAGACCAGCAAGGCGTTGGTCATAGCGAGACGAACAAACTTGCGGGTTTTGTCAGGATGCTCGGTGTTGGGTTTGCTGGTACCAGCCATAATCGCAACGGTGATTACCAATGCGAAGATTACCAGAGCCGTTCCCAGGTGAGCCGTGATGATGGTAGCTGGTAGCTTCCAGAGGACCGTCAGGGCGCCCAGCACAATCTGAATGGCGAGAAAGACTGGCGCGACCAGCGCGGGGATAAGGATCTGCTTTTCGCGCCGCGCCCAGAGAAGCGCGCCAATCGCCAGGGCTATCACAAGCACACTGACGATAGAGGCGGTATAGCGGTGGACCTCTTCCAGCAGTGCGCCAATATCCGGCATGGTAAATACTTTGCCATAACAGAGCGGCCAGTCAGGGCAGCTTAACCCGGCATTATTTACGCGCACGGTGCCACCCAGCGAAATTAAAAGATAAGTAAATGCAACCGCCAGCCATCCAATACGGCGTATAATTTTCATAAGAATATCCCCTTTAAAGGTATCCCGTTTGGTAGATATTTCGACGCATACTATTGTCGTAGCCTCTCCTGATACTTCCCTTGCAACGCGTGGGGGACACCTTACAATCGCCTGAACGCCGCAATCTCTCTTGCCCCGCTTTCCCTCTCCTGCTATAGTATGTATCAGGAAACACTGGAAAGGTCACTACACATGCACGCGGATATTGGGGTGGATTTCTGGCTTACGCAATGGAACTGGCAGCCATCGATTATCATCGGGACGGTACTGGCTATTGGCCTCTACCTCTATGCGGTAGGGCCATTGCGCGTCAAGTATCACCTTGCCCCGGAGGTGAAAACGAGCCAGGTAGTCGCCTTTTTACTGGGAATAAATCTTATTTTCCTCTCGCTCTTTTCGCCGCTCGACAAACTGGGTGATGACTACCTTTTCAGTGCGCACATGGTGCAACATCTCTTTCTCACTATCATCGGCCCACCGCTATTAGTCGCTGGAACACCTGGATGGCTGATTCAGCCGCTTGTGCGGAAGCGTGTGGTATTGCGCATTGGCAAGCTGCTGACGCATCCCGCGGTAGCGTTTTTCCTCTTTAATGCCAACTTCTGGCTCTGGCATGCGCCGTCCCTGTATGACGCGACCCTGTTCGACCAGAACCTGCATATCCTGGAGCATCTGACGTTCATCGTGCTGGGAGTGATCTACTGGTGGCCCGTCTTTGGCCCCGCAGTGGATGGCCTGTCCCATCTCTCGATTGGCGGACAGGTGCTCTATATCTTCCTGGGAGGTATGCCTACTGTGGCGCTGGGAGCCGGTTTAACCTTTGCTCCACCGTTATATACACCGTACATTTATGCCCCTCGCGTCTGGGGCATCTCTCCCGCTGTGGATCAGCAGTTGGGGGGCTTGATTATGTGGGTGCCCGCCAATCTGGCCTATATCGTGGTGGTGAGCGTGCTCTTTATTCGCTGGATGCAGGCGCAAGATGCAAAGCAGCGGGCGGAGGAAGCCAGAAGGTACGAGGCTGGAATAGAAGAAGAGGCGGAGGAGGCTGTAGACCTGGCATAGCCAGTAGTTCCCTGGCAAGGCGAGCGGTATTCAGGCGCTTGTAAGGTTCCCTCAAGGAACTGCAAGCCCGCTGTCAGGGTTGCTGGTTACACTACAGCAGTAAAGTGGAAGGAGTGTCGCTGCTTTCGATACATATACTCGCCCATCGTCAAAAACCAAAACTTTTATTAGGAGATGGAGATAAAGACGTGAGGACGCCGTTATTTCGTGGGACTAAGCGCTGGTTGCTGCTCGTTACCAGTATGCTGCTGTTCTCAATATTGTTTGTTGCCTGTGGGCAGGGGAACCCGCCCTCGATCCTGGATACCGCCGGGCCTATCGCGGCCAGCGAGAGCGGGGTATTCTGGGCGATTCTGATCATTGCCACCATCGTTTTTGTAGTAGTAGAGAGTATCCTGATCTTCTTTATTATTCGTTATCGCGGACGACCAGGAGATCCTGCGCCGAGACAGGTGCATGGCAATACCACCGTTGAAATAGCCTGGACGATTGCCCCGGCCATCTTTCTTATCGTTGTGCTCATCTTCACCATTCGCGGCCTCTTCGAAGTGGCCCCGTCAGCGATGCCATCAGGCGTTACGGTTGAGGTGGAAGCGATAGGGCATCAGTGGTGGTGGGAATTTTACTATCCGCAATATCATATCACGACAGCCGACTCTATGATGGTCCCGGTGGGTACGACAGTGCATGTGACATTGTACTCGAACAATGTGATTCACAGCTTCTGGGTGCCTCAGATTACCGGTAAGACCGACGTTATTCCAGGCCACATGAACGATAAGTGGTTTGTGGTTGATAAGGACAAGCCGGGGAAATACCTGGGCATTTGCGCCGAGTATTGTGGCACACAGCACGCGAATATGCGCTTTGAAGTCGTTGCCACCTCGTCGGATGCATTCCAGACCTGGATCAGCACGCAGCAGCAAGCGGCGGTGGCTCCAAACGGCGGGCTTGCGGCTGATGGCGCTAAAATCTTCGCCAACCAGTGTACTGGCTGCCACGGGATCGTCGGCGTCAATTTGAAGACTGAGGATGATCCCAGCACCGCCTGCAATAATCCCAATACCCCCTGCCTGGTTGGACCCAATCTCACCCATTTTGGCAGTCGCGACTTTATTGCTGGCGGCGTGCTGGACAATAATCCAGCGAACCTGGCGAAGTGGCTGAAGGACACGCAGGCCGTCAAACCTGGGAATGATATGGTCGTGCAATTGACGAATGACCAGATAAACGCGCTTGTAGCGTATCTAGAGAGTCTGAAATAATCCAGATAAGCCCATCTACCCTGTAATTGGCAGGACTAGACGTTGGAGGAATTGCTCATGGCAACCCGCACTATCGGCGAAGGTGCAACTACTACACTCGTTCGCCGGAGAGGCTTTAGCGAAAGCTATGTTGGTGAGTGGCTGACTACGACCGACCATAAGCTGATCGGTATTATGTATATGCTCACCGGCTTCTTTTTCTTCCTTGTGGGCGGTATGGAAGCTCTCCTGATCCGCGCACAACTGGCTCAGCCGAATGGACAGGTGTTGAGCCCACAAACCTATAATGAAATTTTCACGATGCATGGCACGACCATGATCTTTCTCTTCGTGATCCCCACGCTGACCGGCTTTGGTAACTATGTGGTGCCGCTGATGATCGGCGCGCGCGACATGGCTTTCCCGCGTATGAATGCCTTTGGCTACTGGGTGCTGCTCTTCGGTGGTATTTTCCTCCAGGCGAGCTTCCTGGTTGGGCAGCCTCCCAATGGTGGCTGGTTTATGTATGCACCCCTTAGCGAGGCGAACTGCGGAGTGCATGCTGTCCAGTGTACGCCGGGCATGAATGCCGATTTCTGGGTTCTGGGCGTGCTGCTGCTGGGCGTCTCCTCGATTGCGGGCTCGCTCAATTTTGTGGTGACGATCCTCAAGTTGCGCGCTCCCGGTATGAGCATCAACCGCATGCCGTTGTTCTCGTGGATGACGCTGGTTACGGCCTTCCTGCTGCTGTTTGCGCTGCCCAGCCTGACCGCCGCTTCTGTCCTGCTGCTGCTGGATCGCCATCTCGGGACGCACTTCTATCAATACGCGTTTGGCGGCGATCCCTTGCTCTGGCAACATCTCTTCTGGTCGTTTGGGCATCCAGAGGTGTATATCCTGATCTTGCCCGCCTTTGGCATTATCTCAGAAGTGCTGCCGGTGTTCGCGCGTAAGCCAATTTTTGGCTATACCTTTATTGCCTGGTCCGGCGTGGCTATCGGCTTCCTGAGCTTTACTGTATGGGCGCACCACATGTTCGCGGTTGGCCTGCCTCCCATTGCGCAGGCATTCTTCGCCACCAGCACGACGCTGATCGCAATCCCAACGGCTGTTAAGATCTTCAACTGGCTGGCGACGATCTGGGGGGGGAAGATCAACTTCAAAGCCCCGATGTTGTTCGCGCTTGGCTTTATTGCCATGTTCCTGATCGGCGGCCTGAACGGCGTGGCTCTGGCGGTTGTGCCTTTTGACTATCAGGTGACGGATACCTACTTTGTGATAGCTCACCTGCATTATGTGCTCTTTGGCGGTACCGCCTTCGGCATCTTCGCAGGCATCTATTACTGGTTCCCCAAGTTCAGCGGGAAGATGCTGAGCGAGCGCCTGGGAAAATGGCATTTCTGGCTGATGTTGATCGGCGTGAACCTGACCTTCTTCCCCATGCACTTGCTGGGCATCTTTGGCATGCCACGCCGCATCTATACGTACCCCAGCAATATTGCGACGTGGTCTGAACTGAACCTGTTGGCCTCCATTGGTGCGTTCATTATCGCCGTCTCGATCCTGGTGTTCCTGTACAACTTTGTCATGACATTGAAGAATGGCGAGACTGCCCCCAGCGATCCCTGGGATGCCTTCACGCTGGAGTGGGATACCTCTTCTCCTCCTAAGAAGTATAACTTCCTGACCATTCCAGTTGTGCGCAGTCGCCGCCCGTTCTATGATAAGAAGAACCCAGACGTTGCTGACTGGCGTTCGGTTATTCATTAAACGATAGCTATGGATCGAAAAGGGAAGCAGACAGTGTCTCAAGAGTTACAGAATCAACCGGATCGCGTAGAACAGCCATTACAGGGCGAGGGGAGTGCCAGCAATGGCGCTCCCACAGCCGGAAGTGAAATGGTTGCTGGTGCTCAGAAGAAGGTCCGCAAGGTAGTTTCGGAGGAGGCAATCAGTCCCCATCCCAGCATCTGGCCGCTGGCCCTGGCTCTGGCGCTGGTGGTGCTCCTGGTGGGCTCTGTGACGCAGCTTCTGGTTCTGGGCCTGGGGGCGCTGCTGGTTGCGATTGCTATTATTGGTTGGGGATTGGAACGTCGATAAGATCTGGCACGTAGTACATATAGATATGCTACATGCCTGTAAAGATAGGGAGTTACTGATATGAGTGCTGCTCATGGCGAGCAGGTGAGAATGCTTGAAGAGCATGGGGTAGAGGTAGGGCGGAGCATAAACTGGTGGGGCATGATCTTCTTCATCGCCTCCGAAGCCTTGATCTTCGCCAACTTCATCGCCGCCTACCTCTATTTGGAAATTCGCGGTGGCGGGAACTGGACCCTGCCAAACGGAGATCACCTGGATGTAGTATTTCCAGCGATAAATACGGTTATTCTGATATCGAGTAGTTTTCCGGCCATCTGGGCACGGCGCGGCATTGTGAAGGGCAACCAGCGTCAGATGGTGCTCGGACTGCTCGGCACGATCATTCTTGGCAGCGCTTTCCTGGGTGGACAGGCATATGAATATTCTACCCTGGTTTTGCATGACAACTTCGCCCTTTCAACCGGGACCTTTGGCTCGTCGTTCTTCCTGCTCACGGGCTTCCATGGCCTGCATGTGACGGTTGGCGTACTCTTCTTGCTGATTTGTCTCATTCGCGGCATGCGTGGCGATTTTTCGGCCCATAAGCACTTCGCAGTCGAAGCGGGCGAGATGTACTGGCACTTCGTTGATATCGTCTGGATCTTTGTGTTCAGCACGGTGTATCTGCTGCCACTGTTGCACCGCTGATCGTCTTTCCTGATAAAATATATGGGCAGGCGCGAGACGCCTGCCCTCTCTTCGTTCTTATCCTCTGATGCTCATCATTTCTGCAACCCTGGCGCGATCTTTGCGTACAATCAGTGACAATATATTATTGACTGATATAGAGCAGCATATCCTACCTATAATAACATTATGATAGAATTTCTCTTTTTAAAGCCTGGGTGGTCCGGGCGCGATACACTCGCGAAACACTAAGGAGGACATAGATGAGCAACCAGGAATCTTCGTTTACGGAACCTGAGCGCCGAGTTTATGAAGCGCGCAATGTTAATAGCGATCCACGCGAACAGGGACAGCAATACCAGCGTGAATATTCCCAAACCTATGGCGGTTCTGGACAACAACAGCAAGTTGGGGAAAAGCTGTACGCTCCAAATAACAGGCGTCCACGACGTCGTGGACTGCTCCTGATCCTGGCGCTGCTGATACTGATTGTGCTGGCCGGTGGTAGCTTCTTGAGCCAGATTGGAATTTTTACCTCAACCCAGCAATCTACGAATACGCATAGTGTCTCCATTACCGGTCATCCCAGGCTGGTAATTCACGATGACAGCGGCACAGTGCATATTCATACCGGTGGTAATAGCAGTTCTGTGGTCATTACTGAAACAAAGCATGCAACCGGCCTGGGTTCGGTAAGCTTGAATGATATGCATGTGACCTATGGCGGTAGCGGCAATACGGTAGAGATAACCGCTCAAGACGGCATTAATCCTCTCTTCTTCGGCTCCAAAGGCATTGATCTTGATATAACGGCTCCGAATACCTCCGACGTGGTAGTTACCGACGGTTCAGGCCAGGTAGAGATTAACGATATTACCGGGCAGGTGCAGGCAGAGACGGGGAGCGGCTCGGTTACTGTGAATAATCTGAACGGGCCGGCAACGCTGAAAACGGGCAGCGGCACAATCACAGTGCAAGGTCTGGTTGGACAGGCAAGTATGACTACCGGGAGCGGGGACATCGAGGTAAAGGGGGCAACGCTGAGCGGACAATCTACCATGAAAACGGGGAGCGGGTCCATCGACTTCAGCGGCTCCATTGATCCCGCCGGTAGCTACAATTTTGGTACGGGGAGCGGATCTATTACCGTTGCAGTGCCAGCATCTTCAGCGTTCAAACTTGATGCCACAACCGACTCGGGGACAGTTACTAACGGTTTTGGCAGCAATTCAGTGGGTAGCGGTCAGCAAGCGGGGTTGCAGTTGCATACAGGAAGTGGCGACATCTCCTTGCAGAAGAACTAGGATCAACATCTCAAGCTGTGGTCTGAAAATGCTGCTAATAGAGCGGTAGAGCAAGAGAGCTGGCTGGAGCAATTCCTGAGCCAGCTCTCTTTTCATTTACTTGCTATTATGATAATACCTGCCGCGCCAGTCCACACCTGAACGCGTAAGGATACGCCAGGCCGATTGGGATAGAATGCCCTCGAAGATAATCCCTGCCAGGGGATGGGTGAACGCATAGAACCAGGGGACGCCAAGTTGTTTGTTGAGCCAGATACGGTAAGCCAGGAGCGAGGACAGTTCCAGGGCCGCCGCTGCCTGCGCTTCGGTCGAACTGATGCCTCCCTTACGGCGCTTTTTTGCGCTATAGGCGAACAGGGGGAGGAGAAACGGCGCAACTGAGACCATAGGCAGCCCGATCAATTGCAATACAAAGAAGGCGACGCCGCCGCGATTGCCCAGGTAGACATTCTTGCGCCAACCACGCCAGGTATCCTTCAGACCATGATACATGTGGACCGAGACCAGTTCGCGTCCATCTACAAGGCGCAGTTTATAGCCATGCTCTTTGACGGTACGCGCCAGGTCGCGATCATCGACCAGCGTTCCTCTTAGTTCTGGACGAGCGTAACCGCCGAGCTGATCATAGACTGCGCGCCTGATCAGAATATACTGACCATTGGCTAGCGCCACTTTGCTGCGTGGGTCATTGACCAGTTTTGGAGGGTAGAGCATGCTGATACCCAGATAGGCCATTGGCATCAGGACTTTATCCCAGAATGTGGGCAATTCCTGGGTCGTGCCGAGCGTCAGTAGATCGGCCTGTTCGCAGATAGCCTGAGCTAAAGCTGAGCGCAGCGCGTTGGGAGCATGTCGGGTATCCGCGTCGGTAAATAGCAACCACTCGCCTCGCGCCTCCTGCCGCCCCATATGGATTGCGTGTGGCTTACCTGCCCAGCCCGCAGGCAGATCGCGCAGGCGCAACACCCATAAGCGGCTGCCATGAGGATGAGAGGCCGCAAGCTCATCGAGAATGCGACCGGTGTTATCCGTCGATTCGTCATCAACCACGATGACCTCGTAGCTGGCATAGTCCTGTTCCAGCAGTGATTCTACGCAGCGGCGAATATTGCCCTCTTCATTGCGCGCTGGAACAATGATCGAGACCATAGGGGACGTTGTAGCTGTTACGGGAGAAGCCACATTTTCGGTTGGAAGTATGCGTACCCGATCTTTTTTTTCTGGCATGGTACGCAGCCAGGCTGTAATATAAAAAATGACCACATTTATCACATGGGACCAGAGGAAAATACGTGTCCAGAAGCGCCACCAGTGTTGCTTGCTCATCAACCATGCTGCCTTTTTCGTCGTGTATTTCTTATATTGTAGCATAAAAATAAGCCCCGTATTATATTATGGATGAGATTTTGCGGGTGAGAATAGAAGAGGTGTAACCTGGAATCGAAGTACAAAAGTAACGGCAATGACAAAGAGAAGCATCTTTTAGCAGGCTGTATCGTCTGGTAATATGAAGATGTAACTATGTAATATTGCGAGCGCGGCCCCCGTGGTGTACAATCTTTGCATAGGTAATCTTACTGTAGTTTCCCCTTTGCGCCAGGCCCATCAGATTCATGAAGCAAGAATACAAGAGAACATAACGACATATGCGACAACGAAGAGTAGTAATAGTAATATTGGCCTGTCTCTTGAGCATCCTGGCATATTTTGGCTCGGCTGTCGTGGAGCGTGCCCCCGTGGCGTTTGCCCATGCGTTTGTGATCGGTTCCGACCCTGTTGATGGCTCGACCATCAATACGCTGCCATCGGTGATGCGTATTTATTTTAATGCCCCGATCAGCCCTATTAGCCGCGCCCATGTTTATTCGGTACAGGATGGACACCTGGTCGATGTTTCTGCGGCGCCAAGCACTATCGCCAGGAACAATCCGCGCGAGCTGGATACGCCCATCAGAGCGCCTGGCACACAGCCGCAGGGGAGCTATGAGGTGATGTGGACTGCCGCGTCCGACGCTGATGGACATACGTCTTACGGCATCATTGGTTTTAATCTGGGATATTCCAGCACGGGGCTCTCCGGCGTTCCCATTCTTGGGCCAAGCACAAGTAATAATGTAATGTCGATGCATGCGCTGGATCTGTTCGGCATCCTGGCGATTGCCTGGGAGTGGCTGATACTCATCGCTCTGACATTCTGGGTTGGGCTGCTCGTCATGGAGTCTTTCCTGCTTACCGGCAAGGAGCGCGCTGTGACCCTGATTGAGCAGGCGAGGAGGCAGTCTAATTCTCTGCAAAAGCTTTGTCTCGGCGCGCTGCTGCTGGGAGAGGTTGTCTCCTTAGTGCTGCGCGTGACGCGCCTGGCGCAGGGCCTGGGGGGCAGCGGCTTTGATCCTGCTACATTGTTGCAGCTACTGACCGAAAGCAGTTATGGTCTGCTCTGGATGGTACGCGTTGCTCTGGCTCTCATTGCTCTGGGGCTGCTTTACTGGATAAGCAGCCATCCGCAAAAAGTAACGGTCGTGTCGGAGCCAGCGCAGCGCGTCACTGCTCGCACAGGTCCGCTACGTCTGCAAATTACGCAGGATATGCAGCCGGCAGGCAACGGTAATACTACCAAAGACCGAACTGAACGTGAATATACTACCTTCACCTCGTTACCGTCGCATCGTTTCAGCTTGATATTGCTCTCCCTGGCCGCGCTATTGCTGTTAACACGCGCCCTCTCGGGGGAAGCGGCCCAGGTATTCCAGCCGCATATTAGTGCCATCGTTTTTGATTGGTTGGGTCTGGTTACGCAGAGTATCTGGTTTGGTGGCCTGGTGTATCTCGGTTATGTGATCCTGCCACGGCTATCCATCGTTGAATCGGACCGGCATGCGGAAATGCTGGCGGCACTGCTGCGTCGCTTTACGCCATTCCTGCTGGCCGCGATGGGAATTTTGTTCGTCTGCGATCTTTTTCTCTGCGAAGCCAGCTTGCAGGATGTTCATCAGTTTATGACCGATCCTTACGGGCGCGCATTACTGATCCAGTTAATTATCAGTGCTATGATGGTGCTCCTCAGCCTGTACGCTTTATTTGTGGTCCGTCCCAGGTTGACGCGGCAGGTGCTGCTTTTGCCGGTAGTCAATCCTGATCTGCCCGCGCGGCGAACGCGCCAGTTCGCGCTGGAACATACGAGGAGAGGGCTGAAGCATAATGTCAATATGCAGCTTTTGCTGGCCGCAGGCGTATTGTTCTGTGCCGCGCTGATGTTTTTCTTCGCTCCTCCCATTGTTTTCCCCAATGTGCAGTATAGCAATCCGGCTGCGCCAGCTCCTACGCCTGCAACTCCCGATGACAAAACCGATACGCAAACGAAGCAAATTGGCGATTTTTCTGTAAGCTTGCTGGTTCTACCGCGGCAGGTTGGTTATGCCAATACTGTGATCATTACGATCAAAGATAGCAATGATGTGCCGGTAACGGATGCTCAAGTGCAGGTAACCACCAATATGGAAATAATGGATATGGGGACGAAGCACGCGACCATCCGGGGAGGGAATCCTACCTATATTGCCACCTTTGATAAGGACGCGGCATTCTCTATGGCTGGTCTGTGGGATGTCACGGTGGCTATTCAACGACCAGGCCAGGCACCTGTCCAGGACAAGTTCCAGGTGCTACTGGCTGGTTGATAGCCTTCTATGACCGTGAGATGTAGCATACCGCAGCTATGATGGCTTGCTCTGCTGCTATGAGCGATCTTGTTGCAGATCTTCTAATGACTGCCGGTGCGCCGCTGCGATTTCACAGTAACGCTCCGCGCTTGTCAGAATGCGTTCCCGCTCTGCCTCGTCCAGTTCGCGGGCAACCTTCGCGGGTATGCCCACAGCCAGCACTCCCGCCGGTATTTGTCTCTGCTCCCCCACCAGCGCGCAGGCTCCAATGATGGTTTCTGAACCAATGCGAGCGTGGGAAAGCACCACAGAATTCATCGCGATCAGCACGCGATCACCCAGTATGGCCCCGTGAACAACGGCGTTGTGACCGATGGTGCAATCTTCTCCGATGGTAAGGGGCGCGTCGGCATCGACATGCAGCGTGCAATTATCCTGCACGTTGGTGCGGCGACCAATGACGATGGGTGCGGTATCGGCGCGAATAACAGTGTTGTACCAGACGCTGGCCCCTTCATGAATCGTTACGTTGCCGATGACCATAGCGCCTGGAGCAATAAATACACCTTCGGCAATCGTGGGCCAGACGCCTCTATGGGGTAGAATAGGCATGCTTCCTCCTGTTTTTTCAGTACCCTCAAGCGGGTCGAGCAAGCCGTCAACTCGCGCCGCTCCCGTTGAAAGGAGTATAAACATCAAACCCAAAGATATCAAGTAGAACTGCACTCGGATTTTTTCTCTGATCTCTCTTTATTGTAAATGGTCTGAGAATTATGATCTCACACGTTTGATTGCCCAGACAATCTCGGACAACCTCGGGTTATAGTGGGCGTCGGCGGGATCAAAGCTATTGATGAGGACACGCTGGTAGTGCTGGCCTTCGGCATGGATGTATTCTTGATGATTGAGGGCCAGAGCGACATGCGTGATGGACTTGCTGCCGAAAAAGATCAGGTCTCCTTCCTCTATCTCGTCCCTGCTCACGGTCTGCGTCAGAAAATCGTGCTGCTGGTGCGCATCTCGTGGCAACAGGTCCCCTCCCATGCGATAGCATAGCTGCACGAAGCCGCTACAGTCCAGCCCTTGCCAGCTCATGCCACCCCAGAGATAAGGTCGCCCGAGGAACGCCCGAGCGTATGTAGTAACAGTGTCGAGCGGGGTACGCGAATAGATATCCGTCCCCTGGCGAATATCAGCGCCGGTTCGCAATAACCATGCGGTACGTTCATCAGGCAAAGCTACCTGGAGGCGCTGCGGATGGGTGAGGTCGAGCAAAGGCAATGCTGTTGACAGGTAAATTGTGCCGGCGGTCTCATCGCCGGTAGCATTGCTGAATAGAGGGGTGTGGGTTGCGGTGACGACGGCCATGACCTCCAGGGGAGAGGAGCAGGACGCGCCAACCTTGCAGAAGCTTTTGACGACGGGCTCTCCCAGGGCGGCGGTACGAATCCAGCCGCTGTAATCAGGGAGGGCAATATGTGTCCACTCGTCTGCTACTGCATCGGCGGCTGCCGGAGTATTCATCAGAGCCTGGGTGACGCGCTCGGATGACGATGATGGCTCCCTGTGGATATCGGCGAGCCCGACGGAGATAACGTGGGTAGTCGTCATAGCGTATGTTGTATCCTCTTGCTAAACAGGCTCAGCGACGTATGGCATTGCTCATCACAAACATGAGGTTCGCGGGCCGTTCAGCCATGCGTCGCATGAGGTAGGGATACCATTGCGAGCCATAAGGAACGTAGACGCGCATATTATAGCCCTGACCAACAAGTTTTTCTTGCAGATCGCGACGAATGCCGTAGAGCATCTGAAACTCGAATGCGTTTTTACTGATGCCATGATCGCGCGCAAATTTGCAGGCCGCGTTGATAATCGCCTCGTCATGAGTCGCAATGGCCGGGAAGTTGCCGCGTGAGAGCAGCATCATCATCAACTGCACGTAGTTGCGGTCAACGCCATCTTTGCTTTGATAAGCAATGGACGACGGTTCTTTATACGCTCCCTTGACCAGGCGTACGCGGACCCCTTCCGAAATTAACTGCTCAATATCTTTGCGGCTGCGGTACATATAGGATTGGATAACAGTCCCGATATGCTCAAACTGGCGGCGCATCTGCAATGTGATATCGACAGTATCGGCGGTGTAAGCGGACCCTTCCATATCAATGCAGACAAAAGTGGTATTTTGAGCGGCGCATTGCAGAATGGTGACTAGATTTTGTTCGCATACTTCTCTGGAGATATCGAGACCGAGCGCAGTCAATTTAACGGAGATATTGGCATCAATGCCCGTCTGCTTAATCTGATCGAGCGCGGCAATATAGTCCTGGGTGGCCGCTTTTGCCTCTTGTTCATCCGAGACATTTTCTCCCAGATGGTCGAGCGCGACCTGGATATGGCGCTGGTTGAGCATGCGTGTGGCCTGGATAGCGTCATCAAGAACTTCTCCCGCGACAAAACGGCGCGAGATACCGCGAGCGGTCTTATTATGTACCACAAAGTCGCGCAAGTGCTGATTGTGCGCAAGATACAGCAGCGTATCTTTGAGTACCATACCCGGCTCCTCCTTTTGTTTAACGACACTGTTTACACCGGTCACCGGCTTCTTTGCTGTGTACCGGCTATAGGTCCCTGTAAACGATAAAGGTTGAAAGCCTGCTAATATAAAAGCAGGTCCTTCTCTCCTAATCATACCTCTTGACAGGGTGAGGAGACAACTCAGTGCCCTCTTGCTCCTATTTTAGCCTCTGGAGTTTTTGTTGCGGGTCTCGCTCAGTTTCATATGCCGATAAATGGCGTCAATAGGAAATTGAATATTGAGGGTTTCTATGGTTACTATGCTGCCAGGGCCAAATGTATGCAGTTTCCAGCCATCATGTTCGCGATGATACACTTCTACGCGTATGCTTTGGGAGTCAACCATGATATACTCTTGTATCGAGGAGCATTCCTGATAGTAGATGAACTTTTTCCCTCTATCGATAGCTTCGGTCCCTGGAGAAAGCACTTCGATAACGATACAGGGATAGCGTATCATATCGTCTAATTCTTGATCGCTTTGATGGCAACTGATGGTGATATCGGGATAGACATAGCGTGACTCGGATAACTGTAACCGTATATCCGAATTAAACACCCAGTACGAGCTATCCTCTAATGCTCTATTGAATATTCCCGTCAGGTTGGCAATGATCGCCGAGTGATAAGTGCTGCCACCCGCCAGCATTCTTAGCTCGCCGTCCAGATATTCGTAGCGAGCATTTTTGCTATTCCGGTCGAGCGTCAGATAGTCTTCCGGGTCTATTGTCGGGTATTGAGGTAGCGCCATTGTATATTCTCCTGCCCAAAAATTATACCATTACCACTTCGTTTTCTTACTCATTCGCACGTCCTATGCGGCTCCACAAGCCTAAACGTATCAGTTCGTTGCGGGCCTCGAAGCCAAAGAGCTCCCGGTCCATCTCGCGTCCATGCCTGATGACCAGGCCGCGCAACATCTCGATCTGTTCCGCCTTCGAGGCGCTATCGCGCTCAAAAGGAATATGTTGCGCTAACTGCTCGATTGCTTGCCGGTTATACCATTGTTGTTGAGATTCTGCCATAGCGCGATGTCCTTGCCAGGCCGGGTAACATAACAATGTTAACAAAATGGGGAAAGCCCCTGTCACAAGCAATGGTACCACCCAGGTTCGGACTATTCAAGGTTAGAACGCTGCGACCTGAAACAAGGTGAATTAAGAAGAAGATCGATAGCCAATTTTCCCTAGAGGCTGCGTCAGTACTTGATTACAGAAGGATATTAGTGTTAGTGTGGTATGTAAGCACTATAGATCAAAGTATATTTAACGTACATAAGGTAGGCGAAGACGATGTTCTGTCATTATTGCAACGCAGCTAGAATGGATAATGAAGCGCCCTGTCCAAACTGTGGCGCGCCCTCACCACTAGGGGCATCACGGGCAAATGGTCGGGGAACAGCGGGACCGGTGACAGCGGCCTGGGGAAACCAGATGGCGCCGCCCAATCCGTCGTGGGATCAATTCCCTCAGCTCCCGTTTGAGGCGCAGCCTCCGTTGTATGATTTTCAAGATGCAGCGCAACCGCAGGGGAAACAGCAATCCCTGCTGCCGGTTCCTTATCAAAATGGTATGGGGATGCAGCCCGGAGCTGCGCCTGCGTTCCCTCTGCAACTGGTGCCTGCTCAGACGATAGAGCAGATGCTGCCGGCTTTGCCAGAAGAAACCGAAAGCATCTATGTGCCGCCAATGTATACCAAGCCACGGGCCATAATTCCGCGCTATCGTATTGTCAGTGGGCTGCTCAGTATGTTGATTGTCTCCCTGATAGTGTGCTCCGGTGTGGGCTACTATGCTCAGGCCAGCGGCAAACTGGACCTGGTGAAGAACTTCCTGGCTGGCAAGCCTCCTGCTAGCATGAAAGCAACGTCAGTCGCAAATTTGCCCGATCCGCCAGATCGCGTCGATAAAGGTCCAGCGTACAATATCATACCCTCTGCCAGTACAGCCTCCTCCATCGATCCGAAGACCAATATCACGCTGAGGCCCGATAAAGTGTTCCAGCCCGGTCAGACATTTTATATTACATATAGTGTGCAGCATCCGAACAAAGACGGAATAGTGAACATCAAACTCTACACAGATAATGCCTACTATGCCACATTAACCAGTAAACCGATAAAGGCGGGAGATACGCTCAGCGGCAGCGCCTCCATTCGCTTCCCGGAGGCAAGCGAGGGGAAGGCCGAACTGTATTGGAATGACCAGCTAGCGCAAACGCTTTATTTTGTCGTCAGGTGAGCAAAAAAGCTGCAAAGAGCAGTTACCACAAAAACAGGAGTTATCCCGTTGGAATAACTCCTGTTTTGTTGAGCGATATGATGATAAATGGCTCAGCACTGGGTTTCAACGGTGACATCGCCGAAAACCTGGACCTGACAGGCGAGGCGTAGATTGGGGTTTTTCTTATGGGCGCGGCCCAGACGGAATTTTTCTAAAAAAGTGGGGGGATTGATATTGGACGCTGGCGAGACGACGACGCGATCAGTGGCGCACAGGCCATTCCCGTGGCAGTTGGCAAGTTTCCAGATGCCACAATAGACGGGAACATCATTTTCCAGTGCGGGATAGCGAACGCCCTCGCCCTCGGGCACATCGACTCGCACATTTTCACGCTTATAAAAAATAGTTGGCACGGCTCTATCCTCCGTAATCGTCCTTGATTGTATGGTAGAAGTGGGCTGGCTGCAACCAGCAGGCAATTCTCTCATGTCAGAGTGTAGCATAGAAGGGGAGGAGCGTCAACCTGAAAAGGGGCAGGCCCGACATCGGGCCTGCCTTTGTTTGGGGCGTAGAATAGCTGAAGTTCAGCTTACCGTCACCGTGACGGTGATTATTTGCGGGCTGTTCTGAACCACAGCGTTACCGCTGCCTGTGGCTGTAATGGTAATGGTGGCCGTATAAGAGCCAGGCGTAGTTAATGTCGTCGTGTTAAGACTGACAGCAATCGTGGAGCCGCTACCATTGTCCGTGCCCGAGGCTGTATCCACGATGAGCCACGGGCTATTGCTGGTCGCCGTCCACGAGACCGGGCGAGCGCAACTGCCAGACTCGCTCAGGGCGAGATTCTGGCTTGTGGGTGATGCTGTCCCCTGAGATACACTAAAGGACATATTGGACGGGACGCCCTGCAACTGGCAGGGTTGTAGCACCGTCAGGGTGACGGAGAGTGTCTGGGGACTCCCTTGCGCTTGCAGGCTGGCGGAATCGGTCGCTCCAATCGAAACTTGCGCGGTGTAGGTTCCGGGAGCAAGGCCGGCAAGCGTGGGAGCGACGGACAACGTAGTGGATTGTCCGCTGGCAGTAAACGATCCGGCGAGCGGAGAGACCTTTAACCAGGGAGCTGAACCATTGATAGTGGCGCTCCAGTTCAAAGGCCAGTTGCAGTTGCCAGCCGCCATAACGGTTACCGATTGTGGAGTGGGATCGGCCCCATTTTGCATGCCGCTAAAAGCCAGAGAGCTTGAGGATGGTTGTTGCAAGGTGCAGGGAGGCAGCACCGTGAAATTAATCATAATGGACTGAGGACTGCCTCCCGCCACCACATTATTTGGATCGGTACCCGTCAATACAACCTGCCCCACATAGGTGCCGGGGCTGAGAGAACTGGCGCTGACGTTCACCGTCAGAAGGGCCGTCTGCCCTGGTTGAATGGTGCCACCGCTTGGTGAGGCGCCAAGCCAGAGGTTGGTCAGCAGATTGAGCGAGGTGCGCCACATCAATGGGCTCCCGCCGGTATTGGTGATCGTCACTGTCTGACCAGGGGGATTAGGTTGTCCTTGCGTAGTACTAAAGTTGAGGTTAAGCGGCGAAGCACCCAGAATTGGCGCGGACGGCGGCGGGGGTGTCTGGATGGTTAATTGCACCATAACCGATTGCGTTGATTGGGCCGCCGTTACCGTAATGTTGGCGCTATATGTGCCTGCGGCGAGGCCACTCGTATTGACGCTAACCGTCGTTGCCGCGCTGGCTGTACCTCTGAGTTGTCCACTCGCGGGTGTGATAGTTAGCCAGGGAGCTGAGGATATGGCCTGCCAGCCAATTGTGCCAGGACAGCTGGATGTCGCTGCCAGGCTCAAGGTCTGATTGCTTGGATTGCCGTTATTGGCAACGGACGTAAAAGATAAGCTGCCGGTGCTGAGCGTCAAGCTGCAAGGCCGTTGCACCGTGAGGGAAACGCTCACATTTTGCGGGCTATTAAGTGCTGTATGTCCTATGCTGCTACTAAATACAAGGGTATTGATGTAAGCTCCTGGGAGCAAGTTCTGGCTGTGTACACTGACACGTATAAAAGTGGTTACTCCGGGTACAACCACACCCGTTGTCTGATCTATGCTTAACCAGGCCGCATTTTGATCAATAGTCGCCAGGCCCCCACCTGGGACGACCGTCGGCGAGTTATTGCCAAGCGACCAGTAAAGCGGCTGAGAGCCGGGGTTGTTCACAATCAGGAACTGCGCATTGGGATCGGCACCCCCATCGGTAGCAATGAACGAGAGCAGCGGGGGGGTTACAGATAAGACTGCCCCGGCATTGGCTGGCAGTGGGCGCACCACCATTGTTACATCGACATACTGCGATTCTCCAACGTTGGAGGAGAAAGTAATCCTCCCCTGATAATTCCCAGGCGAGAGATTGTTCCGCTCGCCACCAACCTCGATTGTCTGATTGGCGCTAAAGACGCCCTGATTGGGGGAAATCATTAACCAGGGCTGGTTGCTATTGGCCGACCAGGTAATAGCTCCGCTACCAGAGTTTTCCAGTACAAGCGGCTCGATAGTATTCGAACCTTGAATGCCGGCCCCGAGATCCAGTGTTGTGGTCCTGATAAGTAAGTGTGCGGGTCGCGTCGGGCCTGCTTCGATCCGAATGGTCGTATTGGCGGTGTAACGGGTGACAGTATCTTCAGCCTGGATCGTATGAAAGCCTGGTGTCCAGTTGTTTTCGATTAGCATTACAGGGTCGGCGCTACCATCGCGCCCGACTTGCACAACCGAGCTTGAATTCTCTAATGTTATCTGTTCTTCAATATCGCGTGTCAGGGCTACGCGGGCCTGTGATGAAAAATGGCGCAGGTGCAAAGTAATACTCTGTCCATAATCCGCAACGAGGCTGGAAAGCGTAAGCACAGGAAAGCCATTAGTGACCAGTGAGTTGGATTTAGAATGCATAAAGGCATTGGATAACAGAATAGTATCTATCGTGGAAGCAAGCACAACCAGAATAACCAGGCAAAAGAAAGCGGTGCGGAGACGAGCGGTCTTCTTTTGTTGCCGGGCCATAAAAGAGGTGGATAGCCCTGAAATAGCGGCCCGTCTCCTGTTTTCGCCTTCTGCACGAGTGAATTCAAAACTGCGCGACATCAATGGATCGCTACGGTTTGCCCAGATATCTTTTTCGTCCTCGTCCGCATCCGAATCTTGGAACCAGGGCCATAGATCGGGAAGTTTTCTCGCCAGGTCATTGTTGGGAGAGAGTGGCGTAGATATTTTAGGCATAGGGGTGCTGTGACGCTGAATTTCGGCAGAAATATCGCGTAAGGGAGTCAGGCGGAAAATACGAGGGCGCGCCCGCTGACCCGGTCCGCGGTCAGCATTGGCAATGCGTCGAGCGGCATCGCTCAACTTTTGCAGGACCTGTTCGACTGTGGTGGCATACGTTCCCATTGACGATAAAGGCGGCTGTGGTGTCTCAGGAAGAGAGATTACTGCAGGGTGAGGTATGGTAGTGCGCTCCGGCAGATCATCGTTCATTCTCAGCACCCGCTCCTCTGACTTCTCGGCAACGGCTACCTGTGGCGAGGTCGAAAATTCTGTTATATCCACATGCTGGTCGCCATCTACCTGCCGCCCGAGAAGCGTTCGGCACTCTTCACAAAATAAAGATGTCCCGCTACATAGCTTATTGCATCGCAAACACTGATTCATAATTCCATCTCTTTCCCTATTCCCAAATCCTCTGCTGACAAATATCGTGTGGCGCCGATGAGAAAAATAAAGTAAATATGATCCGTCCGCACTTCTGCTTCTTACACAAGCGATCAATTGAGAGTAGACTCTACTGTTAGAACGTTAGATAGCATGATTGGTCACTCTAGAGATAAGAAGTACTGTGTGCTGTCGTTCTACCCCTTTTCATTCTACTTTCCCCTGTTCGCCATGATCTATGCGGTCCATCAAGAACAAGTATACAAATGCGGTAAATTAGCCTGGAATGCCACACTAGAAATTTGCAAAAAGTATTTTTTTAGTGGATTGTCTTTCAAAGGACGTCGCTATGACCGCGATTAAGATGCGCGCATCCTGGGTAAACGTCCCTCAGAGACATGTCTTTTTGTGCTTATTAGGGATAAGCTTTTAATTTCCTATACTTTCACTTATTTTGATTATAGCATTTATTTCGAATATAGGGTATAATAGAGACATGATCGAGAAGGTCCCTGTTAATATCAGTGGCGATCATAAGAGAAAGGAAAACCGTATGCCAGTACTGGAACAATCCGCAATAGCGGCAAATGATAGTGAGAAACCGGCATTAAGTGAGATCAGAAAAGTGCTTAACAAGAGCCATAGTGCAAAACTTGTTGGGCCAGACGGAGTTTCCATAGAATTGCCCCGGTCGGTTTTCGAAGTACTTCGGCGGATTGTGTCTTATATGATGCTCGGCAAAGCGATTTTTGTCGTACCAGAGCACCAGGAACTAACTACCCAGCAAGCGGCAGACTTTTTGGGGGTCTCACGGCCATACCTGATCAATCTGCTTAATGAGCGCAAGATACCGTTCACTATGGTTGGCACCCATCGCCGCGTTCGGTTTTCTGACCTCGTGGAATATAGCAGAATTCGAGATGCCGAACGAGAGAAAGCCATAGATGAGATCACCCAAATGAGCCAGGATTTTGGAATCTATTACTAACATTTTCTTGTATCTGCTTACCATTATCTGCGGTAAGCAGATATAGTACCAGGTAAGGATAAGTCCATGCCACTGATAGCTGTTCTTGATGCATGTGTAATTGTACCTGCGTCGCTGCGCGATACACTTTTTCGTACAGCCAGCGCGAAATACTACCGGATGTGTTTTACCGAGGATATTCTGGATGAAGTTGGTCGTACTTTGATTAATAAGCTTGGCGCATCGGCAGAGCAGGCTGAAAACCTACTGAGGAGCATTAGAAAAAGTTTTGACGACTCAATCATTTCAAGTCATCGACCCCATGTTTCTACTATGCCCGTCAACGAAAAAGATAAACATGTGTTAGCGGCAGCCGTAGCTAGCAATGCTCAGGTGATTGTTACTCAGAATATGAAAGATTTTCCTGAAACATCCCTCGCGCCTTATGGTATTGAAGCTCAATCTCCAGATGATTTTCTCATTAGCCTGTTTCATGACAACCCGCGGGAAATGTGTGGTATCGTCAAAGCTCAGGCCAATGCCCTTAAAAATCCGCCTTTGTCTTTGTCGGAGGTGTTACATCGTTTATCCTCTCATACTCCGCGATTTTCAGGTCTTGTACAAGAAGAACTAATTAATATGGGTGAGCTAGCTTTGGTAGGTTCTGGTTCTACAACTGCTGATGAGTGACAACTAGAGCCGAAAAGGTGATAAGGCAAACTATAAACTCATCATATGCGATAACCAGAGCATCTTTTTCCCAGGTGCTTTTTCTTTTTTCATTTTGCGTGGCGAAACGATAACAGACTACTCGGCCAGACTGGGTAAAGCAGAAAGATAACAATACTATATCGTAGCACAAATCAGCTCTCCTGACAGTCTCTCAGGAGAGCTGAAAACGTGGACGTAAGCTTAGCGTAACGTTGCGCCGAGTTCGTCGTTCAGGGCGCGGATGATCCGCTCTTGCAGGCTATTAGCCTCGGCATCGGTCAACGTGCGATCCTGAGCCTGGTAGACCAGGGAGTAGGTCAGGTTCTTCTTGCCCGCCGGAATGGGATCGCCGGTGTAGAGATCGAAAAGGGTAACCGAGCGCAGCAACTCGCCGCCGTTGCGCTGGATAATCGCGCGCACATCCTCCGCCGGTATCTGTTGATCGACTATCAGGGCCAGGTCGCGGGTCAACTCCTGATGGCGCGAGATGGGCTGATAGATCAGGCGAGCAGGGACTGCCATGTAAAGGCGTTCCAGATCAAGCTCGCACAGGTAGGCGCGGTGCGGCAGATCGTAGCGTTGCTGCACGATAGGATGTACCTCGCCCAGCACGCCCGCAGGGCTCAACACCTGCTCCCCGATGTTTGATGGGCGCGGCAGTTCCAATAGCGCGCATCGTCCTGGATGAAATGTCGGATGCTGAGTTGGAGTGAAGCGATAATGGGTAATCTTCAATCCTGCCAGCAGGGATTCTATAATCCCCTTCAAGTCATAGAAGTCCGTCGGCTGCGATAATGCGCTATGCCAGGAAATTTCTGCCGGGCCGCAGAGGGCGATACCGACGGCCCTGCGTTCATCAGGCTGCTGATCCGGGCCGTTGACCGGCAGGTAGCGCCGTCCAATTTCGAAGAAGCGCAGGCCGGCTCTATTGCGTTTGCTGTTCTCCTGTACTGTTTCCAGCAGGCTGCTCATCAGCGTCAGGCGCAGGCTTTCCTGTTCGCTGCTGAGCGGATTCGCCAGCACAACAGCCGGGAGAGCGTGTGGATCAAGCGTGGCAACCGCGTTAGTGCCCGCCGTGCTGATTGCTGTGTGGGTACCATTAGAGGTGCTCATAGGAGCTTGCAGGAGAAAACGGGCCGAATCCGCATCCGCCTGAGCTAATAGATTAAGCGTGCGGGCGCGGCTGGTCAGGGTATAGGTCACGATTTCGTTTAAGCCTGTGCCAATGAGCAGCGTGCGCACCTCTTGTTCGCGCTCGAACCAGTAGTCGGGGAGCGGTTCGGGCAATGGACCCGTTGGAATCGTACTTGGAATGCGATCATAGCCGATCAAGCGGATGACTTCCTCGACGAGATCCGCCCCTTCATCGATATCTGAGCGATAGGTTGGTACGGTGACGCGCATCGTTTTGCCCTGCTCGTCGGGATGTACGGTGAAGCCGAGCGCGGAAAGCGCTTCCACAACTTCGTTTTGCGTGACCTTCATCGAGGTGAGCCACTCGACCTCATCGGTAGAGAAGTTCAGGATACGCGGCTTGAGCGGTTTGGGATAGCAATCGACGATGCCGGGATGGACCGTGCCTCCTGCCAGTTCCGCCATCAATTGTACGGCCCGATTGGCTCCGATGATCGTCAGCGCGGGATCAAGCCCCTTCTCGAAACGGCTGGAGGCATCGGTGCGCAATCCCAGCGCCACCGAGGTGTGGCGAACGTTGGCGGCCTGGAAATTCGCGGCCTCCAGCAGAATCGTGGTCGTTTTATCGTTGACTTCGCTGATCGCGCCGCCCATGACGCCCGCGATGGCTGTCGCTTCCTGCGGATCGGTAATCAACAGCATATCCGGCGTCAGTTTGCGCTTTACATCGTCGAGCGTGGTCAATGTTTCGCCTTCATGAGCACGGCGCACGATAATGTGATGGTCACGCACCAGGTCGTAATCGAAACCGTGTAGTGGCTGACCGAACTCTAGCATGACATAGTTCGTGATATCCACCACGTTGTTAATCGGGCGCATGCCTGCCGCCAGCAACCGCCGTCCCATCCAGCTCGGAGACGGCCCCAGCTTCACTCCGCTGATCACGCGTGCGCTATAGCGTGGACATAGATCGGGATCTTCGACCGTCACCCTGACCATATCCTGTGCGGGCGTACCCTGTTCCTGAAAAACAGGCTGCGGGATGCGCAACTCCTGGCCGGTCAATGCGGCTACTTCGCGGGCGATGCCAATAATAGACGAAAGGTCGCCGCGATGGGCTTTAATGGCGAAATCGAGCACGACCTCGCCCAGCACATCGACCAGCTTCTGCCCCAGCTTTGTCTCGGGATCAAGAATGTAAATGCCAGAATGATCGTTTCCGAGGCCAAGCTCGCGCGGAGAACAGAGCATCCCCTGCGAAACATAGCCCATTTTACGCGCCTCGGTGATGGTAATATCGCCTATTTTTGCACCGGGGAGGGCCAGAGGCACCTTGTCACCCTGCCTGATATTGGGCGCTCCACAGATGACGCCGATCTCCTGGGTGCCGGTATTAATCCGTGTATAGCTCAGATGATTCGAGCCTGGCACTTCTTCCAGATGCGTGATCTGAGCGGTAATCACCCTATCGCCCCAATCTTTGCCCTGATAATCAATGGCCTCAACTTCCAGTCCGGCCATTGTTAGAATATGGGCCAGTTCTTCGGGCGACAGGGTGATATCAACATAATCTTTGAGCCAGCTCAAAGGTACTCGCATGACAAATTCTCCATCAATCACTACAACCAGTTGCGTTTAGAACTGGCGCAAGAAACGCAGATCGTTAGCCGAGAAGAGGCGGATCTCGCCGATGCCGTACTTGAGCATGGCGATACGCTCCACGCCCATGCCGAAGGCGAAGCCGCGATAGCGTTTGGGATCGTAGCCGACCTCGCGCAGCAGCTTGGGATGGACCATGCCGGAGCCGAGAATTTCCAGCCAGCCGGTATGTTTGCAGAGGCGGCAGCCCTCGCCATTGCAGAGAATGCAGCTAATATCGACCTCGGCGCTTGGCTCTGTGAATGGGAAGTAGCTGCCGCGGAAGCGCAGGTGGCGGCCTTCGCCGAACATCTCACGCGCGAACCGCTCAAGGCACCCTTTAAGATCAGCCATCGTACAATATTCGTCAACCAGTAGCCCTTCGATTTGATGGAACATGGCTTCGTGCGAAGCATCAACGGCCTCGTTACGATAGACCTTGCCAGGCACAAGGATGCGTACCGGCGGATGGACCTGCTTCATAATGCGCACCTGCATTGGCGATGTGTGCGTGCGCAGCAGAATCTGCCCTGGAGCGATCCAGAAAGTATCCTGCATATCGCGGGCAGGATGGTCGGTTGGGATATTCAGAGCCTGGAAGTTATGATAATCGGTCTCGACCTCCAGTCCCTGGATCGTCTGGAAGCCCATCCGCGTGAAGATTTCAGCTACTTCCAGTATGGTGCGCGATATCGGGTGCATATGGCCCTCTGGCAGCGCCCGTCCTGGGAGGGTGACGTCGATGCGCTCCTGCTCCAACGCCTGCATCAGTTCGCGCTGGCGTAGCGATTCGCGCTTTGCCGCCAGGCGCTGCTCTAATTCGGCCTTGACGGCGTTGATTTTCTGGCCCACCACTGGGCGTTCTTCTTTTGCCAGTCTGGGCATAACCGAGGAAAGGTTTTTTAGCTCGCCACGATTGCGTCCCAGGTAGCGGATATCCCACTCGTCCAGCTCGGCACTGGTATTGATCGGCTCCAGTTCCGCAATGGCCCGCGCTTGCAAGGTATCGAGTTGACCAAGCAAGTCTTCAAGTTGTTCTATCATGAGTCCTCCAAGAATCAAAAAAACCGACATATCGTCAACAGGGACGAAGTTGCCGGTATTGTTTGCTCCGTGGTACCACCCGTATTGAATTTGTCCTCACTCTGCAACAGGGAAGGCATAATTCCGCTCGGTTTGTCCGGTAACGGAGACATCCGGGGCTGCCTACTTGACAAAATGTCGTGGTTTTCAACAGCCAGCTCTGGGGTGAACTTCAGCGAACGATCCCGCGAAAAGGCTTGCAGTCGGTGGCCCTTTCTCCCTGAGCGTTCCCAGCCCGCTTACTCTCCCCATCCTCGCTTTTTATACGTTTTTATGTTAGTGTAGAGTGTATCAGATTTTCGAGAAAAAGTCTAGTCCCGTATTTGGCGCTGGTAGTGCTAATATCCTAATAATTCCTGCAATTCCTTCTCGCACTGCTTGCTTAAAGGCACCATTGTTTCTTGCGGGTCATTCAACACTAAGGTATAGCTGTTGCGGGTATATTGGATGACGGCTTTGATATATTGCAAGTTAACGAGATAGGCGCGGTGCGCTTTGAAGAAGCCGCGACCCACCAGGCGGCCCTCCAGTTCTTGCAGCGTCAGGTTAGTCGTCGCCTCATCTTTTGCAGTACGGAGAAACGTCTTGCCTTCGCGGCTGGTGGCGTACAGGATGTCGCCGGGATCGAAGAGCATAATGCGATCATCCTTACGTGCAGGCACTTTATAGGGGAGCAGGCGTTCGGGGGCAGGAGGCTGCTCGTTTGTTTCCGGGCTGTAACTACCGGTGATGCGCCCATCTTCTAACTCCAGTACGCGTGTGCAGCACTTACCCGCCCATGCAAGATCCTCCCCTGTAATCAGCACGGCTGCTCCCTCTGCTGCTAGCTGGCTGATGATGCGGGCGAACACAGCCTGCGTATCCAGATCGGTGCGTAAAACGGGCTGATCCAGCAGATAAACGGAGGCGCGTTTCATTGTTGTGCGCGCGAACGTCAGGCGGCGCTGAATGGTGGGAGCGAGTTTGGAAGCAGGTGTTTGAGCATGGTCGCTCAATCCCACCGCCGCCAGGGCGTCACTAACGCTGCTTTTGGGCAATTTGTGCAATTGGCGATAAAATTCAAGATTTCGCTGGGCGCTAGAGCGTTCATAGAGCAGATCTTCCTCAAACATTGTGCTGATATTGCGACGCAGGTCTGGAACCTGGTAGATATCCTGCCCATTCAGGAGAACGCTGCCACCGCTGGGAGGCTGCATACCGGAGAGGATGCGGATCAATGTTGTTTTGCCGCTGTGAGCAGGACCAACCACGGCAACCACTTCACCGGCGGCGATATCGAGCTGCTCAATATATAATACGCTGCGACCATTGACAAGTTTTTCGAGCCGCCGCACCTGTAACATGGCAGTTTTCCTTTGGTTAAAAGACTGATGCTGAATAAGCTCACGTTGCCAGGAATATTGTAACATAGCGAAGAACTAGCGGAATAGCTATTTTGTTTTAAATTATCTACTCAGCCCGATTTTTACTCCATTCATCTTGGCGCAAGCTCATTCATCCTCGAATTTGCGCCTCTTAACGGCTGATAATCTCCATACGACGGAATTATGTCGCGAGGGCAGTTTTCTCATGGTACAGTTGCTGTAGCGATTGATCGGCAGTCCATTAAGTTATTGGGAACAGGATAGAAAAAGGCAAGGATAAAGCATGAATATACCTGAATTTATGATTGAAGCGCACGATCTTCATCGTGCGTTTGGCAAAAAAGAAGCGGTAGCAGGCATCAGTTTTAATGTGCGGCATGGTGAGATTTTTGGCTTTCTGGGGCCGAATGGCGCTGGCAAAACCACCACCATCCGTATGCTTACGGGTCAGATCGATCCGAGCAGTGGGAGTGCGAGGGTTGCAGGATATGATGTCGTGAAAGAGCGGCAACTGTTGAAAGAGCGTATTGGCGTCGTCTTCGAAGAGCAAAACCTGTATGATCGGCTTCCTGCTCGCTTGAATCTGGAATTTGCCTGCTGGCTTTATAACATACCAAAAAGCCGCATCGATGAAGTGCTTGAACTTGTGCGCTTGCGCGACCGGGCAAAAGAGCCGATTCGCACCTTCTCTAACGGTATGAAGCAGCGCATTATGATCGCACGGGCTTTGCTGCACAAACCGCAGGTGCTTTTTCTGGATGAGCCAAGCCGGGGATTGGACCCCGTCGCGGCCCACGAGGTGCGCCAGACGATTACGCAACTCAGCCACGAAGGCGTCACCATTTTATTAACCACACACTTAATGGAGGAGGCCGATCAGCTTTGCCAGCACGTTGCCTTTATCGTCAATGGGCATATCGTCGCCAACGACACGCCGCGCAATTTAAAGCTGGCGCATGGACAGCGCACGGTGGTTGTCACCCTGACAGAAAATCAGCCATCCAATGGAACTGGCGCATTAGTGGAGAAAAAACTGGCAATGGATAGCTCGACCGATCAAGCTCAGCTCGCGGAATGGCTGAGGCTGGGCACGGTGCGCGCTGTGCATTCGGACGAAGCTTCTTTGGAAGATGTCTTTATCAAAGTAGCTGGCGTGAGTCTGTCATAACTGTTAAAGGAGTTTTACAATGCATATACGATCAATCTTTGCTATCGCCCGTAAAGACGCGATTGATATCATCTTAAATAGAAATGCCTTGTTTGGGTTGCTCACTCCCATCTTTCTCGCGTTGTTGTTTCTAGGAATAAGCAGCGTCGTTGGAGCTAAAACGACGAACATTTTAATCTACGATCCAGGAAATGCCGGAATAGATCAGGTCGTAAGCAGTTTTTTTGCTCATCCTAGCATAACGCGAGCCGGATCTCCTGATGACGTTGCCGCCGCTTTTGGCCCGAATGGAGCTCATAAAAGCTCGCAGTACGCCGTTGGGTTGGTTGTGCCTGCCAACTTCGAAGCTGAATTGCGCCAGAGGAATCATCCACAGCTCAGCTTTTATGTCAATGGAGATGAAGTCAATAATCAGGATCGTCAGCTTTTATTGCGTTTGATGAGCAGCTATGCCAGTGCCGTCATCAATCCACAACCGCTCAATATCACTGTGGCAACCATTAACCCGCCAGTCTCAACACCGGTTCTGGATATCAGCAACTTTTATATCGTAGCTGCCCTGCTTACCTCGTTTTTAGTAGGAATCTCGCTTGTCCCTAACCTGCTGATTGAGGAAAAAGAAAAGAAAACCATGCGTATGTTGATGGTTTCGCCTGCCTCCTTCACTGATATCGTGCTGGGTAAGCTGCTGGTGGGACTGGTTTATCAAATCGTGCTGGCGTTAGTGGTGATAGCAGTTCAGAAAGGCTTTGTGGGCAATATCACTATACTGCTCCTCTTTGTGCTGCTTGGCTCCTGCTTTGCCCTGTCACTAGGTTTGCTGGCCGGTAGCATCTTCGAGACAACGAGCGCTCTTGGTGGTTTTATCAGTATCGCGAGTATTCTGTTTACCGTCTCAGCTTTTTTCACCGGTCCGTTGGGCACACTATTGAGTGGCAATCCTGTGGCGCAGGTGATTAGAATATTGCCCACCTATTATATCGCGGATGGAGCTTTTAACGCTTTGCAGAACCAGAATGCGCTAACCTACATCCTATTTGATGGAGGTATTGTGCTGGCCTGCACTGTAGTTGTGCTCGGTCTAGCCCTGTGGTTGTTACGCCGTCAAGCCTCGATTGTGGCAGCGATCTAGTCACAAAGTGGCAGGCAGCATAGCAGGACCATCTCTTACGGTAGTCTTGCTATGCCGCTGGCAGTTAAAGCTCTGGAGCAAATGAGGCTTGTATGAGAAAAAAACGAAAAAATTCTTGACGGGAAGGTATATTTCTGCTATACTAATCATGTTTCCAATAGCGGGGCGTAGCGCAGCCCGGTAGCGCACTTCAATGGGGTTGAAGTGGTCGGAGGTTCAAATCCTCTCGCCCCGACTGGTTTAAAGAAGCGATGGCAATTAACTGTCATCGCTTCTTTATTGCTGTGATTAGCGTCGCACCCGACATGACCAGATGATGCTGGCGTACTTCAACCATTCCCACTTGCTCCAGCCACGTTTTCACCGTTGAGAAGGGATAGCATGTCCCGCCAATCGTTGCCATTGTCAGTGCCATGAATTGTACCACCAACGTGGCGAGGCGCGATCTATAGGGCTGATCGGTAATCTGATCGACGAAGACAAGCATTCCTCCTGGCTTGAGCGTCTGCACAACCTTCCGCAAAACTGCCTGATTAATCTCGGGTTGCAGCAGGTGAGCGATATGGAAGTAGAGCGCGATGTCGAAGGATGCAGGATATACGGATGTAAACTCATCATGCACAATATCGGTACAAATAAAACTCATCCGATCTTCAAGCTTCATTCGTCTGGCCGTGCGCCGTCCCGCCTCGATTCCTGGCTGGATATCCATAATAGTGGCGTGCAAGCGGGGATATTTCTGGCAGAAGAGCGCGCTGTAGCCCGCGTGGGAGCCACCAACATCAAGAAGCTGCGTCGCTTGCGCCGGAACGTGAACGCACCTGACAATCTCTCCGCCGAGAGCCAGCGCCAGCGAGGCCAGACCCGCATAGTGGCGAGCAAGCAACTTTTGCGTCTCTGGCTTGCTCACGTCTGCCTCGTACGGCATACAGATAGCAGGCTTGCCTGTAAAAAGCACTTCGGGAATGTGTTCCCAGATAGCAACAATATCGGGACTATGCACCACGTAAGGAGCGAAGCTGACCGATGAACTGCTCATCAGCCAGCGTCGCGCCACGCGCGTATTGCTATAATAGCCTTTGCGCTGACGCAGATATCCCGCTGAAACAAGCAGTTGAAGCAGAAGCTGTAGCTTTTCTGAGTCGCATCTCAACTTCTCTGCCAGGGCTTGCGCTGTTAGTTTGCCCTTGCCCAGCGTATCGAAAACGCCCAACTCGCAACCTGTCACAAGCACTCTAGAAATCCCTGGTGCCAGCGGAGCATCGAAAAGGGGAGTGGGCAAGATGTTCAGGCGAGACAATATGTATTCCAGAAGTGACAGGCGTAATGGCATCAGACAAGTGCTCCTATTAGCCAGCCTCCGGCGAGCACAAGACAGGTCAGGACCACCAGATAAAAGTATGGTTTACGCGTCGAGACGGGCTTCTGCGGACCAGAAAGCAGGATCATGATGCTTACCGCGAGGCAAGCGAGCAATAGCGTTGAAACGATAATCCAGAGCTGAGCGGGGACGACGCGGATTATTGTCAACAGCCCGATAAAACAGATACATAGAAGGATCAGGAGGGGGCAGGCGATAAAAGAGCCGCGTGTGCCCAAAACAACGGCCAGCGTGCGAGCTTTATGAGCGGCATCCGCTTCAATATCCGGTAGTGAGTTTGCCAGGTTTAGAGCTACGCCAAGCAATGCAGCGACCGGAGCCAGCCAGAACACAATAGGCGTCATACGTCCCATCCCTACGAAGGCGTAAACAGGAATGAGCGGAATAGCCAGCGCGAAGACGATCCCGCTCAAAGGCGTCGATTTCAGGCCGAGATTGTAGCCCTGGCCCAATGCTAGATACAGCAGAGAGATCAGCAAGGCCAGTGGATTGAGGGGCAGCAAAAGCAAGAGCATCAGTCCGATCAACAGCAGCCCCAAGATCAGAGCTGCGCGAGGATGGACGAGGCCGCGCGGAATCGGTTTGTCCGGCTTCCCTTTGGCATCCAGGTCGCGGTCACAATAATCATTGAGCACAGCAATTGACAGTTGCATAGCAGCGTGAGCCGCGACGACGAGCGCGAACACATCCCAGATAACATGGGGCCATACCGCCAGCAGCGCAATTAGAGCGACTGCAACGATGTGGAAAAGAACCGGTCCAGGGTGGCAAAGCAGGAAAAAGCCCAGCGCGACCTCTGCCGGGCGACGTTTTCTCGCTATTTCCATACCAATCTACCTCTCTGGATGCGCTTAATTAAGCGGCGAAATGCAGGGAGCACTTACCATACGGGCAGGCGATCTATAACCGCTTTAAACCAGATGTCGCGCATCTCGTTGCCAGCCACGATCAGCGTAATCCACACGCCCAGGACGGTGCCAATGACCCAGAGGATCAGCATTAACGTCCCGCTATTGATATTTGACAGCATATGCAGAATATTGATAAACGCCAGTGAAAGTAAATCGTGACCATTGGCGATAGGCAGGATGGCGCGTAGCGATGGTTGTCCGAGAATAACTGCCAGCGTAGCCAGCGTAGCCAGTACGATGGCCGCCAGCAGCTCCGAAAAAGATGGGCGCAAGAAAATGTAGGGGCGTTTTTCAGAAGAGCGGGGAATGAGAGCAACCTTGCGCATAATATCTGTCGTCAGATCTGGCGGCTCGGCAACCGTATAAATATCCTGGAGAGCCTCATCGATTTTCTCCAGCAAAAGCAGCGACTGCTGGCAGGTAGAGCAGGTCGAGAGATGCATCTCAAGGCGCCGTATCTGCTTTAGAGAAAGTTGCTTATCAATATAAAGTTGTAATTGTTTATCAGCTTGAGAACAACGCATAATTATCCTCTGGTCTTCCATTCACGCTCAAAAGCTTCCAGATGCTCCTTGAGCAAATTGCGCGCTCGAAACAAATGGGTTTTAATTGTGCCGATAGGTACTGTCAGTATTTCGGCCATCTCCTCATAACTCATATCCTGTAAGTGGCGTAATATTAATACAATTTGATATTTTGCAGGTAATCTTGCCAGGTGTTCGCGTACAAAAGCTTGCGTTTCTCGTTCTTCTAATTGAGCATTGGCCCATTCATTATCGCCGGTACGTTCTAATGCGCGTTCCTCTTGCATCGCAGTCTGTAAAGCCTGATCTCGTTTACGTTGTTCAAGCTGTTTCATACTACAGTTGTAAGCGATACGGTACAGCCAGGTGGAGAAACGGGCGTCTTTGCGAAAGGATGGCAAAGCCTGCCAGGCGGCGAGGAAAGTCTCCTGAGTGACCTCGCTGGCCTCTTCATACTGGCGAAGAATACGAAAAGTAAGGTTGAAAATGCGACGCTGGTGCAACTGCACCAGTTGCGCGAAAGCCTCCTGATCACCTTCCTGGCTGGCAGTGATCAACGCTGCCTCGTCGTGTTCGACGGGAGCAGAGACAGTATTAGGGAGCGGAAGCCCCATGCTTTGCGATTGTGGTAATAGATATTCGTTCATAATTTTTTGAATCAATCATTAGAGAGTGGATTTGGGAGAAAAGTTTCGCGGAATTTGCGAAACATCTTCCTCCTTAGAACGTATCATATCATACGGGAAATATGTTAAACAAAAGAGGTTACCGATGTCTGCCAACGTCATTATGATTTTGCTGGGCTGGTTGATCGCGCTGGCTATCTTTTTTGGTTTTATCGTCCTGCTGCGCTATATCCACTATAAGGAGCGCATGGCCTTGCTCGCGCACGGGATCAATCCCGATAACGTCCCTCGGCAGCGCCGCAGCAAGGGAATGCTCAGGGCAGGTTTAATTACGGCGATGGTTGGCCTGACGCTCACCATAGGGCTCTACCCGGTTGGTTTTCTCCTGCCCGCCGCGTTTACCGCGGCCCCATTGCATATCGGTCCCTGGCTGCTGCCGGGCCTGATCCCCTTCGGCGTCGGCATCGCGCTCATCGTGAGTTATTATCTGGAACAGAACACCCAGGTCGTTGATGAGAATAAAGAGAATGAGAAAATCATCGCGCTGAAAGATCGCCAGGGGCGGGAGCGGAAGGGAAGAGAGCTTTAGTAAACGAGTTTTTTGAAAATTTGCAAAATTTGATAAAACTCATAAAAAAACCTCTTGACAGGATATATAGACAGTGATATTATCTCACTTGCGCCGGACAGGAAACTGAACGGTACAGCAAAGAAGGCATATAGCGTACCTTGAAATGTTCCAACGACGATGGCGCGTCTCCCACGATAAATCGGGGAGCTACGGCTCAGGAATGTGGCAAGGAAGTACCTGAACAATTGAAGAGTGGTAAGGAACCAATAGTACAGATAGAGCCAGTCAATTCAACGATAAGCTTGTCATCAAAATGAACATGAATCTCTGAGAGAGATTTCATATAACATTGAATGGCGAGTTTGATCCTGGCTCAGGACAAACGCTGGCGGCGTGCCTAACACATGCAAGTCGAACGCCCTTTTTCTCTTCGGAGGGAGAGGGAGTGGCGGACGGGTGAGTAACACATGGGTGACCT